>Ga0265342_10003651_pt1 | contig 12522 bp, 6 predicted proteins | sample 4CB327metaG_FD_203125 | JGI IMG/M metagenome (GOLD analysis project Ga0265342, IMG submission 203125) | Rhizosphere microbial communities from Carex aquatilis grown in University of Washington, Seatle, WA, United States - 4-CB3-27 metaG | ecosystem: Host-associated > Plants > Roots > Rhizosphere...
TATCGTGCGTACCAAGGTCTTCTCATGCCGCCACTTTCGCCCCGGGTCGGTGCGGCTCCCGGAGGCATCACGCCAGGCTTTGCCGCGCCCATGCCGTTCGGGCAGTGGAACCTGCGCTACAGCGGATTCATGTCCGCGAGTTTCCAGGGCAGCATCGGTCAACGCACCAATCCCGTGGCGGGACAGAGCCGGACGGTCATCCACACGCCCCCGCAGACGCTCGATGAGTACGCGTCGTTCGTTGGCACCAACACCATGCCTGGGCAGTGGGTGGCGATGAATTTCATCTATGGCAATGGCGTGGTCAGCGCCAACGTGAGCCTCAACACTTGGAACCCCACCGAACCGACCACGTACTACCAGATCGGCAGCCAGATCTTTCTGATGAACGCCTATCTCGAATTCAACATTCCGGCCATCGGTCCTTTGCGACCGCGGGTGATGACTGGCTATTTCGGTCCTTTCTACGGCAGCCTCGCCGAGTACGGGTTGGGCATGTACACCAACCCCATGGTCGGATCGCCCCGCGGGGTCGGCGAGCTGGCCGTTGTCGAGTACCGCCTGCAGCCAACCTGGACCTTGTTTGTGGAGCACGGTTTTGTGGGTAGTCGCAACGGCAATGTGCCGTGGAACGTGGTCCCCAGCGGCGGCAATGGCGGTGCCAATCCCGTGCTTCCGGCGGCCTGGGTGCACCACGCCCACGTGATCCTGCGCCGGACCGGCGACACTCAGTTCCACACCGGGTTGCACTACCTTTACAACTGGGCGCAGGATGATCGTTCGCAGCAGTTCCAAGACAACGGCACCACGCGCGAGGTCTTCGAAAACCAGATCAAGGATGGGAGTATCACGGTGCTCGGGTGGGACGCCAATGCCCGCAACGCCTCCTGGGGCGCTGTTGGCGTCGGGGCCTCGTATATTAGGGGCGAGAATGCCTTCCTCTTGCGTGGGCTCAATACTTTTGGCGGCGAGGGCAACAATTTGACTGACCGTTGGTGGGGCCCGGACAGCCATGGCAATGGCAAGCTCTTTGCCATGGGCCTCAACTACAACACCAGCCTGGGCCGCATGTTGCGACCGTCGTACTCGTCGGATGCCCCTGACGTGGCCATCAATGCAGGCTTTGTCATGGCCTACACACTGACCAACACGCTCACGGCGGCAGGCACGGGTCCCGTCGGTTCGACCCCCATTGCCCCGACTTCTTTGCCGGCTGACGCCGATCTGTTCAATCATCGCGCGCGCTACAAGTTCGGGGTTGAGTCGATCTACACGATGCGCCCGTGGGTGGGCGTGGCCTTGCGCGCTGACTGCGTGGTGCCCAATTCCAAGGATTTGGGCGAGACTTTCTACGTGTTGGCGCCGCGGGTGATATTTCGCACCAACTGGGTCAGTCGCGAGTCGATTTCGATCATTTACGGCAGGTGGTTCTATGGTCCGCGCAGTCACCCGGAGACCAGCTCCTTGTTGGCGACAGATGTGGGCCTCGATAAAAACCTAATCGCCTTCAACGTGAACATGTGGTGGTAACCATGGATGACAGGTTCAACATACGCTTGCGGGCGTTGGTGATTGGGGCGACGGCGCTCGTAACACTGACGAGCGCCGGCCTGGCCCATGCGCAAGGGGCCGTGGTCACCTCGCCCGATGCGCTTGCCCAAGGGTTGCGCTTCGACCCTTCGCTCAGCCTCGATCCAACCTTGCCCCAGGTGGCGGCCATGCCCGGCGGACTGACCCCGGCCTTTGGCCAGCGCTCGCTCAGCGAGGGTGAATGGCGTTTCGATTTCCACGGCTACCTCTTGGCGCCCTTGAACATGGGGTTCAACACGCGGCCGAACCCCCTGCCCGGGCAGAACAAGACCGTGCTGCACGCGCCCCCAGTGGTGCCCGACGATCTAGAAACCTTTTCCCACACAGGGGTGGTGCCCACGACCTACGCGCAGCTCAACTTCTCCGAGGGCAACAGCATCATCAGCGCCAACGTGAGCATCCTGGCCAAGCAGGCCAACGTGTCTGAGAGCTTCATCGAGCCGGCCAGTCAGCTCGGCATCACGGATGTTTTCATGAGCCTTCTGCCTCCTTTGGGCGAGAAGGTTCACATGCAGGCACTGTTGGGCGCCTTTACGCTTCGCTACGGCACCACTGGTGAGTACGACGAGGGACGCTACGGGACGCCTCTCATCGCGCGCATCAGCGGCGTGGGCGAGCATGTGGCGGTCAAGACAGGGTGGCGCAAGTTCACCTTCATGCTCGAAGAAGGGGTTCACGGCCAGACCAATGTCGCGGGGTCCACCATCACACCCGACGTATGGAACAACTGGGCCGACCCGGGTGCGGGCAGCAGTTTCGTGGCGCATGTGCACGCGGGCGTGGGCTACTCCAACCGGGTGATGGTCGGGGCACACTATCTGCGCGCCTTCAGTCAAGACGAGCACGCAGGATCCGCGGCTCCTGACGGACGCATCGATGTGTATGCAGGGGACGTGCGGCTCAACCTGGGGCGCTATGGCCATTTCTATGAGGCGCTGTCGTATACCGATGCCCTGCAGGCGCGAACCGTGAGCCGGGTTTTCAGCGTGCTGAACACGCTGGGCGGCAAGGGGCTCATGGACAACTACCTCGGCCCCTTGAGTGGCGGTACTGGCCAGCTTCTGACCTGGGGCGGACAATACGATCTGAGTATTGGCCGGCTGGTCAGCTATCCTGTGCCCTTCTCCGGCGACGGCCCGGATCTGTTCGTCAGTCTGTTCTGGATGGGCACCCACGTGTCGAGCGCGGACAAGACGAGCACGTACCTGTCCGTCGATCCCAAGAGCACTGACAGCCGCATCAAGTTCGACAACGTCACCAAGACCAAGTTCGGCATCGAGGCAACCTACAGTCTGCTTTCCTGGCTGGCGGCTTCGATGCGCTTCGATCGCGTGGACCCCAACCTGGCCGACGCGCGCTACAGCTTCTCGGTGCTTTCGCCGCGGCTCATCTTCCACACGGGCTGGCAATCCACGGATCAGGTTGTCTTGCAGTATTCACATTGGTTCAACGGTCCGTGGACGACCGTGCGGGTGGGCCAGCCAGCGCTCGAAGACGTCTCGGTGGTTCCGGACGGCGACATGGTGTCCCTGTCCGCGCGGATGTGGTGGTAAGGACCGTGACGAGGCAGAAGACATATCGGGTCAAGCTGCGGCACGGGCTGCTGGTCGGGGCCTGCGCGTTGGCGGCCTGCATACCCACTGCCGGCAATCAAGCCACGGACGCGCAGGCCGCCGGCACGTCGCCGGGTTTCTGTGTGAAGCCGACATCCTGCAATCCCGATCCGGGGCCGCAGCCGCTGAGCTGTGCGGAAGTCCAGGCTGCCGAATCGGGGCTTGAGTTCTTTCCCTATCCGATTGCCGACTTTGAGCAGCCAAGCACTGACACAGTCACTGATGTCAATCAGAATGTCGTTCCCCAAGAGGTCGTGGGTGGGGGCGTGTACTCGTACACGGACGCGACAGCCCAGGTGTACGCCAACCGCGACGGAACGCAGGCGCCAGTTGGCTGGCAACCGATATCGACCATTGCGAATCTGTGCGACCCGAATATGCCGGATCAACCCAATCACGTGTTGCATATGTCGGGTGGGCCCTATCTCGGTTGGGGCGGCGGGATCGGCGTTCCCATGGCATATGTCAGCCAGGGCAAAGGAGCGTGTCCTGTGTCCGACATAAAACACCCTCGTGACTACTGCCCCACCGCCGATGAGGAGATTCCCCTCCTGTCGACCACCCTCAACCTGAGCCAATGGGATGGTGTCGCGGTTTGGGCCAGACGCGCGCCAGACAGCCAACCGCTGCTTCGCGTGCTAGTGGGCAACAAGTACGTTGACGAGGATGTGAACTACGAGCAGGAACGGAATGGGGATCCGCCCTCAATGCACTACTGTGAGCGATCCCGTGAATGTGGCTGCACCAACGGCCAGCCCTGCAATGTGTGGGACGGCGACCCGAACGGCCCGCAATACTACTGTTGGGATCCGGCGGCGGAGCTAGCACCCGCGCTCACTTCTGGAAGCGCTATCCAGGCCACCAACAAGTGCTACACGAGCCGCTGCAACGACGAATATCCAGCCTACCCCGGCCCGGCCGATCCGCAATTCAACAATCGCCCCTGTACTCCGTATGCCTTTCGCAGCGGGGCACAAGGAAGCTACTGCTGGGATCCCGATCCCACCCACCGCTACGACATTGCCACAGGCAATCCCGATCCAAACGGGCTGCCCGATTCACCCCCGCCCGAGTCTGACCAGGGGTGTGGGGATTACTGGACGTTCCCGCTGCACCTGACGACCGAATGGCGGCTCTACCTGGTGCCCTTCACCACCATGTTCCAACAGGGATGGGCGAAGCGGTGGTCATTCTTTGACATTTCATCGGTGTCGGTTGTGCGTCTTACCTGGGATGCTGGCTGGATTGACTACTGGATTGACAACCTTCGATTCTATCGGGTGCGGCGCAATGGCGCGTCGGATGCGGCCGCAAGCGCTAGCCAATGAAAGGAGTTCATTCATGGAGAAGACAGCTGTGAAAGTGCAACGGTATCTGATCATCTCGAGCGTGTTGGCCCTGGCCGCTTTGGCGGCAGGCTGCGGATCCTCGGACACCCGGCCCGGGACCGGGGGCACCCCGGCTGGAGGAACGTCGGCGGTCGGGGGCACGACCCAGACCGGAGGAACGCCTGTCAGTGGAGGGACGACCACACCGACGGGCGGCACCACCTCCGCGGGAGGGAGCACTGCTGCGGCCGGGACGAGCGGAACATCGACTGGGCCCTCGTGCACGCCGGCGTTTTCGCCGGATACCCCGCTGATTACGGATTTTTCGTCCGGCCCAGCTGGATGGCACGCGGCCCTTGCAGGTGGCAAGTGGGGAACGATTGGCGTTCTCACGGGGAGCATCTTTGATTTCGCAGGTCCCAACAGCACAACGGACCCTGTCAAGAATCCGAATTGGGTTCAGGTGAAGGCGACAGTCGATACGACAAACCAGGACCTGGTTCTGGCTGGTAACGTGGCTGCCAGTGACTACGCGGGTGGCGGCTTGTCGTTCGATCAATGCGTAAACACGACGGTCTACACGGGTGTGCAGTTTACCTTGGGTGGAACCGTTGCCGGTTGTGACCTCTACTTCTACGTCCAGACTTTCGACGAGAAGGGGTCAGGCCCGGGTCAGGTGGGCGGATGCACCACGGGTTGCTACATCTTCCCGGGAGAGAAACTGACAAGCACCACCGGTGCCGTGACGGTTCACTTCTCAGATCTGAAGGGCGGCCAGCTAACCACTGCGACGTCCATCGCCAACGAGATCGTGGGTTTGCAATGGCAGTTCAACTCCCCCGCTCCGGTGGGCGATGCAGGTCAGTCGGGCTGCACTGGCATCGCACTGACCGTCACCAACGTCTCGTTCGTCAGCAACTGAGACGGAGCCAACCTGCGTAGGGGCGACTTGCGGTCGCCCCGGTGGGTTTTCCCTCGCGAACGGGTCCAGTGCGAGGCGAGCGGCGGGAAGGGCGACCGCAGGTCGCCCCTATGGCCGACAGACGAACAGCGTCGCGGTCAGTGGCAGCAGGCGGTACTCGATCTGGTCGTCTTTGACCGCGGCGGCGGGCATGGGGCGGATGGTCGGCTCGCTGCCGTTGAGCACGAACACGTCGGCTGACTTGCACTCCGCGCCGGCCACGTGGATCTTGCCGGCGAAAGCCGTGTGCAGCTCCTTGTTGATGACGATCATGGTGAGCGCCTTCTTTGCATCCACGGCCGCGTAGATAGACGCCTTGGCATTGTCAGTGGTCGCGGCCACGGCCGTGTCGCCAAATTGCCCATTCTTGCCGTCGTAGTTGCGATACATGCGGTAGGCAGCCTGCGTATAGGGGGGCAGGACCGTGTTGCCTGCGCCATCGCCCCAGTAGTTGGCCATGTGAAGTCCCTCGCGGCCGAAAATCCCCAGCACATCGATCTGGGCCAGTCCGCCCGAGATATGCTCGCCGGCGCCGAAGTTGTATTCGGTCATGGTCAGCTTGGTGCCCGGGTATCGTTCGGCGATGCGTTCCAGCAGCCAGGGGATGAGGCGGATGGGCTTGCCCAATGAGTCGCCGATCCAGGTCTTCTCGATGAAGTCAGGATCCCAGAGGCTGCGCGGTGCCTGCAAGCGCGCGGCCACGGTCTTGGGCGACACGTCCTTCTCGGTGATGCGCTTGCTACCCCGGTTTTCCGGGTACCAGTGCACATCGAGTGCGTGGACCAGGCGCTTGCCGTGCTTGGCTTCCAGTCTCTTTGCCTCGGCCAGGAAGAAATCGAGATAGCGGTCGTACTTCTTGTTGTTCTCCGCCGCATCAGGGGCATCGGTCAGATTCAGGAACTCGCCCCAGCCGTACATGATGCCCCCAAGCACGAACGCGCTGGGATCGACGGCCAGAATGGCATCGGCGGTCGCCTCGCTGCGCTGGATAATTTCCTTGTATGTGGTCTTCTCAGGGTGAATTCGCGAATGCAAACCGGGCCACAGCGCCGGCTCGTTGTCGAGCGAGTAGAACCTCGCGCCGCCCTTGTCCGCCTGGCCCAGCTTGTTCACCAGCAGATTGACGAATTCGTCTTCGAAAACCTTTCCATCATTGAGATCCGGGGCGAGCGAAAACGGTCCCGGCTTCTTCGGGTACGAGCGCACCCAGCGCGGGCTAGGCGCCTTCTCGTTCTCGGCCACCGAGCCAAACTTGTCGGCGCTGACGTAGTCGAGCATCGGGATGGTCACGATCGATGCCAGGCCCGCGCCGCGGTTTTCCTGCACGAAATCCAGGAACTGCGCGCCGGGCGTGCTGCAGTTGCGATAGCCCATGGCCGTGCAGGCCCACTCATCGCTGGAATGCTGGTAGTCGTTGCCGGCATTGGAGGCGTTGATCTCCCAATTGTAGGCGCTCTGTCGGTTGCCGCCCATGCGGCGAACCGTAGCGCCGAAGCCCTCGATTTTCTGCGAATTGATGCCGTACACATAGGGGCTGATGGGCCGGATGACGGATTTGGAGTTGACCTCGAAACGCAGCTCGCCGCCCTCTGTGGGCGGGCCTGACAGGGCTGCCTGGTCGCGGGCCGCGATTTCCGCCGCGTTGGCCTTTTCGCGGTGACGGTCGGCCGCGCGCGTGTTGGGCAGCTGGCTAAGGGCAATGCGCCTGCCGAAATTCTCGAGGGTGACGCCGCCAAGGTCGAGGGTTTCTGGCTCGTAGCCGAGGTGGAAGTTCATGTGGGCTTCGCCAGGGGCATAGGCCTGCGCGGATTGAAAGCGCACCTGCACCTTGGTCCATGCGCGCGGAAACTGGACCGGATATTCCACCGACTTGGTGTAGGGCGGCTTGCCCAGCTCGAACACGAGGGATGTCTCACCCACGCCGTCCTCCTTGGGGACCTCGGCGCGCAGGTAGAACGTGGCCAGCAAGATGTCGCCCACCTCGACCGGCGCACAGGTGGTGCCCTGGAATTGCACAGACCATTCGCTGCCCGCGCCTTCTTTGACCCGAAGGCGGGTGGCCTCGCCGAAGGGCTGCTCGCGCACGGAAACCTGGGTGGCTTCAGCCTTCTGAACGTCGCCCTGCACGAGAAAATCGCGTACCCCGCGGCCGCACAGCAGGTCGACCCGAGGCACGTTGGCGATACGGGCGTTGGCGGCCTCCAGCAGGAGCGAAGCCTGCGGCGCCTCGGAACCCGGCGAGGAAGGAGGAGCTGCGGTTCGTTTGATGCACCCGCCGAGCATCAGACCGAGCAGCGCGCAGCGACAGAGGATCTGCGTGGACATTGGGCCGAGCCTAACGGGAAGCCGCTATTTCGGAAAGGGCTTTTACCTTGCAAACGGCCTTGTCTTCCCTGGTGGCAAAAAGTACGCTGTTTCCGTCGTGGACAACCGAAACGATTTTCGGTCCCTCTCAATCTAGGCCAACATGCGCAAGCGGCAAGAAGCCATGTTGGGCAAAGGCGACAACCAGGCCATCCGGGAGATCAACCGTTCGATCATCTTGGAGTTGGTCCGGCGTGCGGGCCGGGTTTCACGCACGGAACTGGCCCGGCGCTCGAAACTGACGAAACCCACGGTCTCGACCATCATCGACGAGTTCATCGAGGACGGTACCGTGCGCGAGGTTGGGCTGGGCGAGTCGCTCTCGGGCGGGGGCCGACCGGCGCGGTTGCTGGAATTCAACGACGCCTCGGCCGCCTATCTGGGCATCCATTTCGGCGTGCGCGCCACCCGCATTGCGGTGGCCGACGCGCGCGGCGTGATCCGCGTGGTGCGCGGCCGGCCGTCGCTGCGGAATGCAGCGGGGCGGGTGGGCAAGATGGTGCGGTCCATGGTCAGCGAGGCCTTGCAAGCGGCCAAGATTCCCCGGGCGCGGGTGGCGGCCGCGGGCGCCACGGTGCCTGGCCTGGTCGACCAGGAAAGTGGCCTTTGCGTGCTGGCGCCCAACCTGGGCTGGCAGGATGTGCCCTTGCGCGAGGCCCTGCAGGACGAACTGCGCGTGCCCGTCGTAGTCAACAACATCACGCAGTCGTCGGCGGTGGCCGAGGGCAGGGTAGGGGCGGCGCGCGGCGTGCGTTCCTATGTGTGGCTCTACGTGGGCAGCGGCGTGGGTGCGGGCATCGTGATCGACGGGAAGCTTTTTCACGGGCAAAGCGGCTTTTCTGGCGAGATCGGCCACTGTCCCGTGAGCGAGGATGGGCCGCTGTGCGGATGCGGCCGACGCGGCTGCTTGGAAACCGTCGCCTCGACCATGGCGCTGCTGCGCGCGGCTGAGGAGGCCATCGAGGGTAAACAGGCGACGCGGTTGTCACACGTGGAAGGCCGGCTCGACGTGGCCGGGATCGCGGCGGCGGCGGCGGAAGGCGACGCGGTCGCCAAGCGCATTCTGGCGCAGTCGAGCGAGCATCTGGGCCGCGGCATCTCGTTCCTGCTGAATATCCTCAATCCGGAGATGATCGTTTTGGGCGGTCCCGTGATCGAGGCAGGCGAGCCTTTCTTGCACGCGGTCCGCGCTTCGGTCGCGCACCACGCTCTCTTGCCACATGGGGTGGCCATCGTGCCCTCGACACTCGCCGACCGCGCCGAGCTGACCGGCTCGGTCTTGCTGGCTATGGAAAGCACGGTGCGATCCTACCGCATCGTGGGCAGCCACGATGTTCGTGTTCGCGCCGCGACGGAACTCTAGCGGATGTCACAAATCTTGTTCCCTCCATGACCACGACCACGAATCCTCTGGTGCAAGGGGCTCTGACCCAGCTGAAGGCGTCGGGTTTCGACGACGCGGAGGTGATCCGAGAGGTCTACGATGACAAGAACTTCGGCAACGCCGAAGCGGTGTTTCGCGTTGACGGCTTCTTCGTTCAGTTCTTGCGGGATCGCGGGCAGGATTTTGTCAGCATTGCGTTCCCGACAAGTCCCGAGAAATTCTTCCAGCTCGACAACGTTGAGATCGCGATGGGGTGGAAGACGGTCGACCAGGTCATTGCCAAGCACGAGCCCGAAGATCTTGCGAGCGTTCTGAATCGTCTCGCGCAACGGGTGGGCCAGCTCAGAGACGCGTTCTCGGGTGATCAGGAACGCTTTACCAGAGCCCGCGTCGAGAAGGCGGCCAAGGATCGAGGAATTGCCCTGGTGGCTCGCCTGCGCCGCTGACACGGACACGGGGAGAACCGCATCGCTTGTGTCCTCACCTGCTACCGAGGTTCTGCAGCACGCCCGTCTTCTCTCGGCCCCCGCTGTCTGCGCGAGAATCGATCCAGGGTCAGGTACACCACCGGCGTGGTGAACAGAGTCAGCATCTGTGACAGCAGCAAGCCGCCCACGATGGCGATGCCGAGGGGGCGCCGCATCTCAGAACCGGTGCCGTGACCCAAGGCCAGCGGCAAGCCGCCCAGGAGTGCCGCCATGGTGGTCATCATGATGGGGCGGAAGCGCAACAGGCAAGCCTGGAAGATGGCGTCGCGGGTCGGCAAGCCTTGCTCGCGCTCGGCCTGCAGCGCGAAGTCGATCATCATGATGGCGTTTTTCTTCACGATGCCGATGAGCAGGATCACGCCAATGAGCGCAATGATGCTGAATTCCGTGTGCATCAACATGAGTGCCAGCAACGCGCCCACACCGGCCGAGGGCAGTGTGGACAGAATTGTCACCGGGTGAATTAGACTCTCATAAAGCACGCCGAGAACGATATACACAGCCAGCAGTGCGGCCAGAATCAGGGTCGGCTGGTTCGACAAAGAATCCACGAATGCCTTGGCCGTTCCCTGCGGCGAAGCCACCACGCCTGCGGGCAGGCCGATGCGCGATTCAGCGCTGTGAATTGCATCCAGTGCCTGACTGAGTGACTTTTCCGGCGCCAAGTTGAACGACAACGTGATCGCCGGAAATTGACCTTGGTGGCTGATGGAAAGCGACGTGCGTGAGGGCGCCCAGTGCGCGAACACGGAGAGCGGAACCAGCGCGCCGTTTTGCGAGTGCACGTACATGTTATCAAGCGCGACCGGTTGCCCCGCCAGCCCGGGCTTGGCCTCGAGCACCACGCGATACTGGTTGAGCTGCGTGTACATGGTCGCCACCTGGCGCTGACCAAAGGCATCGTAAAGCGTGCCGTCCACGGCCTGCAACGACACGCCCAAGCTGGACGCAATGTCGCGATCGACTTCCAGACTGAGTTGCAACGCATTGGTCTGCTGATCGCTGGCCACGTCACGCAACTCGGGCAGCGCCTTGAGCGTGTCGAACACGCGCGGCGCCCACTGGTTCAGCTCGGCCAGGTTCGCGTCCTGCAAGGTGTACTGGTACTGCGTGCGCGCGCCCCGTCCGCCCATGCGCACATCCTGCACCGACTGCAGGAACAGCATGATGCCGGGAATCGCCGCCAACTTGGGGCGCAGCTCGGCGATGACCTGGTCAGAGGTCTGGCTGCGCTGCCCCAGCGGCTTGAGCTGGATGAAGATGTTCCCGGTGTTGCCCGACGATCCACTGCCGCCGATGAAGGTGACCATCTTTTCCACGGCCGGATGGGCCAACACGACCTTGTTGACCGCTTCGGCACGCTGGCGCATGGCTGGGAACGACACATCCTGTGGTGCCTCGGCCACCCCGGCGAGTTGCCCGGTGTCTTGCTGCGGGAACAGTCCCTTGGGCACTGCCTTGTAGAGGAACACGGTGACGACAGCCGCGCCGATGGTGAGGAACAGCATCAGGTAGTGGTGGCGAAGCACCCAATCCAGTCCGCGCCGGTAGCCGCCCAGCATGCCGTTGAAGAAGCCCTCGGACACGCGAAAGACGAGGCCGCGCCGTTGCTCGCTTTCCAGCCGTAGCAGGCGCGACGTCATCATGGGTGTCAGGGTGAGCGAGATGATCGCCGAAATGGCGATGGACACGGCCAAGGTCACCGCGAATTCGCGGAATAGCCGCCCTACAATGCCGCCCATCACCAGGATGGGAATGAACACCGCCAACAACGACACGGTAATTGAAACGATGGTGAACCCGATCTGTCGCGCGCCCTTGAGCGCAGCCATCAGAGGTTTCTCGCCCGCCTCGACAAAGCGCGAGACGTTCTCTGTGACCACAATGGCATCGTCGACCACAAAACCGGTCGCGATGGTCAACGCCATCAGCGACAAGTTGTTGAGGCTATAGCCGAGCAAATACATGGCGGCAAAGGTGCCGACCAGCGAAAGCGGAACCACCACGCTAGGAATCAGGGTCGCGCGCAGGTTGCGCAGAAATGCAAAAACCACCAGTACGACGAGAAACACGCTGAGGAGCAGGGTGCGTTCCACGTCGCGCACCGACGCGCGGATGGTGCCGGCGCGGTCCACAGCCACCTGGATGTCTATGCTGGGCGAAACCGACTGCGCCAGGCCAGGCAACATGCGCTTGATGCGATCGATGACCTCGATAATGTTGGCGCCGGGCTGGCGGCGAATCAGCAACGACACGGAACGCGTGCCGTTGGTCCAGGCCGCCACCCGATTGTCCTCCACATCGTCGATCACCCGGGCTACGTCGCCCAGGCGCACAGCCGCACCGCCCTGATAGTTGATGACCAGGTTGCGAAAGCTCTTTGCCCCGACAAGCTGGTCATTGGCGGCAATGGATTGTGCCTGGCTCGCGCCCGCCAATGTGCCCTTGGGTTGATCGACAGTGGCCTGGCTGAGCACAGTGCGCACGTCCTCCATGCCCAGCCCCAGGCCAGCCAGCACCGCCGGGTCGACCTGCACGCGCACAGCAGGGTTCTGGCCGCCGCCAACAAAAACCTGGCCCACGCCCTGCACCTGGGCGATCTTCTGGGCCAATATGGTATTGGCAGCGTCGTAAACTTGCGCCAGCTGCAGCGTCTTGGACGTCAGCGAAAGGATGAGGATGGGCGCGTCGGCGGGGTTGACCTTGCGAAAGTTGGGACGCGTGGGCAGATTGGGCGGCAGATCGCCGGCCGCTGCGTTGATGGCGGCCTGCACGTCGCGCGCGGCTGAGTCCA
>Ga0265342_10003654_pt1 | contig 12502 bp, 9 predicted proteins | sample 4CB327metaG_FD_203125 | JGI IMG/M metagenome (GOLD analysis project Ga0265342, IMG submission 203125) | Rhizosphere microbial communities from Carex aquatilis grown in University of Washington, Seatle, WA, United States - 4-CB3-27 metaG | ecosystem: Host-associated > Plants > Roots > Rhizosphere...
GCGCCTGCAGGAAATCTCGCAGGCCCGCATGCAACTCGCGCCCCGCTACACCATCATTGCCGAGCATGGCCCCGATCACGACAAGACTTTCGAGGTGGCCATCTTTCTCGCGGACAAGGAGTACGGCCGCGCGCTGGGAAAGTCTAAGAAGGAAGCCCAGCAGAATGCGGCCGAGATGGCGCTGGCGGCATTGCCGGCCGAACTCGAGGATTCCTAGTTTGATCGATGCGAAACAGATCCCCGACGACGTGCTTGCGGTGTGTCGCCGGCTGCGCGAGGCCGGGTTCGAGGCCTACCTGGTGGGCGGGAGCGTGCGCGATCTGTTGCTGGGGCGAACTTTGGGTGATTTCGATGTCGCCACCAGCGCGCGGCCCGAGGAGATTCTGCGGGTTTTTGGCGCGCGCTTCAGCGTTCCCACGGGGCTTCAGCACGGCACGGTGACCGTGCTGGCCGGCGCGCCCCCGCGTCCGGTGGAGGTGACCACTTTTCGAGGCGAAGGCGCGTATCTCGATGGCCGACACCCCTCGGTGGTGACCTTTGGCGCGACCCTGGCGGAAGATCTCTCCCGCCGCGACTTCACCATGAACGCCATCGCCTACGAGCCAGAGGCAGGCGCTCTCATCGATCTTCATCAAGGCCAGCAGGACATCGCGCGCCGGCTGGTGCGCACCGTGGGCGATCCGGTCCAGCGCTTTTCCGAGGACGGGCTGCGGCCGATGCGTGCCGTGCGCCAGGCAACCCAGCTTGGTTTTGATGTGGACGCAGCCACCCTGGCCGCCATCCCCGCGACGGTGGAGGTGTTTCGCAAGGTCTCGGCCGAGCGGATACGCGACGAGCTGCTCAAGTTGTTGCTCGCGGCTCACCCGTCGCGCGGCATCGAACTGATGCGCCAGACGGGGCTATTGGCTGAGGTTCTGCCCGAGGTGTTGGCCGAGTTCGGGTGCCAGCAGAACCGCTTTCACAAGAACGATGTCTACCAGCACAGCCTCGCCACCCTGGATGCCGTCAAGGCCCAGCCCATTCTGCGTTTGGCGGCGTTGCTGCACGACGTGGGCAAGCCGCGTACGCAAGTGCCGCACCCGGATGCGCCCGGGGAATTTGGCTTCTTCAAGCACGAATATGTGGGCGCAGAGATAACGGAAGCCATCGCGGGTCGACTGCGGCTGTCACGAGCAGAAACCGAACTGCTGGTCGCACTGGTGGCGCAGCACATGTTCTTCTACACGCCCGAATGGAGCGACGGCACGGTTCGGCGCTTCGTTAATCGCGTGCAGGTGGACCGAATTCCGCTGCTGTTTGCGCTGCGCGAGGCCGACATCATCAGCCGCGGGCGGGGCGAAGATCCTCAATGCGAGACGCGCGAGCTCGATGTCCGCATTGCCCGCGTGGCCGCCGAGGATGCGGTCCTGCGGGTCAAGGATCTGGCCGTGAACGGCGCGGACGTGATGCGCGTGCTGGGCGCGGGTCCCGGTCCGCAAGTGGGGAAGGTGCTCAATCGATTGCTCGAACGCGTGCTCGACGATCCGGCGCTCAATCAGAAAGAGACGCTGGAGCGACTTATCCCCGAAGTGGCATCGGAATAGGCGCGTGGGGAGTCGGCGAGCTGTGCTCGCCGCGCACCATCGCGGGAGGGACTGGCGAGGCCGAGCGCGAGGGCGCGAGCGTAGCGAGCGGGTGTGGTGGGGAAGGTGTAGGTCCCGAAGTCCCCGAAGGGGGAAGCGAGCGAGGAGGCGGTGTTGGGCGGGGGACCGAAGGGCGGAGCGAACCCTCTCAGGGTTCCCGGATCAGATCGCGTGGGGAGCCGGCGAGCTGTGCTCGCCGCGCACCATCGCGGGAGGGACTGGGAACCCTCTCAGGGTTCCCAGATCAGATTGGGTAGCTCAGCATTTCCATTTCCGCGGCTGGCTCACCAAGCGCACGCGACGTTTCGCCTGCGCACAAGGTGACCACCACGGGGCGACCGATCTCGTGCAGGCCCACGATGTGTTCCTGGCCGCGGCTGGCCTCCCCACAGCGTACGACGACCTGGGCCAACTGCAGGTCAGTCGCCGCGAGAATCTCCAGGGTCGAGCACGGCATGAAGGTTGCGCCCATGCGTTCGGCAAGAGGAGGACCTAGTTGGGGGCCGCTCTCTCCCTCGGGAAATAGCACCAGGGTCGGCTTCAAACGCTCGGCCACCGACGCCAACAGGGGGCCGTGGGTGGCGTCCTGGGACGGACCCTTCAGCGCATCGTCCGAGCAGCACAGGATGCGATCCGCGCCCGCTATTCCGACTTCGCCGGCTAGCGCGGTCAATTCGTCAGGTGCGGTGGGCCCAAGGGCCAAAAGCGCGTACACGGTCGCGCCGAGATCGTCGGCGATCCGGCGCGCCTCTGCCAGTGCGAAGCGGGACGGGCCCGTGATCGCCGCGTGCTGAATTTCAGTGTAGGCAATGATGCTAGCCATACGGGCCGGAGGACCATTGTACCGGGGTCCGTGGTAAAGTGCAGTCACAAGCATGGCTGTCGGTGAGAGTCCCCCGCTGGGCGAAGACCCGCTCATTTCGCAGCTCGTCGCGGATCGCTACCGGGTGATTCGCCGGCTGGGTGAAGGTGGGATGGGGGCCGTGTACCTGGCCGAACATGTGGTGATCGAGAAGAAGATCGCGCTCAAGGTGCTGGCCATCGAGTTGGCGCGCCGACAGGACCTGGTGGCGCGCTTTCTGCAGGAAGCGCGCAGCGCCTCGCGCATTGGGCACGAAAACGTCATCGACATCTCCGATTTCGGCCAGTCCGCCGAGGGCTACGTGTACATCGCCATGGAGTACCTGGAAGGCCAGGACCTGGGCCAGGTGGTGCGCACGGAAGGAGCCTTGGCTTGGTCGCGCGTACGCGACATCCTGGTGCAGATCTGCCGGGCGCTGCGGGCGGCGCACGACAAGGGCATCGTCCACCGCGACATGAAACCCGAGAACATCTTCCTCATCCACCGCGAGGGCCGGCCCGAGTTCGTCAAGATTCTCGATTTTGGCATCGCCAAGATCATGGGCGTGGATGCCAACGGCCCGCGCCTGACCCGCACCGGGATGATCTTTGGCACCCCCGAGTACATGGCGCCCGAACAGGCCGAAGGCAAGGAAGCCGACCACCGCGTGGATGTCTACGCCGTCGGCTGCATCGCCTACCATCTGATGACCGGCCAGACACCGTTTCTCGCCGAGAATTTCATGGCGATGCTGACCAAGCACCTCATGGAAGATCCGGTGCCGCCCAGCGTGCGTCGGCCCGATCTGGCCATCACGCCTGAGATGGACGCCCTGGTTTTGAAGGCGCTGGAGAAGGATCGCGAGCGGCGCTACCAGAACATGGCGGATTTTCTGCAAGCGGTGTCGACCTGCCGTGGACCGGACACGCAATCGGGCTCGATCGCGGCGGCGAGCTACACGCGCGAGATGGGAGGCGCCCATGCCAAGGCCGCCGTCAGGATGGCCAAACCCGAAGAGCGCAGGTCCGACACGGAATTGGTGACGCCGGGCTGGGCAGACGCCGCGGATTCGGAAATTGGGGAGCGGCGGGTTCGTGGCCGCCCCGGCAACCACAAGCTTATTCTGGCCGTCGTCGGCTTGGTACTGGGAGTGGCAGGAGCCCTGTGGTTTGCTTTGTCCCGCGGGAGCGCCCCCGCGCCGACACCGATTCCGGCTGCGGCCCCGACTTCTGTCGTGGCACCGCCTTCGGCTCCGACGACGGTTGCGGCACCGGCGCCGATTCCGGCCGCGCCGCCGGTCGAGCCAGCGCCAGCTGCGACCGTCGCCCCCGAGCCCGCCAAGACCGGACACGCGTCGGCAGATCACAAGGCCAAGCGCGGCCACGCACGCACGCCGACCGCAGCGGCGAGGCCAGCTGCTAGCGCCGCTGCTCCGGCGGCAACCCCCGCCGCGCCGCCCAAACCAACCCCGCCCCGGCCAACGGCTCCGCCGTCAGATCTGAAGCCCTTCCCCGGAATGTGAGGGGTAGAGGCTCCGCAGCCTCACCTCTCACCTCCGTGTTCTCAGATTGCCTCAAACTCGCCGCACCGGCGCCCGTTTCCCCCTCTATCTCCGTCGCGGCGGCCGGGCGGGCTCGCACATGATCGCGCGCCCGTTTCGTTCCTTGCCGACCAATCCGGCACACAACTTTTCACCGTCAGCAGAATCAACATTGATGTAGCTGTGCGTGTTCATCGTGTCGATGGACGTCGCAGGGACTGCCACGCCCGTGCCAGCCAGCAGAGATACGATCTCCTCGGTCGAGACGCCATCCTTGCGCCCCAGATTCAGATACAGCCGAACCTGACCAGCCGCGGGTGCCTGATAGCTCGGCGCGGCGGTCTGGGAACTGGCGGCAGGCGGCGGGCTGGCCGCTAGGCTGGGCGCCTCGGTGGTCTCCGGCGCAGGGGTGGGACTGGCGTTGGGCGTGCGCCCGACTTCTTCGCTCCAGACCTCCCAGAACTCACGGCCGTCGCTGGCCGGCGTCGTGGATGTGGCCGCCGGTTGCGAAGGCCGTGGGGCTCTCTCGGGTCGTGGGCTTCGTTCGACTCGCTCGCGACGTTCGCCAGCGGAGCGCGGGCGATCCGACGAGGATCGCTCGCGTTCCCGCGGGGGCCGGCCGCGACCCGGGCCAGAGCGTTCACGACTCCGGTAGTCACTATGACCATGATTTGGTTCGGCCGACTCGCGGGCGAGCCGAGGCGATTCGTCGCTGACCTTCTCCGGTGGCGAAGTCTCGGCGTGTCCACCGGCGTCCTGACGGGGTGGCTTGCTCGCTTCGACAGGAGCCTTCTTCTCAGCCAATGCCCCGCGCAGCAAGCATCCGACCAAGCGCTCGCCGTCAGAAGCCCCCATCACCCGTCGGGCCAGCGAGCGCCATTCAGGGCCCACATCATCGGGCAGCAGGCTGCGCAACCGCAACACGCTCTCGCCTTCGTACTTCGAGCGCAGTTCGGCCTCGGAAGGCAGTGCTCTCTCCTCGGGTCGGATCTTGTACAGCAACTTGAGGTAGTAGAACGACCCGACCTCGGTGGGACCAATCAGCGATATCGCCTGGCCCGAGCGGCCCGCGCGCCCGGTGCGACCGGTGCGATGGATGTACGACTCGGGCGAGTCGGGGAAGGTGTAGTTGATCACGCAGGGCAGGTGCTCGATATCGATTCCGCGCGCAGCCACGTCGGTGGCCACCAGAAAGCGGATATTGCCCGCGCGCATGCGGGTCATCACGTTCTCGCGCTCCGACTGCGACAGATCCGACGAGATGGCCTCGGCGTCCAGTCCCTGCCGGCGCAGGAACTCGGCCACGCGGCCGGTTTCCTCGCGCGTGTTGCAGAAGATGAGCGCGCGTTCGGGATTCTCGAAGGCCAGCACACGGGTGAGTTCTGCCTCGCGCTGTCCACCGGGAATGGAGTAGTAGATGTGGCGAATCTCGTGCACGCCCACGAAATCGGGCGAGAGAGTCACCATCTCGGGCTGGCGCATGTAGCGGCGAGCGATTCGCTGGATGCCTTCGGGCAGGGTCGCCGAGAAGAGCATGGTCTGGCGCTCTGCGGGCGTGCGTTCCAGGATGGCTTCGATGTCCTCCTGAAATCCCATGGACAGCATCTCGTCGCACTCGTCGAGCACGGCGCACTTGACCTTGTCGAGGTGCAAGGTTCCGCGTCGCAAATGGTCGAGGATGCGTCCTGGCGTACCGCACACGATCTGTCCGCCGGCGCGTAGCTGCTCGATCTGCCGTCCCATGGGCGCGCCGCCATATACCGGAACGATCGACAGCCCCGATTGGGCGCTGATACGCGCGATCTCGGCCGCCACCTGCAGCGCCAGTTCGCGCGTGGGCAGAAGCACGATGGCTTGTACCGATTTTTGGTTGGGGTCGACCATCCCGTCGGCAAAGGGAATTCCGAAGGCCGCGGTCTTACCCGAGCCAGTGCGCGATTGGACCATGATGTCGCGGCCTGCGCGCACCAGTGGAAGGGTCGCGCTTTGCACCTCCATGGGCGCGGAAAATCCCATGTCGGCGATGGCCTGCAAGACTTCCGGCCGAAGGCCCAGGTCGGCAAAGGAAAGCTTCTTCTCGACCGGGCCGTCGCCGGCCGCAGCGGCGGAGGACGGGGCGTCGGTATTGTCTCTGACTTGTGCTTGATCGATCATTCCTAATCTCCTGATGGCGAGCCGGTCGTACCGATGGCTTCGCCGAGTTTCTCGAGGCGTTTGTCGAGGCGGCCCAAGCGCGGAACCAAGTCTTTGGCAAAGCGCTTGAGAGCTTCGGTGTACGTGGTTTGGATGTTCCCCAGTTCTGCGTGGGTGGCGACCAGGGCTTCCATCTCCCGTCGCTCTTGGTGGGTTCCGGTCAGCAGTCGGCAACGTCGGCCGAGCCCCACCCACTGTGCCCGCCAGACCGCGCCTTCGTCGGCCCAGCGCTGCAGTTCCTCCGCGTCGTCATTGGCAAGTAGGTGGTGCGATCGCTCTAGGTATTTGCGGAGCGCGACCGAAACGTCTCGCAGCTCGCCGAAGCAGCTGGCGATCTCAGCGTTGGAAACCCGTTCGCTGATAGCGTCGCCGACCGGTCGTAGATGGCGGCGACGGTACAGTCCCACGCTTACCGACACGAGGAGGTACAGGCTGCCGAGCGCGATGAGCGAAAGAATCGTCCAGGAAACCAGTCTGCGGTATTGCCGGAATTCTTGCTGCGGTGGTTTGGTAGGTAAAGACACGGTTCTTGAGGGCGACGAGAAATCCACCCTTGCCCGTCAAAGGGGCTCCCAGCGAGGAGCGCGCGTCGCCGGAGCGCCAGCGAGTACGTCAAGGCTACGCGGCCCCGCACTGCTTGTCAAACTTCATCGGGCGATAAAGGGCGACCCCGATCGCCGCTACGGACACGCCAGATCCACGACCCAGGCTGCGCGCACGACGAAACCTTCTGCGGGCACGGAATCGAGCTGCAAGTCAGGGGGTGCTTGGTCAGCGGGCAGAAAAGGCCGATCGGCCACCGACAGCGTCACTCGGTGCGACGCGGGTCCCGAGACAATCTGGTCTTCCGAGCAGCTAGGAGCGAAGCGAATGAATTCGCGATTGACAGAACCGCTGGGCGGCAGTCTGTCCTCCCGGGCCTGGCGTGAAACCGAAGGGTCGTAGGGCGGGTAGTCGATGAACCAGCGAGCCCAGAGAACGTCGTCCAGGTTGGGGTCGCCGAGTGTGACTTGGATGGTGTAGGGGCTGTCCACGGAAGCGAGCAGCTCGGCGCCCGCGGTCGGGACACTGCTCGCCACGAAGGGCGAATAGTTTCCTCCTGGATCCTCGAACTGCGGGGCCACGGGGACAACACAGGCCGAAATCCACAGGGGTAGAGCGGCCAGCCAGGTTCGCCAGTGAAATCGGGTCGGGCGGGTCATGGGGGATGTCCCGAATCTTCGTCGGTGGGCAAGATGTCATCAGGGCCAGCCACGCCCGATTCTTCGCGCTCGAGGTGCCGGAATATGGTGCGCGGATCCACGCCTAGGTCACGCGCGGTGCGGGTGCGGTTGCCGCCGTTGAGGCTGAGCACTTCGTTGATGTATTGGCGCTGCCAGCGCTCGCGCGCATCGGCCAGGGTCAGGATAGCGGGCAGCTCGTCGGAGTTGATGCCCAGATCGTCGGGGCCGAGCAGGGCCTTGTCAGCCAGCACCAGCGCCTTCTTGATCCGGTTCTCCATCTCGCGAATGTTTCCTGGCCAATGGTAGCGCTTGATCGCAGAGATTGCGCTGGCGGTGAACCCGCGCACCTTGCTGGCCAGCTCCTGTGCGTAGCGCGACAGAAGGTAGCGGGCCAGCACCACCACGTCATCGCCGCGATCGCGCAGCGGCGGCAAGTGCAGGTGCACGACGTTGAGCCGGTAGTACAGATCCTCGCGGAAGTGACCGGACTTGGTGTCGGCCTCGAGATCGCGGTTGGTGGCAGCGATGACCCGTATGTCCACTGGCTCGTTCGCGGTGTCGCCCACGCGGGTGACGGTACGGTCCTGCAGAGCGCGTAGGATCTTGACCTGCAGGGCCAGTGGCATCTCGCCGATTTCGTCGAGCAGCAGGGTGCCTTTGTTGGCGACCTGGAAACGGCCGGGCTTGCTGGCCACAGCGCCGGTGAACGCCCCGCGCACATGCCCGAAGAGTTCGGATTCGAGAAGGTTCTCGGGAATCGCGCCGCAGTTGATACTGACAAAAGGACCCTTGGCGCGCGGCGAGCGGTTGTGGATCTCGCGCGCGATGAGTTCCTTACCCGTGCCGGTTTCTCCCGTGACCAGCACCGTGATGTCCGTCCCGGCCACGCGCTCGACCTTGCGAAAGACCTCCTGCATGGCGGGTGAGGAGCCCAGGATTTCCCCGAAGCGCATGCGTTCGATGCGTTCCTGCAGCGATCGTTTGTCGAGCTGCAGTTCATTGACCAGCAGCGCGTTGCGAATCAGCAGCGAGGCCTGCGCCGCAAAAATGGTCAGGATTTCCAGTGCTGCCTCGTCAAAAAGCTGGGCCACGTTGTCGTTGCCCACATAGATGATCCCGATCAAGTTGCCGCGTTCGAGCAAGGGCACGCACATCACCGATGTCAGGCGCAGGTTCATCACCGAGAGCGAATCCTTGAAATCGGTATCGTTGAGCGCGTCCGAGATGATGAGCGGCTGCTTGGTCGCCATCACCCGAGCCAGAATGGCGTCGGAGAGATGGCTGACGGCGTCCGAGATGGTTTCGTGGCGCAGGTTGCGTGCCACCTTGACCACCGGCTCACCCGACTCGAGCAGGACGATGAAGCCCTTATCGGCATGGGTGACCTGAATCACCACGTCGAGCAACTGATCAAACAGGGTCGGGATTTCGTAGCTCTCCATCAGCTTCTGCGAGAACTCGAACAGGCGCTTGTACGAGTTCAGCTCGGCCATGGTCTTGGCGGCGATGTCGTCGGTGACCGGCTCGTCATAGAGCGAGAACTCAAGCTCCGCGCTGCCCACCCGGATGCGATCCTCCTGGACCAAACGATGCTTGCTGCGCCGCCGTCCGTTGATGTGCAGGTCCCCGTCCTTGTCGGTGAGAGAAACCACGAAGTCGCGTCCATCGAAATGGATATGCGCGTGGGTGTCCGCCAACAGGGGATCGGGCAGCAGGATATCGACCCCTTCGCCTTTGCCGAGCGAAGTGAGCTTCTTGTAGATGTGGTACACCTTCACGCCCGTTCCGGGCATGTGGATGCGCAAGGTCGCCATGGGTCGCAGTTTCCCTGTTTATGGTCAGAAACGGAAGTACAGACCGGGGCCAAGTGCGTCGCCCAGCAAGACCGGCACCAGGCGCGGCAGGCTGGCGGTCGTCTGGCCTGGGGGCGGCGGTGCCAACGGGGTTTCAGGACGGAAGTAGTACAGGGCATCGACAATACCCCAGGCGACGGCGGCGAAGAAGGCCGCCCCAGTTGCCACCTGCGTGCGCAACAGCCAACGCGATCGATTCTCGTCGGTGTGGTCGATGTCCTGAGGTGGGCAGGGCGCGGCCCCCGTGTCGTAGCGACAGCCTCGCTTGGGTCGGAATCCATAGACAGCGAAGTTGGTGGTGAAGGCTGCCACCGAGGCTGCGGCCAGGGAGGCCTCCACCGCCAGAAAGGCCCAGCCCTTGCGCCGGTGGCCGTTCTGGAACTGTCCCGCGCCCAAGGGCACGAAGTTGAGCAGGAAGGAGTTGCGCCCGAAGCGCTTTTCGATGACCGTCGGCCCGGCGCGCAGCTTCTCGCACTCTTCGCGGTCACGCTGTCGCGCGAGCGCCGCCTCTTGCTGCTTCGCCTCCAGGGTTGCCACCTCGGCCTCGTGGGCGCGCAGAACCCCGTTGAAGAGGTCGATCACCTGGGGTGGATCCAGCAGGGGATCGAAGCGGTAGTCGGGCTGCAGCTGCAGAAGCTTGCGGAACTCCTGGGCGGCAGCGTCGCTGTCGCCCTGAAAAAGCTGGGCAACCCCGAGCATACGGTGGGCTTGAGCGATCTGGCCTTCTGACTCCAGACGGATTTCAGGGTAGAGCAGGGGCCGCAGGATTTCGATGGCCCGGCCGTACTCGCCCCGGTCGAAGGAGATCCTCCCGCGCCGCAACTCATCGGCCGTCGGCGATGACACGGGTTGGGGCGCTGCCTGAAAGAGCAGGAGAACGACGATTCCAGCGCACACGTTACTCGTCCAACCGCACGGTTACTTGCCGCGATTCTCCCGCGGTGATGTTGACTCGCTCAGTGACGGTTTTGTCTCCAAGAACGACCACGACATCCAGACTCTTTCGCATATCGTCGCCGACGTCAAAGGGAACCGGCACGCGCTCACCCGGGCGGACGGTGGTTCGCCAGGGGGTGGGGCGTCCGTCATTCACCGCGCGCAACAGGATGCTGGCGTCGGCGCGCGCCGGCTGCAAGTTCACCGATAGGCGAGCGGGTTTGGGTTCTAGATTGACGTAGAGGTGGTCTCCGGGTGGACGATAGGCTTGTGGCCCAACCGTCACCTCCTTGCGGTTGCAGCAGGTGTCGTTGCGGAACTCCAAGGTGTGAGGCCCATCCCAGGGAATCACAATGCGGTTCTGTCGGGGTCCGAAATCGAAACGCTTCTGGCCGTCCATCCAGACTTCGACTTTGGGAGGATGCGGGCCCAAGGTTAACTCGACCTGCTGGGGGCCGGGCGCAGGCGCACCCGCAGCGCGAGACGACTCGCGGGTGGTCCCTTCGCGCGGGTCGGTTCGGTCCGAGGTCGCCACGACTTTTCTCGCTTCCCGGGGCACGTGCATCGACGGCGCGGGAGTGCTCGACGAGCGGGATGCCACCTTGGGGGGCGGTGCCATCGCCTTGATCCCTGCCGCGGTGGCGTGGCTGGGCGCTTTCGCGGGCTGCAGACTCGCCGCCAGCCTCTCGCTATTTCCCACCTGATTGGCCCGCACCGCTCGACGCCAGATTGCAAAGGTGCCGGAGCCAATCCCGACAAGAATCATCACCACAATGCCCACCGTCACCCAGCGCCGGAGGCGTTCTCCGCGTTCCAGCCGTCGCAGCTCGGCCAGAACCGTGGGGTTCTCCGGTTCCAAGGCCAAAGCGCGATTCCAAAGTTCCAACGAGCGGGCGGTATGGCCAGCGGCCTGTTCACGCTGGCCGGAGGCTACCAGGGCTGTCGCGAGACGATGGTCCAGTCCCTTCTCGTAGTCTTCCGGTGCCGTAAGGTAACGGCCCAACTCCGCGCGCACGTCCTCAAGACCCGCATCAGCCACGTAGACGCGCAGGTCGTCCAGCATGAGGTTCAATTGCGGGTAGCGATCGTTTGGATCTCGTGCCAGCGACCGCGCGATGACCTTGGCCAGATGGTCCGACACCCGCGAGCTGACGGTGCGCGGGTCGGCGAAACGGCCCTCGGCAATGCGCTTGAGGACTTCGTGCGGGTTCTTTCCCGAGAAGGGCAGCACGCCGGTCGCCATCTGGTAGAGCATGACCCCCACCGAAAAAATATCGCTGCGGAAATCCAGGGTCTTGCCGTCGAGAACCTCGGGCGCCATGTACGCCGGCGAGCCCAGAATTTGTCCCGTCACCGTCATCCGTTCCAGGTCCACAACCTGCGCCACTCCGAAGTCCATCAACTTGATGGCCCCGTCCTTGCGGACCATGACGTTCTCGGGCTTGACGTCGCGGTGGATGATGCCCAGCGAGTGCGCGTGGGCCAAAGCGGCGCCGACCTCCAGCACGATGAGCGCCGCCAACTCGGGCACCGGCAGCTTCCGGTGGGCGAGGAACTGTTTCAAAGTCTGGCCGTCGATGAACTCGGTGACGATGAAGGACGATTCGGCGTCGTCGCCCGAGTAGTCGAAAATCTGCAAGATGCCGTCGTGGTTCAGCTTGGCAACAGCCCGCGCCTCGCGCTGCAAGCGTGCCCTGGATTCGGCCTCGGCGAGCAAGTGCGGGTGCAGTACCTTGACCGCGACTTCGCGGCGCAGGGTTTCGTCCTGGGCACGGTAAACCACCGCCATGCCGCCCTGGCCGACTTCTTCGATGATTCGATATCGCGATGGCAGGGGGTTGGGAAGAACCATAGTCACCACACGACGACAAGGCCAGCAGGACTAGGCTAGGGCTGCATACTACGAGACGAAGGCCCCACATACAACCAGCAACTCAGCGCGCCGCGTTTGACATGACCGGGGACAGGTTGACGCCGAGCGGGGCCGAGACGACTATCTGCCGATTCATGACCGCCGGCAAATGGAAACCCTTGGTCGCCAATTTCGCCTTGTCCGCGCGGACTGCTGGCGACATTTGGCGCGGCCGCGCGACCGCGGCCAAAGACTGCATCGCCTTTCGATTTCGTGAAGGGGACGACTGGCGTGGGGTCACGTGGGAGCAGGCGGACATGGCAGCGCGCGAGATCGCCGGGGGCTTGGTGGATTTGGGAATCGGCATGGGCGAGTGCGTTTGCATCCTGGCGCAGACGCGACTGGAGTGGGTTCTCTGTGATGTGGGGCTGGTTCTGGCGTG
>Ga0265342_10003655_pt1 | contig 12501 bp, 10 predicted proteins | sample 4CB327metaG_FD_203125 | JGI IMG/M metagenome (GOLD analysis project Ga0265342, IMG submission 203125) | Rhizosphere microbial communities from Carex aquatilis grown in University of Washington, Seatle, WA, United States - 4-CB3-27 metaG | ecosystem: Host-associated > Plants > Roots >...
TGCCGACCGCGTTCATGGGCATCATGGGCTACAGGAAGATCACGGTCAGCGGATCGTCGACGGCGAAGTGGGGCTCGCAGCGCCTGCGTGTCGCGCTTGCCCTCGACAACACCGGATCGATGGCCGAGGACGGCAAGATGACCGCGTTGAAGGCTGCCACCAAGAGCCTGCTGGCGCAGCTCAAGGCGGCCGCCGGCACCAACGGCGACGTCTACGTCTCGATCATCCCGTTCTCCAAGGACGTGAACGTCGGCTCAAACGCCTACAACGGCAACTGGATCGACTGGGATGACTGGGAAGCGGCCAACGGCTCGTGGCAATACACGACAAGTTGCAGCAGCGGTTATTCGCGCCGCGGTTACAGCCGCTGCAGCGGTTCCTGGACCTGGGTTGCGGCCAGTCACAGCACCTGGAACGGCTGTATCACCGATCGCGACCAGAGCTACGATCAGACCGTCACGGCGCCGATCGCGTCCGACGCCAACCTGCCGTCGGGCCAGGCCTCGACGCTGTTCCCCGCCGAGCAGTATTCGAACTGCCCGGCAGCGATGATGGGCCTGAGCTACGACTGGACGTCGATGAACAGCCTCGTCGACTCGATGTATCCAAACGGCAATACGAACCAGCCGATCGGGCTGGTCTGGGCGTGGCAGTCGCTGGTCGGCGGCGGGCCCCTCACCGCTCCGGCCAAGGATTCCAACTACACGTACCAGGACATCATCATCCTGATGTCGGACGGCCTCAATACGGCCGACCGCTGGTATTCGCAGCAGACGCCGGTCGACAATCGCATGTACAACACCGGCAACGGCTCGGGCACCTGCGCCAACATCAAGGCCGCCGGCGTCACCATCTACACCATTCACGTGAATACCGGCGGCGATCCGATGTCGACGCTGCTCCAGAACTGCGCAAGCGATTCGAGCAAGTTCTGGATGATCACCAACGCCAACGACCTGAACACCGTCTTCAACAAGATCGGCACCAACCTGACGCAGTTGCGCGTGGCCAAGTAGCCCATCGCGGTTCCCCGAACGACGAAGCGCGCCCTCCCCCAAGGGCGCGCTTTTTATTTGAACCAAATTCGCGCGAGACCCGCGGTATCGGCCCAAGCGCACGTTAACGGCTTCAACGGGGAGTGCGTCGAATGGCACCGCCGGACGGAAGACCGCGTTAACCGCCTAAATCGCTGCGAACGGGGCGGAAGCGGCAGCCGGGCAGGCGCGCATCGTTAAGTCGATGCGTCGCATCCCACGCGCTTAATACAGGTCTCGGTTCCAATCGCGCGGCTAAGACGCATGACCGCATCAACTGCAGCCGCAGGGTCATGCTGTCACTCGTATCGAAGCTGCGTTCCGTACTGTGCGCTTTCGCATCCGCGCGTTCCGGAAACGTCGCCATCACCTTCGCCTTCGCGACCCTGCCGGTCATCGGCATGGTCGGCGCCTCCGTTGACTACAGCCGCGCCAATGCGGTGAAGGCCGCGATGCAGACGGCACTCGACTCCACGTCGCTGATGCTCTCGAAAGAGGCAGCGACCGACACCGCCGACCAGTTGCAGGCGAGCGCCACCAAGTATTTCAAGGCGCTGTTTGCGCCGCCAGGCGTGTCCAACATCTCGGTCAGCGTCAGCTACACCACCGACGGCGGCTCGGCCGTGGCCCTCAACGGCCACGCCGACGTGCCGACGACCTTCATGAACGTGTTCGGATTCCAGAAGATCACCGTCACGAATTCGTCGACCAGCAAATGGGGCTCGGTGCGCCTGCGCGTCGCGCTGGTGCTCGACAATACCGGCTCGATGGCCGACGACGGCAAGATGACCGCGCTCAAGTCGGCGACCAAAAGCCTGCTCGCGCAACTCCAGTCAGCCGTCAGCAGTCCCGGCGACGTCTACGTCTCGATCATCCCGTTCTCGAAGGACGTCAATGTCGGCTCGGCCTATTACGACCAGACCTGGATCGACTGGACGTCGTGGAACGCCAGCAACCAGACGTGCACCTGGAACTGGAACGGCAATAACTGGACCAGCAACTGCACGCCGAAGAGCCATACGACCTGGAACGGCTGCGTCACCGATCGCAACAAGACGCAGGTGCCGGGCACGACCTACGCGTACGACCAGTCGGCGGAAAACCCGGATCCGACGAAGCCGGACTCGCTGTTCCCCGCCGAGCAGTACAACAACTGCCCTGTCGCGATGATGGGACTCAATTACGACTGGACAGCCATGAGCAATCTGGTCGACTCGATGACGCCGAACGGCAACACCAACCAGCCGATCGGCCTCGTCTGGGGCTGGCAGTCTCTGGTCGGCGGCGGTCCGCTCACCGCGCCGCTGACGAGCTCCGACTACACCTACCAGAAGATCATCATCCTGCTGTCGGACGGCCTCAACACGCAGGACCGCTGGTATTCGAACCAGACCTCGATCGACAATCGCATGCTGGCGAGCGACAGTTCCGGCACCTGCGCCAACATCAAGGCGGCCGGCATCACCATCTACACGATCCAGGTGAATACAGGTGGCGACCCGACTTCGACCCTGTTGCAGAACTGCGCCAGCGACACGAACAAGTTCTGGATGCTGACCTCGTCGGGACAGATTGCAATGACGTTTCAGCAGATCGGCACGAACCTGACGCAGCTGCGCGTCGCCCAATAGCGCCCCGTATTGCGCAAAACAAAAGCCCGGCTCAAAGAGCCGGGCTTTGTCATTCCAGACGCAACGCTACGCTTAAGCGACGAACGCCACTAACGCTACGCGCTACCGAACGCTTGCTTACTTGGCCTTGGCGAGCACCGCCTCGAACGGCTTGTAGCTCTCCTTGGCGAGATCGGCATAGAGCTCGCCGAGCTTGGAAGCCTTGGCGACGAAGCCCTCATAGGCGCTCTTGGCGAACTCGGTCTGCACTTCGATCGCCTTGTCGAACGACTTGACGCCGAACAGCTTCTCCATTGCCGCCGAGGAATCCTCGAACGACTTCTTCGAATAGTCCGCGACTTCGACGGCGATCGCCTGCGCGCCCTTGGTGAAGGCGCCGAGCGACTTCAGCGTCGCGTCCACGTTCTCTTTGCCGACCTGCTGGAGGTCCTCGAAATTCTTGACCATGGTCTAGACCTTTCCCGGCCCGCCTCTCGCGGTGCCATGACGCTTGAATTGCCTGCCCGGCCTGCCCGGGGAATGTTGTGAATATATTGCGTTGCACAATAAAGTCAAGTGACAATGCTGCGCCGCGAAAAGTTCCGTAAAAACCGATAGTTAGCATTAAGCGTTTGGTAACCTTGGTTCCCTTACCGTAATTCCAAGCTGCGCGGGCGGCTTCTCGATCGAACGCTATAATGTGGCCATGTTGGCGCGCTCAAAGAGCGGCCATAAACGGGGTGTGAGGGAGGCGGAATGCTGGGTCGCGGAGCGAACGTCCCTCGCAGCCTCCGCTGGGGCGCGCTGGGCCTGGCCGGGCTTGTTGTCGCGACCGCCGTCGCTTCCGACGCCGACGCGCGCACGCGCCATCGCCGCCACCATCGCCCCGCCGCCTCGTCAACCTACGATCCGCCGGTCTCGACCATCGTCGTCGACGCCAACACTGGCGCCGTGCTGCAGGCGACCAATCCGGACGCGATGCGCCACCCCGCCTCGCTCACCAAGATGATGACGCTCTACCTGCTGTTCGAGCGTCTCCAGTCGGGCAAGCTGAACCTGAACTCGGAATTGCCGGTGTCGGCGCACGCCGCCGCGCAGGCGCCGTCCAAGCTCGGCCTCAAGCCCGGCGACAGCATTCGCGTCGAGACCGCGATCAAGGCGATCGTCACCAAGTCGGCGAATGACGTCGCGGTCGTGATCGGCGAAGCGCTCGGCGGCGACGAGCCGAGCTTCGCCCGCATGATGACGGCGAAGGCGCATGCGCTCGGCATGGCGCACACGACCTACCACAACGCCTCGGGCCTGCCCGACGACGCGCAGGTCACCACCGCGCGCGACCAGGCGACCATCGGCCGCGCGCTGCGCGACCGCTTCCCGCAGTACTACCATTACTTCTCGACGCGGGCCTTCGACTTCCGCGGCCGCACGGTGCGCGGCCACAATCGTCTGCTCGGCAATATCGCCGGCGTCGACGGCATCAAGACCGGCTATATCCGCGCTTCGGGCTTCAACATCGTCACCTCGGTGCATCGGGGCAACCGCTACGTCGTCGCCGCGGTGTTCGGCGGCCGCACGGCGCGCGCGCGCGACGCCAAGGTCGAGGCGCTGATCGAGCAGAACTTCGACAAGGCCTCGACCAAGCGTGGCGCGCCGGAAGAGATCCCGGTCGCCAAGGTCGAACCCAAGGCCGGCGAGAAGGTCGAGTTCAAGGCCGAGACCAAGCCCGCAACGAAGCCTGAACTTGCCGCGATCCCGGCGCTTTCGCCCGCCAAGCCCGTCGATGATGCGAACCTGGCGCGCAACGAGGCGGTCGACGCGCCGTCGGTCGGCTCGACCGCGCCGATCAGGGCCAATCCCGTGAAGACCGTGGTCGTGCATCCCGGTGCCATCCGCACCGCCTCGCTGTCGGCGCCCGCACCGGGCACGCAACGGCTTGCGCCTGCGCCGGCCGCGGTGCGCGCGATGCACGTGACGGAGGTCGCCACGGTCAAGAGCGACACGCCGCAACTGCCGCCGCCGGGCGCCAAGCCCGGCATCCTCGGCACCCTGCCCGCCCGGGTCGCCTCGGCCAGCGCCAATGTGCCGCTCCCGGCGCCCGCACCGAGCGAGACGACGTCGGTCAAGCACAGCGGCTGGATGATCCAGGTCGGCGCCTTCGACGACGAGAAGGAGGCGAAGAACCGCCTCGACGCCGTGCAGGACAAGGCCAAGCAGCTGCTCGGCAAGGCCGACCCGTTCACCGAGAAGGTGAGCAAGGGCGCCAAGTCGCTCTACCGCGCCCGCTTCGCCGGGCTCGACAAGGACCAGGCGGAAGCCGCGTGCAAGCACCTCAAGCACAGCGACATCCCCTGCATGATGCTGAAGAACTAACTCACGGCAATCAGCCGCGAATTCGGATGGCCGGGGCCTATAGCCTCGGCCTTTTGCGTTCGGGATGCCCGCCGCCACCGCCGCTCCCCGAAACGGCCTCGCCGGCGCCGTGACGAAGTATTCACCTCAATGGCGTATCAACGACATCCATAAAAAAAGAGAACAGGGGCGCCGTCGGCAGGAGCGGTGTTGTGTTGCGTGCGGAGTGCTTCAGCGATGGCGGCGCAGAAGAGTCTCTTTGGCCTCGTTGACGCGGGCCGCGAGATACGTCGACCCCCCTTGGTCGGGATGCAGTTTCTTCATGAGCGACCGGTGCGCGCGCGTTACGTCCTCGGCGCCGGCGCCCGGCTGCAGGCCAAGGATCTGATAGGCCTCCTCGTCCGTCATTTTGCCGGTGGGCGCGAAGCCGCGCCCCGCTGCCGCGTCGCCCTGCGCGTGCTCGGTCCACGCGGGATCGCGGCGGTCAAGATACGCCAGGAGTAGCGCGCGGCTCTCCTCGTCGAGGCTCGGCAAAAGCTTCGCCAGCGACGGCACATCGATCGAGTCGAGATCGCGGCCTTCGAACGGACCGCCGGTGAAGCGGCCGCGCATCTTGCCGGTATCGTGGTCGAGCTCCATCGCCAGCATCGACGCGTTGACCCGCGACGTCTGCCCAGTGCTCTTCGTCGTTCGCTGCGAGAAGCCGGCCGGGCCGAACGGCATCCAGCCGAGCAGACCGAGGCCGAACATGCCGAGCGGGATGGCGACCCAGAGCTCGCCCCGCAGCCCGAGGAACACCGCCATGCCGAGAGAGATGAGGCCGCCCGCGGCCTTCGCCACGCGCGCGGCGACCTTCGGATCGACCTTGGTGATGACGTTGAGCGCCCAGAGGCCGAGCACCAGCGCCAGAATGCCGAGAAGGAGAATAGGCATGAAGATGACTTACTTCAATTGCGCCAGCAGCGCATGCGCCGACGTGCTTTTCGCCGACAGCGCGGCAAGCGCCTTGCGGCCACCGGCGGCGTAGGCCGCCACCGCGCGCAGGAGTTCGCGCAATTGGTTCGCCGCGCCGGCATCGAAGCGGCACCAGGCGCCATGCGACAGCCGCGCGATCTCGCGATAGGCGTTCTCGGCGACCGGATCGCCGCCCTCCTGGAACATGAACACCGGCACGCCGAGCAGGCCGAGCTCGCCGGCCGCGGCGCACAGACTGTCGATCGGCTCCTCCATGGCGTCGCCGACGAAGACCAGCGCCTGCACCGCCTTGCGCCCGTGCTCGCCGCGCGCGTGGCCCAGCACCTTGCCGATCTGGGTGTGACCGCCGCGGCAGTCGATGCGCGACATGAGCGAGGCCAGCCTGTCGCTGTCCGCGACCCAGCCGGAGGCGCGGCATTCATTCAAACCGCGGAAATAGACGAGCTGGATGTCGAGGCCGCCGACTGCGGCCGCCTCGCGGAACATGTCGGCCTGCAACGCGCAGGCTGTGTCCCAGGTTGGCTGCCGGCTCATCGTGGCGTCGAGCGCGAAGATCAGCCGCCCGCGTCCGCCTTGCGCCGGCGAGGCGGGCCCGAGCGACTTTACCTTCTCGAGAAAGGCGTCGATCTCGGCGCGCTTCGCCGTCGGCGCAGGTGTCTGGTCGCGGTCCTTGGACATGGGCAATCTTACAGCGGATTACGCTGCCTGATGCCAGCGACATAATTTCCGTTCGCCCCCGCGCAAGCGGGGGCCCAGGGGCAATCCGTTCTGAAATAAAATGGGTCCCCGCTTTCGCGGGGACGAATGGCGGCTCAACTCAGGCCAGCACGTCGTGCACCAGCAGCGGCTGGTCCATGACCGAGTACCACTCGGCGCGGGCGGCCGCGCGACGGCGGCCGTTCTCGGACAACGGCAGGTGCAGCGCGTTGAGCAGCGCGATCACCTCCTCGCGGGCGGTGACGTGCGACATGTTGGGCCGCGTGCCGAGCGTGGTCTCGTCGAGATTGTCGAGCGCGGTCAGGCCGCGCGGGAAGAACTCGCGGTAGACGACGCGCTCGGCAAAGCCATCGATGCAGCGGAAGCCCATGCGGCGCGACAGTTCGTTGATGCCCTCGCCGACCAGCTTCTTGTTGCGCGAGCCGAGCTGCGACAGCCGGTTGCGCACGACGATCCAGTCGGTCAGGCGGCCGTCGACCAGCCGGCGCTGGCGGCGCGCCTCGCGCACCATGCGCGCGTAATGGCTCTCGCCGGTGACGGTGAAGTTGGTCGGATCGAGCGTCGCCAGCACGTCGAAGTCGACGAAACTGTCGTTGAGCGGCGTGACGAGCGTGTCCGCCATCGAATGCGCGAGCCGCATCAGGTAGGAGTCGTGGCCCGGCGTGTCGATGACGACGACGTCGTGGCTGTGCTCGATCGCACCGATGGCGCGCGAGAACGCCGCGAACTCTTGAGCCTCGTTCGCCTCGACCGAGAGGCCCTGCGCGCGCTCGACGCAGTAATGCGTCGGCAATTCGAGCTTGATGCCGGCACGCGCCGCCCAGTCGCGGCGGTTCTCGATGTAGTGGGTGAAGCTCTTCTGCCGCGAGTCGAGATCGATGGTGGCGACGCGCTGGCCGGCCTTGAGCAGGGCCACGGCGATGTGCAGGGCTGTGGTCGACTTGCCCGACCCACCCTTCTCGTTCCCGAGCACTACGACGTGTGCGGATTGCGGCGTTTCGCGGATCGGCTGGACCAGCATCAGGGCGTCCTTTGATCGATTGATTTTCAAATTATTACGAGTGTTTAGTCAAGTTGTACGACGCTTAACCATTAATCGGTGGCCGCATTCACCATGGCTTGCTAGAGAGCAGCCCCCGTTCGCGCTTTAACCAAGCGACTGTCATGCCGACTCGCCCGACCATCGCCCGCAACCTGGGCTCGCTGCGCACTGCCATTGCCGCCTTCCGCAAGAAGCGGGAGAGCGTGGCGCTGGTGCCGACCATGGGCGCGCTGCACCGCGGCCACCTGGCATTAGTCAAGGAAGCGCGCCGCCGCGCAGACAGGGTCGTCGTCTCGATTTTCGTGAACCCGACGCAATTCGCCCCGACCGAGGATTTCGGCAGCTATCCACGCACCTTCGAGACGGACATTGCGGCGCTGAGCGAGGCCGCGGTCGAACTCGTCTGGACGCCGACCGCGGAGGTTATGTACCCGGAAGGCTTCTCGACCCGCATCGAGCCGGCCGGCGCGGCCAAGGCCGGGCTCGAGGACAAGTTCCGCCCGCACTTCTTCGGCGGCGTCGCCACCGTCGTCGCCAAATTGTTCACGCAGGCGACTCCGGACGTCGCGATCTTCGGACAGAAGGACTACCAGCAACTCCGCGTCGTCACGCAGATGGCCAAGGATCTTGATCTTCCAGTAAAGGTCGTCGGCATTCCGACCGTCCGCGAGCGCGATGGGCTCGCCCTCTCCTCGCGCAACGCCTACCTGTCGGACGCCGAGCGCGCGGTGGCGCCGACGCTGGCGCGCGTGCTCAATGCCTGCGCCGGGCGCATCAACCGGCGTGAGCCGATCGAGATGGTTCTGGAAGAAGGCATTGCGGAACTCCGCCACGCCGGCTTTGCCGTCGACTATCTCGAGGCGCGGCACGCGCTGACTTTGGCGCCGGTGGCCTCGCTCAAGGACGGGCCGATCCGGCTTTTGGTCGCGGCCAAGCTCGGCAAGACGCGGTTGATCGACAATCTCGCGGTGTAGTTGAGCGCCGTCATCGCCGGCGAACGCGGGCGATCCAGTCCCCCGCAGCAAGACTGAGAGCACACGGCGTAGTGGATCCCGGGTCTCGCTTTCGCTCGCCCGGGATGACCGCCTGTGGCTTACAGCAGTCCCAACTCCCGCAACTCCCGCCGCATCTGCTCCGGCATCTTCGCCGCCCCCGGCGCAGCGCGAGCAAGATCGCGCGGCGCCTCCTTGTCCTCGAGGTAGCGCCAACCCTGGAAGGCTGAGCGCGGCCGCGGCTCGACCAGCTTCACCTTGCCGTCGAGCACGACCTGGCAGCGGCGGATGCCGTCCTTGCCGGTGACTGAGCGGATATCGAGGATCTTTTCGCGGCAGGTGATCTGGCCCTTGATCACCCAGAAGAGCGAGCCGCCGTCCGTGAGTTCGTCGGCGCGCTTGGGCAGCATGCGCGTCGTGTGGATGCGCTCCGGCTTCTGCCCGCGCTTCTTCCTCTCCTTCAACTTGAGCTTGATCCACTCCTCGAGGTCGGCGACCGAGTCGCACCCGACGCAAAGTTTGATGAGATGAAGCGGCATTCTACAGACGACCCGACGGCACCAGGGAGATCGCTAGATAGCTCCGCAGCGGCCGGGGCGGAAGCCTCCCCGGAATCTTGTGCCCACAATGCCGCGCATGGCTGACGGGCGCTTCCTCCTCTGCTACCGTACGCGAGCAAATTCAGGCAACGTCTGGGGGAACCATGAGGAAAGTCGCTCTGCTCGTCGCGCTCGCGCTCGTCGCCGCCGCGCCCACCGCCGCCATGGCGAAGACCAAGAAGAAGCCGGTCAAGCCGGCCGAGCAGGTCCAGACGGACCCGCAGAAGATGACGTTCGATCAGGCCATGGAATACAACAAGCACAATCTGAGCCTGATCCCGAAGGGTCTGCCGCTCGTGCTGCCGAGCTGGTCGCTGCCGGTCTATTTCGCCGTGACCAAGGACGAAGAGCCCGCAAAGCCGGCCAAGAAGCACAAAAAGAAGACCTGACGGACGTCTCGCCGTTACGGCGCCGAGGGCTCGACAACGAGGACCTTGGCGCCTTCGGCAACCTGCGCGTCTTTGGTGACCGCGACCTCGCTGACCGTGCCGTCGACCGGCGCTGTCAGCGTGTGCTCCATCTTCATCGCTTCAATGATGGCGACGGGCTGCCCGCGCGAAACCCGGGCGCCCGTCTCCACCAGCACGGCGAGCACCTTGCCGTGCATTGGCGCGCGCACCAGTCCGCCGCCGGAGGCGTCGCCCGCCTGGTCGAGCGCGAGATCGCGCAAGGCGACCTTGGTTTGCCGGCCGCGGCGCAGGACATAGACCGCGTCGGGCTGCGCCACCACGACCGCATCCGATGCGGGCGTCGCGCCCTCGACCGTGACCGCCGCGCCTTGCGGCCCGTAATCGACCTCCGCCACCACGGCCTCGCCGTCGGCGATCACCGGCAGCGCCAGCCGGCGCGCGCCTGAGAGCTGGAACGCGTCGGCGACGTCCCATGGCGACGTGCCGTGTGTGGCGATCCGCGCGCGTTCGCCTTCGATGAGCTCGCGGGCGCCGGCCGCGGCCGCGGCGCGGTCGAGCCCCTGCGGTGTCGCGCCGAGCGCGTCCATATTGCGGTCGATGAAGCCGGTGTCGAAGTCGCCCTGCCGGAATCCGTCGGCGCGCGCGAGCGCTGCGAGGAAGCCGGCATTGCTGCGCGGCCCGGCCATCACCGTCTCTTCGAGCGCCGTGGCGAGCGCATCGAGCGCCGCGTCGCGCGTTTGCGCATGCGCGATAACCTTGGCGATCATCGGGTCGTAGAACGGCGTGACGACGTCGCCCGCCTCGACGCCGCTGTCGATGCGCACGCTGCCGTCTTCCGGAAAGCGCAGCGCCACGAGCCGGCCGGTCGACGGCAGGAAGCCGCGTTCCGGATCCTCGGCATAGAGCCGCGCCTCGACCGCATGGCCGGCAAGCCGCACCTGGTCCTGCTTCAGCGGCAGCCGCTCGCCCGCAGCGACACGGAACTGCCACTCGACCAGATCGAGCCCGGTGACCGCTTCCGTCACCGGATGTTCCACTTGAAGACGCGTGTTCATCTCCATGAACCAGAAGCCGTCGTCCTTGAGACCGCCGGCGCCGTCGGCGATGAACTCGACCGTGCCCGCGCCCTGATAGCCGACCGCTTGCGCGGCGGCGACCGCGGCCGCGCCCATCCGGGCGCGCAGGCTCGCGTCCATGCCCGGTGCCGGCGCCTCCTCGATGACCTTCTGGTGCCGCCTTTGCAGCGAGCAGTCGCGTTCGTTCAAGTGAACCGCGTTGCCGTGGCCGTCGGCGAAGATCTGCATCTCGATGTGGCGCGGCGCGTTGACGTATTTCTCGATCAGCACGTGCGCGTCACCGAACGCGCTCCTGGCCTCGCGTTGCGCCGCCTCCAGCGCGGCGTCGAAGTCGGCGTGGCGCTCGACCTTGCGCATGCCCTTGCCGCCGCCGCCGGCGACCGCCTTGATCAGCACCGGATAGCCGATCTCGTAGGCCTTGCGCTTGAGGAAGGCCGCGTCCTGGTTGTCGCCGTGATAGCCGGGGACGACGGGCACGCCGGCCTTCTCCATCAGCGCCTTGGCGCGATCCTTCAGCCCCATGGCCCGGATCGCGTCCGGCGGCGGCCCGACGAAGATGATGCCGGCAGCGCGGCAGGCCTCGGCAAAGGCCGCGTTCTCGGAGAGGAAGCCGTAGCCCGGGTGGATGCAGTCCGCGCCTGCGGCCTTCGCGGCGGCGACGATCTTCTCGGCGACGAGATAGCTCTGCGAGGCGGGCGCGGGCCCGATCGCGTGCGCCTCGTCGGCCATGCGCACGTGCAGCGCGCGCGCATCGGCTTCCGAATAGACCGCGATCGTGCGCAGGCCGAGGCGCCGGGCCGTGCGGATGACGCGGCAGGCGATTTCGCCGCGATTGGCGATGAGGACGGAAGCAAACATCGGCGGGTCCGGTGGTGGTCGCGCCGATCCTAGCGCGGCTCAGGCGTGGGCGCTGCCTCGGTCTGAGGCCGCTTCGGCGGCAGACGCGGCGCCTCGGTGGGCGTCGCCGGCTCCGGGGACGCGCCGACCGATTTAGCCAGATCGGGATCGACCTTCGGCTCGGGCAGCTCGGCTGATTTCGGCAGCGGCGGCTCGGACTTCATGATGCTGACCGCCGGTATGGAGTCCGACGACGGGAAGGTCCATTTCCTGTCGACCGGACGTGCCGTGCCTTGCGTGTCGTGCGGCGGCTCGGCCGCGGCCGGCGCGACGCTGGCGACCGCATCATCCTTCGGCGCCGCGGCGACGGGCGGCGGCGCCGCCGGTTCGGCCGGCTTGCCCCATTGCGGCGCGTGCTGCGCGACGTAGGTCTCGAACGCCTGCGCCTTCAGGTTCGCCTTGAGCGCCGTGGTGTCGGTGAACATGGCCAGCGCCGGACATGCAACCGCGGTGCAACCCTCACGGACGGCAAGGACGTGCGCGGCCAGGCCGTAGCGGTCGAGCTCGGCGGTGCGGCGGGCGCTTGCGAGCGCCGGCATGACCTGCGCGTCGCCCTGCTTCGCCATGTCGAACGCCGCCTTGAGGATCGCGAGGCGCTCGCCTTCGTAGGCAACCGCCGCGGCGACAGCGGTGGCACTGGCGAACACAGCAGCTTCGCAGGCATCTCCGGTCTTCTCCCCGGCCTCGCCGTCAAGGCAGGCGAGCGCCGAGCCGGGGGCAAGCGCCGCACGCGTCAATTGCGCGTTGCGCGCGACGAGCGCGCGCCGCTCGCGCGCCTGCTCAGTCGTGGCGGCATGCTG
>Ga0265342_10003656_pt1 | contig 12501 bp, 10 predicted proteins | sample 4CB327metaG_FD_203125 | JGI IMG/M metagenome (GOLD analysis project Ga0265342, IMG submission 203125) | Rhizosphere microbial communities from Carex aquatilis grown in University of Washington, Seatle, WA, United States - 4-CB3-27 metaG | ecosystem: Host-associated > Plants > Roots >...
GCTGCGCCTGCGGATCCGGTCGTTTCGCTGGTTACGCCGCCGGTCTCATCAGGTTCCGAGGAATTTTGCGCCGTCGATCGGAGCGGGGTGCGCGCCATGCAGCCAAGAATGAGCAGCGGCGCGAGCGCATACAGTCCGGGCAAAGTCTGGCGTGAGGCAACAGCCACGGGGCTGGTATTGGGTCGGGGTGCGTTCATGGATTCACCTCCACTGTGTATGAGTCCCATGCGGATCCGCGCGGGTCAACCTCATGGCAACCGGACCCGACACAGCACAGGCAGAAACAGCGCGGCGCAAGACGAATCCGGCTCAAACAAAACCTGGCCTGCGCCCGCCCGCTCGCGACTCTCTTTGGGCAAGGAGGCTGCTTGGCCTCCCGCAGAACCTCTGGCCACGGCCTGTTTGACAGGAGATCTTCATGATTCATCAGCGCGTTCTCGCAGTCTTGTCAGTCTCGATCGCTCTTTCGGCCTGCGCCAGCATGGGCAAGGGCAGCACAGCCCCCGCGCCGGGCGGCAATGCGGCCTCGCGCCGCAATCCCTTCCTGGACGTCAACTTCTTCCTCAACCCCGAATACGTCGCAAGCGTCGAGGCAACGGCCAAGGCCTTTCCTGCGGAAGCAGACGCCATTCGCAAGGTCGAGCAGTATCCCACCGGCCTGTGGCTGGACTCCATTGCCCATGTCGCGAATCTTCCCTTGTGGCTCGGCGAGGCGAGAAAACAGCAGCAGGCCAGTGGCAAGCCCACGCTGTCGTTGGTCATCGTCTACGACATGCCCAACCGCGACTGTGCCGCCAATTCGTCGGCAGGAGAGCTGAAGGTTTCGGAGAACGGCGCGGCCCGCTACCGAACCGAGTTCATCGACGTCATCGCCAAACACTTCAAGGACTATTCCGAGTTGCCCATCGTGGTGATCCTGGAGCCGGATTCCTTGGGCAACCTGGTCACCAACATGAACCTGCCCAAGTGTGCCGATTCGCGCTCGGCGTACGTCGACTCGACGGTCTATGCCATCCAGAAGCTGCAATTGCCCAACGTGAGCATCTACCTTGATGCGGCCCACGCGGGCTGGCTGGGATGGGACCATCACCGCGAGAGCCTCATCAAGGTCTACAAGAAGGTGCTCAAGCAGGCGGGCGGCACCGACATGATCCGCGGGTTCGCCACCAACGTCTCCAACTACACCCACCTGTACAACCGAGACGGCATGGCCATGGAATCCAGCGATCCTTGCTACAACGAAATGATCTACGTGAAGAAGCTGGCGGTGGGGCTGAGCGACAGCGGCGTGAAGAACAAGGGCTTCATCATCGATACCTCGCGCAATGGCAAGGGTGGCATCCGCAAGGTGTGGGGCCACTGGTGCAACATCAAGGGCGCCGGTCTGGGCGAGCGACCGCGGGCGGCGCCCGCGCCGTTCATCGATGCGTACTTCTGGATCAAACCGCCGGGAGAATCGGACGGTATCTCCGACCCGACGCAGCCGCGTTTCGATGCGGAATGCGCATCCGATGAAAGCGCGCCGGGCGCGCCGCAAGCCGGCGTGTGGTTCCAGTCGTACTTCCTCGACCTGGTCCGCAACGCTGTCCCGCCACTGTGAGTCGTCATCATGTCAGCCACAAACCAAGCCAGTCTGGCGGAAAGAGAAGTCCGTGCTGCGGGGACCAGTGCGGATCTTCTCGTCCGTCCGGGTGCGAGCCTCGACAGCGAGATTGGCCTGGCTGACCTGTACGAGAAGTACGCCCCCGCGATCTACGGCCACTGTCGGCGGATGTTGCAGTCGCCGGCTGCGGCTCGCGACGCGACCCAGGAGGTATTCGTGCGTGTGCTCACGCGCGGACCACGCTTTCCTAACGACGACGATGGTCGACGTTACCTGTACCGTGTGTCGACCAATGTCTGTCTGAATCACATCGGCAAGCTCAAGACCCACACGCGCGCGGCTGCGTCCCTGCGGCTGCGGTCTGAATGGGTGGGATCGGCAGAAGGGTGGCATGCGGATCGCGAATTCGTGGCCGCGGTGCTGGACCGCTGTGGTGAGGCAGGCGCCACCGTGGCGGTCATGCATTACGTGCACGGCATGTCGCAGGTCGAGATCGCCGAGAGCCTGGGGATCACAAGGCGAACCGTGTTCAGCCGATTGCGCAAACTGGCGCAAGTCGGCCGGGATTTGTTGGGGCTTGTGCAGCCGGAGGGTGAACGACGAGCGAAGAAGAACGGTAATGGATTGCACTCTGCATTTGGCGTTCGTTCACCAACCGCGATTTGAGATCCCGGGAAACGGCACGAAACTCAACCCACGCGGAGTTGACATCGTGTCCGGCCCGGATCCCAGACTTCTGCAACTTCTGCGGGTCGGCGGCATTGCACAAGGACCCAATTTTCGACAGGATGGCATGCAAGCGGTGCTTCGTTCCATGGTGCGTTCCTCTTCCCCGTCGCAACTTGCCTCCGATGAGCCGGACGGTGGCGATGGGGCGCTTGTACGTGCGGCACGCGGAGGTGACCGCCGGGCCTGCCAGGCCATCTGGAAGAAATACGCGCCTTTGGTGCAGCGACTGGTCAGGCGCTTTTTCGGGCCGGGTCCCGATCATCCTGACATCTGCCAGGAGGCGTTCATGCGCGTGTTCAAGCGCATGGATGAACTGCGCGAGCCGGCGGCACTGCCGGGCTTCATCGTCGGCGTGACCCTGGGCGTGGCTCGCAACGAGTCCAGGCGCCGACGCATCCGGGCGATTGTGGGCCTAAACTCGAGCGACGAGTGGCCCGGCACCGTCGCGCCCGGCGCGGCGGACGAGGCGCGCGAGGCGGTGCGCGCGCTGTATCGGCTGCTTGATACCCTGGGTGCAGAGGATCGCTCGCTGTTCGTCGCCCGATATGTCGAGAAAATGGAAATGACTGACGTGGCCGCGGCTCACAAAATGAGCCTCTCCACCGTCAAGCGGCGCCTAGCTCGTCTCGCCCAGCGGGTCGACTCGCGCATGAAATCCGAGCCGGCCCTTGCGGACTATGTGGGCTTGCTGAGCCAGGGAGGGACGAGTTGACCAAACCACAAGATTCATTCAACGCGGGCGAGGCCCGCTGTCACGCCCTGGGTGACCTGGCGGCGCGCGCGGCCGAGGAGCAGCCGGCCGATCTCCGGCAATGGGCCGAAATTGAACAGGCCCTTGCCGGAAAACCAGCGCGACGGCGTTGGTGGGCTCTGGCTGTTCCAGCCTTGGCGGGCCTGGCCCTGTGGATCGCCGCGGGCCGCACCCTGGGATGGCAGACGCAGGGCTGCGCGCCGTCCCCGGATGGCAGTGTGTCGGCTCCCGCCGATCGCGTGTGCGTGGTCGCGTTTGGCGACGGCACGCGCATCACGCTGAATCCGGGGAGCTCTGCTCGCGTGCGCGGGCTGGGATTCTGGCGCGGGGCTCAGCTTGCGCTTGACCATGGCCACGCGGGTCTGTCCGTGGTTCACCGTCCTGGGTGTCGCTGGGAAGTGCTGACCGGTCCTTTGCGGGTTCGAGTGACGGGGACTCGCTTCGAGGTCGATTGGGCGCCTGGGCCGGGCCGTTTCAGCCTGGGGGTGAACGATGGGGAAGTGATCGTAAGCGGCGATCCGTTGCACAACCCCACGCCGGTGCGCGCGGGACACAGGCTGGACGTGGACACGGCTACCGCCAGCGTGGTGATGGGCGACCTGGTCGTCCTTCCAGGCGCACAGGCCACGCCCGTGCGGGCCGTTGCGGCCGAGCGTCCGGAGAAGGCCGCGGCAGAATCGGCCGCCGTCCCAGGTCCGACGGCTCGTGCTGAGCGCAAGCGAGGCGTTTCCAGCCGGAAGGCCGCGGCTCGCAATCTCGCATATTTCGCCAGGGCCAAGACACCAGATGCGACGCCTGAGCCCCCCGCCGCCATACCCGATCTGGGGCCTGGCGTCTGGACCGCGTCTTCCGCGGAAGGCGACGCGCCTGCGCCAGCACCGCCGGGCCCGCGCCGCCTGACGATCGGCCACAACGGCGAGCTGGTGGGCGGTGCCACGGGCCCAATTCGAGTTCTTCGCGGATCAGGAACCACCTTCTCGAAGCGCGCCTATGCCTCGGCCAACCATCTCTACTTTGATGATGGGGCGCTCTGCACAAGCGGGAAGACACCCCAACTTGCGTGCGTGGAGGAGTCGGGCCTGCCCAAGAGGTGCGACTGGGACACCAACTGGGGCGTGCTCATGATGTGGTACGCGCGCGAAGATCAGAAGGCCTGGGGGGGCGGCGCACGATCGAGCATCGCCTTCGAATTTCGGGGCAACGTCGGCCACTACCGACTCGTCGCCCATCGCGCAGGCGATCCGCCCCAGCGGGCGTATTGCGTCGCCAACTACCGATCCGGGGTGAACGTTCGGCCTTCCGATTTCGAAGATTGCTGGAGCCCTGGTGGTCCACGACTGACCGACTTCGACAAGATCGATTACTTCGCCCTGCAGCTGTTGTCCGAAGAGGCCTGGCTCAATTTCAAGTTCTGCCTGTCGGCCATCAGCCTCCCTTGAGAGATGGGCGGGCCGTCCGGCAGCTACTTGACGAGAGCGGCAGTTGGGGGTGATGTGATGGACGTCGGAAATGCGCGAAATGACCCCACCAGGGCGGAGGCTCAACCAGGCTTGCCCCGCAACGCCCACAGCTCCGAGAAACCGACTTGTCCCGTGCCTGCTTTCCGCCTCCCTCACCTTTGTGACGTGGGTGGCTGTGAGCCGGGCCGCGTTTGCCCAAGCCGGTTCTCCGGCAGCGAAGGATGACGAAACGTCGCCTGTGGCTGCTCCGGCTGCGGACGTGCCCGCGACAGAAGCGGAGGCCGCCAGCCCGCAGCCCAGGCATCGGGGAAAGACCACCCAGCTCGGGCTCTCCCCTCAGACGACTGCGGTTGCCAGTCCTTCGAGCGGTCCGCCCGCGCTGCCCGAGGCGCCCACTTCGACTTGGGGTTTTAGGTTTCACGGCTTCTTCCGCGGGCCCATGCGGCTGAGTATGGATTCCGAGTCCGGCCACGGGGTTCAGTTCCACGCCCCGCCCGTGACGCCCGATTCGAACTACACCACATGGAGCTTCACCAACAACAACCCTGGGCCCTGGGGCGAGATGCTCTTCCAGTATGGCAACAACCGCGTGACCATGACCATGGCCATCGCCAGCTACAACATCACCTCGGGCGGCTGGCGCGAGTTGCAGGACCAACTCGGCATCGACCGGGCTTTCGTCACTCTCAATTTTCCCGACGCTCTCGGCGACGTCGGCATGATGGTGTGGAACGTGGGCGTATTCGGGGACCGCTACGGCGCCATGGGCAAGTACGATGGCGGGGCCTATGACACCTACTTGATTGGCCGCACGCGCATCGCCGGCGCCACTGGTACATTCAATTTTGACCTGGCCGACAATTTCAGGCTCGTCGCAGAGGGAGGCGGCGGCGCCAAGATGGATGTGCAGCAGTGGACTCAGCAACCCTACCCATCGTGGCAGCCTTTCCCCGGGCACGCACAGATGGGAACAACCATGTTGGCCCACGGCCACGTAGGCGGGGTGTTCTCTCAGGTGCTCACTGTGACCGGCCATTTCATGTACACCTGGACCCAAGACGCCATGCGGACCGACTTGAACGATCCCGCCGCGGCCCAGAAACCCACAGACTATGTCAGCCCGGGTCTGCCCTACGCAGCTAAGGATGGCCGCATGCGGATTCTGGGCGTCGATCTGAGACTCGACGGTCGATGGCTTGGCGACGGTTACCTCGGATTCTCCTCCATCAAGGCGGACAACGTCGGCGTCCTGTCAGACACAATCGAGGTCCTTCACTCTCAAGGCGGATGGCAGTACCAGGCTAACTATACCGGCAGCACGTCCAGTCATGGCGACAGCACGGTCAACAGCATCGGTTTTCAGTACGCGTTCAGCTTGGCCGCCTTTCTCAACCGGCCGCAGGAATGGTGGGGCCAAGGCCCGGACCTCACGCTCCAGGTTTTCGGCATGTACAACCGTATCAGTGGCCTTGCCGCGACGGACGAGCTGGCAATGGCGCTGATGGGCAAGAGCAAGCTGAAGCTGGGGACGCAGTTGCTCTACGCGCCCTTGACGTTCGTGTCGGGCGGTCTGCGCTTCGACTCGGTTCAGCCCAACATGGACGACCGCACTCACGACTTCTGGGTTGTGTCTCCGCGGCTGATTTTCCGCACGGCGTTCGTCACGCGCGAGCAAATCATGATCCAATACCAGTACTACGCGTACGGAAGCTGGAACTTGAACAGCCCAAGCGCGAGTTTACCCTTTCCCTACGGCCAGGCAGGGAATCTCTGGGTGCCTCGACAGCCCGACAAGCACACGTTTACGGTCGCCGCCAGCATGTGGTGGTAGCCGGCCACAAAGGCTTCTGCTGCAGGCCGGCTGCCTTGGCATCTGTCTTGCTGTTCACGGCACTATGTGCTGCTCGCGACTCACAGCTCTCCTCTTGGTGGCATTCATGCTTCCGGCCGCCGGCTATGCAAACGCGCAGAGCGCTCCCGTGGACAGATGGACGACACCGTACCAACCCGCTGCTCAGCCACCGCCGCCAGACCCGATTGCTCACGGATGGGACAGCTGGCGGAGCGTCCTTGCGCTGAACGTCGGTTTGGGTTCAGCGGTCGGGTACTTCGGTTTTACGTACGCATTGTCGCCGGTTCCGTTCACGAGTACGGAAATCGGCATTGGCGGGGGAATTACTGGGGTGCAGTATTCGCTCATGCAGAAATTGGCTCTGGGAGGTGCAGCGTCGACGGTACGCTTCGTGTCCGGCGTAGGCATCTCCCGCGCCACCGGTTCCAACAGGGCGCCGGACCCGTCGCTGTGGCTCAATCTCGATGTGGCTGGGTTGGAGGTGAGAACTGCCGGGCATTTCGTCTTCTTTCTGTCCGCCGGATATACGATCGGCCTCACTGGAGGAAAGTTCAACGACCAGCCGATTACCGAGGACGACTGTTCGCCATATCCGGACTGCACATATCCGTCCAAAGTCCCGGGCTATCGTTCGCCGCAGTTTCGCATGGGGTTTGGCGGCTGGTTCTGATGGCTGCTTGAGATTGGTGAAGAGCTGACAAAGGTGGTGAAGGTTCAACATCAACGAGGGTCGGGCCGGCGTTGGGCTGATTGTGACGGGCGGATTTTCGGTAACCCAGGGAAGGTTCTCCCGTGACCGCGAGTGGACAGACACTGAGGCCGCATGACGCGCAGAAGTGCTCACCCACTTGATGCTATGGTCAAAGGCCATTTGATGGTATACGGGCGCCCTACAGACAGTCGGCACCATCTGCGGTGGTGCCGCTCGTGGATCCGAGAAATGGACAGCCCTTGGCCCACAGGCACTTGGGTGACTCAACCATCAATGCGGGAGGAACAACATGTTTTCAGCTTGCCGACACGGCCTAGCAGTATTGGCATCGATTGGGTGGATGGCAGGCCTTTCGGGCTGCTCAAGCAACACGGGCCCATCATCAAGTCAAACGCCTGACCTAGCTGATGTGAAGTTCGCACTCACATCCTCAAGCCTTCCGACTTGCAGCAAGACCACGGACGGTCAGGTCTGGTACGTGTGGAGCACCAGCCAGTTCGAGGTTTGCAAAGGCTCGACTTCCTCGTGGACGGTCACCAACCTCAACGGCTTGAATGCGGCCGTGCGCGTGACATCCGTCGTCGCGGGCAAGACCTGCGCGACCGGCGGAGTGACCATCCAATTCGGCCTGGACACGAACGGCAATGGCAAGCTCGACGACAGCGAAATTACGACCACCAGCACGCTCTGCAACGGCGTGACGGGAGCGACGGGTGCGACAGGTGCCACCGGAGCCACGGGCGCGACGGGTCCACAGGGTACGACGGGCGCGACAGGCCCAGCAGGTCCGCAGGGTGCCACCGGAGCAAAGGGAGCCACCGGCGCAACGGGTGCGACAGGTGCAACAGGTCCGCAGGGTGCCAATGGCTTGAACGGCCTAAATGGTTTGAATGGCCAGAATGGTTCGAACGGCCTGAATGGTACGAATGGTGCAACGGGTGCGACAGGCCCCGTGGGTGCCACCGGCGCGATGGGCGCGAATGGCGCAACGGGTGCGACAGGCCCCGTGGGTGCCACCGGCGCGACAGGCGCCACGGGCGCAACCGGCGCGCAAGGTCTGCAAGGCGTGACCGGTCCCACAGGTGCAACTGGTTCGCAAGGTGCAACGGGCGTTGGTCACAATTCTCTTGTGGCACTCACGCCCGTGTCAGCCGGTTCCAATTGCGCCACCGGCGGCGTCAAGATCGAAACCGGCGTTGACGTCAATGACGACGGGAAGCTCGAGTCCAACGAGGTCAACCCGCTCGAGACGCAGTACGTGTGCAATGGGGCTGCCGGCTCAAGCACCGGAACAGGGACTGGGACGGGAACAGGGACTGGAAGCAACACCTGCAGTGCCAGCACCATCCCACTCGCCACTGGGGACACGACTGCGGATTCCTGCCTGGCCACGAATTGCTGCGCACAGGATCTTCAGTGCGCTACCGACACCCAGTGCGTCAGTTGCTTGACCACCGACCCGTCAGCCGCGGGGTGCAACACTGAGTCCTTTGCGGTTTCCTTCTTGACCTGCATTGAGCAGTACAACTGTGCCGCGGGCGGGACCGGAACAGGAACGGGGACAGGAACGGGAACCAACACTTGCAGTGCCAGCACCATCCCGCTCGCCTCTGGCGAGGCTGCCACGGATTCCTGCTTGGCCACGAATTGTTGCGCACAGGATCTACAGTGCGCCAACGACACCCAGTGTGTCAGCTGCTTGACCACCGACACGCCGGCCGCCGATTGCAACACTGAATCCTCTGTGGTTTCCTTTTCGACCTGCATCCAACAGTACAATTGTGGCTCGGGCGGAACCGGGACAGGAACCGGAACGGGGACCGGAACAGGGACTGGTGCCAACTGTACCTTGCCGTTCTCGACTGGTGACAATGCGTTGGACGGTTGTTTGGGCGCAAACTGCTGCACTCAGGAGCAGCAGTGCGCCAATGACAACCAATGCCTCACCTGCTTGACCACCGGAGACTCCAGTTGCAGCACCGTCACTACGTACGTCGACTTTGCAACCTGCTTCGCGAACTCGTGCGCCTCGGTTCCGTGAGCGTGTTGGTTGACAGGGCGCCTGCGGGCGGGGATCCTCCTGCCCACCATGCGACCTGACGGACGACGACCTGACGAATTGCGTGCCATCCGGATCACGCCGGATTGCAACCGCTACGCCGAAGGCTCGGCTTTGGTCGAGTTCGGCGAGACCAAGGTCATCTGCACCGCCACCGTCGAGAACAAGGTGCCGCCCTTCCTGACGGGCCAGGGCAAGGGTTGGGTTACGGCCGAATACGCCATGCTCCCGCGCTCGACTCATACGCGCTCGGGCCGCAATCCGGGCGGCCGCGGTCAGGAGATCCAGCGGCTGATCGGCCGGGCCCTGCGCGCGGCGGTGCGGACCGCGCATTTGGGCGAACGTCAACTGACCGTGGATTGCGACGTGATCCAGGCCGACGGCGGCACGCGCACAGCGGCCATCACCGGCGGCTGGGTCGCGCTGGCCCTGGCGTTGCGACGTCTGGTGAAGAGCGCGAAGCTGGCCAATGATCCTCTGCGCCGGGCGGTGGCTGCGCTTTCCGTGGGCCTGGTGGCGGGCGAGCCGCGCCTGGATTTGGCCTACGAAGAAGATTCGGCGGCCGACGTGGACTTCAATTTCGTGATGACCGACGCCGGCCAGTTCATCGAGATTCAGGGCACAGCCGAGGGAGAGCCGTTTTCTGCCGACGACTACGCCAAGCTGGTGGCTCTGGCGAGCGTGGGCGCGAAACAGCTTTTTGCTCTCCAGCAGAAAGCTCTGCAGGAGGCCAAGCTCCCGTGAGGGTCGTGGTGGCCAGCCGCAACCGGCACAAGCTGCGCGAGATCGGTGTCCTGCTGGCCGATTCGGGTCTAGCCTGGGACCTGGTTTCCGTCGACGAGGTCGCGCCGAAGTGCGCCTTGACCGAGGACGAGCCCAGCTTCGAAGGCAATGCTCTGTCCAAGGCGCGCCAGGCCGCGGCAGCCACGGGATTGCCGACCCTGGCCGACGATTCGGGCATCGAAGTAGATGCCCTTGCTGGAGCCCCGGGTGTGTACTCGGCGCGCTGGAGCGGCGAGCCCTGCGGCGATGCGCGGAACAACCAGAAGATGCTGCGCGAATTGGCCGGCGTCCCGACGGAAAAGCGCACCGCTCGCTACCGCTGTGCCGCTGCGTTCGTCGACCCGGCCCGCGGTCTGGAACTGGTGCGCATGGGCGCGTGCGAAGGGCGTTTGCTGGAATCTCCGCAGGGCGAGGGCGGCTTTGGCTACGATCCGCTCTTCTTCATCGAGTCGTTGGGCCGCACCATGGCCGAAATCCCGCTCGAGGAAAAGAACCGGCTCTCGCATCGCGCGGCCGCGTTTCGCGAGCTCGCGCGCGCACTGTCGGAGTTTCATCTACTGGGCTGAAGGCAGGCCGGGGGAGACGACCGGAAGCGTGCCGATTCCGATGCCGGTGATGACGCTGGTGCGGGTGAACGTCTTCCCTGTGCTGATGCTGGTCGACGTGGAGGCGTCGCTCCCAGCATCGGCTTTGGTCGCTGTGGCGGTCGTGGTGGCCGTGGACGTGGCGGTCGCCGAGGCGCTCCCGGTCTGCGATTTTGTGCCCGTGGTCGACTTGGTGGCCGTCTTGGTGTCGGTGGAGGTCGCAATTCCCGCGTCGTACGGGGTAAAGGTCGCCGTCACCGTGGACGTCGCGCTTCCGCCATCGAGGCCCGGCTGCCGGCAGGTTCCACCGGAACACACCAGGGAGGCGTTGCATACGTTGTTGGAGCAGCACTGCTGGTCCGCCGTTCCGCAGGGAACGCAATTGCCAGCGGAGCAGACGACGTTGCTGCCCAAACAGGTGCTGAGAGCACAACAGACATAGCCGCTGGAACCACACACGACGCAGTTGCCTGCGGCGTTGCAGATCGAGCCGACGCCAGGGCAAACGTTGTTGGCGCAGCAAGGCCGGCCGGTGATGCCGCAGGCGACGCAGACCCCGCTGTCGTTGCACACGGTTTCCACTGCGTTGCACTGTTTGTTGGCACAACAGGCCCGATTGAGTCCGCCACAGGACGTGCCGGTGTCGGTGCCGGTCCCGACGTCGCTTCCGCCGGTGCCCGGTCCGTCGCTGACCTGGGCTGCGTCCAGCCTAGGGCCTCCGCCATCGGCTGGGGTGTTGTAGCACCTGCCGGCTCGGCATTCGTATCCAGTGGGACATTGCTTCCCGGCGTCTGTGCCGGCGCATTTTTGCAATCCATTGGGCGGATTGGGATCGTATTTGCACGACAGCACAACCACCAGGCCGAGCGCCAACAGGAGATCGAAGCCTGGCTTCGTTATTGCCATCAGAACACCCCCATGGCCGCCAGCCCCGCGGTTCCAGGGCCCACAACCGGGCTCAGGGTGACGCGCGACGGTGTTTCGTGTGCGGCTCGCACGCCATAGTAGTAAAGCGCGCCGCCGACCACAGCGGCGACCGCGCCCGCGAAATAGAAGAACCCCTCCGCCTTCTGGGCGGCCAAGCCAGCCGAATCGTCCTTCGCGTTGAACTGGTCGGCAGTGGCAACCTTGTGCGACAGGGATTGCGCTTGCCATCCGGAAAGGGCGCCCAGCACGATGCTGGCGACTCCGACGGAACCGCAGACAATGCCTGCGATACGAAGGCCGCGTCCCCGCGGTGCAGGCGCGATGGACTTGGCCACGACGGGAGCCGGGGCGCTCGTGGCTGCGACAGCGGCCGGAGGAGTCTGGCTGGGCGGCGCGGTCGGTAAGGAAGTGGGGCTGGTCGCGGCCGCAGCTTCTGGCGCAGGACTGACCGGCGGCTGAGATATCGCTGATTCCTCAGCCTGGGCTGGCGCAACCTCTGGGCTGGCTGGCGTCCCAGGAGAGATCGCGGTCGGTTCTAGCGCCGGCGCCCCGGGCTTGGCCGATGCTGCTTCGTCTATCTGCTTCTGCAAGCCGTTGATTCTCTCTTCGATTTCAGCGCGCTGAGGAGTCTTGGGCACTTTGACCAGATAGTTCTTGTAGAGATCCAGAGCCCGCTTGTAGTCGCCCTTGCGGCGGTAGGCCTGCGCCAGATTGTAGAGGAAGCTGGGGTCGGGCCGCAGCTCGTAGGCCTTTTCGAATTCTCGGATCGCGTCGTCCCAATGGCCCAGGTCGTACTGCTGGGTGCCGATCTCGTAGTGTTGTCGGGCCTGCTCGGTGGCGCTGTCGGCGCCGAGCGCGGGGCTGGCCAGGGCCAAGATCAGGGCGGCCAGAAGACAAGACAGGGCGCCCATCGCCCGGAGTGGCACTTTCTTGCGCATAGGCGTCGGCACGGGCCGATTGTAGCACCCCGGCCCGCGCCAGAGGAACTCGCAACCCGCGTGGCAGACTGTGCGACCGCCGCGTCTTTCTGCGCCATTGGAG
>Ga0265342_10003657_pt1 | contig 12495 bp, 12 predicted proteins | sample 4CB327metaG_FD_203125 | JGI IMG/M metagenome (GOLD analysis project Ga0265342, IMG submission 203125) | Rhizosphere microbial communities from Carex aquatilis grown in University of Washington, Seatle, WA, United States - 4-CB3-27 metaG | ecosystem: Host-associated > Plants > Roots >...
ATACTTTCTCTTTCTTCGTAAATTTTTCTTAACAGCTTTTCATACTCTTCGCTCATTTCTACATTCCTTCTTTTCATCGATACTTTAGCGGTGTTGAGCGCTTTTACAATATCGTAAAGCGTGAAGTCCTTTGCGCCAGACTCTTCCCATGAAAACGACTTAATGAATTTATTATGGTACCCGCTCCCGAATAAATTGGATGATACCCCGATTTGAGTTCCTGTATTTAGCATGGTGTTAATACCCGTCTTTGTGTGGTCGCCTATAATGCTTCCCAGAAAGACCGACCTGGTATCAACTTTTTCGCCGCCAACTTCAATAGTAATCTGTGAATAATTATTTTTAAGATTACTTGTTGTTGTGCCTGCGCCAAGATTGACCCACTCGCAAACATATGAATGCCCTAAAAATCCATGGTGCTGTTTGTTGGCATATGGATGGATTACGGAACATGTTACCTCTCCTGAAATTTTAGAATGCGCGCCAATGCTGAGGGGTCCGTACAACTTAGCCCCGGCTCTTATTGTGCAATGCTCGCCAATATAAACCGGCCCTTTGACGTAGCTGAATGCTTCTATTACCGTATCTTTACCAATGTATATATCGCCTTCGGATGCGTCAAGCTCATTGTGCTTGCTGACTTTGCATTTTGGCGAAAGTGCTATTCCTTTTTTATTATTAACCAGCCCTGTTAAATCGCGGCGGAGTTCTTCATCGTTATATAAAATCATGTCTGAAGAATAATTGATGAAATTAAAATCAGAGCTTTCAACCTTATTTAGTCCGAGCCATTCGATATCGGAATACGAAACAAGGTATTCGGGTTTATCATGTAAAATCGCTTCGCTGAGTTTTATTGTGTTAGCCGCTGAAGTAAAAAATGCCGCGACATATTTATCCTGAACCCAGGCGATATCTTTTTCTTTTTTTACCGACTTAAGAATATGCTTAAATTGCTTTTCGTTAAACAAAACCCTTGCATTAAGAAAAAGAGTATCTTCTTCTCCGAATTCATTTACTTTTGATTTTGGAAATTTTTCCCTCAGGTACGGGGCCAGCGCTTTTCTTGAGTGCAGGCTTAAATTAATCTTTCGGCCCAGGCTTCTTTCTGTTTTTTCTTTAAGTGAAAAAGCGCCGCATATAATTTCGGAAGTATGTCTTAAGTAATTTACAGGAGCGAGGCGGGAAATAAAAAAATCCTCAAAGATACAAACGTTCATAACAAACCTTTCTTTGAGGATTTAAAAATATTATTCAATATACTGAATTATGCGACAGTCTCTTCGGCTTTAATTTTCTTCTTTCCGTATTTCTTATTGAATTTCTCTACGCGTCCTGCGCTATCCATAAGCTTCTGCTTACCGGTATAGTACGGATGGCATAGCGAGCAAATTTCAACCCTTATCTGCGGAACCGTTGAGCGCGTTGTAAACAAAACGCCCCTGTTCTCACCGCAATTGCAAATAACGTCGCATTTCATATATTTTGGGTGCAATCCCTTTTTCATGGTTCCCTTGAATCCTCTCTTTGGAATGAATTTTAAAAATCTTAGATTACAAATATATAGAAATTTAGTATTTTTTGCAATAATTTAATTGACTATTTGTCAAATTTTGGTTATTTTTGCATAGTTTTATTAAAAATCAGCCATTGACAAGGTCATCGGGTGGGTTAAATCTCTGTGTACTGGCATCCGGAGAGGGCTCAAATCTAAAAGCAATAATAAGAGCCTGGAAATCCAAAAAAATTAAATCGCGGGTTGTTCTGGTAATCAGCAACAATTCAAAGTCCGGAGCTTTAAGAGCGGCTCACAGGAATAATATCCCGGCTTATCACTTATCTCAGATACAATTCAATTCGGAAAAGAAATTTGTCGATAGTTTTTTGGGCTTGCTCAGGAAATTTGAAATTGATTTGATCCTCCTGGCCGGCTACATGAAAATGCTTAGCCCAAAGATCGTTAAGCGTTACAAAAACCGGATCCTGAATATTCATCCGGCGCTTCTCCCGCAGTTTGGAGGAAAAGGAATGTACGGAATGAATGTCCACCACGCGGTAATTGAAAGCGGAGAAAAATCAAGCGGAGCCACTGTACACTTTGTAGATGAACTTTACGATCACGGAGCGACATTATTCCAAAAGCAGGTTGGAGTTGCTGAAGGCGATACGCCTGAGACTTTGCAAAAGAAAGTATTGAAAGTTGAACATAAAATTTATTGGGAAGCCATAAAACTAATCGAACAAAATAAAGTGAAGTTTGCAGGAAGAAAGGTTGTGGTTGAAGCATGAAAAGAGCCCTGATCAGCGTTTACGATAAAACCGGCGTTATAGATTTTGCAAAAGAGCTTGCGGCAAATGATTTTGAAATTGTTTCAACAAGCGGAACAGCCAAGCTCCTTCGCGATAGCGGAATTACCATCAAAACTGTTGAAGAAATTACGAAAGCGCCGGAGGTACTTGGAGGCAGGGTAAAGACTTTGCAGTATCAGATATTTGCCGGGATACTAGCCGACAAAAACAATCCGGACCACCAAAAAGAGGTAAAGGAACACGGATTTGAGTTATTTGACCTTGTTGTTGTTAGCCTCTATCCTTTTTCGGAAACAATCAGGAAAGAGGATTGCAGCCTTGCCGAAGCAATTGAGCAGATAGATATTGGCGGAGTTTCTCTGATAAGGGCGGCGGCTAAAAATTACCTGAGCGTTAGTGTAATTGTGCATCCCGGGCAATACAATGAATATTTGAAAGCGCTATATCATAACAAGAGCGTCAATATGAAATTAGCCGCTGAAGCGTTTGCATATATTGCGGATTACGATATCGATATTTCAAATTATTTTCACCGCGTATCCGGTAGCGGCACGAGCAAGTTTGTTGCTGATTATAATTCAGTCACTGCTTTAAGATACGGCGAGAACCCGCACCAAAAAGCGTCGCTGTTTAATATCGGCGAAGGATTTGAAAAAATATTTGAGAAGCTTCACGGCAAAGAGCTTTCGTATATAAATATTCTGGATATCGACGCCGCATATAATTTGATAAATGAATTTGACGAGCCAAGCTGCGCGATAGTTAAACATACAAACCCGTGCGGCGCCGCATCAGCCGAAAATATTCTGGAGGCTTACAAAAAAGCGTTTTCAGCGGATACAGCTTCGCCGTATGGCGGGATTGTAATTGTGAACAGAGAGCTTGACTTAAACGCTGCAACGGAGATTGATAAAATATTCACTGAAATAATTATAGCGCCGTCATATGAACCGGCTGCATTGGAATTTCTAATAAAAAAGAAAAACAGGCGGCTGATAAAATTTAATAAGCCGGTATTTAACGATACTCAGTCTTTGAAATCTGTAACCGGAGGACTGCTTATTCAGGAAGTTGATAACATTGTTGTAAATGAAAACGAGTTGAAAGTTGCAACCGAAAGAAAACCGACCGATTCGGAAATGAGGGATCTGATATTTGCCATGAAAGTTTGTAAGCATACAAAATCAAATTCCGTTATTTATGCAAAGAATCTGCAAACCGTTGGAATTGGCGGAGGGCAGCCATCCAGGGTGGATTCATCAATGCTGGCTGTAGAGAAGGCGAAGCGTTTCGGCATGGACCTAACCGGCTCGGCTGTGGCTTCAGATGCGTTCTTCCCGTTCCCTGACGGGGTTATAGAGGCTGCAAAGGCGGGCGCTACAAGTGTTATCCAGCCGGGCGGTTCAGTCAGGGATGACGAGGTCATAAAGGCCGCCAACGAGTACGGGATGGCTATGGTGATGACCGGGATCAGGCACTTCCGGCACTAAAAAAAATGCTTTCGGCTGTAAATTTCCCTTAATTAAAAATGTTTTTAATCTTATATTTGTGGATTAACTTTTTCATTTTATACAATTTAAGTAGTTCGCGTGTCCCGCCGGGTTTATCCGGCAGAATATGGTTTTATTCGACTTGAAAAATTTTATACGAAATTATAGCAACTGAAACGGAACAATAAATAAATGTCATTATTTGGATTTTTGTCGGCTGATATTGCGATCGATCTTGGAACAGCAAACACACTGATATATATAAAAGGCAAAGGCATAATTTTGAACGAGCCTTCCATCGTAGCATTTGATGAGAACACGAAAAAAATTATCGCCGTCGGTCACGAAGCGAAGCAGATGCATGAGAAGACTCATAAGGGCATCAGGACTATCAGGCCGATGGGCGACGGTGTGATTGCAGATTTCGAAATCGCAGAAGGTATGCTCCGCGCTTTCATAAAGAAAGTGCATTCGGGAATTTTCCCGAGCAGCCGCGTTGTGATCTGCGTTCCGAGCGGAATAACGGAAGTTGAAAAACGCGCCGTAAGAGATTCAGCCGAGCATGCCGGAGCAAAAGAAGTTTACCTTCTTGCCGAGCCGATGGCGGCCGCGATAGGTATCGGGTTAGATGTTTCATCGCCGGTCGGCAACATGATAATAGATATCGGCGGCGGCACAACTGAAATTGCGGTTATCTCACTATCAGGAATTGCTAACGGCGCTTCAATACGGGTTGCGGGCGACGAACTGAACGTTGCGATAGTAGAGTATTTCAGAAAAAATTATAATATTCTGATAGGCGAGCGAACCGCTGAGGAAATAAAATGCCAGGTTGGTTCGGTAATGCCTCTTAAAGAAGAAGTTATTATAGAAGTAAAAGGACGCGACCTTGTATCAGGCTTGCCAAAGATGACAGAGGTAAGCTCAATCGAGATCAGGGAAGCGCTCAGCGAGCCTGTGAACCAGATAATAAGAGCCGTAAAGGTCGCGCTTGAGAACACACAGCCTGAGCTTGCAAGCGATATACTTGACAGGGGAATTATGCTCAGTGGCGGCGGCGCGCTGCTCAAAGGGCTGGATGAAAGAATTCGCCTCGAGACTAACTTGTCGGTCCACGTTTCCGAAGACCCTTTAACCGCAGTAGTCAGGGGAGCCGGCAGGGTGCTTGAAGACCTGCAGAAATACTCTAAAGTATTGATCAAGAGTAAAAAATATTAATAATTCTATCCGAAACAAAGCGTTAGCGGCGCTTGGCTAATTTGGTAAAATTCATTTCATGAAGACTCTTCTCCATTATTTTGGGAACCTGAAAGAATACATAGTTTTCTCTCTGCTTATACTCACCAGCTTTATTCTTATTTTTCAAAACGACAATGTGCAGGTGAGATTTATAAGGGCTATCGCAGTGAGCGTAATCGGAACTGTGCAAAGCGGATTTTCTTTTATCCCCAACGTGTTCGATATACAGAAGGAGAACAAACGGCTCCGGGAAACCAATATTAACCTCTCGAATGAAGTCAGCCATCTAAAAGAATCGAAGCTTGAGAACCTAAGGCTTAACCAGCTTCTGGCATTCAGGCAGAAGCATGATTACAGCATGGCCACAGCCAGGATCGTAGGCAAGACTCTTATTCAGACCAGGAATAATATTACACTGAACGTCGGGGAAAACGATTCCGTTAAGGTAGGCATGCCGGTAATTACCGATAAGGGACTTGTAGGCAAAATAGTGGCGGCGAGCGATAATTTTTCAATTGCGCAAATTTTGCTTAATAAAGATCTGAAGATAAGCGCGAAGGACCAGCGAAGCAGGATCGACGGGATCGTAGGCTGGGAAGGCGGCGACAGGCTGCTGATGAAAAACGTGGCAAAGAGCTCAGACGTGATGATGGGGGATATAATAATTACATCAGAATACTCAAATGTTTTCCCGCAGGGGATCCCGATAGGTTATGTTACTTCCGTTGGCACTGTGGATAACCTGTTCAAGAAGATCGAGATAGAGTGTTTTGTGACGTTTGAGACCCTGGAAGAAGTTTTCGTTCTCCGGTCCCTTTCAAGCGATGAAAGACAGCAGCTTGAAAAAAAATTTAATGATAAAAACAAATAATAGTATTGGCTGATTATCTTAAATATGTCGGGCTTCTTGCGGCGCTCATAATAATTCAAAAGACCCTCATCTGGCTGATAGCTGTGACCAGTTATGAAATTACTCCCGATATTGTATTAATTGGAGTTATATTTGTCAGTATGCGCAAAGGAAAGATCGCCGGTTCAGTAAGCGGGTTTGCGGCCGGCCTGATATTCGATTTCCTGAGCTTTTCTTTCCTTGGGCTTATGGCTCTATCGAAAACCGTTGCGGGTTTTATCGGCGGAATTTTTGACGATGAAAATAAGCTTGAAAGATACCTGAGCAGTTATATATTTGTATTAATAGTTCTGTTCTGCTCGCTCATTAATAACGTGATCTATTTTATGGTGTACTTCCAGGGGACAATGCTGACCACCCCGGATATAATGATCAGGTATGTAATTCCAACATCAATTTATACGGCTTTTGTAAGCATAATAGCCGTAGTTTTTAACAGGAAAAGACTGTTTGCAAGGTGAAAGTAAATAAACACAATGGACCTAAGTAAAAGAAAAAACGTGTACTACCTTCTGACGTTTGTGGTGTTTGCAGTTTTATCGTTCAGGTTAGGGCAGCTTCAATTGATCAACCCGGAAAAATTTGACAAAGAGGCTGAGAAGAATTCCGTCAAAACGATCATTACAACTCCGGCCAGGGGGCTGATATATGACAAAAACTATAAATTACTTGTCGATAATAAACCTTCATACAGCGTAACGATAACAAAGAAAGATTTTGATACAAACCAGATAAATTCGGTAAGCGCTCTTATTGGAATCGACCCCGACGACATCAGGTCAGATCTGAAAGACATAGAAGGCCCAAACAGGTTTATTCCCACAAGGATTTCCCGCGACGCAGATTTTAAAACTATATCGTATATTGAAGAAAACAGGGATAACCTCAAAGGCGTTGATTATAAGATAGAACCTATCAGGCTGTATCCTTCAACAAACCTGAGATGCTCGCACATTCTCGGCTACACCAAAGAAATCTCGAAGGAACAGATGAAGAACCAGCAGGGCGACTATTACAAACAGGGCGATATTGTCGGCATGACCGGCCTGGAATCGAGCTATGAAAATTACCTGAGAGGCGAAAAAGGATTCCAGTTCATTCTGCAGGATTCAAAAGGCAGGGAAGTTGGAGGCTTAAACGACGGGAAGAATGATGTAGCGGCTCTGAGCGGAAACGATCTTGTGCTGACAATAGACGCAGACCTCCAGGAATACGCTGAGAAACTTTTAGGAAACAGGAAGGGCGCCATTGTGGCAATGGACCCGAATAACGGGGAAGTGCTTACATTGGTAAGCAAGCCCGATTATGATCTTAACTATTTCAGCGGAAAGCTTTCCCCTGAAATTTGGAACAAATTAAATACGGACCCGGATAAGCCGCTGTTCAACAGGGCTACTTTAACGCGCTACCCGCCCGGCTCAACTTATAAAATGGTTACGGCGCTTGCCTCGCTGCAGGAAGGAATAATGAAACCCAATTCTACTATAGAATGCGGCGGAAGTTTTACTTTCGGCAACAGGACATTTGGCGATCATGGAGCTTACGGCAACATAAGTTTTGTCCCTGCAATCGAACATTCATGTAATGTATTTTTTTATAAGCTTGTTTTGAAAATAGGATTCGATAACTGGACAAAATACGGAAGGATGTTTGGATTTGGCGACAGGACCGGAATAGATATCCCAGAAGAAAACAGGGGGCTGCTGCCTTCGCCGGAATATTTTGATAAGGTATACGGACCCAACGGGTGGACAGAAGGTTATGTAGTGAGTCTTGGGATCGGGCAGGGCGAGCTTGGCGTTACTCCGCTGCAGATGGCCTGCTACTGTGCGGCTCTTTGCAATTCAGGAACATATTACCAGCCGCATCTTGTGAAGTTTTTAAAGAACCCTAATACAGGCGAGCTCTCGCCGGTAAGCTTCAAGAAGAGAGAGCTGAACATAGATAAAGATTATTTTAAGATAATTCAGAAGGGGATGTATAACGTTGTAAACGGGAGCGGAACCGCGACGGCAATCAGAACATCAAGCGTAATAATTGCGGGAAAAACCGGGACAGCGCAGAACCCGCATGGCAGGGACCACTCTTGGTTCATCTGCTACGCCCCGTATGACGACCCGAAAATTGCGATATGCGTGCTAGTTGAAAACGCCGGATTTGGCGCCGCTGTAGCCGCGCCGATAGCGCAGAGAATTGTTTTGAAATACCTTCTTGGCAACACTGACGAATCAGAAATTGACGATAATAAGTATCACATGCCTGATTGATGGAAAAGACTTTTTTTCACAGGTTTAATTTTATTGTTCTGTTTGCTGCGCTTGGATTATTGACCGTTGGACTTCTCGCAATATACAGCGCGACTTTCGGCAATGAACTAACTTCCGCTAATTTCGATAAGCAGCTTATTGCAGGGTTGGGAGGTTTGTTTGTAGCTCTGGTTATAACCTTTCTCCCGCCTAAATATATTTCAAGTTCAGCTTTCCTTTTTTACGGGTTAATTATTTTACTGCTTGTCGTTGTTCTGGTGGTAGGGCATAGAACCAAAGGGCAAACAAGCTGGTTCCATATTGCTGGTTTTGGGTTCCAGCCGTCGGAGTTTGCTAAAGTGGCCGTGGTTCTGGCGCTGGCGTCGTTTCTTTCAAACAGGCAAAAGGATACTGACGTAACCAATCCGAAGGATTTCTTTTGGGCAGTAGGAATTGGAATGTTCCCCGTAGCGCTTATCATGCTCCAGCCTGATCTGGGCACATCGCTTGTCTTTCTGGTTGTGCTTCTGCCGATATTGTACTGGGCCGGAATGCCGAATTTTATTTTGTTTATTTTTGTAGCGCCGGCAGCGGCCGCAATATGCGCGTTTCTGGGAACGTGGTTCTTTATCGCGGCAATGGGCCTGACTCTGATCGCGCTGTTATCATTTAAGAAAAACCTGCTCATTTCGACCCTGATCTTTACATCAGTTATTATATCAGGGTTATCGGTAAACCTGGTTTATAATAAGCTTCAGCCTTACCAGCAAAAACGTATAGCGGCTATGTTCAATCCCGAAGCTGACGCGCTTGGTTCGGGTTATAATGTGATACAATCAAAGATCGCAATAGGTTCAGGCGGATTATGGGGAAAGGGGTTCTTACAGGGCACTCAAACCCAGCTTAAATATATACCCGAACAATGGACAGATTTTATCTTCTGCATGGTAGGCGAAGAATTTGGATTTGCGGGGTCTATGGTGGTCGTCTTCCTCTTCGTGATATTGATCTGGCAGACTATAACAATAGCTTATAACTGCAAAAACAGATTTCTCAGTATTTGCTGTATTGGGTTTGGCACAATTCTTAGTTTCCATATGCTGATTAACATGGGAATGACCATGGGAATCATGCCTGTCATAGGGATTCCCCTGCCCTTTATGAGCTACGGGGTGACTTTTCTTGTATCAGATATGATAATGCTAGGTGTGATAATGAATGCTTACAGGAATAGAAAGGAATATGTGTAAATCAATTGCGAATTTCGAATTTATAATTACGAATTCAAAAGATTCAAAAGATAAAAGATTTGTACTTACTGTTAACCACTAACTATTAATTATTAACTATTAACTGAATAGAATTGCATTTTACAAAAAAGCTTAAAAAAGTTTTCAGAGAAACAGATTCTCATCTCATAGTCGGGCTTGATACAGATAAAACCCAGGTCCCGAAGTTCCTTCATACATCAGTAAATCCATCGGGTGAGTTTAACAGGATAATTATTGAGGCGACCAAAGATCTGGTTTGCGGCTATAAAATAAACACCGCTTTTTATGAAAGAGACGGCGAGATAGGCTGGACAACAATACGCTCGACGCTAAAGAATATTCCGGAAGAGCTTGTGACAATTGCGGACGCTAAGCGCGGGGACATTGAAAATACTTCCGAGCTTTATGCGCAGGCATTTTTAGATGAGCTCGGGTTCGATTCAATAACAGTGCAGCCTTACATGGGCTCGGATTCCGTAAGGCCGTTCATCAGAAGAAAGAATAAATTTGTATTCCTGCTCATACTCACGTCTAATTTTGGGGCAAATGACTTCCAGTTCCAGAAAGTTGGGCAGCGGCAATTGTTTGAGGTGGTTATGGAAAAGGCGCACGGATGGAACGACCATAAGATAGGGTTTGTTGTCGGCGCGAATCACGATAGAGAGCTTGCAAAAATAACAAAGAAATATTCCGAGACGCCAATATTGGTGCCTGGCATAGGGGCGCAGAAGAATTCGCTGGTTAGGACAATTGCCGCGCTGCATCATGATCTGTTCCTGATCAATCAAAGCCGCTCAATAATTTATTGCGCGCCAAAAGCTGAAAATGAACAGGAGTTGTTTGATGCAGTGAGAGAGAAGGCAATGCAATCACGTGATGAAATAAATTCTTTGATGGAAGAGTTAAAGAAATAATGAATAATGAATAATGAAAAACGAATAATAAAGAATAATCTTCTCGTGCTACCTGCCTGCAGCAGGCAGGCGACTCCACGTCGTGGCACGAATTAAATTTTTTTAAACCCAGAAAGCTATTGTTTTAATTCAAGTATCCTTTTAATATCTTCTTTAAATAACATTCATCTTTCAGTTCGCATTCCCAGAATCTTATGACTTTCCATCCTTCTTCCTTCAAATAGATCGTCACATTTTTATCCCTTTTCCTGTTCCGTTTTATCTTAGCTCTCCAGTATTCTTTGTTATCTTCGGGTTTAGTATTGCGGCAGTTATGCCCGTGCCAGAAACAGCCATCAACAAATATCGCGGTACGTTTTTTCGGAAAGACAAAATCAGGTTTGCCGAAAAGTATGTAATTTCTGCGCCATCCGGTTATTTTGTTTTGCCTGAAAAAATGAATTAGCTTTAGCTCGGTCGATCTATTGCGGTCCTTTTTAACGCGCCGCATTATGTCGCTGCGTTTCTCTTTGGTGAATGTATCAGCCATTATCTATTTCATATTCTTTAATGACCGGCTCCATATTAAGTGATTTTGCAACATACGGCAGCAGTTTAAGAATTACAGCCTTCGCCAAATTTACAGGCACGGCGTTGCCCGCCTGCTTTCTTGCCTGCGCGTCGTTATCAATTATTTTGTAACTATCCGGAAAGCCCTGCAGCCGGAACATTTCTCTCGGCGTCAGGCGCCTTTCGCCGTTAACCAGCAGGTAATTGTATGAAGCGCCTGCGCGCAGCGCGCATGAATAAGGATAAGAACAAATATTCCCGGCTTTGTTTTCATGCCAGATCGAAGGATTATATGCGGATATATGTTTTTGCTTCCTTTTATCTTTTATGTAATCTGATGCATAATATTTTTTGTCTACGCTTTTTTCCAATATGCCTGATAATGGCTTATATGGTTTTATGGGGGTTGGATAAGTAAACAGGATAGGTTCAACATGCCCTACAATTAATACTCTTTCGCGTTTTTGCGGAAGTCCGTAGTCAAGCGCGTTTAAAACTGAATATTGCACATGGTAGCCTATATCCTGAAGTGTTTTTAGAATTACCTTAAGGGTACGGCCCTTATCGTGTCCAACCAGAAGCTTTACATTCTCCAGAACAAATGCCCTGGGCCTTTTGTGTTTCAAAATCCTGGCGATGTGAAAAAAAAGCGTTCCTCTCGTATCCTCAAACCCCAGTTTGGCGCCGATTATGCTGAACGGCTGGCAGGGGAAACCCGCGAATAAGATGTCATGGTCAGGTATTTCCTTTTCATCTATTTTTGTTATGTCGCCAAATGGTCTATCCCCAAAGTTGGATTCGTAGCTTGATTGACAAAATGGATCGATGTCGGACGAAAATACGCATTCAGGATTAAGCTCGTTTTCCCTGCACGCTTCATCCATGGCTATCCTGAAACCGCCAATACCGCAAAACAAGTCTATGAATCGAATTTTTTCCATATATAATACGTTAAATTACGGATTCAGCTTCCAATGTACAATGAAAATTCATTCATACATTCCTTGTTTGTTCTGACTTTGTATTTTATTTTTGAATATTCAATTGTATCATTTATTGGGCCCTCAAAAAGGGATGCGGTCATGAAAAATTCTCTCAACATTAACGAGAGTTTCATTTGCAGGATTTGGGAATCCGGAAATGAGTTTTACAGCGGACTCATGACATCGGAAGGCGAACCTGTTAAAGTAATTGATTTCGGAACTCATAATTCCGATTCAGGACCTGATTATAAGAATGCGCTTGTTCAGATAGGCGAAAAAACATATTCAGGAGATATAGAGATCCACAGGGATTTTAAAGGTTGGCACGAACACTCGCATAAAAAAGACAGCGCTTACAATTCCGTGATACTGCAGGTAGTTTTGTGGGGCGATGGCAGCAGAAAACCCGAGTTGAGAAAAAAACGTGACCTTCCGACAATTATTTTATCCGACTATTTAAACCGTTCAATACATGAGATCTGGCAGGAGGTGATAAGTAATCCTTCAGGCAGGTTCAGGCTTCCGTGTTATGGACTCAATTCATCGATCGCTTCAAAGGAAATGAATTCATTCTTACTAAAGC
>Ga0265342_10003658_pt1 | contig 12495 bp, 6 predicted proteins | sample 4CB327metaG_FD_203125 | JGI IMG/M metagenome (GOLD analysis project Ga0265342, IMG submission 203125) | Rhizosphere microbial communities from Carex aquatilis grown in University of Washington, Seatle, WA, United States - 4-CB3-27 metaG | ecosystem: Host-associated > Plants > Roots > Rhizosphere...
ATTGTGTTATGCTGCTTCAAGGCTTGGTTCTCCGTTGCGGCTCAATGGTTTCTGGCAATTCCATTGTACCATGCAACGCGTGAACCAAGCCGCCTTTACTTCAATTCCTGTGGGACAGCAGTGGGTCTGACCGGCGAATTCGAGCCAAACTTGGTTCACGAAGTCTGGTGTCCCGTCAGGCTGGAGCGACCAGGCTGCTACGGGAAGCTGTTGCAGCAGGCCCACTTGCAGTTGCAGATCGGTATAGAGGGCGGCATTTTCCAGTGAAATAGCCGCTTGCGAGGCCAGCAGCTCCAGAACGGCAACCCGGTCCAGCGTGAAGGCGCCCGGCGTCAGATTGTTCTCCAAGTAGAGGGCGCCGACCAGCTGCGCTTGCTTGACGATCGGCAGGCACAGGACCGACTTAGGGCGCTTCAGCCGCACGTATTCGTCCTCGGAATATACCTTGTCGGACGAGGCGTCATCCAAGAGCACGCGCTCCCGCGTCCGAATCGCGTAATGCAGCACGGATTGGGGTAGATCGGACCGCGTGACCGGTGCGTGCCGAACGGTAACCTCGATCTTGCCCAGGCCGGTGACGGCCTCTGCTTCGATCCGTGGCTCACGATCCCGAATGAGGACCAGCAAGCCCCGCTCGGCCCCGGCATGCTCCACCGCGATTTGCATGAGCCGCTCGACCAACTTGGGAAGAACGATCTCACTCGAAAGCGCCTGCGAAGCCTTGACTACGGTCTCGACATCGAGCTGTCCGACCGACGGGCCGATCGTGGTGGAAGAAGAGGGGCGTTCCTCGCGCAGGCGCGGGTAGCATTCGTCGAGCTGCTTCACCTTGCCGTGGGCGCCCCAACGGCCATAGCAGTTGCGCGCGTTGCCGAGATAGGCATAACCCGCGGCTTCGATGCCGCGCGCCAGGTAATATCGCCCGGCAAGCTCGTTGGCGACGGCCTCATTGTGCACGAAGCCGTTTGCGTGTGCGGAGCGGACCGCCCGCTCGTAGAGGCGCATGGCCTCGAGGTCGCGGCCTTCGATCCGGGCGATTTCCGCGCCCACCAGGGCGGCGCGGTTTTCGAAGTTCTCCGGGCAATTCTCCGCCCATATCGCAAGCTGCCTGTGATGATTGGCCAGAGCCTCGAAGTGGCCATGGCGTGCGCCCTCGGAGGCACGATCAAAAGCCCCAGCCCGGGCGAGCGCGGAGTAAAAATGATATTCCGCCGCCTCAAAGTAGTAATCCGATGCCCAAAGAAGTCTTTCGGCGTTCAGCGCTGCCTGGATTGCAGAAGAGTAATCTCCCGCAAAGAAGCGCGCCTGCCACTTTCGGATCCAATACCAACACTCCGGAACGGTCAAAGTGGAGTTGCTCGATAAATGACTCTCGAACTGAAGCTCGTCGAAATGCCCGTCATTGAACGAGCCGAATTCCGCTGTCAAACCGCGAAGCGTGCGGACAAGCGCGAGCTGCGTTGTGATCTGGTCAATGACCCGGAGGAACCGCGCCTTTTCCGCGAATGCAAGGCCGTTTTCGGCTTCATGTTGCACTTCCGTCAGGGGATCTCCCGCGGCAAGAAGATTTGTGTTGAGAAAGTTGCAGCTATATGCCGCAAAAGTGAGGTCGCCGTTCCTGTTCGCGGCGTCGAAGGCGCGCCGAATGAGCGCGCGTCCTGTATTGACGTGCCGCCTCCATGGCATGATGCAGAGCCCGAAACGCAGATAGACCCGCGCTTGATAGCGATGCAATCCGTGCTTCTCCACCAGATCGTAGCCTAGCTTGCCGAGCTGGAATCCGGCCTCATAATTCCCGAATCGGGACCCGGCGAGCGTTCCCAGCGATACGTACGCGAAGCACGATGCGTCGCAGTTGCCATGCTGAAGGCTGAGGCTGACCATCCGGCACAGCACGAGCGCAAGAAAGTTCGCATCGGTGAAAATCGCGATCATCACAACCTCGGCGAAAACATCCAACACATCGAGTATGTCGCGATTGGTGATCAGAGGGAGGTCAACGAGCTGCTCGATTTTTCGGGTTTCCACGAGGGACATGATTTGATCGTATTCTCGCTTTACTTCTTCGTCGGTGGGATGTGGCGACCACTCCTTTCCGAGAAATCTCTGGTATTCGATGAAGACATCAACGCCGCGGTTGCTGCCCAAGATGATATAGAGTGTGACGCGCAAACGTGTGACGAGCGCAATATCGTGGGTGGTTTTCGCCCGTCCGGCCAGCTTGGATAGCCGGTCTTCCGCCGTAGACATTTCAGCGGTCAGCAATTCGCATTCGGCCAAGAGGGTCTCGATCGAGAAGACAAGGTCGTGGCGGCTGCTCCACGTCTCTTCCGACAACAGTCTGCTTCCGGCGTGGAGGTATTTGATTGCCGAGGCGTACGCCGTCGAGATCTTGGCACGTCTTCCGGCGACGAGATTCAATTCTGCAATGCGTTCACGCTCCGTGACTGACGTCACCAAATGGGCGCCCCGGTTGAGCTGATTGACGATCTCGAAGATCTCTTCCTCGAGCCTGTCCGAGGATGTACGCGAGGCCATCAGCATCCCGATTTGCAAGTGCGCTTCTGCTCGCGATTCTTGAGGGATCGGCGAGTATGCGGCTTCTTGCACGCGGTCGTGGAGGAACCTGTAAGTATCTTCTGATCGGAAGACGAGGCCCGCTCGGACAGCCGCCCAGAGCTGGCCATGGACCTCATCGCCCGAGTCCTGCCAAACCATGCGCAACATTGCAAAGTCGGCGCTGTTCCCGAGGCACGCAAGTCGCTGCAGCGCTTTCTGAGTCTCGACGGGCAGGCGATTCAACTTCTCCACCAACAGGTCCACGACATTGTCGGTATAACCCTTGGCGTGAATGCGATTCAGGTCCCAGGACCATTGCCCTTGGCCATAGTCAAACGTAAGCAAGGACTCCTCGGCTAGGGCGGAAAGGAACTGAATCGCGAAAAATGGATTGCCGGTGGTCTTCTCGGCGACCAATCCCGCCAATGGGGCAGCACCTCGCCGTCCACAATGAAGGGAATCTGCAATTAGCTCCTCCAGGTCCTCGAGCGTCAGCGGTGCAAGTACGATGTCATGCACTGTCGCTCCAGCCTGGCGCATGGCTTGCAGCTTGCGCATCAGCAGATGCGTGGGGGACACTTCGTTGTCGCGGTAGGCACCAATCAGCATCAAATCTTTCACGTCTGGATGGGTCAGCAAGTCCGCCATCAGATCCAACGTGGCTGCGTCAAGCCATTGCAGATCGTCGAGGAACAGGGCGAGGGGCTGCTGACGCGTGAATGCGCCGATGAATCGACGGAATACCAGCTGGAAGCGGCTCTGCGCATCCTGCGAGGGAAGTTCCGGAACTGGCGGCTGCTCCCCGATAATGAGCTTCAACTCGGGGACGAGATCCACCATGAGCTGACCATTCGGACCAAGCGCCTCGCGGATCGCATCGCGCCATCGGCCGAGTTCTTCTTCGTTCTTCGCGAGGATTGGACGGGTGAGGCTCTGGAAGGCTTGCGCCAGCGTCGCATAAGGGATGTCTCGCTTGTACTGGTCGAACTTGCCTGAGGCAAAAAAGCCTCGGGGCGGGACGAGCGGTTTATGGAGTTCATTGACGACGGCAGATTTGCCGACGCCCGAATAGCCGGAAACAAGCACGAGCTCCGGTCTGCCTCCGCCTACGACACGCTCAAAGGACGCTAGCAGGGTATTGATTTCGAACGCTCGGCCGTACAATTTCTCGGGAATGAGCAACCGATCCGGCTTGTCGTGCTCGCCAAGCGGGAACCCGTCGATGCGGCCAAGAGTTTCCCATTGTTCGAGACAGCGCTGAAGATCGCGCTCCAGGCCCACTGCCGTCTGGTATCGCTCTTCAGCGGTCTTGGCGAGCAACTTCATGATGATGGCAGAGACTGGACCGGGGATGTTTGGCGCCCATTCGCGGGGTGATACAGGCTGCCTTGCGATTTGGCAGTGAACCCATTCCATCGGATCGGAAGCGGTGAAGGGGAGTCTGCCGGTCGACATTTCGTACAGCGTGACACCCAGAGAATAGAGATCGCTCCGAGAATCCATTGAACGGTTCATCCGGCCGGTTTGTTCGGGCGCCATGTAGGGGAGTGATCCGGCGATGAATTCGGGGGCCTCAGGCGACTGGCGCTCGCGAGGGAGCCGGGACGCGATGCCAAAGCCGGTGAGCCAGACGTGACCGGAACCATCGACAAGTGCGTTCGCCGGCTTGACGTCCTTATGGACGAGACCTTGCCGGTGGACTTGGCCAAGTGCTGTAGCCAAACCGACGGCTATGCGCAGGAAGAGAGTCGGATCGATCGGTCGTCCCTTGTGCTGCTCGATTACCCGATCCAGGAATTCACCGCCTGGGTCTTCAAGAATGAGGGCCGCTCGCCCGAGGTGACGAGTGAGAGCGAGCGGTCGAACTGCCCACGCCGCATCGAGTTCCTTTGCCAGCGAGTATTCGTGTTCGAGCCGCCGACGACTCTGAGGCGACGGCTGTTCAGCAACGTCCGCCACCGCCAGGATCGGCATCTGGGTGCCGCGCTCTCTGCCGCGGTAGAGAGTGAAGTCCGCCCCCTTGCGGACCGGCTCCAACATGTAGTCGGAATCCTCTGCCATCGAGAACACTCTACTGGTCAGGAGAACGAGCTGTTGGTTTCACACAACGAGGAAGGGCCGTTCCGGAATATCGCGATCGCCGGCAATGCTATTGTCAATTTTGGGGAAGTGCTATCGCTGGATGGGACGTCCTCCCCGTCGTCGGGCCTGAAGATTGTCTCATAACTGCTGACGTGAGCCAGAGCAGACGCACCAGACGAGTAGCGAAAGGCCAGACAAGGCCCTAACCCATCTATCCAAACAGTGTCATTCTCCCCGGGCCCGAAGGAGAACCGCGATGATCCTCGTCACTGGCGCCAACGGCACCACCGGAAGCGAAATCACCCGCCAGCTCGCCGCCGCCGGCCGGCCGGTGCGGGCGCTGCTGCGCGCCCGGGAAAATGCGGCGAAACTTCCGAAGGCTGGCGTCGAGGTCGCCATCGGCTCCTTCGCCGATCTGCCCTCGCTGGATGCCGCCATGAAGGGGGTGGAAGCGGTCTTCCTGATCTCCTTCGACCATCCGGAACAGCTCGCCCTGCAGGCGAACGTCATCGAGGCGGCGCGGCGCGCCGGCGTCAGCATGATGGCGCGGCTCTCCGCCTCTTCCGCCGATCCGGACTCGCCCGATCCGCTGATCGGCAACCATGGCAGGGGCGACAGGCAGCTCGCCCGGTCGGGGCTCAGGCATGTCCTGATCCGCCCCCAGTGGTTCAACCAGAATTTCCTCACCTATTGTCCCGGCGGGATGATCCGCCTGCCGGCCGGCGAGGCGCGGCTGCCCTTCGTCGATGTGCGCGATATCGCGGCGGTCACCATCAAGGCGCTCAGCGAGCCGGGCCATGACGGCAAGGCCTATGTGCTGACCGGGCCCGAGGCGTTGAGCCATGGCGAAGTCGCCGGCATCCTGTCCAAGGCCACAGGCAAGCGCTTTGCCTATGAAGACATTCCTCCCGAGACCTATCGGCGGCAGCTGATCGCCGAGGGCGCGTCGGAATTCTACGCGGACCTGATCCTCAATCTCTTCGCTCGCATGCGCCGGCAGGGTACTGCGGCGGTCCATGACGATATTCGCAAGGTGCTCGGCCGGCCCGCGATCGCCTTCCGCGACTTCGCCCGGGATTTCGCCGGCGAGCTCGCGAAGCAGGTGGCCTAGATCCGCATCGGCGTACAGGCCTTGCGCCTCGCCTCGACCGCCATTGCGCATCACGCTACGGTCCCTGTGCCCGCGTGACACAATAGGACCGCCATGCCACTCCATATCGGCATCGCCGGCTGCTCGGCCGAAGGTGCGGCGCTCTGCTATCGGACCATCTGTGCGGAAGGCGCGGCTGTTCTCGGCCCGCACGCCCATCCCGAGGTCTCGATGCACACGCCGTCGCTGGCCGATTACCTGGCCTGCATCGATCGCGGCGATTGGCAGGGGGTGGCCGTGCTCATGCTCGCGTCCGCCGACAAGCTGGCGAAGATCGGCGCCGATTTCCTGATCTGCCCGGACAACACCATCCACCGGGCCTTCGCCCATGTCGAACCGCGATCGCCGCTGCCCTGGCTGCACATCGCCGAGGTCGTGGCCGACGAGGCCGCCGCTCGCGGGTTCCGTCGTCTCGGGCTGCTGGGGACGCGCTGGCTCGTCGACAGCGAGGTCTATCCGGAAAAGCTCGCGGCGCGCGGGCTTGCCTATCTGCGTCCGCTCGAGACCGAGTGCCTCGAAATCAACCGCATCATCATGGATGAGCTGGTCTATGGCGTCTTCAAGCCCGAGGCGGTCGCCTATCACCGGCAGGTCATCGGGCGCATGAGGGACCAGGGCGCGGATGCGGTCGTGCTCGGCTGCACCGAGATTCCGCTGATCATGAACGACGGGAATTCTCCCTTGCCGACCCTCGATTCGACCCGACTGCTGGCGCGGGCGGCGTTGCGCCGCGCGGTGCGTCGAGTTTGATGGAGATGCCCCATGCCGATATCTGATTCCTTTCCGTCCAGCATCCAGACCCAACGCTTCGCCGTCCCCGGCCTCGAGCGGCCGGCGGAGATCGTGGTCGACCGATGGGGCATTCCCCATCTCATCGCCCAAAGCCGGCGCGACGTGTTCTTGGTTCAGGGCTTCAACGCGGCGCGCGACCGGCTGTGGCAGCTCGATCTCGGCCGCAAGCGGGGCTTGGGACTGCTCGCGGCGGACTTCGGGCCCGGCTTCCTCGCCCAGGACCGGGCGGCGCGCCTCTTCCTCTACCGCGGCGACATGGCTGCCGAATGGTCCGCCTATGGCAACCCGGAGACGGAGGCGATCACGCAAGCCTTCGCCGCCGGGATCAACGCCTTCATCGCGGCCACGGAGACCGAGGCGGCGCTCCTGCCGCCGGAGTTCGCCCTCATGGGCACCCGGCCGCAGCGCTGGGCGGCGTCGGATGTGGTGAGGATCCGCAGCCATGCCCTGGTGAGCAACGCCGAGTCCGAACTTGCCCGCGCCCAGGTTCTTGCCCAGGGCGACCCGTCGATGGACCTGCTGCGGGCGAATCTCGAACCGGCCTGGAAAGTTCAAGTGCCTGAAGCACTGGACCTGGCCCATGTGCCGCCCGAAGTCATGGACGTCATCGGCCTGGCGGCCGCCCGGGTGAGTTTCTCCCCGGACCGGCTTGCGGCGACACTGGACGAGGCCTGGCGCTGGACCAAGCTGACCGAGCTGGGCGAGATAGCAAGAAGTGCCGGGATCGAAGGGTCCAACAACTGGGCGATATCGCCCGGGCGGACCGCGACGGGGCGGCCGATCCTGGCGAGCGACCCACATCGCGCGCACTCGGCGCCGTCGCTACGCTACCTCGTGCATCTCACGGCGCCGGGCCTCGATGCCATCGGCGCGGGCGAGCCGTCCCTGCCGGGAATATCCATCGGCCATAACGGCACTGCCGCCTTCGGCCTCACCATTTTTCCCATCGATCAGGAAGACGTCTACGTCTACGCCCTCAACCCCGATGATCGGGACCAGTACCGCTACGGCGATGGCTGGGAGGCGATGCGCGTCGAGCGGGAGCACATCGCCGTCAAGGGCGCGCCGGCCCAGGAGGTCGCGCTCAAATTCACCCGTCACGGGCCGGTGGTGCATGTGGACCGGGCGGCGAACCGCGCGTTTGCCCTCCGGTCGGTCTGGTTCGAGCCCGGCACCTCGCCTTATCTCGGCAGCCTTGCCTATCTCGACGCGCGCGGCCCCGAGGACTTCGCCAGGGCGATGCGCCATTGGGGCACGCCGCCGGTCAACCATGTCTATGCCGACAGCAGCGGCAACATCGCCTGGATGACGGCAGGCCTGGCGCCGCGCCGGGCGAATTGGGACGGGCTGCTGCCGGTGCCCGGAAGCGGCGCCTATGAATGGGACGGCTTCCATGCGCCGGAGGACCTGCCGCGCGAGATCAACCCGGCCCGCGGCTTCGTCGCCACCGCCAACGAGATGAACCTGCCGGCGGGATATCCCTACGCCGAACGCAAGCTGAACTTCGAATGGTCGGAAAGGTCGCGCGCAACCCGGATCATGGAGGCGCTCGCGGAAATCCGCAGTCACGGTCTGACGGACTCCATGGCGCTGCAATGCGACGTCGTCTCGATTCCCGCCCGCCGCCTGTTGCCGTTGCTCGCCGACCTCGGCCGGTCGGACGAGGATCTCGCGCTCGCCTTGGACCTCCTGCGCGGCTGGGATTGCCGGCTCGGCCCAGAGAGCGCCGCCGCCGCCCTGTTCGAGCTGTGGTGGTCGAGGCATCTGAAGCCGGCACTACTGGCTGAGCTTGCCGGGCCGGCCCTCTCGAAGCTGCTGGCGCCAGGCGACAACGAGACGCTGCTCGCTATTCTCGAACAACCGGAGACGGCGCCCCGGCTTGCAACCCGGCCGGCGCGCGACGCGATCCTGGCCCGCAAGTTGAAGGACGCCGTGGCCGAATGCCGCTCGCGCCTCGGCCGGGATCCGGGCGGCTGGGCCTGGGGGCGGCTCCATCACGGCTATTTCGAGCATGTGCTGTCGGCCGTCGCGCCCGATCGGAAAGCAGCCATGGACGTCGGGCCGCTTCCCATCGGGGGCTCGGGCTCGACGCCGATGAATACGACCTACCGGCAGCCGGATTTCCGCGTCACCTCGGGTGCCACCTTCCGGATGGTTCTGGATGTCGGCGCCTGGGACAATTCGCGCGCCATCAACGCCCCCGGCCAGTCGGGCCTGCCGGAGTCCGCCCACTATCGGGACCTGTCGCAGCTTTGGGCGAAGAGCGAGTACGTGCCTCTGCTGTTCAGCCGCGATGCCGTGGCGAAGGCGGCGCGGTTGCGGATCGTCTTGGAGCCGGCTTCTCGCACCGAATCTTGAGCGATGCCGTGACGCCGGTTCTTATGAAATCGCCGGCGCCGGCAAGGCCTCCAGATGCTGTTGTGCTTCCACAACGCCCTGGGCGACGGCTTGCTCCAGCCACATGCGCGCCTCGGTCGGCTCGGGCTCGCCCGCCGCGCCGGTGGCCAGATACCGACCGAGCATCATCTGGGCATAGCCATGACCTCGCTCGGCGGCGGCGCGCAGCCAGCGCTGCGCCTTGCCGCGATCCGCTGTCAGATCATGGCCGCCGCCATACATGGCGCCGAGCGCGAACATGGCGCCACTGTGTCCGGCGGCGGCGGCCTTCTCGAACAGCGCCAGGGCGGCGCCCATGTCGCGCGGGCCGCCCCGGCCGTTGACCATCATTTCGGCCAGCGCGACCTCGGCATCGGCATGGCCGGATGCCGCCGCCCGGGCGAACCAGGCGCGCGCTTCCTCCACGTTGGCCGCGACGCCGCGTCCCTCGGTCAGCATCCTGGCATAGACATATTGAGCCTCCGGCACGCCCTCGGCGGCGCGGCGAAACCACTGTGCGGCCAGCTGCTCGTCGCGGTCGCCGCCCATGCCCTTGGCGTGGTAGAGCCCCAGATTGAACGCCGCCACCGGATCGCCGGCGGCGGCCGCCTCCTCGAACCATTTCGGGATGTTCGCCAGGTCCTCCGGCGCGCCCGTCCCCTGCAGCGACAGGTTGGCAAGGTCGATCTGCGCCGCCCGGTCGCCGGACACCGCCGAGACCCGCAGCCAGCGCGCGGCCTCCTCGGGATCGCGCGCCACGCCGGCACCGGTCAGATAGAGCGAGCCCAGCGCGCGGGCGGCCGCCTTGTGGCCCGCCTCGGCAGCACGGCGGTACCACTCCGCCGCTTCGACGTAGTTCGGCGGCGTCTGGCCGTTGCCGATGCTGAGGTCGCCGACCAGGGCCGCGGCTTCCGGATCGCCGGCAAGCGCGGCACGGCGCAGCCATGACTCGCCTTCGACCGGATCCTTGTCGACGATTTGCCCCGCGATCAGGGCGAGACCCCAGCGCAGCTGCGCGGAGCGCACGCCCATCTCGGCCGCATGGCGATAGAGCTGGGCGGCGGCGGCCGGATCGCGCGGCATCCCGACGCCCTGCTCGGACAAGACCGCGAGGAGGAAGATCGCGGTCGGCAGTTTGGCGTCCGCTGCCTGAATGAGATAATAGGCGACCTGGCGCCGGCTCTCCGCGTCCGTGGCCCGTTTCGCCAGGGAAAGCGCGTAGCCGAGAGAACCCTCGGGCGAACCGCCGGTGGCCGCGCGCTCATACCACCCATTGGCCGCCTCGAGATCGCGGATCGGTTCCGGGCCGACGGTCAGGATATAGCCCAGCACCGCCTGTGCCTTCGCGGAACCCGCTTCCGCGGCCAGCCGGGCCCATTTCAGGGCCGAATCGAAATCGGGCTGGGCCTGTTCTTCGGCCTCGAACAGGCGCGCCGCCGCCGTATCCCCCTGATGATCCGTCCGGGCGGCGAGACCGTGGAGATAAAGCCCGGCCAGCAGCGACTGGGCGTCGACATGGCCGTGACTGGCGCCATGCTCCAACCAGCGCGCCGCCGCCGCGCGGCTCGGCGGCACGCCCGTTCCTTCCAGATAGCAGCGCCCAAGCCGGTACTCCGCCTCCGCGATGCCGGCCTTGGCCGCGCGCGCGAGCAGCGGAACCGCCGCCACGGCTTTGCCTTCGTCGATCAGCCGGATCGCCCGGCGCAGCGCGGCCGCGGGCGATCCCAGGCCTATCAGGCGGTCTACAATTTCCATCTGCCACGACCCGGAGCCGCCGATCCGCGATGTCGCGGATTACGGCTCGCGCATTCCCTCTTGCGTCACCGGCAGCACGCGGCCGAGGAGGTAGCTGAGCACGGTTCGCTGGCCGACCTTCACGTCGGCGGTCACCGGCATTCCCGGCACCAGGCGAAAGCCCGCGGGCACGCCGTGCAGCCCGACATGCGTGATGGCAATCCGGGTCGCGTAAAATGGCTCCGTGCTGCCCGCCGGCACGGGCACGGCGGTCGTGGGGTTGCGCGCCTGGTCCTGCGCGGTGAAGCTGTCGGGGCTGACGATCCTGACCGATCCCTCGGCCATGCCGTACTGGGAATAGGCGAAGGTGTCGAATTTGATCGACACGGGATCGCCCACATGGATAAAGCCATTGTCGCTGCCGGGAACGATCGCCTCGACCTCCAGCGGCACGTCGACCGGCACCAGGGTGATGAATTCCTGGCCAGACTGCAGCACGGAGCCGACCGAGACCTTGGCCACGGACTGCACCACGGCGTCGCGCCCGGCGCGCAATTCCATCAGCTTCCGGCGCAGCGTGGCCTTGTTCAAGGCTTCCCGGGCATCATTCAGCTTCTGAATGTTGTCGGCCAGGTCCTGGGAGACTCCGGCCTTCCAGTTTTGAATGTAGGCGTCGCGCTCGGCGATCATGCCATCGAGATCCTTGCGACCCGTCGCCGCGTCGTTCTGGGCGTTCTCCATATCGCCTTCGATCGTGAGCCGGGTGTCGGTCGCGATCAGCGTATTCATGGTCGTGTCGTACTGCTGGCGCTGCAGTTGCTTGCGCATGTCCTCGATCCGGGTCGCCACGACCAGGCGCTGCCGGAAATTCTCCGTCGCCGCTTCGTCGCGCGTTACGGAGGCCTTCAGGCTGTCGATCTTCTCCTGGTAGCTGTCGAGCCTGGATTGCCGTTCGGCCTGGCGCTGATTGAATATCGCGGCCTGCAACGCCTGGTCGGGATCGGCGGCGCTATACATGTAGGAACGCCCGGCCGCTTCCGCCTGAAGGCGCGCGACCGTGGCCTCGAGGGCGGCGACCTGGACGCTGAGCGCGCTGGCATCCGCGGCGGCGAAAGTCGGATCCAGGTGGGCGAGGATATCTCCCGCATGCACCACCTGCCCGTCGCGCACATCGATGGAGCGGACGATCGCGGTCTCAAGGGGCTGCACGAGAATCGTGGGCGATTGCGACACCACGACGCCGCGCGCCGTCACCACCTGGTCGACGGGGATCAAGCCCATGAGGGCGATCAGGACAAACACCATGCTGGTGATCACCCAGGCAATCGCGCGCGCCGAGCGCGGGATCGGCGCATTGACGATCGCCGTCGACGGCCATTGGAACTCCAGGATCGCCGGCAAGGTCGGGTCTTCGGCGGCCGGCCGGCGGCGCGTCAGCACCAAGGCGTTCGATGCGCTTTTCATCGTCGCTCGAGTATCCTCCGCGCGGCTGCCCAACCCTGGCATCAATCGCTGGTGACGAGCCGGGGGGCAATGGCCACATGCCGGGGGCCGCGGCCTTCGAGGTGGCGGTTCTGCTGCGCCCAGAGCTGGCCATAGATCTGGCAGCGGCTGAGCAGCAGGTCATGGGGCGCGATGTCGATGAGGCGGCCCTGGTCCATGACGATGATCTGGTCGCACTCGGTGAGCGAGGACAGCCGATGGGAGACGATGACCATGGTCCGCCCCTGCCCGATCCGCAGCAGGTTGGCGTTGATCACCGCCTCGCTCTCGGGATCGAGCGCGCTAGTCGCCTCGTCCAG
>Ga0265342_10003659_pt1 | contig 12494 bp, 13 predicted proteins | sample 4CB327metaG_FD_203125 | JGI IMG/M metagenome (GOLD analysis project Ga0265342, IMG submission 203125) | Rhizosphere microbial communities from Carex aquatilis grown in University of Washington, Seatle, WA, United States - 4-CB3-27 metaG | ecosystem: Host-associated > Plants > Roots >...
CGCCGTCGAGCAGGGGACGCCGGGCCTGACTCCGGGCCGGCACGAGGACAAGGCCGGCCTGCGCGGATCGTCGACCGTGGCGCTCACGCTCGACGACGTGGTCGTGCCTGCCGACGCGCTGGTCGGCGACGAGGGCGACGGGCTCAAGGTCGCGCTCTCGGCGCTGGGCGGCGGCCGCATCGGCATCGCTGCCCAGGCACTGGGCATCGCGCGCGCCGCTTTCGACGTCGCCCGCGCCTATGTGAGCGAGCGCCGCCAGTTCAACCGCCCGCTCGGCGATTTCCAGGCGGTGCGCTTCGCGCTCGCCGATGCCGCGGTCGGGCTCGACGCCGGCTGGCTGCTCACGCTGGCTGCCGCGTGGCGCAAGCAGCACGGTCAGCCGTTCACCCGCCAGGCGGCCGAGGCCAAGCTCTTCGCCACCGAGCGCGCCAACGAGATCTGCGACCGCGCCTTGCAGGCGCTGGGCGGCTACGGCTACACGCGCGAGTTTCCCGTCGAGCGCCACTTCCGCGACGTCCGCGTCACCACCATCTACGAAGGAACGAGCCAGATCCAGCGCCTGGTCATCGCTCGTGAGCTGCTGCGCGAGGCGCGCGCGGGAACGACGCTCGCCTGAGTCTCAGGGAGCCGTCTGAACGCAGTAGATCCAAAACGCCGTGTTGCACGTGGTGGTGGAGCCGAACGGATCCCACCACTGGGCGGTGGTATCGCCGGCGCTGCCGTAAAAACCCTCGGTCTGCGTCGGGTCGGTCCAATTGCCGCAGGTGCTGGCGTTGGTGCCGATCGTCGCCAGTGAGGTGCTCCCGACCCACGTGCCCACTCCGCCCGGATACGACCCGTTTCCCGCTTGCCAGGTGCCCGTCGTGAGCGAGCCCGCCAACGAATTCGGGGTGACCGCCGTCAGGTCGGCCCCGGTGCCCACCAGGGTCCCATCGACCCGATAGTACGAGGTCGCCGGCGCGAGGACCGATCCCGCCGTCTTCGTTGTCGTCGCGATCAGTGCCGCTCCGGTGGTGACACCAGCGGGCCTCGATGCTTGGCATAGAGTGTCGGGCGTCGAGCTGAGGCCGGGAGTGAAAGAGGCGTTCGAGAGCCAGATCTTGCGGACCGTGCCGGGCGCCGGCACCGTGACCGCCACGCTTTTCGTATGCCCCATGCAGATGATCGGCCACTGGGATCAGCAATCAGCGCCGAGTCCCTGGAGCCAGCGCACAGGACCACCGTCTGCTCTGCCGGCCGAAACGGACGTTCCGCTCACATTGCTTGTGAAGTTGGTGCAATTCCCGCTGAGGTCGGTGGTTCCATTGGGGTTGGTTGCTGCCATGACGGTGCCAATGCTGTTGGGCATCCCGTCTTCTTGAAACACGATCGGGTAGAACATCTGATTCTGGTTAAACAGCGAGGTGAGCGTCCGACAGGACTGGCGGCAATAAGCTCGACCCACCAGCCCCGGAGACGCCGCCGATGCCGGTGATGCCGCCCGATCCACCCGCGCCGGCGCCGGCGCGGCCGCCCGCGCCGCCGATCCCCGTTCCGCCCGCGCCCGCACTCATCCCGCCCGCGCCCGCTCCCCCGGTGGCTATCTGGCCGCCCACGCCGTTCGAGCCACCACCGGCCCCGCCATCGTGGTTTCCGCCGGCGCCGGTGCCGCCCGTCGGCGTCATCGAGCCATCGCTCCCCGCGTCGCCGTCGGGGTTTCCCGATTCCGTCGGCCGAACGCCCAGGCACCCGAAAAGCGCGACCGCCATGAATGGAATCAGAAGTGATTTTGTCATCGCCGTCTCCCGCTTCCTCTATCGGGGTCAGCACACCTTCGGAAAGCCCAAACGTAGCTTCAACGACCAGACCCTTTGCATACTCCAGAAGGGAAGGCTGGCCGCAGCATCAGATTGATGGCGACGAGGGCACTGGAAATTCCGGACCTGCACGCGCGCGATCATCGGAAACGGTCGTTGGCACCTCTGCCGATGGCCAATTTGCGAAGGGATCTCGCCGCACTCTGACGATCTGATAAGCTGTGTCAAAAGTGTCCGAGCCGAAGCGCAAGATCCGGATCGTGGTCGCCAAGCCTGGGCTCGACGGGCATGACCGCGGCGCGAAGGTGGTGGCGCGCGCGCTGGCCGATGCCGGCTACGAGGTGATCTATACCGGCCTGCACCAGACGCCGGAGATGATCGCCGCGGCGGCGCTGCAGGAGTCGGCCGACGCGGTGGGGCTGTCGATCATGTCGGGTGCGCACATGACGCATTTCCCGGCGGTGATCGAGGCGCTGCGCGCCCGCGGCGCCGGACATGTCGTGGTGTTTGGGGGGGGGATCGTTCCGGACGAGGACGTGGTGGCGCTGAAGCAGCAAGGGGTGGCGGCGATCTTCAAGCCGGGGGCGTCGACGCAAGAGATCGTGGACTGGATCGAGCGGGAGCTGCGCCCGCGCGTGGAAGGAGCCGCTGCGTGAAGAGAGACCTGTTGCGAGCATTTGGCGCGTCCCCGGCGCTGCGCCTGGGCCTGGCGCTCGCGCTGCTGGGGATCGAGCTGCGAGAAGCGCGCGCCCACGCCACCGAGCAGACCGAGGAGCAACGCATCGCCGAGGTGCTGCAGGCGACGCTGGTCGCTCACGGCGGCGAGGTGCACCGCTGCTTCGAGAAGGCGCTGGCTGACAAGCTCGACATCGCGGGCAAGATCGAGCTGTCGGTCGACGTCGGCGCCGACGGCCACGTCACCAAGGCCGAGCCCGCGCTCGACGAGGTGAAGTCGCCGGTGCTGCTCGCCTGCCTCGAGGAGAGCGCGCAGCTCTGGAGCATGGTTGGTATCGACGCCGGCAGCACGGTGATCGTGCCGCTGACGTTCGAGGGGCAGATGGCGCAGTTCTCGCTGAAGGTCGCCGACGCGCCCGACCACGGGCCGCCGGCGCCCAAGCACAAGCGCAAGGGGCTGCAGACCGGCGTGGCGCCGTACTCGGTGAAGCTGCTGGTCGACGAGGCGACGATGCGCGCCGAGCACGCGTCGCTGTCGCTGCTGACGGTGTCGCCCGCCAACCGCATCGCGATGCACAAGCACCCGGGCGCCGAGGTGCTGTACGTGCTCAAGGGCCACGCGCGCGTGATCGGGCCGCAGGGTCGCACGCCCGAGAAGATCGACGAAGGCGAGACGATCTTCATCCCCGGCGACTTCCCGCACGCGATCGAGAACATGGGCCGGTCGGCGCCGGCGATCATGCTGGAGATCTTCGCGCCGCTCGGCCCCGAGAAGGTCTACCGCGATCCCAAGGATGAGGCGGGCCGCGCGGCCTTCGAGGTGATCCGCGACCCGCGGCAAGGGAACGCTCCCGAGGGGGCGAAGCTGGTCCTGGCCAGCGTCGCGGGCAAGACCGAGAGCGTCTCGGGCGCGAGCGGCCACGTGCGCGTCCGCCCGCTGTTCACCGAGGACTCGACCGGTGACAAGAACGTCTACGTGGGTCTCATCGAGGTCGAGGGCGGCGGCGAGATCCCGCGCCACGCCCACGAGGGCAGCGAGGAGATTCTCTATGTGCTCTCGGGCAGCGGCGAGCTCACCGTCGGCAGCGACAAGATCAAGTTTGGCCGCGAGCAGGCGATACATATTCCGGCCGACCAGCCACACGCCATCAAGTTCCACGGCGAGGAGAAGGGGATGATCCTGCAGGCGTTCGCGCCGGGGGGACCCGAGAAGGAGCGGTTCAATCCGGGGGGCAAGGCCAGGTCAAAATGAACACGCGGGTCCCATCATGAATTTCGATCTCACGGAAGAGCAGCTGATCCTCCAGAAGTCGGTGCGCGAGCTGTGCGACCGGCTGATCATCCCCAACGCCGCGAAGTGGGATCGGGAAGAGCGCTTCCCCAAAGAGGTGATCGCCCCGATGGCGGAGATGGGCCTCTTCGGCATGCAGATCCCCGAGGAGTACGGCGGGGCGGGCATGAAGTTCCTCGACTACGTGATCGCGCTCGAAGAGGTGGCGCACGCCGATGCGTCGGTCGGGCTCACCATGGCGTCGCACAACTCTTTGTGCACCGGGCACCTTTTTCTGGCAGGCAGCGAGGAGCAGCGCCGCAAGTACATCCCGCGGCTGGCGAGCGGTGAGGTCCTGGGCGGCTGGGGGCTCACCGAGCCGGGGTCGGGCTCCGACGCGGGCGCTGCGCGCACGCGCGCCGTGCGCGACGGCGACGACTGGCTGATCAACGGCACCAAGACCTTCATCACGCAGGGGTCGGTCGGCGAGATCTATGTCGTACTCGCTTCGACCGCTCCCGAGCTGCGCGCCAAGGGCCTGACCGCGTTCATCGTCGAGCGCGGCACCCCCGGTTTCCGCACCGGCAAACGTATCGAGAAAATGGGCCTGCACGCGTCGGACACGACCGAGCTGGTGTTCGAGGACGTGCGCGTGCCCGAGTCGCAACGCCTGGGCGACCTGAACCACGGGTTCTTCGACACGCTCCAGATCCTCGACAAGGGGCGCATCGGCATCGGCGCCTGGTCGGTCGGCATCGGCCGCGCTGCGATGGAGGCGGCCTGCCGCTACGCCAAGGACCGCGTGCAGTTCGGCAAGCCGATCGCGGAGTTTCAGGCGATCCAGTACATGCTCGCCGACATGGCGACCGAGCTCGAGGCTGCCCGGTTGCTGGTGTGGCGCGCGGCGCTGCTTCAGGATCAGCGCCAGCGCACCACCCGCGAGTCGTCGATCGCGAAGTACTTCGCGGCGCGCGCGGTGATGCGGGCGTGCAACGCCGCGATCCAGATTCACGGCGGCTACGGTTACACGCGCGAGTTCGACGTCGAGCGCTACCTGCGCGACGCCAAGCTGGCCGAGATCGGCGAGGGGACCAACGAGGTCCAGAAGATGGTCATCGCCCGCGAGATCCTCAAGGAGGCGGCGGGCGCCTGACGGCGATGGCCGCGCGCGACGAAGATCCGGGCTCGGCGCGCGGTCAACAGGTATTGGCCGGTGATCGGGGCGCTGTCGCGCGGCTGATGCGCGATCTCGACGACGGGATCGCCGGCGCGACCGAAGATCTGGCCTGGCTTTATCCGCACACCGGGCGCGCGTTTGTCGTCGGCGTCACCGGCATGCCCGGCGTGGGCAAGTCGACGCTGGTAGCGGCGCTGGTCGGGCGGTATCGCGCCGCGGGCGCGCAGGTCGGCGTGGTCGCGGTCGATCCGTCGAGCCCGTTCTCGGGCGGCGCGCTCCTCGGCGATCGCGTACGCATGCAGCAGCACGCCACCGACGACGGCGTCTTCATCCGCTCGCTCGCCACGCGCGGCCAGCTGGGCGGGCTCTCGCGCTCGACGGTCGACGTGGTCAGCGTGCTCGACGCCGCCGGGTTCGACCGCATCATCGTCGAGACCGTCGGTGTCGGCCAGGCAGAGGTCGACGTCATGACCGCCGCCGACGTGGTGGTCGTGGCCAGCGCGCCTGGCCTGGGCGACGAGGTGCAGGCGCTGAAGGCAGGGATTCTGGAAATCGCCGACGTGCTGGTGGTCAACAAGGCCGACCGCGAAGGCGCGGATCGCGCGGCGAGGGATCTCACCACGATGCTGGATCTCTCGCAGCGCGGGCGCGGCACCCCCGCCGGCGCGGTGCCGGTTTTGAAGACGATCGCCTCGACCGGGGTGGGCGTCGACGCGCTGGTGCAGGCGATCGACGCCGCACGCCCGGCCGTGCCGGAATCGCGCCAGGATCGCCGCCGCCGCCAGGCCGAGGCCCAGGTGCTGGCGATCGCCGGCGAGCTCGGGCGGCTCGCGCTGCGCCAGGCGCTCGACGGAGCCGCCGGTCTTGTCGACGATGTCGCCGCACGCCGGCGTGATCCCTACGGCGCGGCGGCGGAGCTCGTCGCGGCAGTCGGTCGAGGGTGATAAGCTTGCGGCATGCGTCGCATGAGTCTCTTCGCTGGTTTTGCCCTGGTCGCTAGCCTCGCGGGGTGCGGCGCGATCTCCAACCTGGGCACGCTCACGTTCGACCTCCCGGCCCAGACCTTCAGCTTCGACACATCGAATTCGATGATGTGGAAGGCGCCGCCCGCTAGCTTTCCGAGCATTACCTGTGGTCCGGGCGGAATGGTCGCCGATTGCTGTCAGGCGCCCGCCGACTGCAACGCGACGCCGCTCGCCTGCGTGGGCGCCGTCTGCGTGCTGGATTTTCCGATCGACGCGAGCCAGATGATCAACCTCAAGATGCAGGTTCCGTCGCTGTCGAGCCTGAGCGGACAGACGCTGGCCACCATCAGCATCTCCCGGGTCACCTACACCATCGCGAGCACCATGAACGTCGCCCTGCCGGAGGTCGATGTGTTCATCGCCCCGTCGGACGTGATGAAGGTGTCCGGGACGGACCCCAACGTGAAGAAGTTCGGCACCATTCCGACGACGCCGGCCAACATGACCACGACTGGAAACATGACGCTGGATCCGAACGGCGGCGCGGCCTTCTCGCAGTACGCGTCGGCGTTCAGCACGCCGTTCAACTTCATCGCGCACGCGACCATGATCGTCAAACCGGGCGACCCGATCCCGAGCGGCACGGTGACCGCCACGGTGACCGGCAAGGTCTCGGCCAAGCCGAATCTCTAGTCTGTTTGTCGCTGCCGGATCTCTAGGTCATTGTCGCTGCCGGATCTCAGTCATTGTCGCTGCCGCTCCTTGACGTCTTGATCGCCGGCGCCGGCCCGGCCGGCGTCGCCACGGCGCTGGCGCTGGTGCAGCGTTCGCCGTCGCTGGCGGGTCGGATCGTCTGTCTCGATCGCGCGCGCTTCCCTCGCGCGAAGCCGTGCGGCGGTGGCCTCACCGGGCACGCCCATCAGGCGCTGCGGCAGCTGGGTCTGGCGGTGCGCGTTCCCAGCGTTGCTTGTCGGACGGGGCGACTCGTCTACGGGCAGGCCGCCGCAGACGTCGTCCTCGAGCGTCCCGTCGAGATCGTTCGGCGCGACGACTTCGATGCCGACCTGGTGGCGCAGGCGCGCGCGCGCGGCATCGAGATCGTCGAAGGGGAGGGGCTCGAATCGTTCGCGGTCGATGCCGGAGCGCGCACGGTGAGCGTCACCACGTCGCGCGGCCGTGCGCTGCGGGCGCGGGTGCTGGTGGGCGCGGACGGCGCCGGCAGCCGCGTTCGTAAAGCGCTGGCGGCGGCGCTGCCAGTTGTCGGCGCGGACACATCGACGGTACCGTTGCGTCTGTTCCGGTCCGAGATCCCCGCGCCGCCAGCGCTGCAGCTCGGCGAGCGCATGATCTACGACTTCTCGCCGATGGACCACGGGCTGCGCGGCTACGTCTGGCTGTTTCCGGTCGCTGGCGATCGCGTGAACGTCGGCGTCATGCACTACCCGTCGCGCCACCTGCCCGGCGGCGAGATCGAGCGCCTCTTGCATCGCACGCTGGCGGGGCACGGCGTGCACCTCGCGTCGTCGGCGCGCGGCTGGCCGGCCTGGCGCTACGATCCGCGCGCGCGGATCGCCGGGCCGCATTTGCTCTGCGTCGGTGACGCCGCCGGGATCGACCCCCTGACCGGCGAAGGCATCGCGGTCGGTCTCGAGCAGGGCATCGTCGCCGCCGACGCCATCGTGCGCGCGCTCGAGAGCGACGACTTCCGGCTCGCGGGCTATGCGGCGGCGGTGCGAGCCGCGGTCGTGGGACGCGAGCTCGCGCTCGATCGCTGGGCCGCGGCGCTGCTCTATCCGCCGAGCGGCTTCTCGCTGGCGCTGTCGATGGTGATGTTCGATCCCACGGTGCGCGCGCTCTACGCGGCGCGCGTCTCGGGATCCGCGGTGCTTGCCGATGCCAAGTCGGACTTGTTACGCGCGCTCGCGCGCCACACGCTGGCGGCGCGTCATCGCGTGCGTCGCCTCGCCGCCGCGGCGCGAGCGGCTACGCCCTGACGGAGACCGGAACCGGCGTCTGCGTTCGCGTGGGCGCGGTGGTGGACGCGGTCGCGGTCGCGGCGGGCCCGTTGCCGTTGGCGGGCGCCGAGGACGCGACCTCGCTGCCCGTCGATGCGCCGGTCGAGCCACCCTCGGTGCCGGGCTTCTTCGACGTGGCGCCGGTCGCCGGCGGTCGCGCGTTTCCGTTTCCGTTTCCGTTCGCCGCGCGCATCGCGGCGGCGTTGACCCGCTCTTTCAGCTCCTTGCCGACCTTGAAGAACGGCAGCCGCTTCGGCTTGACGCTGACCGCACTGCCGGTCCGCGGGTTGCGGCCCTCGTACGAGCGATAGTTTCGGATCTCGAAGCTACCGAAGCCGCGGATCTCGATGCGCTCGCCGCGCCGGAGCGATGCCTCCATGCAATCGAAGATCGCGTTGATGAGGAGCTCCGCCCGACCCTTGGGCATCTTTTCCGCTTCGCACAAGTGGTCGATGAGATCTGACTTCGTCATCGCGGCTTTTTCCCCCCCCAGGTGGCTAAAATAAAGGTTCGAAAATTGGAAGCGGCGCACAGGCGCTCAGCAGCCATCAACCGTACCCCCACAGGCTGGGGGCGTGCAACAAGTTTAGCCGGCACGATGCTCACCGAACACTTTTCGCAGCACGTCGGCGATCTCTCCCAGCGTGGCGCGCGCCTTGATCGCCGCCAGTATCGCCGGCAACAGATTGTCCGCGCCCCGTGCGGTGTTTTCCAGCGTCCCGAGCGCGTTTGCGAGGTCTCCAGAGTTGCGCTGCTTACGAAAACCAGCGAGCCGTTCGACCTGCGCCTGCTCGATCGCCGGGTCCAGGTGGTGCAGGGGCACCTCGGCCCCCGAGGGCGCATTCGGGTCGTCGGCGAACTGATTCTGGCCTACGACAACACGCTGTCTTTCCTCGATTGCGCGCTGGTGCTCGAACGCCCGCCGCTCGATCTCGCGCTGCGGAAATCCCTCTTCGATCGCGGACACCATGCCGCCGCGCCGATCGATCTCGGCGAGCATCGCGGCCGCGCGCGACTCGATCTCGCTGGTCAGGGACTCGATGGCGTAGGCGCCCCCCAACGGGTCGACGACGTCGGCGACGCCGCTTTCGTAACCCAGGATCTGCTGCGTGCGCAGCGCCAGCTGCGCCGACGCCTCGGTCGGCAGCGCCAGCGCCTCGTCGAAGCCGTTGGTGTGGATCGACTGCGCGCCGCCGAGCACGGCGGCGAGCGCTTCGATCGTCGTGCGCACGACGTTGTTGAGCGGCTGCTGCGCGGTCAGTGTCGATCCTCCAGTTTGTGCATGAAAACGCAGCATCAGTGACCTGGGGTCGCGCGCGCCGAAGCGCTCGCGCATGGTCCGCGCCCACAGCCGGCGCGCGGCGCGAAACTTGGCGACTTCTTCCAGCAGGTTGGCGTGAGCATTGAAAAAGAAGGAGATGCGCGGCGCGAAGTCGTCGACCTCCAGCCCGCGCGCCCGCGCCGCCTCGACGTAGGCGATCCCGTCGGCCAGCGTGAACGCGACCTCTTGCACCGCATCGCTGCCGGCCTCGCGGATGTGATAGCCGCTGACGCTGATCGTGTTCCAACGCGGCACCTCGTCGCGGCAGAACGCGAAGCAGTCGGCGACCAGCCTCATCGACGGCGCCGGCGGATAGATATACGTACCGCGCGCCATATATTCCTTGAGGATGTCGTTCTGGATCGTCCCCTGAAGCGCGCGGCGCGGAAGCCCGCGCTGATCGGCGACCGCGATGTAGAGACAGAGCAGCGTCGCCGCCGTGGCGTTGATGGTCATCGATGTCGACACGCGGTCGAGCGGCAAGCCATCGAGCAAAACCTGCATGTCATCGATGCTGGAAATGGCGACGCCGGCGCGCCCGACCTCGCCGCGCGCCAGCGCGTGATCCGAGTCGCGCCCCATCTGCGTCGGCAGATCAAACGCAACCGACAGGCCGGTTTGCCCTGATGCCAGCAGGAAACGATAGCGGCGGTTGCTCTCGGCCGCCGAGCCGAAGCCGGCGTACTGCCGCATCGTCCACAGGCGCTCGCGATACATCTGCGCGTGGATGCCGCGCGTGTACGGGAACGCGCCGGGCGCACCCAGATCGCGCGCAGGATCGAACGGCGGCTGGCGTGACGCCAGCGTCGCGGCGTCGAAGAGCGGCGGCAGCGGGATACCCGCCGTCGTCTCGACGGTGCTCTCGCGCGCTGCCGCCGGCCGCTGGTCTTTGGCGGGCGGCGGCGGTTCCCCGGGGCGCTTCATGCCGGCGCGAGGCGGATCTCGGGTACGTCGCCCTCCACCAGCAGCGCCGGCTCGGTCTGCGCCTGGATGTCGGCGACCGAGACGCCGGGCGCGCGCTCGCGCAACAGGAGCCCGCGCGGCGTCACCTCCATCACCGCGAGGTCGGTGAGGACGAGGTGTACGGCACCGAGGGCGGTGAGCGGCAGCGTGCAGCGCTTCAGGATCTTTCTTTCACCCTTCGCGACGTGCTCCATCATGACGATCACGCGCTTGGCCGCCGCGACCAGGTCCATCGCCCCGCCCATCCCCTTGACCATCTTGCCGGGGATCATCCAGTTGGCGAGGTCGCCGTTCTCTGCGACCTGCATCGCGCCCAGGATCGCGCAATCGATGTGGCCGCCGCGGATCATCGCGAACGAGTCGGCCGACGAAAAATAGGCGCTGCCCGGCAGCTCGGTGATGGTCTGCTTGCCGGCGTTGATGAGATCGGGATCCTCGTCGCCCTCGTAGGGGAACGGGCCAATACCGAGCATGCCGTTCTCGGATTGCAGCACGATATGCATTCCGGCGGGGACGAAGTTGGCCACCAGCGTCGGCATGCCGATCCCGAGGTTCACGTACATGCCGTCGCGGAGCTCCCGCGCGGCGCGCTGGGCGATCTGGTCGCGGGTCAGGGCGGGCATGATCAGGCGCTCCTCTTGCGGACGGTCCGTTGCTCGATCGGTTTCTCGAAGCGCGCGCCGGCGACGATGCGCTGCACGTAGATGCCGGGGGTGTGGATGCCATCGGGATCGAGCTGGCCGGGTTCGACCAAGCTCTCGACCTCGGCGATGGTGATCCGTCCCGCGGCCGCCATCATCGGGTTGAAGTTGCGCGTGGTCTTTCGATACACGAGGTTGCCGAAGCGGTCGCCCTTCCACGCCTTCACGATCGAGACGTCGGCGCGAAGCGCGCGCTCGAGCACGTACATGCGTCCGTCGAATTCGCGCGTCTCCTTGCCCTCGGCGACCTTGGTGCCGTAGCCGGTCGCCGTGTAGAACGCGGGGATGCCGGCGCCGCCCGCGCGGATGCGCTCGGCCAGCGTGCCCTGGGGCGTCAGCTCGACGTCGAGCTTCCGGTCGAGGAACAGGCGCTCGAACGTCTTGTTCTCGCCGACATAGCTGGCGATGATCTTCTTGACCTGGCCGTTGCCCAGCAGCAGGCCCAGACCCTTGCCGTCGATGCCGCAGTTGTTCGAGATGACGGTCAGGTTGCGCGTTCCGCGGCGGTGGATGGCCTGGATCAGGTTCTCGGGGATGCCGCACAGGCCGAAGCCACCGGCCATCAGCGTGGCGCCGTCGGTGAGGTCGGCCACGGCCTCGTCGGCGGAGGCGACAGTCTTGTCCATGACGCAGTATCTTAACGCCGAAATGTGTACATCGCTTGCCGGCCACCGTGACCGGGGTCTATTCCACGCGATCTGGCGCTCTATCTGGCGCTTCGTGGCAGCGATGAGATACTCACCTGACAGCGCGTGGCCATCGTGACTTTCACTACCGACTTCGGCTTCTCGGACGGCTACGTTGGAGCCATGAAGGGGGTGGTCTTGTCGCTGGCGCCGGACGCGCGGTTGGTCGACGTGACTCACGGTATCGCGCCGCAAGACATCGCGGGCGGCGCGATCGCTCTCGCGCAGGCGGCGCCGCTGTTTCCGCGCGGCACGATCCATGTTGCGGTCGTCGATCCCGGCGTCGGTGGCGCGCGTGCCGACGTCGTCGTGGCGTCGGGCGGCTCGTTCTTCGTCGGGCCCGACAACGGCGTGCTCTCGCTGGCCGCGGCCGAGCCGCGGCAGGTCTACCGCATCGACGCGGCCGGGTTCCGGCGCGAGCCGGTGAGCCCCACGTTTCACGGCCGCGACGTTTTCGCGCCGACGGCCGGTCGTCTGGCGGCCGGCGCAGTCGCGGCGGAGGCCGGGGCGCTGCAGCCGTCGCTGGTCGAGCTCGATCCCCCGCTCGTGCGCCAGGTCGGCGACCGCGTGGAGGGGCGCGTGACCTATGTCGATCGCTTCGGCAATCTGCTGACGTCGCTGGGCGCCGGCGTGGTCTGGCCGGGCGCGCAGATCGAGATCATCGGGCAAGAGGGTACGTTCCGGCCGGTGTTCGGCAAGACGTTCGCCGACGTGGCGCCGGGCGCGCTGGTCGCGTACATCGGCAGCTCGGGCTTTCTGGAGATCGGGCTGCGTGATGGGTCCGCCGCCGCGTCGACGGGCGCGGGGCGCGGAAGCCCGGTGCGATTGAGGAGGGCAACATGAGAAGCGTCGAGTGGAGCGGTGCTGCGCGTCTCGCACGCCGGATTTCGATCGCCGGGGCGCTCGGCGTGCTGGCTTCGTTCGC
>Ga0265342_10003660_pt1 | contig 12493 bp, 8 predicted proteins | sample 4CB327metaG_FD_203125 | JGI IMG/M metagenome (GOLD analysis project Ga0265342, IMG submission 203125) | Rhizosphere microbial communities from Carex aquatilis grown in University of Washington, Seatle, WA, United States - 4-CB3-27 metaG | ecosystem: Host-associated > Plants > Roots > Rhizosphere...
GTACTGGCGATTGCGTTCTCAGTGTACTTGGGCACAGGTGCATGCGGCAGCGACGTCGGAGCCCCGCCGCCGACCGATGCTTCGAGCATCGACGCGACCAGCACGGGCGATTCTTCAACCGATCGCACTGGAAGTGTGCTGACCGGGATCGCTGTCATCAACAGTGACTATCAATGGACATTGGTCTCGTTTGACCGGGCCAGCAGTGCCTTGACTTGGCTGGACCCAACAACCTGCGCGCCCCTAGGTCAACTTGCGGTGGACACAGGCTTCGCCTCCTATCGACGCCGAGCGAGGGCGCATATTGCTCGCCGATGGCACCACGAACACGCCGGCTTTCCTGCGCGTCTTCGAGCTCGCGCCTGGCACGCTTGCGGCAAGCAACATCGTCTCCACCAATCCGTCGCAAGGACTCCCGCCCCGCGCGATGGCATGGTACTGACCGGCACACCAGCAGACTTGGGCAAGGAAAAGATGCGATGCGTTGACGCGAAGGAGCGCTCGGAATCCCTGCGCCACTGAAAGGAATCTGTGGCTTTTGGAAACGGGCGAGCTGCCGACCCTTGGCTTGCCACGCATGGGGCTGGTGATAGTCTCCTGCCTATGCGCGCCTCCAGTATCGTGGTCACGGTGTTGCTCATCACAGTGACTGCGTGTGGGAGGACTTCCCTAATGAAGCAACGTACTGCCGGTGCGAGCAGTACCAGTAGCCCTCAGGTGTTTGGCGGTTCCGGCGGTAACCCATACGGGGCCGGCGGGCAGGTACAAACCACGGGTACGGGTGGGGCAGCCCTCGCCAACGGGGGAACGCCAGGCTCCGGCGGGTCCACTGTGACTGGTGGGACGGTGGGCGCTGGCGGTGCTGGCGGCACTGCGAGCACCAATCGCACCGGCGGCGCCCTGGGGTCAGGCGGCGTTGTGACCGGCGGGAGGGTGGGCACCGGCGGTATTGGCGGCACTGCGGGCACCCATCGCACCGGCGGCGCGGTTGGGTCGGGCGGCAGCTCCTCGATGGGTGGGACCCACGCCACCGGCGGCAGCAGCAGTGTGGGCGGTGCGGTCGGTAGCGGAGGGACCTTCCACACTGGGGGTGCAGTGGCGACCGGCGGACTGACCGGAGTGGGTGGCATGGCCACGCATGGCGGGTCGCTTGGCAGCGGGGGGCGATTGGGCTCCGGCGGTTCCGCGGCAGGCGGAACAACCACCTCTGGCGGGGCTACCGGGACAGGCGGGTCTTGCGGAGATGGGATCCTTGGCCCAGGCGAACAATGTGATCTCGGCGTCAACAATGAGGCTTCACCGGCCTTTTGGGTCACCCAATCGGGCCAGAGTTTCGCAGCCGTACCTCTCATGCGGTCCGAGTCCGGTCCGACGTTCTACAACTACTCCTCATCCAGCGCTCACACCGGCCTCGAAGCAGTCGGGGCAAGCCGCGTCTTCCTCTACCTCGACATGACGGCCCTTGCCCTCAGCCTGGTCGTCATCCATGGCGTGGATTACGACGCTACCGGCCTGGACCAACCCGCATCGCAGGTGGTGATGCAGTTCAGCGGACTTCCGAGCGGGACGAACGTGGGCTTATCTGACGATCCCAACGAGCTCGTGATGACACCGCCGACCACCGCAACTGCAATTTGGAACTTCACCAGCAACTCGGACGGCGGCGTGCTTTCCGTACTGCCATTTCCTGGCGCGTGGGAGATCACCATCGTCCCCTCGTTCAACTTCGGAATATCTACTTGGACCTGGGTTCAAAGCGATGGCTCCATGGTGAATCTCGACCTAACCCAGCCGCTGACCATCAGGGCCTACGATTCGCCCAGCCCATGCCGGCTCGACTGTACCACCCCTCGATGCGGCGACGGAATCCTCGATGGCGGCGAGATCTGCGACGACGGTAGCCAGCCAGCAACCGGCTGTGGCATCGATTGCATGGTTTCCAATTGATCAGGCTAGGTCGCGATTGCTTTCACCTCGGCGACCGCGCGATCGACTTCTTCTGGGGTATTGAGCAGTCCTGGGGTCAGGCGCACGTACGAGGCGGCGTAGGGGCTGTCGCTGGCGACGATCTTGCGCTCGAGGAGGCGTTCCACAACGGTTTTCGGGGACAGACCGTTGATTTCGAAGCAGGTGATCCCGGACGACAGCGCCTCGGACATGGGCGTGTGTAGCGTCACCTTCGGAATGGCCGCCAGGCCTTCCCGACAGCGCATGCCAAGCTCGTGGATACGCGCTGTCACCCGCGCCTTGCCGATCTTCTGGTGGAAGCGAAACGCCTCCGCCAACGCCCAGCGGTGCTCGTAGGCGTGAAAGCCTCCCGGCGAAGTGCGCGGGCCCGGCGGCAGAGCGTCGGGAGGCTTGCCGTGCATCCACGCCTCCAGCGCCGCCCACTCGAAGCTCGGGATGAGCCCCGCATGCCCCTTCCAGGCCTCCGCCTTGCCCCAGACAATCCCAGTCCCGCGCGGTCCGAACAGCCACTTGTGACAACCGGCGACCAGAAAGTCGCAACCAAGGTCGGCCATGGATTCTTGCTCTACGCCGAAGGCGTGGACGCCGTCCACGCACAAGAGCACCCGATCGGCCTCAGCGCGTTTGCGGTTGATATCGGCGAGCGCGTCGGCCATGCGTCGGATAGGCAGCTTCACGCCCGTGGACGAATGGACCCAAGTCACCGCCACGGCGCGCGTGCGTGGGCCGATACCCTTCTTCAGGTTCGAGACGATCTCGTCCTCGGTAGCCCGCTTCGGCACGGCATAAAGAGCCACCTTGCGTACCTTGGCGCCGGTGTGCAGCGCACGCAGGCGCAGAGATTCGTGGGTCACGTAGTGATCGTGCGTGGTCGTCAGGATCTCCTGCTGCGGGCGCAGCGGCAGTCCGCCGTAGAGCATGGCAAGTCCGGTGGTAGTGCTCCCGGTGAGGGCGATCTCCTCGGGCTTGCCGCCGACGTACTCGGCCGCCGCCGCCCGAACCTCCGCCTCCAGCGGGAAGTTCGCGTGCAGATAGAGCACCGGGTTCTCGTCGAGGCCGCGGCGGTGCCGCTCGATCGCCTCCCGCACCGGCCGCGGGTGCGAGGCGAACAGCATCAGCGCCATGTGGACGTAGTCACGACCGAGCAGGAACTGGTTGCGCACACCGGCCCAGGTCGCGAGCGTGTCATCCCCACCGGTCTCGGGCGGCGACGCCGCCGCCGGAACCGCCAAGGCGGTCCTGCCCACGACGGCTGCCGTGAGCGATCCTGTGAGGAAGCGTCGCCTATCCATGACCTAGGTGGCGGCGGTAGGCCCCGACTGAGACGGACAGACCAAGCAATGCCGCGACTTGAGGCGCCTGTGCCGTGCGCCCCCGGTACTGCTCAAGGCGCTCCACATATTCCCGGGTGCTCTTCGGCATTGGCACCCGCGCACGGGTCATGTGAAAAATGAGATCCTTCCCCATCGCGATGAGTTGGAGGCCCTGGGTGACTCGCAACTGCTCCTCCAAGGACGGCGACCTTGGGAGATGCGGCACGAATCCGCAGAGCTGCTCCGCCGCCACCACCAGCCCGGCCCACGCCTCGAAGATCTCGGGGTCGGTGTGCAGCGTCTCGCACCTCAGCTTGGCCGCCGCTACGCATTCGCGGACAAGCGGTTCAATCCCCGAGAAGGGAGGCATGCTGCCGAAAGTACCAACCAACTCGTCCTCGATGACGTCGAGCGTGCGCATGGTCTGCGCGATCTTGATGTAGCGGCTCTTATAGAACTCCTCGATGGGGAACGCGAAGGCCTTGAATGGCTCTCCCCACAGCTCATCGATGCCTTCCTCGCCGCTCCGATGCAGAACCATCCGTCCCAGCTCGAGCGCCTCCTGCAGGTGCTCGCCACACTCGCGCATGAGCGCGTTGTCGGGACGGATCTCGATCCCGAGCGTCTGCACCTCCACCACCTTGGTGAACACGTCCGCAGCGCGATTGAACAGCGCCCCCGCCAACATCGCACCCTTTACGCGCTTTCGCCTCGGCTCAGACTCGGCATCGAACGCGCGACGAGCCTCATCCAGGCGTGTGCCTGGAATATTCACGCCGTGCTCGACGTGGTTGAACAGCCTCCGCGTCAACGCTTCGATGAGTCGCTTCTTCGCGGTGAGCGTATCGGCGGGAACATCGTACGCCTTGATCCAGTAGCCGTCGTAGTACACGCGACGCTGGCCATCGATGGTTCGTTGTGTGCCCGTGGAAATGGGCGAATCGTGATTCATGACCCCAAGACCTTTGCGGCTAATTTACTGCCGATCATCGACCGTGCAGCCTCCAGAAGGAGTCTTTGCGAGATGTTAACGCGGAAGAAATGTTGCCGAAGCAAGCTACCAGGTCGAGGCCAGGCGGCCATGCGCAACAAGAGCCATGGTCCCCCGAATCTGTTGTTGCGGAAGAGGCACGGGCTAACTAGGGCTTTGTCTGAAAATTCGGAAAAGCCCGAAGAAAAGGGGCCACGGGGCTCGGCACGGGTGGGCGGTAGCGTGAGCAGTAGCGATCAGCGGCACGCGGATCGCGTGGGCGGCTTGCCCCTCGTTTTCCGCCCTCCGCGTGTCGCCCACGAACTCGCTCACGCCCTCGCTCACGCGGCCCGCAAGCCGCCAGCCGCGGGCCGGCCCTTCTGGCGGCCCGCAATTTCCCAACAAGCTCTAACTAGTCACAGCCCTAGTGCCGCCTTACCGCTGAGCGTTAATTGCGAGCGCCTGGGAATCCGCCCAGCGTGCGCTAGATTTCGGACCATGGTTGTCCACGATGTGATTGTTGTTGGGGGTGGGCCCGCGGGAAGCACCTGTGCGCGCTTCTTGGCTCGGGCTGGGTTGCACGTTGCCGTGGTGGATCGCGCCCAGTTTCCAAGAGTCAAATTGTGTTCGGGCTGGCTATCGACGCCTATCTGGGACGTGCTCGAGCTGTCGCCGCGCGACTATCCCGGTGGCCGCTGGGAGTGGCGAACCTGCCACGTTCGCTACGGCGGGGAAGACCGTGCCATCCCGTGCCATGGGTGGTTCGTTCGCCGCTTTGAATTCGACGATTTCCTCTTGCGCACGAGTGGCGCGGAGCTTCATCTCGGCGTCCCGGTGGGCGAGATCGCGCGCGAGGGGGACCGGCTGTGGGCAGTCTCCGGTCTACGCGCGCGCCACTTGGTCGGCGCGGGCGGAACGCACTGTCCTGTCGCGCGTCTGTGTCCGCCGCCTCGACCCATGGGACCGGTTGGTGTGCAAGAACACGAATTTCGCGCCGATCCCGCGGCCATTGCCCGAACGCGCCTCGGCCGCGACGGCGAGCCCGAACTGCTCCTGCACGACGACCTGTCCGGCTATTCTTGGAATGTGCCCAAGACCGACTGGCTCAATATCGGAACTGGCACCATGGATCCGAAGGAAGTCCGGACCGCTTGGCAGAAGGCACGCGCGCATTTCCGTACTGCGGGCCACGTGCCCTCTGACGCGGCCTCCGAGCTGGATGCGATGAAGGGCTACTCGTACTTCCTGTACCACCCAGAGCACCTGCGCGGGGCCGCGCGTGTGGATGACGACGGCAAAGGAGGTGTCTATCTGGTCGGTGACAGCCTCGGCCTGGCGCAGCCAATCACGGCCGAGGGTATCTTGCCCGCCGCGCTCTCGGGTCGAGTGCTGGCCGAGGCGATTCTGGCTGACCAGCCCGCGAGCTATCCGACCCTTCTCGCTGCCCAGCCGGTGCTTGCGGACTACCAGCGCGTCTTTCGCTTGCGCGAAGCCGGCAGTCTCTTGCGCCGACGGTACTCGCGCTCCTCGCCCACGCGCTCAAGTGCTCCTACCAATGGTTTCCTCTCACGAAAATCCAGGCATGCCGTTAGCGCGGGCTTTGCCTGGTTGTTCTCGGGTTCGCGCCTGCCCGCACCTCGTCTCATCGACGTCGCCTTGAACGGGGCCGATTGGTGGCTCGGCCGCAATCGCGCATCGGAGGGTCAACCATGATTGGAACCGCGCGGAAGTTGTTGTCGGTCTTCGACGATCGCCGCGCCGCCGAAACCATGCGTGACCTTCTCCAGCGCGCCGGTATTACCATCGGCGGCGACGCCCCTTGGGACATCCAAATTCACGACGACCGCGTCCATGTGCGAGCCCTGCGGGATGGCACGCTTGGGGTCGGGGAGTCCTACGTCGAGGGCTGGTGGGACTGCCAGGCGATCGATCAGATGTTCGAACGTGTGACGCGAGCGCAGCTGGACATCGTGCTGAGCGAGAGCTGGGTACTGCTGGCAAATGCGGTCAGGGCGCGGGTCCTCAACCTGCAGGCCACTCGGCCTTTCGAGGTGGGCGAGCGTCATTACGACGTGGGTAACGATCTGTACCAGGTCATGCTTGGCCGACGCATGGTCTATACCTGCGCGTACTGGAAAAACGCAGATAACCTGGATGCTGCCCAGGAGGCCAAGCTCGATTTGATTTGCCGCAAGATCGGGGCCCATCCCGGCATGCGTATTCTCGACCTGGGCTGCGGCTGGGGCGGCTTCGCCGCGTTCGCCGCCGAACACTATGGGGTAAGCGTCGTCGGCTACACCGTATCGCGCGAGCAATGGGCATGGGCCAAAGAGCGCCATGGGCGATTGCCCGTCGAGATCCGTCTTGACGATTACCGCAAAGCAACCGGCAGTTACGACGCCGTGGTTTCCATCGGGCTGATGGAACATGTCGGTCCCAAGAATTATCGCGCGTATATGGAGCTGGCAGCCCGCTGCCTGACGCCGGGAGGGACCGTATTCATCCACACCATCGGTGGCCAAGAACCGCGCACCCAGATCGATCCCTGGTACCACAAGTACATCTTTCCCAACGCGGTCATCCCAACCTTGGGCCAACTGACATCGGCCATGGACGACATCCTGGTTGTCGAGGACGTTCACAACATCGGCCAGAACTACGACCGCACCCTCATGGCCTGGTGGACGAATTTCGATCAGGCATGGCCCAGTCTGCGCGCGCGATACGGCGACCACTTCTACCGCATGTGGAAGTTCTATCTTCTAACCAGCGCAGCCCAATTCCGCGCCCGCGCTCTCAACCTGTATCAGATAGCCGCCACCGCGATAGGTACGGCACAGCCGCCGACGGTTCGGGTCGTCTAGTCTCGCCCCAGGGCTGTCGAAGAAGCGGCTCTCAACCCGTTCGGTGCTCTAGATACCGCCGCTTGGCTCGGCACCGAAAGGTCCCCTTACCCCGGGAATGAGCGGCGTCAAGTAGAGCTTCTGCCAGACGGTGGCGGCGCGCTGCCGAAGCTCTCCGTCGGGCAGGTCGCACAACCGGTTGAGAGCGTCGATGGGCTTTCTGTCCGCGGCTGGATCAAGTTGGTGCAGGATAGTCCAGGTGGCGTAGAAATGGGGGTTGCGACGTGCTCCTTGCCCGAAGAGGGCGCGCAGCATCTTGGCCAGCGACAGGCAGGCCGGCGCCGGGGAGTCGTGCAGTTCTCCCAGGTAGGCGCGCAGCTCTCTGTCCGCAAGACCTATGAATTGGAATTCGCTGTGCTCCATACCTGCAAAGAGCGCAGGGGGTGGCGGTCGTATGGACCCGGCGTCGGACTCGCCATCGTCGAGTGCGTGGCGAGCCTCATGCGCTTCCGTCGATAACGCCATGAGGTCGACTGTCGCCTCAAGCGCCTGCGCTGTCGCGCCCGAGCGCAGGGTTTCATCCGCGCGTGCGACGCTGCGCAGGTCGGTGTCTAAAATCAGCGGCCCACCCGGACGGTCCAGCCGTGCGAAGTCCGCCATGTTGCGAAGCCAAGGCTCTCCCAGCACGAACCCATCGGGGGTGTTGAGGTGAACCCGCCCACCGTGAAAACGCGCGCGCATCGCCTCCAGCAAGGTGTCGCGCTGGTGAAGTTGCAGCGCCGCTGCCACCACCGCCGCACCCGCGCGTGCTTGCAGGAGCGAACGCAGCCGGGCCAGAGCCGCAAGGTCGAAATCATTGCGCTGCCATCCTTCTTGGCCGTCGCCGTAGCCGAATACCACAGGCAGCTCGCGGGCCAGGCTGGCTTCGATGCGGTCCAGAAGGACCATGGGTAACCCATGGTCGGTCTCGCCGAAAAGGGCCAGCTCGACGTTCATGGTGTCGAGACGCCGCAGACGTAGGACTTCGACCGAACGGGCACCGATACGCCAAGGCACGCGGGCGCGAAGCTCGTAGCTCAGGACAATAGGCTGGTCCTTGATGGTCTGCACGTCGAGAAAGTAGGGCAAATCGTCCGCGCGCAGCACCTGGTTGGCGGTCTTGACCGCCGCGCGCACCTTGGCATCGTCGGGCCAGGCCTCGTCGAGGCCATGCAGGGCCTCGGCCAGCGACGGCCAGGCATGCGCCGCATGTAGAAGCTCGAGAGCCGCCGGTCCCCCGGCGGTGCTCCACGGCCGGACGCGCGCAGTCTGCCAGGCCGGCAGTGTCACCCGAAACAGCTCGCGCGCGGGATCCGCAGGGTGGGCATGAGCGAACAAGACGCGCGAGATGCGTTGCCGATAGGTACCGCCAGCAACAGCCAGCAGGCCAAGTAGGGCAACCAGCAACCAGCGCTTCATCGCACCTCAAGCATCTGGCCTAGCCCGGATTCGGTCAAGGACGTGTGCTGACGGCGACGAGTGGTCTAGCGGACGCGATGGAGGGTCGCGACCATGGTGACACCGGGAAAGTCGGTCGACGACGTTTGGCGCTCGGTCAGCGTGGTACCGGATACGCAGTAACTCACCGGATCGCTTCCGTCCGTGTACACGATACTGTCTCCCGCGACCGTATAGGCTGTCGAATTGGTTGATGATTGGTCGCCGGACACGACGCAACGGCATGCCGCACTCGAGTACGAACAGGTAGCGGTCGAGTACTTACCGCTGCTGGCCAACGACTGCTGCATGCTCGTGCACGTGCTGGCGTTCAATGTGACCGGCGTACCGGCCATGGCGTTGAGGCAGGCCTGGGTGAACAGCAATTGCATGGTCAGGGTCATGGTCAGGTCGGAGCTCTCAGTGCCGGCACTGTAGGTAAGCGTCCCCCTCATGCTGTCGATCGATACTGATTCTAGCGAGTCACTGCACTCCGCTGGCAGACCGAGTTGGGCTCTGGTCGCGGGCGTGAGGTCGCCGGTACACACCGAATCCATCTGCCAAGTTCCGTCCAGGGCGCCGCCGCAAGGAGCGGCTCCGCTGCAGGTTCCGCCGCCTCCCGTGCCGCCCGCAGACGAGCCGCCCGCGCCTGTACCGCTGATCCCGCCGGCGGACGAGCCGCCGGTCCAGGTACCAATGATCCCGCCCGAAGACGAGCCACCGGTCCCAGTACCGGTGATCCCGCCCGAAGACGAGCCGCCCGTGCCACCACCATCGCGTCCGCCTCCCTTCAATGCGTCCCCGCACCCGGCCACAGCCACGGCAACAGTGAGGAAGGTCACGCCAATGAAGACAGCACGATGATTGGTCATAGTACGATCAAACACGCGAAAGCCAAAGTCTGTCAAGCATTCAACGAGATCCAGGGTGACCCCTGACTGGCCAAGCGTAGCCGTGTTCAGCCGCGAGGATGCAGTGTGGCTGCCAGGACTTGCTTATTTCCTTCTCGTGCGGGTTCGTAGAGCCGGCTGCTGCTGCTCGATTATCTTTTGGGCGAGCCGCCGGATGAGATCTGCGATGACCTCCAGCTCCCGCGGCGCGAGGCCGTCCCAGTGCAGGCCGGCTGTCACCACTACGTTCCTACCCAGCGCCGCCGAAATGGTCTCGGAGACCTGTTTCGCCACGACGTCTTCCTTGTGGCCGAGAAAAGTGTAGTTCGAAGACGTAGCACTGGTTCGCCGTGGATCTGCCAAGCTGGGCCGCGGAACCGCGATCCCGACCGCGCCAATGTGCGGCCGCGTGCCGCCCCACACCGAGACAAGCAGATCGTCACCGAGCGACTGGACCAGCGCGTCGATGCGGAACCGACCGGCCTTCGCCGAGCAGCGCTTGGTGATCATTCCGTTGGTATCCATTTGCCCGTATCGAAGCGCAGAAGAGACGACGGTGACACCTGCACCTTCCCTTCTCTCGAGCGCGGGCTCGATGAACTCGCTCCCAGACGAGAAGAGATTAGGCAATTCAGGCCTCCTGCGCTAGAAAATCGAATGCGCTGGCGTTTGTTTTCGTTCGCGGTAGGCCTTGCGAGCTGTTCGACCATAGCCTTCGAGCTGCTCCTCACGCGTATTTTCAGCGTGACCATGTACTACCACTTCGCCTACATGGTCATCTCCATCGCCATGCTCGGCCTCTCGATCTCGGGCGTTTCCATCTACCTTTTCCCAAGCTTGTTCCGGCCCCGCCGAACGCCGATTCTCGCGGCAGGCTTCATGCTGGCGTTTGCCATCCTGGCACTGTGGACGCTGCACACGGCGCTCGCCAACCCCATCAGCCTGGCCAACTGGCAGGCCAACATCGGCCGCTTGGGGCTTCTGTACTTCAGCGCCGGTCTGACCATGTTGTCGTCCGGATTCGCGATATCCATGGCCATCGCCGGTGCCCAGGAGCGCATCGGTCAGGTCTATGCGTTCGATTTGATTGGCGCGTCGATTGGCTGCATCCTCATCATCCCGACCATCTCGCTTTTTGGTGGTCCCGGCGCCCTAGTGGCTTGCGCAAGCATCGCGGCAGTCTCGGCCTGCTTGTTCGCACTTTCGTCCGGTGCCAACGCGACCCCACGCGTGCGGCTCGGCCTCGGCGCCGTGGCTGCGGCCACGGCAATCGTCTTGTTCGTCCTGGCCGCAGGCGAGAACGGCGCCAGTCGCTTCGGCCTGGCACGCAATTCGGAGAAATTCCTCGGCAACCGGCAGGTGCTGTTCGAGAAGTGGAATTCCTTTTCGCAGATCACGGTCGCCCCGGCCGGGGCCCCGGATCATCTGTGGATCTTCATCGATGCCGATGCCGCCACCCGCCTATGGTCTGCCGACGTGGCCAAGAATCACCCGGGAGAGCCCAGGCGCTACAGCGAAGTGCGGGCCTCCTCCCTTGTCTACGCGCTTCGCCACGAACGTCCTGCGCTCATCATTGGACCAGGGGGTGGCACCGACATCCTCGCGGCGCTGGATCACGGGGTGCCCAAGGTCGTCGGCGTCGAGGTCAATCCCATTATCGTGGACGACGTGGTACGCGGAAAATATGCCGACTACAGCGGCGATCTCTATCGCGATCCTCGCGTACACGTGGTGGTCGACGAAGGGCGAAGTTTCATTCGCCGGTCGGATGAAGCCTACGGCTCGATCCAGGCCACCCTGGTGGATACCTGGGCGGCGTCCTCGTCAGGTGCCTTCACTCTCTCCGAGAACAACATCTACACCGTGGATGCCTTCGAGGAATTCCTCGCGCACCTGGCCCCAGGGGGAATCGTCGCCATCACGCGTTGGTACGACGCCAGCAAACCCAAGGAGTTTCTTCGCCTCATCGCGCTGGGACGGCTCGCCCTCGAACGCCGGGGAGTTCCGCCGAGTGAGATCGCCCGCCACTTCGCCCTGGTGGCTGACAGCGAACGCCACGGCACGATGCTGCTCGACCGTGACCCGTTCACCTCCACGGATCTGCAACGCCTTTCGCAAACCACACAGGAGCGCGGCTTGCATCTTCTGTTCGCACCGCAGGCGGCAAACAACGCCGCCCCAGTTGAAGACGCAGTGCTTGCGGCCTATCTGCGCGCCCCGTCTGGCTCCGCGTATCTGGCCGCCCTGCCCTACGATGCAACGCCAACGACTGACGACAAGCCGTTCTTCTTCTACAATCTCCGTCCCGGCGACATGGTGTCGGTGCTGTGGCGGCTGACTGGGATCGAGAAAGACAATCTGGGTGTCGCCGTTCTCTTGATAGTGCTGCTGCTTTCCGTCGCGCTGATTGTGCTTTTCATCTTGGTTCCGCTGTTGCTTTTCGAAAGAAAGGCCCTGCGCGAGGATCGAACCAAGAAGTTGCGCGTCCTTGGATATTTCTTGGCCTTGGGCATGGGATTCATCCTGGTCGAGCTCGGTTTCATGCAGAAGTTCGTGCTCTTTCTGGGCCACCCCATCTATTCCTTGGCCGTGGTCTTGGCGAGCCTGCTGCTGGCTTCGGGTTTGGGAAGCGCCTTGTCCGGTGCGGGAATGCGCCGCTTCGGAACCACGGGATTCGTTCGTCGGGTCATCCTGGCACTGACCGTCGTGCTGGCCCTGTACGGCTTGCTGCTTTCGCCACTCTTCCATGCCTTGCTCGGCCTGCCACTTGGACTACGCATCCCCGTCGCCGTGGTGTTGGTTTTCCTACCGGGTCTCCTCATGGGGGCGTTGATGCCAAACGGGGTGCGCGCCGCCAACGACCTCGGAACCGGAACCGTCGCTTGGGCGTGGGGGCTCAATGGCGCCGCCGGCGTCGTGGGCTCGGTCTTGGCGGTCACGGTCTCCATGAACTATGGCTTCAATGTGGCCCTGGCTCTAGGCGTACTTGTCTACCTGGCCGGACTGGCTTTGTTCCCGGCCATCGGCCAGACC
>Ga0265342_10003663_pt1 | contig 12483 bp, 11 predicted proteins | sample 4CB327metaG_FD_203125 | JGI IMG/M metagenome (GOLD analysis project Ga0265342, IMG submission 203125) | Rhizosphere microbial communities from Carex aquatilis grown in University of Washington, Seatle, WA, United States - 4-CB3-27 metaG | ecosystem: Host-associated > Plants > Roots >...
ACAGAGACGGAAAAGAAGGAACGGGTCTTCAGATCTTGGATCCGAACCCCTTTCTTCCCACGTGCCCTCTGCTTTCTCTGTGCCTCTGTGGTGAAAAACCCTTTGTCTCTAGCCGACTAAGCGCCGAGCACGAGGATCACGCGGATGTCCTTGGTACCAAGGCCGTTACCCACATCCACGCCCACGAGGGGAATCGCCACGCTACGTAGGTAGAAGCGCAGGCCGGCGCCGGCCGAGCTGTGAATGTCGCGGCTGGCGCGAAACCCCTGTTCAAGGAACGCGGGTGGCAGAAACTGGCGTCCATCGCTGCGCGGGAGATAGGCCGTGCCCACGCCGGTCGCGTATTGTTCCGGCAGCTGGCGAAACCAAATCGCCGCAGCGTCGTTGAAGACAAGCCCGCGCACATCCACGCTCCACAGGCTGAACAGCGGGAAGTGGTATTCAACCTGCGAGCGCAGGTGGGTATCGCCCTGAAACTGCCGGTAAAGGTAGCCGCGCAGATTGGTTCCACCGGCTGAATTCTCGGACCACAGGGGGAGGTTTTCCCCTGCGATACCACCCACGCGAACGATGAGGTTGTGTTGCTTGAAGAAGCGGATCCCGTGCTCGTAGGAGGTGCTGGCCTTCCAATACCAGATGCTCGACTGACTGCCCCAGCGGGGCGCTGCGTATTCGAAGGCGAAGCCCAGTGCATTGCCATACATGATGGCATGCTGACGGGCACGGAAATCGAACGTCAGGTTGACCGTGGCATTTCCTCGCCGCGCGCTGGTGGCTGCCAGTGGCGGAGGATTGCCGAGCGCTTGCGCGATGGTCTGATTGCCGAGAGCCGGGAATAGGGTCGGGTTGTTGGGATCGGCCAGACTCGACCACAGCACGTTGTTCTGATCGATGTTCCAACCAAATGACGTGCGGACCTTGCGAAACCACGCGACGCCGACGTTGGCCTCGAAGCCATAGGATTGGAGCTTGGTGTTGCGGATGGGTTCGAGGGGCAGGTCTTGAATGTTGGTGTTGCTGTACTCGGGGATGATTTGCGACTGGTATTTGCCCTTCAGCGTGAAGAAGCCCCACGAGCCGAACACGGCGGGATCGTCGTAGGCGAGGAGGACCCCTGAATCCACATTCGAGATGCGCCCGCCGATGATTCCGCGTTTGCCGCGGCCGAAGAGATTGCCGTGAGCCACCACGCCTCCCGCCGAAATGTTACCCGGGGCATAGGAAAAGGTGGGCACGGGCGCCCAGGGAAATTTCTCGGTGATCACGATGACGACACGCACGCCCTCGCCGTGCGGCTCCCAGTACACATTGACGTCCGCGAACATGCCGGACGTGTGCAGGCGTTCGCGTGCGATGTCGAGGGTGTCGGAGAGAAGCGGATCTCCGATGGAGAGCCCTGCGATGGAACGGACGGTTTCCTCGTTAGTGCGCACCGAATTCACGACGCGCACGTCGGTGATGATCTCCTGCTGGGCCCGTGCCTGCGAGGAAGCAAGGACGGCCAAGACCGCGAAGCTACAAGCCACACTGCGCATGAGTGAGACGAGTCTATCAGGCAAGTGGAAGATGTTTGCATATTCGCGCGTTCTTGGCTAAGCCCGGGGCTAGGGTCGGTTGGCTCTCGCCCGGTGGCGTCGGCAGGGTTCTTCGTCCCTGGCACCGACGTGGAATTGCGGCAAGCTCGCCTGTAGACTGGCGCCTATGTCGAAGAGCGCAAGGTCAGGGCCGCAGCGACACGCGCCCAAACCCGGCGCCGCCGTCGCCAAGGTCAAACGGGCGCCAGCGAACGGGGCGATCATCGAAGGACCTGGCGTCGAGCAAGTGGTTGCAGCCAAGAGCGCATTTGAATTTCCCGTCAAGCGGCGCTGCCAGGGCGCGACTCGATACGGGCAGCCTTGCCGCTTGTGGGCCACGGCGGGTGGTGACTTCTGCTACTGGTGCGAGCGCGCGGGGCGACCACGTTATCCCTTGGCCGGGCCCGACGGCCAAACGGCGAACCCGCTTGGCACGGAGAGGATTCGCAAACAGCGTTGCCGGGGCGTGACGGTCTTTGGTGAACCCTGCGGCTGCTTCTCCGCTGGCGATGGCGGCCTCTGCTTGTGGTGCCAGGGCGCCCACAAGCGCGGCACGGACACGCGCTAGAGCACCGAACTGAGGGACCGAGTGGCCCCACTTCGCGGCTACGGCCGGCGGTGGTGTTCGAGATACTGTCGCACTGCCGGCAGATCGTTGTCGTCGGGGGCGGCGCGTTCCACGAACTTTTCGTAGGCCAGAGCCACCCGAGGGGCGTAGGCCGGATCGGTGTGCGAGAGGATCTCGTAGCCTATGCCGAGATCCTTCCACACGGTGGGACCGATGAGCAGCTGGGGCATTCCAGGTCGGCCAGCGATCCCAGTCGTCTTGTCCCCGCCAGCCTTGGCAATGAGATCCTCGAGCAGATTCACGGACGCCCGTGCTGGGGCCGGCGCATTGCCTGCGTCGTTGCTGTAAACCAGGGCCAGGTGGGCGCGGCCGCCCTGGGTAGCCATGACCATCTGGGCGAGTGCGTGCTCCCACGATCCTTCACGCGCACGCAGCGCGGGCATCACGTCGTAGTTGCCCAGGGCCTTGCGATCGCGCTCGGCCCATTGCTCGAAATTCGGAAATTGGCTGGTCGGCACCAACGGATGGACGAGGCCGTTGGTGGCGAGCTTGTAGCCGTCTTTCCAGCTTTGATCCCAAGTGTCCAGGCGGTCGATGACCACCAGAGGACGGGTGGGATTGCCATCGAGTAGCTTCTTGATGTTCCAGCCACTCTTGCCGTACGGGCCTGGGGGGAGGTAGAGGTCGGGGTAAAGCTTGCGCTTGCGCTCGCTGTACCAAGGCGTGCCGAGCAACTCGCGATCGAGGTGGATGACGTCGGTCCGCAACTTCTCGACCTCGCGAAAGTAGAAGACCGAGCCGGTCAGGTGGTCGCCCATCGTGATCACGATGGCGTTCTGGGGAAGTGAGGCGAACGCCGTGCTGACGAAGTCTGCGAAAACCCTGTTGTTTCTCTGGTTGCACTCGCCCGCGTTGGCCGACGCGCCAACGACGAATACCAGCGCAGCGAGCAGAGGCTCCGAGCGGGCATACCGCTCGAACACGGCAAAGCGTCCGCGCAGCAATTGCAGACACCTTGCAACGCCTAGGCCTGCCGCAATGGCCAGCATGAGATCGGACTGGACACAAAAGCGGACCAGAACGGTCAGGTAGAGTCCCCGCGACGTGGATAGGTTGGAAAGCGCGCAGAATCCGAGCACGTACAAGCCAAGAACGCAGGCAAGGACGTAGATCTGGGCTCTTGCTTGGCGCTCCCTTGCGCCCGGGATGAGACCCAGGATCGCAAGCGGTGGGCCAATCCAAAGGAAGCGCGGAAAGGCGTAGCCGAGCATGCGCCACAGGGTGGGAAAGAACGTCCCTTCTTCGACGAACGCGCCACCCTTGCTGGCGTGCCCCATGCTGAAGGTGCCGTAGTTGCGACGCAGGACGTGGTTCAAGAAACCGTCGAGGGTACTCTGGCCGCCCCACGACACCGCGGCTTGCGAGGCCGAGGCCAGGGCGAGGTAGGCGTAGGGCAGAAGTCCAATCAATCCGATAGCGCAACCGAGGGCAATGCCGCGTGCTCGCAGCCCGCGCCGCGCCACCCAGAAGGATCGCAACACCAAGGGCGCGCCCACGAACACAAAGGTGTGATGGTTGCACATGGCGAGCCCGCTTCCGAAGCACAAGGCAAAGACAAACCGGCGGTCTGCTGTGCGCTCGACGCAGAGCCAGAGCAAGAATGCGAGCCCCGCGAACATGGCATTGAGGCCGAACACCTCGGCCGAGGTGGCGTGCAGCCAGACCAGGGAATTCGTGCCAAACAGCGCTGCCGCCACCAGCCCCGCGGCCGTCTCGCGTGTCCACAACGCGACCGTGGCGCACACCAGCGCTGCCGCAGCCGCCGTCGAGGTGGCGGAAAGCAGGTTCACCCGCCAGGCTGGCGAATGGCCGAGCGGCAGGGCGGCGAACACGCGCGCGAGCATGGCGAAGAGCGGATAGCCCGGGGGATGGGGTACGCCGCCGGTGAGCGCTGCGGCGGTTAGCTCACCACTGTCGCCGCCCATCACGGATGGCGCCAGGGTCGCCACGTAGAGCACGAGCAGACAGACAAAGGCGACGACGGGCGCGACCCAGGCACGGGGACCGAGCGGCGTAGGCTGCGGGTCAGGCGTTGGGGCGTTGATAGGGGAGGCTATCGATTCCTTCCCGCGATGGTTCGCGGGCTCAGTGCCCCGCGGCCTGCCCCGAGATCCCTTACCCCTTGCCATGCCTAATTCGCGGTGAAAAGCCGGCTTCCCAGACGCTCGGCCACGTCGCGCGGGGTCACGCCTTCGTGGTTGGCCAGGTCATCGCGCGCACCGCTTTCCAACAGGAAGCGCGCGACTTCGTCGCGGCCAGCGGACGAAAACACAGCCCGCCATAGCGGCGAGTTTCCATCCTCGTCGCGCGCGTTCACGTCCGCGCCTTTGCCCACCAGGATGCGTGCGATTTCCGGCAAATACTCCTGGGCGGCGAAATGCAAAGGCGTGAATCCCTGCGAGTCCTTGGCGTTCAGGTCGGCGCCCGCTTCGATGAGCAGGCCGACCAGTCCCACGCTACTGCCCAGGACAGCTTGGTGCAGTGGCGTGCGCAGGTCTTCATCGCGCACGTTGGCGTTGGCGCCTTGGGCGAGCAGCTCGCGCACTTGAACGAAGTCGCATACAAAGGCCGCCCGGAGCAGCAGCGCATCGAGATCGTCGGACTTGGTTGGTTCCACCCGGCTGTTATTACCAGGAGCTGCGACTCCTGGGTAGGCTAGGATGGCCGCCAATGGTCACGCTGCTCGCGCTCGTCTTGGCTTTTGTCGCTGGTTCCATTCCGACTGGCGTCATCGTCGCGCGCGCGAAGGGTGTAGACCTGCGCAAGGTGGGCAGCGGAAATATTGGCGCCACCAACGTCAGCCGCGCGCTCGGTGGAAAATGGGCGGCAGTGGTGCTGGTGGCCGATGCCGCCAAGGGCGCCTTGCCGGTCATGGTCTTGGGCCGCCTGCTCGACGACCCGTGGCTACCGGCGTTAGGTGGACTCTTCGCCGTGCTGGGACAAATCTTCTCGATCTTCTTGCGCGGCCGCGGTGGCAAGGGCGTCGCGACTTCGCTTGGGGCTGGCCTCGCGCTCGCACCTGGTCCGGCCTTGGCATGCGCCTTGGTGTTCATGCTGTTCTTTCTCGCGGTCCGTATTGCCTCCGTAGGTTCGCTGGCGGGCATCGCTTGCTACCCTCTTTTCCTATGGCTGTTTCATCTCGCCACCTGGCCACGACTGACCTTCGCCTTGGCCATCGCGGTGTTGGTGGTCGCTCGTCACAAGGACAACTTGCTACGTCTTGCGCGCGGCGAAGAGCACCGGGCGTGAAAAGGGTTGAACCACAGAGACACGGAGAACCCAGAGGGCATGGAAGGGGAAAGGCTTCAGAGCCAATATCCGGAACCACCCCTTCTCTTCCGGTCTCTGTGCTCCCTGTGTCTCTGTGGTGAAGATACGGACCTTGCCGTTGCACCCGTGCGCCGGGAGTGGCAGTCTGCCCGCCATGTCCAGCACCATCCCATCGGAATTCACCAACGTCACGGCGGTCTGCAAAGCCAACGTCTATTTTGGCGGCAAGGTGGTCAGCCACTCCCTGGTCTTGGCCGACGGATCCAAGAAAACCCTCGGGCTCATCTACCCAGGCGAGTATCACTTTGGAACCGGCGCTCCCGAGAAGATGGAAATCGTGGCCGGCGCGTGCAAGGTCAAGCTGGACGGTAGCGAGACTTGGCAGGGCTACGGCGCGGGCACTCTGTTCCGCGTTCCGGGCAAGAGCGGCTTTACCATTACCGTCGAAGGCGACCTCGTCGAGTACATCTGCTCCTTCGAATGAGGAGAGTGCACAGAGGTCAGAGAGAGGTCACGGAGGCCCGGATCGGAGAGATCACGGAGGCCGAAAGTGAAGGATCTTCTAGTGCATAGGCGGCGCTGGGCGCATTCCGGCGTCGCGTAGCAGCTTCTGGTCAGCTTCCACGTCGGGATTGCCGGTGACCAGAAGCTTGTCACCGAAGAAGAAGGAATTCGCGCCCGCCATGAAGCACAGCACTTGGGCTTCGCGCGACAGCGCTGCCCGTCCGGCCGAGAGGCGCACCTGCGCCCGGGGCATCACGATGCGCGCGGTGGCGATCATGCGCACCATCTCCAGCGCATCCACGGGCGGCTGACCGGCGAGCGGCGTGCCTGGGATGGGCACGAGAGCGTTGATGGGCACGCTTTCCGGAGGCGGGTTCAGGTTGGCCAGGGTCACCAGCATGGCGCAGCGGTCGTCGATGGATTCCCCCATGCCGATGATGCCGCCGCTGCAGACCTTGATTCCAGCCTTGCGCACCCGCGCCAGGGTGGCCAGTCGGTCGTCGTAGGTGCGCGTCTTGATGATGTTGCCGTAGAACTCGCGCGAGGTGTCCACGTTGTGGTTGTAGACGGTCAGGCCCGCCTCGGCGAGGCGCTGGGCTTGTTCGTCGGTGAGCATGCCAAGGGTGATACACGCCTCGAGGCCGAGTCCGCGCACCGCCCGCACCATGTCCAGGACGTTCTCGAACGCCTCACCGTTTTGTGGGTTCCGTCCCGCGCTACCCATGCAAAAGCGCGTGGCGCCTGCGGCTTGCGCACGCGTCGCGGCCTCGACCACAGCGGATACGGCCAGCCGCTTTTCGCGTCCCACGCCGGTATCGTAGTGACTCGATTGCGGACAGTACGCGCAGTCCTCGGGACACCCGCCGGTCTTCACCGACAGCAGCGAGCACAGCTGAACCTCGTTCGGCCGGTGGTGTTCGCGGTGGACCTGCTGGGCGCGCAGCAAGAGATCGGGAAGCGGGAGATCGTGAATCGCCCGCACGTCGGAAACTGAATAGCTCGGCACGGACGAAGTCTTAGTTGATTTTTCGCAGAACGACCAGCACGCGCAACGTCAGACCAATCGCTTCGACGACATCTTTGGCATCTCGGGGGGTCTTGGCTGAGGCCTTGGCCGGCGAGCGGGAAATCGCGCTGTCGCCCTTGACTGGCGTTCCGGGATACCACAAGCCGTCCTTCGCCTGGCGCGAGCGCAGGTAAGCCTCGGCCGTGCGCACGCCAGAGTTTTCCTTGCCCAGGCCAATGCTGGTGATGGTATCGAGGGCATCGAGGACATCGGTGTAGAAACGTGGCTCGGTCAGGACTTCCCAGTACGCCGGGGCCTTGCGATCCTCATAGCGATCGGGTTGCAAAAAGCGGGTGGCAAGCAATTCCGCGGCACGACGGGCCTCGCGACCCGTACGCCGATCCTTCGATGAGGCGAAGGATCGCAGGACCATGCCAGTGATGAGGTGGCTCGATGGACGCGCGGCCGAGTCGGTGCGCACGCCACGCCAGGCCCAGCCGCCGTCGTCCTGGCGCAGGGACAGCAGAAAACGGAATCCCTTCTCGACCCGGGCATCGCTTTCGAAACCCGCGCGGCAAAGCGCCGACAGCGCCCAGCCTTGAAAGTGCACAGCCACGACCTTGCCTCGCCCCTTCGGGTTGTCGGCCAGGGTCAGGTCCGCAATTCCGCCGTCATCCTCCTGCGAGGCCAGGATGTAATCCGCGGTCTTACAGAGTTGATCGGAGATAGCGCCCTTCCCCTCGACCCGAAGGCCAAAGTCGGCCAAGCGATCGAGGGCGCGCACGGTGGACAGGCATTTGATGAATTTGGGTCCACCCAGGTCTTTGTCACTGGCGCGCGGCGCGAAGCTGCCGTCCTTTTCCACCTTGCGAATGAGCGCCTTGACCTCAGGGTAGCCAGCGATCTCATCCGCGTTCGGGGCTTCGCTGTCGTCGATGAGATCCCGACGCACACGGGCGAGCACACTCGGGGCGCCCTCACGCAAAAGGCGTGGGATAGGATCGCTGGCCAGGCGGGCACGCCAACCAGAGAGGGCTCGGGGCGGCGGTTGAGCGGGAGGCGCGGTGGGCGCAAACAGACTCGGGCGGTTCATATCGGCTGCCAAGGTAGACGCATTATATAGATTCGGAGGCCTTGCGTCCGGAGTTCTTCGTCAGCACCCCTCCGATCCGGCTTTGCCCGGAGGGCGGCTTTGCATACCAACCTTGTCGACTAACGCTGCGCGCTCATGGTGAAATCTGGGGCAACTTGGCCTGGAAAGGCTGAGTGAGGAGCGGTACAACAAGGAACTAGCAAGACCTTGTCTGGGTGGGGACGACCAATGGACGATAGCGAAAGACCGTCAAAGAGGGACGCCTTCCTAGCACTCCTGCGCGCAGGATGGGCTTCGCTCCACTTGGATGCACGATGTGCCGGTGTGGTTGTACCCGCGCCGTTTTCATCACAAGCGCACCTGGTCCTGCAGTACGGGCGGAACATGCCCATACCGATCACCGATCTTGAGGTCACCGAGGCCGGGATTAGCGCCACGCTCTCGTTTTCGCGCGTTTCCCATCGCACCTATGTTCCGTGGCATGCGGTTTACGCAGTTACTTGCACCAATGGCTGTGGGGTCCTCTACCGCGAGGACATGCCCGTGGACGTTGCTTTGGCTGCGCCTACGGATGCTGGGATGATGGAGCTGCAGCTGACGAAGGAGAACAAGCAGTCTGGCTATGCACTGCGCGACGATGGTCCCGGCCTTCGGGCCGTGCCCGCCGAGGAGGATCTTGGCGTGGCAGAGCTGGCCATCCACCTCCATTCGCGCCGCCGCAGGCCACAGTTGCGTGTGGTCAAGTGAGACGCTGGGGGTGAGCTCAGCGACCGGTGTTCTCGGCTTCGTTGACTTGGACGGTGATCTCCTGCCGTCCCGTGATAGGGCGGGCTCCTGGAAAGGCCGCGCGCTTGATCACGTGGAAGGAATCTGCGCGGCGGGTTTGATTGGCAGGTTTCAGGGTGTCGAGCGCAGACGCCGGCAGATTGCGGATCAACCGGCCGTGTAGGGACGCGCCGTCGTCCCGAGTGGTCAGACTCACCACGATGCTGGAGGCGGGATAGTAGGTGCGTAGGTTCTCGACGAAGCCGCGAAGATCCTCGGCCCGCGGCACCTCTGGCTTCACTTGTGCGCCGCTGGCGACCTCGATCTTCACGGTCCGGCCCGCGAGCGCCGTTGGTACGTCGACCTCCAGGATTTGGGCGAATTCGGCTCCGGCATAGGGGCGCAAGAGCACGCGCAAGGGCAGGCGCGCGCCAGCTCGGACCTTGTCTCCCGGCGATGACAAGAAAACTATTTCGGCGCTGTCGGCGCGAAACTCCACCCGCACATCCACCTCGATCTTGTCGACGATGGCCGGGGCAAACGGGTTGCCAAGCAAATCGGCAAGGGCGCGCATGCCGTGCGACATTGCCAGCACGCGTGGGGCCAGGGTTTCGTTCGAGAAGAACTGATCGCGAAGCTCAATGGTCTGAAAACCGCGTACCTGAAAGCGCGTGGTCACGTCGGCCACCATGTCGGTGACGTCGGGCACCGCCTCGGCAAGCGCTGTAGAAACCGCCATGGTGGCGAGCATGGGCATGAGCCGGCGATGGCGTGCGATCGTCACGGAAAAGGTCGGCTTGCTCACCCCCTTGCTGGTCACGTGGACAAACAAAGGGACCGTGCTGGCGTGTCCGCCCACAGCCCCGAGCACGCCACATTTGGAATCATCCGTGATGCTGCCAATCTCTCCCACCGGCGACGACATCTTGAGCGAGGACGAAAGGCTGGGAATGATGGCGTGGACTTCGCCTAGCACCATGGGCAGGTTCACCGTGCCAATGCCCATCATGGAGTGGCCGAAGGCCAGTACTTGTCTTCCGTCGGTGTAGGTCAGCGTTCCCATCGCAGTCGTGGTCATGTCACCCTGGATGAGGGCGACGCCGACCGCGGCGCCCGGAATCAAGGTTGTGGACGCTGGCGGCCCGGCGCCGGTCTTTCCGCCGGCCCCGCCAGCGCGGACAGGATGAAGGCCGAAGGGTTGCAATTCCTCTCCAAGGTAGGCGAGCGAGGCATCGGAGGCGCCCGACACGGACAGCGGAATTGCCACCGGCTGCAAGTGTGAGGCGGGCGCGTCCGCGGCTGGGGGCGGCATCGGTTCGCGGGACTCAGTCTGATAGGGGTCAGGCGGCGGTCGATCCGGGCGCGCGCGCTCGGCCAGCATGGACTCGATGGGCGTGACCCCAGCGAGCGGCTCCTTGGCGAAAGACCAGCCGTAAGCGATGGCTCCCATCAGCTTGCCATCCACGTAGACTGGGCTGCCGCTCATGCCAGCGGCGATCCCGGTGACTTCCAGGCGTGGATCTTCGGCGCGCACCAGAATGATGTCTTGCTTGGGCATGAAATTGCGCAGGATCGAAATCACGCGCACCTTGAAGGCTTCCGGCACGGTGCCCTGAAAGACCGTACGCGCTTCGCCGACCATACCGGGCTTGACCTCGGACAGTGGCAGAATGGCGGTCTGCGCGGTCGCCAAGCGAGACCCCAGCACTGGCACGACCAGGGCCGAAAGACAGACCCATAGCACGAAGCAAGGACGTTTCACGGTCGCGCAAGCGTAGGTACAGGCCCTCCCCCTGTCAAACCCGCCTCCATCATACCCACTATCTTTGCGGAGCGTCGTGGCCGTGGTCGTGGTCGTGGCCGTGGCCGGCCGTGATCAGGTGAGAATCCGGTTCCGGCCCCCGGCTCCGGTTTCTTCGGCCGAGGGACACCTTCTCCTTGACGAGGGACGACCTGGGGACAAGGATCTCCCCGCCTTATGGTCAATGCTGACGTTTTCGTTGCCGAGCTCGAATTCAAGAACCAGGAATCCTTTCGCGGCCTGGTGGCCTCGGGCTACTTGCCGGCCCTGGCCGGCGATGGCGCCAGCGTGGCGGACATGCTGCGCCTGGAAACCAAATTCGCCATCGAGTTCATCGAGGCGGCAGCCATCTGGATTGCCGATTCCGAGTCGCTGGAGATGAAGATTCTGCTGGGCACGCAATGCGGGGTTCACTCTCGCCAGTACCAGAGACTGCAGGATCGGCTATCGGCCCTCGGTCTTGCGCCCGGTTCCTACGACCCGCGCCAAGGCGGCTATTCGAAGCTCTTCGCATTTCTTCGCTCCCTGCAAACCAGTGAAGAGCGTGTGGCTACTGGGCTTCTCACCCTGGGCGGTTCGGCGGTGGCCAGGCTGACCGCGCTTCAAGCGGTCTGCGAAGACCGCGGCGACGTGGACACCCGGGATCTTCTCAAGGGCGAGCTGATCCCTGACGAGCAGCGTCGCTCCGATGAGGGAAGAGACCGGCTTGTGCTGCTGACCACCGCCGAGGACAGCCAGTCGCGAGCGCGCAGGTCGATCTACAAGACCATCGAGCTTCTTGGTGAGCTCTACGAGCCAAGTGCGCTCAAGCGCGTGCTCGGCCGTGCGGCACGCAAGTAGTCCAGCCCGGGCCATCAGGCGTCAAGCCCATCAGGCGTCAAGAACGTGGCGCGTCAAGACCGTCAGGCGTCAACGTCGGATACTACGACGGTGATGTTGTCGCGGCCGCCGCGTTCGTTGGCGAGCTCGATAAGCCGGTTGGCCACGGCCTCTCGCTCGCCCTTGAGCAATCCGTCGACCTCGCCATCGAGGAGGTAGCCGTGCAGCCCGTCGGAGCAGAGCATGAACCGATCACCAGACTGGATTTCCAGCTCGATGGTGTCGACCTCGACGTAGTCCTGGTGTCCCACGGCGCGGGTGATGACGTTCTTGCCGGGCGAGTTGGCGGCCTCTTCGGCGGTGATGAGCCCGAGCTTCAGCCGGAAATTGACCAGCGTGTGGTCCTCGGTGAGCTGGGCTGTCTTGCCGTCGCGGGTAAGATACACCCGGCTGTCGCCCACCTGTGCGATATACGCCGTGTTTGCGCTGATGAGCAGGGAGGAAAGCGTGCTCGACATGCCCTTTTGCCGCGGATCGAGCTGGCCCATGCCGAAAACCATGTAGCACGCGGACTGGACTGCGCTTTCCAGCAGACGGCGCACCATCCCGGAATTCTCGGGCGACGGATCGGCAACGTGGGCGGCGAGGGTCTTGCGCCAGCGCTTGACCCAGGAATGGACCAGTTCCACCGACTCCGCGCTGGCCACCTCGCCCTTGGCATTGCCGCCTACGCCATCCGCGACGATGTAGAGGCCCAGCTCGTCGTCGAACAACATACTGTCCTCGTTGTGCGGCCGACGCCGGCCAACATCCGACTTCCCAGACGAGAGAGTACGCATGCGAATCGATTCATGGTACTACGAAACCTCGACCCTGGCACCGGGGAACGAGGTTCTTTTGACCCGACAACGTGTTAAAATAAGGATCTAATGCCTGTCGAGGGAAAGGAGGCGGGATTTCCCTCGCAGTTCGGGCGCTATACCTTGGTGCAGCGCCTTGCGACTGGAGGAATGGCCGAGGTCT
>Ga0265342_10003665_pt1 | contig 12480 bp, 10 predicted proteins | sample 4CB327metaG_FD_203125 | JGI IMG/M metagenome (GOLD analysis project Ga0265342, IMG submission 203125) | Rhizosphere microbial communities from Carex aquatilis grown in University of Washington, Seatle, WA, United States - 4-CB3-27 metaG | ecosystem: Host-associated > Plants > Roots >...
GACGATCTGGAGGGGCTGATGCAGCCCCGGCTCCGGGAGCGGGCCGATCCCGCCGCGGCGTCCGATTGGATCGACCGGGTCGCGGGCGCCTGCGGACATGGCTCGCCCCTCGCCATGGCGCTGGGCATCAACTTCATGTCGTATCTCCCCTACGATTTGCTCGTCAAATCCGACCGGGCGGCGATGCTGCACAGCCTCGAGCTGAGGTCGCCTTTTCTCGACACGGCCCTCATCGAGTACGTCACCGCGTTGCCCGACCGCATGAAGCGCCGCGGTCTCACGACCAAGTGGATCTTGCGCCGTGCATTCGCCGACCTGGTGCCCCCGGCCATTCAACGAAGGGGCAAGATGGGATTCGGCGTCCCGCTCGGCACGTGGTTTCGAACGGGGCTGCGCGACTACGTCCGCGACACGTTTGCTCCGTCGGCTCGTCTGTACGAGTACGTGCGCCCGGACGTGGTCCGCCGGCTTCTCGACGAGCACGAAGCGGGCGTGCAAGACCACGAGTACAAGATGTGGCTGCTCATCACCGTCGAGCGCTGGCTTCAGCTCCTGCCGACCTGGGGCGCAGCCACGCTCCCCGGGGCATAACGCCTGCTGACGGCTGGGGCGTCGGGGGGGGGAGCGCAGGCGGAGCGGAGGCAGCACCCGGGTAAAGCGTGGTAGGTTGGCCCACATACGCGCATGCCATCGCGAGGCCGCGAATACCAGCCGGGGGAGCACGTGCCGGGGACGGTCTACGAGGTCGTGCGCCTGATCGGCGCCGGCGGGATGGGCACCGTCTACGACGTCGAGGACACGAGCATCGGCAAGCGGTACGTCCTCAAGACGCTGCACCCGCAGCTCGGCGCGCGAGAAGACGTCGCCCGCCGAATGCAGAAAGAGGCGCGCACCCTCGCGCGTCTGAACCACTCGAACATCGTCGAAGTGATCACCGCGGGCGTCACCGCCGACGATCTGCGTCTCCCGTATTACGTGATGGAACGGCTCAACGGTCAGTCGCTGCGCGTCGTGATCGAAAAGAAGGGGCAGCTCGAGCTTCCGCACGCCTACCACATCGGCATCGATCTGCTCGACGCGCTCGATCACGCCCACGACAAAGGCGTCATCCACCGCGACGTGAAGCCGGACAACATCTTTCTTCACCGGACGCCGGCCGGCGTGACCGTCACCAAGCTGCTCGACTTCGGGATCCTGTCGCTCCTCGACGGCACGGCGCGCGAGACGGGCGGGCGCTTCCTCGGCACCCTCCGCTACTCGGCCCCCGAGCAGCTTCGCGGCGAACGTCCGACGCCCAAGGTCGACGTGTACGCGGCCGGCTTGGTGCTCTACGAGATCATCGCGGGCCGGGGCCCCTTCGACGAGGAGAAAGACCCTCAGGCGATCGGGGCCGCGCACCTGAACACGCCGCCGCCCATGCTGTCGCGCTTCGCGCCGGTCGCGCCCGAGCTCGAGGCGCTGATCATGGCGGCGCTGGCCAAAGACCCGGAGGCGAGACCCCGCGACGCGTTTGCGTTCGCGGCGAGCTTGCGCCGTCTCAAGCGCGCCTTGGCGGGATCGCAAGGGCGCGATTCGACGGAGGACCGGGCGACCGCCGCGGCGGTCATCGGGCCGGAGTCGGCCGCGTCGGGGTACGTCGACGTGCGCGTGCCGTCGTCGGACGGCCCCTACGTCATTTCTCCGGCTCGCGGGCTCCGGCCGACGACCCAGACGCGCTTTCCGTTGACGACTTTGCCCGGGATCACGCCGCCGACCGTCGGGCCCCCGCTGGCGGATCCGCGCACCTCGGCGCCGACGGCGACTTCGCCGCGGTCGGTCGACCGCTTGGCCCGGACCAACAGCCTCGCGCCCGACACGCTGCCCTCGCCGAAGCACGGCACCGAGCCGATCGACCTCGTCGCGCGGGCATCCCCCGGATCTTCGGTCGCCGGTGCTCCGTCGTCCGCGGGCGACGCGCTGCGCTGGCCCGACGAGCGCGTCTCGACGACCAGCGAAGCTCCGCAGGTGCAGACGCTGTCGGTTCCGGCGCCGCGGTCGCTGCGGTCGGCCGCGAAGATCGCTGGCGCCGCGGCGGTGGTGGGCGCGGGCGCCGCGATGGGAATCTTCGTGTTCGTCGGCCGTACGCCCACCAAGCCGGCAGCGGGGCCTCCGCAAGTGGGGGTCACCGCCTCGGTGGCGCCGCCCGCGAGTGTGGTCGCCGCCGTTCCTCCGCCGGGAGCTCCGTCCGCCGAGCCGGTTGCGCCTCGCGAGGCGCCCGTCGCGAGCAGCGAGCCCACCGCTTCTTCGACCCCGGTCGCCGGGCCGCCGCGTGCAAAGCCGCGGGCGCTGGCGTCTGCCACAGCGAAACCGGCGGCTCCCAAGCCGCGCCTCGATCGGCCTGGACCCGGGTTCTGAAGGGCTCGGCCACGGGGCCGTCCGCTCCGGTCACCTCGGACGCATGCGCGGAGCAGGCTTGGTCGGGTCTTCGGGCCACGAGTGCCTCGGGTAGCGGCGCATCAGCTCTTTGCGTACTCCCGGGTAGTGGCGCTGCCAGAACCCGGCGAGGTCGGTCGTTACCTGGACCGCCCGCCCGTTGGGAGCCAAGAGCTCGAGCACGATCGCGGCGCGACCGCCCAAGCGCGGTCCGTCGGTCATGCCGAAGAAGTCTTGCAAGCGGGAGGCGATGCTGGGCGGCTTGCCGGCCTCGTAGTGGACGGTGACCGAGCGGCCCGCGGCGAGGGTGACCCGCTCCGGAGCCAGCCGGTCCACTTCGGCGGCGCGTGCGCCGGTTGAAGCTCGTAGCGCATCGAGGAGACCTGCGGCGCGGAGCTCGGCGAAGCTCGCGCGTCCGTGGCAAAGGTCCACAAGGGCTGCGCGGACCGCGTCGTCGTCGGGCGCAGCGATCGACGGCTGGACGCTTGCCGCATACCGCGCCCGAGCCAGCCATCGATCGAGCGCACCGTCCGCCGCGAACGCCCCGGTTCCCGCGGCGAGGGCCGCCTGGGCGAGGACGCGGGAGGCCTCTTCGGGGGTCGGCTCGGCCTTCTCCGACTCATGCAGCACGAGCTGCTCCCATGCGATCGACTCCCGCGCTTGCGCGCGCTCGGCCTGCGCGTTCCAGGTGACCTCGCGCCGCTCCTTCACGTCGCCGGGGAAGAGATCGATCAGCCACTCGGGCTCGATGGCGCTTGCGAGTCGAACGACCACGGCGGCACGGGCTCCGCCCCCTGCTCCGCCAGGGCCTTGCGCCCGCTCTTCCGCTTCGAGCGCGACCAGCCACTCGGCGTCGCGGACGACGCTGGTCTCGGCGAGCTCCGCCGACCCGCCGGCGGCGAGCGCGATCTGCCGCCCGCCCGCGCGAACGCGCTTGGCCACGCGATCCGGGTAGCCGGCGAGGAGCGCCATGCAAAGCGCGCCCTCGGCATCGGTTGCCGCGGGCGAGCGGCGGCGATCGCAGGCGCGCGCGAGCTGGGACGCGGCGCGGGCCACGGCGTGCGTCGCTCTCGCGTCGAGCTCGGCGGCGCGAACGGAGCCGGGGGAGAAGCGCGACTCCTGCACCTCCCGGAAGCGGTCGACGAGCGCGGCGATGTCCGAGCGATCGGTCGGCTCGTCGTGGACGCGTCCCGGGCCGAAGCGCTGCTTGCTCGAAGCGCGGATGTCTCCCTCGGAGAGAATCGCCGCCGCGACGCACGCGTCGTCGGCCACGCCGCGCCGCTCCCCCTCGACGACGACGCGCGCGACGCGCGGGTGAACGGCAAATCGGAGCATCGCGCGACCCGTGTCGGTGATCGCACCCGCCGGGTCGATCGCGCCGAGCCGCGCGAGCAGATCCTCGGCCGCGCGGACGTGCGCCTCGGGCGGAGGCTCGAGCCAGGGGACGCTCCCGAACGTTCGCTCCGCCGCCGCGAGGGGCGGCAACGTCGCGATCTCCAGCCTGGTTTGGGCGAGGTCGAGGCGGCGAATCTCGGGCGCGTCGTGCTCGGGGCGCGAGTCGAAGTCGGCTCGCGTATAGAGGCGCAGGCACCGCCCCGCGCGCGTCCGCCCCGCTCGCCCCGCGCGCTGGGTTGCCGACGCCCGGCTCGCCTTTTCGACGCGCAGCCTGGGGAGCCCCGACCACGGCGCCTGCGACGCGACCCGCGCGAGCCCAGAATCGACGACCGCGAAGATGCCGTCGATGGTGACCGACGACTCCGCGACGTTCGTCGAGAGGATCACTTTGCGGCGGTCCGCCCGGAGAATGGCCTGGTCCTGCTCGTTGGGCGACAGGTCGCCGTGCAGCGGGACGACGAGCAGGTTCGCTTCGGCCGCGATCGTTTCGCACGCGTCGCGCGCGCGGCGGATCTCCGCCGCACCGGGGAGGAAGACGAGGACATCGCCGTCGAGGCCTTCGACCACCAGCCGGCGCACGGCGGAGGCGACCAGCGATGCGAGCGGGCGGTCTTCGGGGGCGGGGAGGTGCTCGACGGCGACGTCGAACCGCCGCCCCTCCGATCGCAGCACCGGGGCGCCGAGATACGAGGCGAGCGCCTCGGTGGCGAGGGTGGCGCTCATCACGACGACGCGCAGGTCGGGGCGCCGGCTGCGCCGCAGGCGCTCGACGAGCGCGAGGGCGACGTCGCCTTGCAAGTGCCGCTCGTGGAATTCGTCGAGGACGACGGCCGAAACGCCGGCGAGATCGGGGGCGCCGAGCAGCTTGCGGCCGAGCACACCCTCGGTGACGAAGCGGATGCGCGTTCGCGCGCTCGACACGTCTTCGAAGCGCACTTGGTAGCCGACCGTTCCGCCGACGCTCTCGCCCAGCTCTTCGGCGACGCGCCGCGCGGCAAGGCGCGCCGCCAGGCGGCGCGGCTCGAGCACGATGATCTCGCCCGGTGCGAGCCCCGAATCGAGCAGGGCTCGCGGGACGCGTGTCGTCTTGCCCGCCCCGGGGGGCGCTTCGATGACCAGGGTGGGATGGGTTCGCAGCGACGCGACGATCGCGGGCAGGAGCGGGTCGATCGGGAGCGGCTGCATCTATGGGGTCTCGTCTTCCTGTATTAAGAGCCCCATGCGTCTTCGCACGGCCGTTCCGCTGGCGCCGCTGACGACACTGCGCCTCGGCGGCGCGGCCGCGCGCATGGCCGACATCGAGGGCGAGCCGGACGTCGTCGACGCCGCGCGGGACGCGCAGTCCCGGGGCGAGGCGATGTTCGTGCTCGGAGCGGGGAGCAACGTCGTCGTCGCCGACGAAGGGTTTGCCGGGCTGGTCGCGCGAATGGCGGCCCGTGGCGTCGACGTCCGCCGGGAGGGCGGTCGGATCGTCGTGGACGTCGCGGCGGGCGAAATCTGGGACGATCTCGTCGCGCGCGCGGTGGACGAAGGCTGGTGCGGTGTCGAGTCGATGAGCGGCATCCCGGGATTGGTCGGCGCGACACCGATCCAGAACGTCGGCGCGTACGGCCAAGAAGTGTGCGAGACGATCGCGCAGGTGCGTGCGTACGACCGCGCCCTCGGAGCCTTCGTGGATTTGGCTCCCCGCGACTGCGCCTTCGGGTACCGAAGCAGCGTGTTCAAGCGAAGCGAGCGCTGGATCGTGACGCGCGTGCGCTTTTCGTTCCAGCCGGGGCGCGACGCGCTCGTGCGGTACGGGGAGCTGGCGCGCGCTCTCTCGGTCGCCGAAGGGGCGAGCGCGCCATCGCGTCGGGTGCGCGAGAGCGTCCTCGCGCTCCGGCGGGCCAAAGGCATGGTGCTCGATCCGGGCGATCCCGAGTCGGTCAGCGCCGGGTCGTTCTTCGTCAATCCCATCGTCGACGCCTCCACCCTCGCGTCGATTGCGGCGCGGGCCGGCGCGCCGCCGCCGAGCTTCCCCGCTGGAGAAGGGCGCCACAAAGTCGCCGCGGGCTGGCTGGTCGAGCGCGCCGGCTTCGCCAAAGGGTGGGGCCAGGGACGGGTGGGGGTGTCGCGCAAGCATGCGCTCGCGCTGGTCCATCGCGGTGGGGCCACCACGGGTGAGCTCCTCGCGCTGGCCAGGGCGATTCGCGACGGCGTGCGCGCCTGCTTCGGCGTGACGCTCGAGCCCGAGCCCGTGCTCGTGGGCTGCTCATGGGAAGAGGGCAGCCTGTAACGCGAGCAGTGCCGCCGCGATCCCGACGGCGGGACCGAGCGCCCGCGCGCATCCTTCGACGTGCCGTTGCGCGAGCGGCACCACGGCGAAGGCCGCGATGCCCCCCGCGTAGCCCACGGTCCACACGCGCCAGAAATAGCCGGCGTGCGCGCTCCACACGACCCCGGCGGGGTTCGGATCGGGATACACGGCGAACTGGATCGACCGCACGACGGCGTACGCGGCCACGGCGCCGACGAGCCCCCACGCGAGCGAGAGGGCGAACGGGACGAGCGCCGGGCCGTCGCGCTTCAGGACGCGCGCTCCTTTCGGAAGTCGATGACGCGCGGGCACTCGGGGTCGGGGCCGTGCGCGCCATCCACGAACGACGCGACGACTTTGCAGCCCCCTTTGCACACGGCTCGCAGCGAGCACGAGGCGCACGGCTCGGGCGGGGCGTCGACGTACGCGCGCCAGCGCGCGAGCTCCGGTTCGAACCCGTAGTCGCGGGCGATGTCGGTGCCCGCGAGATCCGTGGCGCCCGTGAAGCTGCAGGGCGCCACCCGGCCGTCGGCGGTCACCGCGGCGAGCGCGTCTGCGGCCTCGCAACCCATGACGCCGAAGCGCGTCAGGAGCGCGGGGTCGCCGGCGAGCGCGTCGTCGGCGGAGAGGAAGGGAACGAGCGCGCAGTCGATACGGATGTGAAATGCGCCGTCGCCGCAGAGGTCTTTCGTCAACGCACGCAACGTCGGAGCGAGCGATCGGGATTGGGCGGGCGACAGGCGCCGGGCGACGTAGTCGAGCGACGCGGCGCGCCCGGCGGGTTTGTAGCGCAAGAGCTGGGCCTCGCGTGCGCCGAGCGAGCGTGCGCGCGCGAGGGTCTCGGCGAGCGCTCCGAAGCTGTCCCTCGTCAGCACCACGTTGACGCCGACCGTCACGCCGGCGCTCGCGAGCCGCTCGATGGCTCGCTCGGCGGGCGCGCTGGCGTCGAAGCCGCGCACGCGCGCGTACGTCTCGCCCCTTCCGTCGTAGCTGACGTTCACTTGGGCGAACGCGCGCAGCTTGTCGATGCGCGCTTCGGTGAGTCCGAGGCCGCTCGTCGTGAGCACCGGCGTGATGCCGCGCGCAAGGGCGGCGGCCGCGAGCCGGTCGAGGTCGTCGCGCGTCGTCGGTTCGCCGCCCCCGAACGCGACCGTGAATACGCCGGCGTCTCGCAGGGCGTCGAGCCGCTGCTCGATCGCGTCGCGCGAGGGCTCGAAGCCGTCCGGGCGCGCATCGATGTAGCACCCCTCGCACCCCGCGCCGCACCGCGCGGTGACCGCCAAGTGCACTTCGAGCGGGCCGCTCGGCCCCGGGGCATCCGACCACGCCTGCCCGCCGTCCAGCCCCAGGGCGCGCACGCCCTCGCGGTCGAGCGCGACGATCGCCGCTGTGGACTCGAGCTTGACCCAGGCTCCCCAGGACTCGAAGCGTACGATCACGGCGATCGCTCCCCGCGTGGCGGTCTCTCGGGCGGTGCCTTGCGTGCCGGAACGACCTTGGTGGACTCTTTTGCGAGCGCGGCGACGACCGCCGCGAAGACCGCCGCCCCGACGGTGGCGGTGACGAACAATGTGTCGACGACGCTCCCGATGCTCGAGCAGTTGGCGCCGTGGCCCAAGCGCACCCGCCGGACGTGCTCGACCAACGCTTCGGGATCGCGGATCGCCGCGCCGCCAGGCATGCCGCCGTCGAAGTCGCGATCGGCGTCGCGGTCATCGCGGTCGTCGGCCCCGCTCACAGCCCGAAGCCCTCGAGGTACTCTGGGCTCACCGCGTCGAGGAGCACGAATGCCGCCGCGAAGACCGTAGCGCTGCATAGCAGGGCCCGCCCGACGCGCGCCGCCGGCCAAGGAGAACCCACGGCGCTCCACGCGCGCGCGACGAGGACGAGCGGCAGAGTCGCGGCGCCGAGCAGCAAGAACGGCTTCGCGTTGCCCGACTCGTACCGCGAAGCGAGCACCCCGCCCGCGATCCCCAGGAAGGCCGCGAACGGCACCGCCAGCGGCGCCAGGCCGCGGAGCGCACGAGCCGTCTCCCCGAGCGCGTGGCGACGCCGCGCGCGCTGGAGCGCGATCGCCGCGAGCCCGGCGTACGTGGCCATCACCCCGATGGCCGCGCGTCTCACCCACCGTCGAAGCAAGAGCCGCTCGACCCCGCGAACGAAGCGCGTGTCGAGGAGGCTCGCGTGCGACCGAGCCTCCGCCGCCGCCTCCTCGACCGCGCCGTCGGACGCCAGCGCTCCGATGAGCTCGCGCTCGGCAAGGCCCGCGGTCAACGGGTCCGCCCGAGGGTCGCCGGCGACGTCGCGCAGCACCACGATGGCATCGCGCGGCCGCCCCAGGCGCCCCAGCCACGCTTCGGCGACCAGCATCCGCGCTTCCACGCGTACGATCCCGGGCGGGAAGCCCTGTGCCTCGCGGGCGAGCGCGTCAATTGCGACGGGGTCGCTCGCGAGCGCGGGACTCCGGCGGACGCGCTCGAGGTGCGCGAGGGGCACGTATCCCCCCTCGGAGCGCGCCCGGAGCCAGTCGAGGCGTTCGGTCGCGCGCACCGCCCAGCGGGTCTCGGGCGCCGCGGCGGCGCAGGCGCGGTCGTGGGCGGCGGCGCGCTCGAAGTCTCCCTCGTCTTCGTCGAGCTCGCCCAGCCGATACAAGGCCTCGGCGGCCGCTTCGCCGTCGCCTTCGGCCGACGCCGCGCGATCTAGCATCGCCCGTGCGATGTCTCGCTCCGGCGGCAGCGCAGAAAGGGCCTCCTTGGCGTGATCCAGCGCTGCGCGCGTCTCGACCGCCGCGGGCGCGAAAAGACCGAGCGACGAGACGAGGAGCGCGAGCGTCGGCGTTCGCATCGTGACGGCGGAAAGCTTCCACGCGTGCGGGGCGTTGTCCATGTGCACGGGTCCGCCCCTGCTATAGAGAGCCCAGCGGGATGAACCTTCGCGCAGCCGCCTCGCTCGCCGTCGCCGTTGCGATGGCCGGCTGCCACGGGTGCCACGATGGCCATCCCTACGTGCCGTACGCCATCGAATCGGCGGCGCCGCCCGCGCGCGCGCCCGAAGCCGGGTCGCCCGTCGCCTCCGCGGCGCCCGACGCGGGGCACACGCCCGCGTTCTCGGGCGAGCCCGCGACGCTCGCACCGCCCGGTGCCGTGCGGTGGAGCATCGACGGGGTCGCCCTCGAGGCACCCGAGGGGCACGTCATCGTGTCCGCGGTGGCCCGGGATTTCGACGACGACGGCGCGAAAGACGCGTTCGCGATCGTCCGCGCGAACGACGGCAACGGGCCGGGCGAGCTGGCGTACTATCACGCGCTCGCGCACGCCGACGCGCTTCAGCCGCAGGCGACCTTCCCGCCGCCGGCGTTGCCTGGCGACCCGGGCTGCACCCCCGTCGATCGCCTGGTGGCCATTGGCCCGCGTTCCGTGCTCGTGGAGCTGGGGATGGCGCAGTGTCCCCCGCACGCGCCGAGCGCCCCGGATCGTTGGGTCGCCGTCGTCCGCGGGGGTGCGCCCGCCAACGTGCGTCTCGCGGTCGCCCTGACCGACCCGCCTGGCGCGGGGGCGCTCTCCGTCGACGCAGAGACGGCCGACCGCGACGCCGACGCATTGGAGGACGTGGCGCTGCGCATCAGCCTCGAAGGGGGGGCGCCGCAGGTCGAGCGAGGACCGCGCGTCGGGGTGGTCTTCGCGTGGCTCGATCGGCCCGCTGGTCTCAGCCGCGACTTGGCGGCGACCGAGTCCTCGTTCGCGTCCCTGGCGGCGACGGCGACGGCGCGTGCGCTGCGCCGCAAAGAGGCTCCCGAGGTGCCGGCCTATGCCGCCCAAGTGCGAGCGCTCTGGCGAGCGGTGTGCGCCGAGAGCGGGTCGCCGCGGGTGATCGGAGCGAACGCGGTCGTGTGTGGAGCGGCGCGGTCGCTCGAGAGTCTGGGGCTCGCCGAGGCGCGCGCGTACGCGACGATGGGCGATCCGCTGCGGGCGGCGCTCGCGATCGATCGCGTCGAGCGACCCTCCCCGGTGCACACTGGGTCGCGCCTCGCCGAGGCGCAGAAGTGGATGGCGCAAGTGGCCCCCCCGGCCAGCGCACTCTCTCTGCGAGCCGTGGCCGCCGTGCCCGCGGTCGAGGGCGGTCGCGAGCCCGCGTGGGGGTCCCTCGCGTTCGAGCCGGGGGGCAAACTGCTGGTGCGGACGCGGGCCGGGGTGGTGCGGGTCGATCCGGACGCCGGCGACGAGGCGGCGGCCGACGGCGTGGCCGAATGGAAGTCGGCGGTGACGTCGCCGGACGGCGTGATGCGCTGGATGGAGACGTACGACCCGTGCGACGGATTGGCGCTTCGGGCCGCGTTCGCGACCGCCTCCAACGACGACCCGCACGACGTCGCCCTTCCCGTGGCCCCCCCACTGGGCGACCGATGCGTCGGTTCGCGCGGCCCCCACCCGCGCACGCTCCCGGTCGCATGGGGGTCAGCAGGAATCGAGGCGATCGTCGAGGGCGAGCCGGTGCTCATCGCGCCCGACTTCACGCATGCGACGATCCATGCCTCCTTTGCCGATCAGCCGTTCGCGCCCGGCGCGCCCCGCTCGCCCGATGGGACGCTCGTGGTCATCCCGACGGTCGCCGGAGTGCTCGTTCGCAGCGTCACCCGTGCGCGCCTGCTGCGCGCGCCGGAGCTCGACGGCACGTACGCCGATCAGCACGATTGCGCCGTGAGCAACGGCGGGACGCACGTCGCGTGCGTGCGCGCGGGCCGGGCCTGGGTGGGCGCCTGGGACGGGCTGTAAAGCGTTTTCGCCTTCCGCGTAGGTCGGAGCGGCCGCACCCTCACCGCGTGCGTCGCCCATCGCCCGGTTCTCGGGATTACTTGTGCGTGCAGAGAACGTCGTTGGCGTCGCGCGTGCTTTGCAGGCACTGAATCGTGTGGTCGGCGCAGCGGACGACGAGAACCCCGTGGGCGAGCAACGTCGTGAGCTGCGCGCCGGAGTAACGGGCGATCGACTCTCTCGGCAGGGTCGCGTCGCACCCGCGCTTTTCCAGCAGAATGTCGATGCGCCGTCCGCTCGAGACCACATCGGTTCGCCCGACGGCGCGGAGCTGATCGGCGATCTGTTTCGCGAACGCCGGGTCGGCCGGCGCGTCGCTCCCTTGCGGCGCCTGCATCGCGGCCATGTACTGGATGGCTTGAAGTTGTACCTCTTGGGGCATGGTGATGAGCACGGTCGGGCTCGTCGTCGGCACCGGTCGGGGGGGCATCACGCGCTGAGGGGTGGCGGCGACCGTGTCCGCGGTGGGCGGGGGGGTCGCCGCCGGCGGCGGGGTCGTCGCGGCGGCGCTCGCCGTCGGGTGGATATCTTCTGGTTGCCCGCCTTTGTCGCATGCGACGCACGCGGTCGAGAAGCCGAGGGCGAAGATCGATAGACTGCGGACCATGGGGCGATTCTGATACCAAACGGGGTCGTGCGAAAGCTCTTCGCGGCGCTCCTCTGGAAGGCGAAGGCGTCGGCGATCGCGATGGCGACGCTCGGGCGGCAAGCGCCGGCGCAGCAGGACGCCGGGATGCCGCGCGCGGAGATGAGGTGCGAGCGCGCGGACGCGCCCGGGCGCGTGCGGTGCGAAGTCGAGGCGCGCGTTGCCTCGGGCGAATCGATCGCCGCAGGGGACGTCGTCATCGTCCGCACGCCCCCCTTCGTCACCGCGCTGCGCGGGCGCATCGGACCTCACGACGCGACGACGCGCGAGGCGGACATCTGGCGCTGGGCGCTGGCTCTCGCCGCGCGCGAGCGAGGGAGCGGGGAGGTCGAGGCGCGCGTACGGCTGGTCGTCTGCCGTGGTGCGACGTGCACGCCGCGCGAGGTCCCGATCACGGGGCGGGTCGTCGTCGGCGAGTAGGCGGGATCGAGAACTTGGCCCCGGACCACGTGCCGCGGCGACAATCCGGTACGATGCATCTGCCTGGCCGGTTGCGCTCGACGACGCTCGGCGATCTGCTCGGAGCGCTCCACCGTGCCCGCGCGAGCGGAACGTTGGAGCTCGTCGAAGACCGCGGCCGCACGCACCGCGTCCATCTGGCCCATGGGCTCGTCACAGCCGTGGAGCTCGACGGCGCCGGGCTGTCGCTCGCGGAGATCCTCCGGAGGGAGCGCGCCGCCGATGAGGACGTCCTGCGCAGGTCGCTGCTTCGCGCGATGTCTTCCCGGCGGCTTCACGGCGAAGTGCTCGTCAGCGAGTTTCGCCTCTCGCCGACAATCGTCGGCGAGGCGCTGCGCCGTCAGATCGGCGCGCGCCTGTCCGCCATCGACGAGCTCGCCGACGCACGCGTTGCGTTTCGCGTCGCCTTGCGCCAGCCGCGCTGGGCGCTCCACAGCCTCCCCCTCGGTCCCCGCGAGTTT
>Ga0265342_10003666_pt1 | contig 12477 bp, 9 predicted proteins | sample 4CB327metaG_FD_203125 | JGI IMG/M metagenome (GOLD analysis project Ga0265342, IMG submission 203125) | Rhizosphere microbial communities from Carex aquatilis grown in University of Washington, Seatle, WA, United States - 4-CB3-27 metaG | ecosystem: Host-associated > Plants > Roots > Rhizosphere...
AGGTGTCGGCCTCGAACCCATCGCCAAACCCCGCATAGGCGCAATCGACCACCGGAACGACGTTTCGCGCCCGCAGCGCATCCATCAACGCGTCGATTTGACTGCGGCTGAAGTCGATGCCGGTCGGGTTATGGCAGCAGGCATGAATCAGGAACGCGTCGCCCGGCGCTGCGCGATTGACCGCGCTCAGCACTTCGGGAAAGTCGATCTGCTGGGCCTTGGGCGCACAATGGACATAGCTTTCCACCGCAAGACCCGCACCGCCAAAGACGGCGGAGTGATTTGGCCAGCCTGGAACTCCGATCCAGATCTTCGACTGCGACGACGCGGCCCTCAACAGTTCGCCGGCGAGGCGCAAAGCGCCCGTTCCGCCGAGCGTCTGGAATGTCGCGATCTTGGGGCCCATGGCCTCATGAATTTCGTCGCCTAGAAGCAGCTTCTTGAGCAGGCGCGTGTAGTCGGCATTGCCGCCGGAACCGAGGTACGTCTTCGTGGTCTCGGCGTCGAGCAACAGTTTCTCCGCCGTCTTTACGCAGTGCAATATCGGCGTGACGCCGCGTTGATCCTTATACACGCCGACGCCGAGGTCGATTTTGAAATCACGCGGATCGGAGCGGAAACTGTCGATCAACCCCAATATGGGGTCCGGTGTATAGGCTGGGAGATTATCGAACATCGCTGACCTACCTTTGACGGTATCGCGCCGCTTATTTTGGTCCGACGTTTGCGCCCGCAGTGTCTTATATCTCACCGCGCGGCGCGCTGCTGCTGACAGTCGCGCGTTCAAGCGCTCAAGGAATTTGGAAAGTTCGGTAAAGTGATTTCTTTGTGCTTTAACAGGTAGTTATGACAATTTTCCATCTCCTCCCGGCTACGACGTTGACTCGTCAAACTCCTTGGTGCTGTACTAGAACAAAACGGGAACTCATGCCGATGATGATCTCGCCAAGCCCTGCCGTGAATAGTCGGCAAACCACGCTCGACGCGCTGCGCCGCCAGCTCCGACGCGTCGCCGATAGGGACTCCTTTGGCGTTATCGCTACCGGGATCGGCGCCATCGACGCCTGCCTTTCGGGCGGCGGTCTTGCCTTGGGGGCGTTGCACGAGATCGCACCCGCCGACTTTCGCGCCATCCCGAGCGCCTCGGGATTTCTCCTGGCGCTGGCGTCGCGCGCGCTCTGCGCACGCAGCGGTATCATGGTGTGGCCGCTCACGCCCGACCGGCGCGGAGCCTTCGGCGAACCTTATGCGCGAGGCCTCAAATCCTTCGGCCTCGATCCCGGCCGCATTCTGATCGTGCGTTGCGCACAGGCCCGCGATGCCGCCTGGGCGATGGAAGAGGCGTTGCGCATCGGCGCCGCCGCCGTCATCGGCGCGCGCGCCACGGATTTGACCGCGAGCCGGCGATTTCAGCTCGCGGCCCAACACTCCGGCACGCCGATCTTTCTGCTGCGCAGCCATGACGATTTTCGGCCGAGCGCGGCCGTCACGCGCTGGCGCGTCGCTTCCCTGCCCTCGACGCGCGACCGTTTCGGATTGCTCGCTGGGCCGCGCTGGCATGTTGCACTCGACTATGCGCGGGGCGGGCGTTTGGGTGAATGGGTGGTGGAGTGGAACCATGCGGCGCTATGCTTGCGTCTATCTTCCCTATTGGCCGACCGAGCGGATCCGGCGCGCCGCACCGCCTGATCCGGCACAGCGTCCCATGGTCGTCGCGGCCTCCGTCTCCGGGGGCTGGCGCATCCTGGCCGCCGACGCGCAGGCCAAGGCGCTTGGCGTCGTTCCCGGTGAATTGCTGGCGGACGTGCGCGCGCGGGTCGGGACGCTCGACATCCGCGAAGCTGACCCGGGTGCGGACCGCGAAGCACTGATCAAGCTGGCGCATTGGTCGGCGTGTTTTTCGCCCACTATCGCGCCGTGGAAGCAGGAAACCGATGCACCTGAATATGGACTGACGCTCGACATCGAAGGCTGTGCGCATCTGTTCGGCGGCGAGGATGGATTGGCGCGGTGTCTGCGCGAACGCTTGCAGCATTTTGGCCTGACGGCGCGTATCGCGGTCGCCGGCACGATCGGCGCGGCGCATGCGCTCGCCCGCTTCGGCGCGCAGGAGATCGCGATCGTTCCGTCCGGCGAAGAAGAACGCGCGCTGGCGCCTTTGCCGGTTTCCGCCTTATGGATTGCCAACATCCAGGTTGCAAGCCTCCATCGTCTCGGTCTCAAGCGGATCGGTGACGTGGCGCATCTGCCGCGCGCGCCCTTGGCGCAACGCTTCGGCGCCGGCTTTGTCGAGCGGCTCGACCAGGCCTTGGGGCGGATGGCGGAGCCGTTCTCGCCCCTCCTGCCGCCCGCCGCTTATCGTGCCCAGGCTGTGCTCGCCGAGCCGATCTGTTCGCAAGACCACATCCTTGTTCTCGCCCGGCGGCTGGCGGATGAATTGACGCCGGCCTTGCTGCGGGACGGCAAAGGCGCGCGCGGCCTTCGGCTCACGCTTTATCGGGTGGACGGCGCCACGAAAGAAATCTCCCTCCAAATGGCGGCGGCAAGCCGCGACGGCGCGCACATCGTCAACCTCTTTTCCCTGCGGCTCGATGCCTTGGCCGAGGAATACGATGCGGGATTCGGCTTCGAAGCGGCGCGCCTCGATGTGATGGCATGGGATGCCCTGCCTCCGGCGCAAGAGGCGCTGGTTGCCGAACGCAAGGGCGACAATTTCTCGCTGCTGGTGGACCGGCTGGGAAGCCGTTTGGGTCTGCAAAACTTGGTGCGATTGAAACCCGAGGACACCCACATTCCCGAACGCGCCGTGGTGTTCGCGCCGGCCCGCGACGCGCCCGACTGGAGCGATGTGGAATGCCCGTCGCGCCCGCTCTTGATGCTGCCGGCGGCGGAACCGGCCGAGGTCACCGCCCTGCTACCGGAAGGCCCGCCCCGCCAGTTCCGCTGGCGCGGCGTGCATTATGCAGTGGCGCATGCCGAAGGCCCCGAGCGCCTGCGCCCCGAATGGTGGCGCAAACAGGCCCGCCCACGCACGCGTGACTATTACACCGTAGAGGACGAGGCCGGGCATCGCTTCTGGCTCTATCGCGAAATGCTGGCGGGGGACGACGTCCATCCGTGCTGGTACGTACACGGAGTGTTCGCATGAGCTATGCCGAACTCGCCGTCGCCACGAATTTCTCCTTCCTGCGCGGCGCCAGCCACGCGGAAGAACTGGTCGCGCGCGCCGGCGAGCTTGGCCTTGCCGCCATCGGGGTTGCCGACCGCAACACGCTGGCGGGCGTCGTGCGCGCCCATACGATGGCGAAAGAGAAAGACGTGCGGCTCCTGGTTGGCGCCCGCCTCGTAACCACCGACGGCTTCGAGACCATCTGCTATCCGATGGACCGCGGGGCCTATGGACGGCTTTGCCGTCTGCTGACGCGCGGCAATCGCCGCGCCAAGAAAGGCGAATGCCATCTGACGCTTTCGGACATCCTGGCCGAAAGCGAAGGTCAGATTTTTTTGGCGATGCCGCCGGCCGACCTGTCGGCGGGGTTTCGCGCCAACTTGGAAGCGCTGGTGAGCCGCGCACCCGGACGAACTTATCTCGCAGCGGCGTGGCTTTACGCCAATCACAACGAGTATCGCCTCGCCTCTCTGGCCGAATTGTCCCGGCAAGCGCGCGCACCGCTGGTGGCCGTCAACGACGTGCATTACCACATTCCCGAGCGGCAGATTTTGGCGGACGTGCTCGCCTGCGTGCGCGAGAAGACGACCATCGCCAAAGCGGGGCGGCTGCTGGCGGCAAATGCAGAACGCTACTTGAAACCGCCCGCCGAAATGGCGCGGCTGTTCGCGGCCTATCCCGATGCGATCAATCGCACGCTGGAGATCGCCGCGCGCGTTTCGTTCTCGCTCGACGAACTGCGCTACGAATATCCGGGCGAGATTGCGGGCGCCCAGCCCGGCGAAACCGCGCAAGCCGCGCTGGAGCGTTTGTCTTGGAAAGGCGCCGCACGGCGTTATCCGAACGGCATTCCCGAAAAGGTCCGTGCCCAAATCGTCCACGAACTCGCCGTGATCGGGGAGCTGCATTACGCGACCTATTTTCTGACCGTCTGGGATATCGTCGAATTCGCCCGCAGCCGGGACATTCTCTGCCAAGGGCGCGGGAGCGCGGCCAATTCGGCGGTGTGCTATGTGCTCGGGATCACGGCCGTCGATCCGGCGCGGATGGATCTTCTGTTCGAGCGTTTCGTTTCGCCGGAACGCGACGAACCGCCCGACATCGACGTGGATTTCGAGCATGAGCGGCGCGAAGAGGTCATCCAATATCTCTACAATAAATATGGCCGCGAGCGCGCCGGGATTGCCGCCACCGTCATCTGCTACCGCTCAAAGAGCGCGATCCGCGATGTCGGCAAGGCGCTCGGCTTGTCGCAGGATATGGTGGGGTTGCTCTCGAGCAATCTGACCGGCTGGGGCCGCGAAAGCCTTTCCGAAACCTATCTGCGCGAAATCGGCCTGGACGCCGCGGACGACGGCTTGCGCACCGCCTTGGCACTGGCGCGCGAACTGGTCGGATTTCCCCGCCATCTCTCCCAGCATGTCGGCGGCTTCGTCATCACGCGCGGCCCGCTCGAAGAACTGATCCCCATCGGCAACGCCGCGATGGAGGACCGCACTTTCGTCGAATGGGACAAGGACGATCTCGATGCGCTCGGAATCCTGAAAATCGACGTGCTGGCGCTGGGGATGCTGACCTGCATCGCCAAGGCGTTCGCTTTGATCGCGCGCCATTACGGCAAGACCATCGACATCGCCGCGCTGCCGCCCGACGACCCCGCTGTCTATGAAATGCTTCAGCGTGGCGACTCCGTTGGCGTGTTCCAGGTGGAATCCCGCGCCCAGATGTCGATGCTGCCGCGCCTCAAGCCCAAGGATTTCTTCGATCTGGTGATCGAGGTTGCCATCGTGCGCCCCGGTCCCATCCAGGGCGACATGGTGCATCCCTATCTGCGCCGCCGCGATGGCAAGGAAGCCGTCGTTTATCCGACCAAGGAGTTGGAGGATGTGCTGCGCCCGACCTTGGGCGTGCCGCTGTTCCAGGAACAGGCGATGAAGATCGCCATTGTGGCCGCAGGCTTCACTGCGCCTGAGGCCGACCGGTTGCGCCGCGCCATGGCGACGTTCAGGCGCATGGGAACGATTCATTCCTTCGAGGAGAAATTCATCGCCGGCATGGTCGCGCGCGGCTATGAGGCGGAGTTTGCGGCGCGCTGCTTCAAGCAGATCGAGGGCTTCGGCGATTACGGCTTTCCGATGAGCCATGCCGCCAGCTTCGCGCTCCTCGTCTACATCTCGGCCTGGCTCAAGCATCACTATCCAGACGTGTTCTGCGCCGCGATCCTGAATGCCCAACCCATGGGCTTCTATGCGCCGGCCCAACTGGTGCGCGACGCGCGCGATCACGGCGTGGAGGTACGCCCGCCCGATGTGAACTTAAGCGATTGGGACCACACACTGGAGCCGGGCCAAGACCGCCATGCGGTGCGCCTGGGGTTTCGCCAGATCACCGGCTTTAGGCAAGGCGATGCGGCGGCCATCGTCGCGGCCCGTGGCTATGACGGCGTTCGACATCTGGCGCAGGCCGCCAATCTGCCCAGCGACGCGTTGATCAAGTTGGCCGATGCCGATGCCTTCCGCTCGCTCGGTCTCGACCGGCGCGCCGCGCTGTGGGTGGTCAAAGGTCTGGACGGAGGAGCCAAGCCGCAACGGATCCCCGTGCCGGAATTGCCGCTCTTCGCGCACGCCGATCCCGAGAAGCTGCGCATCGAACGCACGGTCGAACTGACCGCCTTGCGGCTGGGCGAACACATCATCCACGACTATGCAACGTTGCGGCTGTCACTGAAGGAGCATCCGCTGGCGCTTCTGCGCAAGCGTCTCGCCTTACGCAAAATCGTTCCGAACCGGGCGCTATCGGAAATCCCGAACAAAGCGCGGGTGCGCGTGGCGGGACTTGTCTTGGTGCGCCAGCGCCCGGGCACGGCCAAGGGCGTCACCTTCGCGACGCTCGAAGACGAAACCGGTATCGCCAACATCGTGGTGTGGCAAAAGATATTCGAGGCCTATCGCCGGCCCTTCCTCGCCAGCCGCCTGATGATGGTGAGCGGAACACTGCAACGCGAGGGATTGGTGGTTCACGTCGTCGCGGAGACCGTGCACGATCTCTCGGGCGAACTCAGATATCTCTCAGGCGACGATGACGTCCTGGTCCCCTCGCCCGCGCGCGCCGACGAAACGCACCAGCCAACGCGCACCGATCCGCGGATTGCGCCGCATCGTCATCCGCGCCACGCGACGGCTGACTTGCTCCCAAAGAGCAGGGATTTTCGCTGATTAAGCAGTCAGATGCGATGCCAGACGCCCGGCGCGAGAAGTTTGTCGCCCAGCTTCGTCGAGATCGTCTGCAAATGATTGCCCGAAACCGGGGGCGCCACTGGCAACACGGCCGGAGCCGCCGCATCAGGCGCTCCTTTGCAGTCTCCGGACGTGTGCGAAACGACCTGCGGCTTGTTTCTGGGCGTGCTGGTGATCTGGATCGAGCGCATGCAGACGCCGCTGCCCGAAAGCATCGAGACGAACGAGTAGCTGGAGCCGGGCGCGTTCTTGAGCATGGCCTCGTTCAACTCGCCGGGCAATTGCGCGTTCATCATCTCGGCTCGCTGCATCATACCGGCCATCTGCCGGTGCATCTCGGCCGAGATCCGCTCAAGGCGCACGAAAACCGGATCCGCCCCGAAGCCGGGAAAAGCCGGCGCAAACGCCACCATCTGCGGCGGCGCCAGAATAACCTGCGGCGCTACATTGCCTGTGTAGCGGATCGTTTCGATTCCTCCCCCCGGAAGCTGGATGCTCAGAGTATGGACGGCTTTGTTCTCAGCCCCGGCCGATCCAGCGAGGGCGGTCGCGGCAATGCCGGCCAGGAGGACCATTCGAACGATTCGCATGCTCTTATCTCCGCTGTGATGACGACAGTAGGAGAATAGGAGTCCTATGCTTTCGCCAGTCTGACCTCTGGCTGAAACATCCGTAAGATTGAGACGCGCGCTTGCCGCCCTATCGGCTCAGCGGCGCTCCAGGTCGTTCAATCCGCTATCGAACATGCGTTGCAGCCTGGCGCCCGGGCGAGCGGCGGCGAGTTCGGCCTTCACGGCCGCCAGGCGCGGCGTCCCGAAAGCGGACGCGAACCCCTGCGGGTCGGCGACCGCAAATGCGACGGCAAAGGCGAAAACGGCGCGCAAAAAGGTGCCCATGGCCCAATCCAGGACGAAATTGCGTTTCTGCCCTGCTTCAAGCAAGTTCCGCGCAAGCGGAAATCTTGAAGCCTTCCGCTGGGGCCACTAGGTTGGACGCGACGCGGGACATCGCCATGGACATCAAACCAGACGCCCTTGCCGCCATCGGCAACACGCCTCTGATTCGGCTGAGAAGGGCCTCGGAAGCCACGGGCTGCGAAATCCTGGGCAAGGCCGAGTTCATGAACCCCGGCCAGTCGGTCAAGGACCGCGCCGCGCTGTTCATCGTCAAGGACGCCATCGCGCGCGGCAAGCTCAGGCCGGGCGGTGTGATCGTCGAAGGAACTGCGGGCAATACCGGCATTGGCCTGGCCGTCGTCGCCAACGCCATGGGATTTCGCACTGTCATCGTCATTCCCGAGACCCAGAGTATCGAGAAGAAGGATGCGCTGCGCCTCCTCGGCGCCCAATTGATCGAGGTCCCCGCCGTTCCCTATCGCGACGCCAACAACTACGTAAAGATTTCCGGTCGCATCGCCGAACGGCTGGCGCAAAGCGAAGCGGCCGGCGCGGTGTGGGCCAATCAGTTCGACAATGTCGCCAACCGTCAGGCGCATGTGGAAGGCACCGGGCCCGAAATCTGGCAACAAACCGGCGGGCGGATCGACGGCTTCGTTTGCTCGGTTGGCACCGGGGGCACGCTGGCCGGAGCCGCAATCGCACTCAAGGAGCGCCGCGCGTCGGTCCGCACCGCCGCCGCTGACCCACTGGGTGCCGCGATTTATTCCTGGATCAAAACGGGCGAACTGAAATCGCACGGTTCATCGATCACCGAGGGCATCGGGCAGAACCGCGTCACCGCCAACCTCGAAGGCGCGCCCATCGACGACGCATACGAAGTCCCGGACGAGGAGATGCTGCCCATCGTCTTCGATCTCATGGAATTCGAGGGTCTGTGCCTGGGCGGCTCGACGGGGATCAACGTCGCCGGCGCCATCCGCATGGCGAAGGAGATGGGCCCGGGGCACACCATCGTCACCATCCTGGCCGACTGCGGCTCGCGCTATCAGAGCAAATTATTCAATCCGGAATTCCTGAAGGCCAAAGGCTTGCCCGCGCCACATTGGCTCGCGGAGAAACCGGCCGCAATCGCCGTGCCGTTCGAGAGATGATGATGCAGGCTCTGGTTTCCACCGAATGGCTTGCCGAGCGGCTGAACGAACCGGATACCCGCATTGCCGACGCCTCGTGGTATCTGCCACAGGCGGGCCGCGATGCGAAGGCCGAGTATGCCGCCGCGCACATTCCGCGCGCCGTGTACTTCGACATTGACGATCTCTCCGACGAGACCAGTCCCTACCCCCACATGCTTGCGCCGGCGACGAAGTTTGCCGGGCGGATGCGCGCGCTCGGTCTCGGCAGCGGCGATACGATCGTGGTTTATGACGGCGCCGGTCTGTTTTCCAGCCCGCGCGCCTGGTGGATGTTGCGGGCGATGGGGCATCAAGACGTCTTCGTTCTCGATGGCGGGTTGCCGAAATGGCGACGCGAGGGACGCAAAGTGGAAGCCACCCCGGCGCATCCGCTCCCGCGCGAATTCACACCCCGTCTCGACCGCGGCATCGTGCGCGACTTCGCGCAGGTGATGGAGAACTTGAAGAGCCACGCGGCGCAGGTCATTGACGCGCGCGGCGCCCCGCGCTTCACCGCGGCGGAGCCCGAGCCGCGGGCCGGCGTGCGCGGCGGGCACATCCCCGGCAGCATCAACGTGCCCTATTCGCAGCTCATCAATGCCGACGGGACGTTGAAGTCTGCGGAGGCCCTTCGCATCTTGTTCGCCGTGAAGCACGTCGATCTGTCGGCTCCCGTGGTGACGAGCTGCGGTTCCGGTGTGACCGCCGCGCTTGCAATGCTGGCGCTTCAAGTTGCCGGCGCCGGGAGCGTCGCGCTCTATGACGGGTCGTGGGCAGAATGGGGCACCCGTCCCGAGGCGCCGGTGGAAACGGGGTGAAGCCGATGGCCGGCAGCGAAATCATCAAGACAAACATTCCGATGACCGTGACGTTTCTGGAGATGCGGGCCAGGCCGCGTGCCATCCCTCCGCCGCAACCGTCCGGCAAGGTAGCGATCCTCAGAGCCGAGAATCCTCCCGTCCATTTCTACCGCTATCTCTACGACACGATCGGCAAGGCCTATTACTGGGTCGACCGCTTCAAGATGGACAATGCGAGCCTCACGGCGATTATCCACGATCCGAAGGTCGAGCTTTATGTGCTCTATGCCGGCGGTTGCCCGGCAGGCATGGCGGAACTCGATTTCCGCGACGCCCGCACCTGCCTGATCGCCTATTTCGGATTGATGCCGGAGTATATCGGCAAACGACTCGGATATTTCTTTCTTTACCACACCGTCGCCAACGCCTGGATCAAGCCGATCTCGACGCTGCTGGTCAACACCTGCACGCTCGACCATCCGCGCGCCCTGCCGCTTTATCAACGCATGGGGTTCATGCCCTATTCCCGCGAGGAACGCAGCGTCGAGTTGCCTTGAACGCTGTTTCGGCGCAACAATCCGTCCAGGGATCAAGCGAGGGGAAACGGCATGGCGGTCGGCGCAGTCAAAGAACGAACCTTGTTCGGCCACCCGATCGGGCTGAGCTACCTCTTCACCACGGAAATGTGGGAGCGCTTTTCCTATTATGGGATGCGCGCCCTGCTTGTCCTGACGCTGGCAAACTATCTTCTGCTGACGCCTACGGCCGAAAGCCTGATCGGCTATCACGCGCTGAAGCACTTCTTTGAGATTATCTACAACGGCGGCCAACCGCTCGATCCCAAGCCTCTCGCGTCCCTGATCTACGGCAACTACACGTCGTTCGTCTATTTGACGCCAATCCTTGGCGGCATCATTGCCGACCGCTGGTTGGGTCAGCGCAAGAGCGTCGTCATCGGCGCGATCATCATGGCCATTGGCGAATTCACGCTGATGCTGCCACAACTCTTCTTCCTCGGCCTGCTGCTTCTCGTTGTAGGCAACGGCTTCTTCAAGCCGAACATCTCGACCCAGGTCGGCAACCTCTACAAGCCGGGCGATCCGCGCATCGACAGCGCTTTCTCGATCTTCTATGTCGGCATCAATCTCGGTGCCTTCTTCTCGCCGCTGGTCTGCGGAACGCTCGGTGAAGCGTATGGCTATCACTGGGGATATTTTGCGGCAGGCGCGGGCATGGTGCTCGGGCTCCTTTCCTACCTGATCGCGCTGCGCAAACTTCCGCACGACCGTTCCATGCGCGCCAAGGCGGACAAGCAAGAGAAGAAACCGTTTACCGGCGAGGATTGGCGGGCAACGATTGCGCTGTGTCTGCTGTTCATTCCAGGCACGCTGTTCTGGGCGGCTTACGAACAGCAAGGCAATGCGATCAACCTGTTCGCGCAGGATCTCACGGACCGCAGGCTCATCCCTGGAATTCTCAATTGGGAAATTCCGGTTACCTGGTTTCAAGCCTTCAATCCGGCCTTCATCATGTTGTTTACGCCGCTCGTCGTCTGGTACTGGGCACGGCAAGCCAAGCGCAGCAGGGAACCCAGCGTGCTCACCAAGATGGCGTTGGGCAATTTCATGATGGCGGCGTCCTACCTCGTGCTGATCGCAGCCGTGTATTTGACCGGCCCCGCCGGGCAGGTGAGCTGGCTTTGGCTGCTTCTCTTCTTCGCTGTGATCACGATGGGCGAGCTTTATTATTCGCCGATCGGGCTGGCGCTGACCGCACGCGTGGCGCCGCCCCAGATCGTGTCGATGATGATGGGCGTGTGGCTGATGACAAGCTTCACCGGCAATCAATTGCAGGGTTACATCGGCAGCTACTTCACGCGCATGGACAAAGAGCACTTCTTCCTGCTGTGCGCCGGGGTAAGCATGGTTCCGGGCATTGTTTTCTGGATCTTTAATTTCCCGCTCAAGAAGATTTTGGCGCACCGCTCGCAGATCACAAAGCCAGCCGAGGAATAACAGCTTTGCAGCGTGTACACTTGCCATTTCGCGCCGCTCAACCGATAAGGCGGCGGACAATGACGTGCAGGTGATGCCGTGACAGACAAAGGCGACAAACCCGAGACCATCGCCGTGAGCGCCGGGCGGATGAGCGCGGAGCATTTCGGCACGGTCAATACGCCGGTCTATCGCACCTCCACGATTCTGCATCCGAGCGTCGCCTCGCTCAAGTCGCACAAGACCGCCTACCTTTACGGCCGGCGCGGCACGCCGACGACTAGGAGCTTCGAGGAAGCGGTCTGCGCGCTGGAAGGTGCTGCGCGGACGGTCAGCCTGCCATCGGGCCTCAACGCCATCTCGACGGCGATCCTGTCGGTTTGCCGAGCGGGCGATCATCTGCTGATGACTGACAGCTGTTATGGCCCGGCGCGCACCTTCTGCGACGGCGTTCTTAAGCGCTTCGGTGTCGAGACCACCTATTACGACCCGCTGATCGGCGCCGGCATCGCCGAATTGTTCCGTCCCAACACTAGGGCGGTGTACTGCGAGAGCCCTGGCTCGCTCACCTTCGAAGTGCAGGACGTGCCGGCGATCGCAGCCGCGGCGCATGAGCGCGGCGCTTCCGTCCTGATGGACAACACCTGGGCCACGCCGCTCTATTTCCGGGCGCTCAAGCGCGGCGTCGATCTGTCGATCCACGCGGCGACGAAATACATCTGCGGCCATTCCGACACGATGATGGGAACCGTCAGTGCCAACCAGAGCCACGCCGCGCGGCTATCTAATTTCGTCGGCGATCTGGGGCTCTATGCCAGCGGCGACGACTGCTTCTTGGCGCTCAGGGGCTTGCGCACGCTGGCCGTGCGGCTGAAGCGCCATCAGGCCACGGCGATAATGCTGGCGCGCTGGCTGCTGGCGCGCCCAGAGGTCTCTCGCGTGCTCCATCCCGCCTTGGAAAGCGATCCCGGCCATGCGCTGTGGAAACGCGATTTTTCCGGCGCCTGCGGGCTGTTCGGCGTGGTGCTGAAACCGGTGAGCGAAAAATCGGTTGCCGCCATGATCGACGGCATGAAGCATTTCGGCATCGGCTGGTCGTGGGGTGGCTATGAGAGCCTGATCATCCCGGCCGACTTCGAACGCACGGCGCGTCCGTTCGAGGCCGAGGGGCCGGTGATCCGCATTCATGCCGGCCTCGAGGATCCCT
>Ga0265342_10003667_pt1 | contig 12473 bp, 9 predicted proteins | sample 4CB327metaG_FD_203125 | JGI IMG/M metagenome (GOLD analysis project Ga0265342, IMG submission 203125) | Rhizosphere microbial communities from Carex aquatilis grown in University of Washington, Seatle, WA, United States - 4-CB3-27 metaG | ecosystem: Host-associated > Plants > Roots > Rhizosphere...
GTCCAGCGGGCGGCCCTGGGCCAGGACGTGGCCGAAGACGGTGTTGAACGCCTTCACGACGTGCGCGCTGGCCGGGGCGGCCTTGGCGATCTCCTGCGCGCCGGAAATGCCGTCAGGGGTGACCAGCGCGGTGGCGTCGGCGTTGAAGGTGTTGGAGATGTCGATGATGACCTTGCCGGCCAGCGCGTCCCCGTACTGGGCGAGCACCTGCGCGGCGCTGGCGTAGGGCACGGCGAGGATGACGATGTCGCCGGCCGGGGCGGTGCCGAATGATCCGGCCGTCGCGCCGCCGCCGAGGGCGGCGGCCAGGTCCCTGGCCTTGGCCTGGTCGCGGCCGGTGACCTCGACGACGTTGCCGCCTTCGACCGCGCGGGCGGCTATGGCGCGGGCCATGCCGCCTAGGCCGATGAAGCTGATGCTGCTCATGGACGGGTACTCACTTTCTGTGGTCTGGGATGAACTTGTTTGAAGGGATAGGGGCTCGGCTGCCCATCCGGGTGGCGTCAGATGTGACTGAACCCGCCGTCGACGACCAGGTTCGCGCCGGTGCGCCAAGATGAGGCACCCCTCCGGTCGTTGCTGCCTACCGGAACGGAGGGGTGCCTCACTTTATTCCGGAGGGGTGTGGCGCCATCTCGCATGCCCTCAGCCACGTCGCGCACGGGCATGCCGGCGAGCTCACCGGGGTCAGCCGCGCTCTCCCGGGCTCCTGAGCGGCGCAGAAAGGGGAGGCTGCCCTCAGTATCGCCGGTAAACTGACGAAGTGAGCCGTAGCGACGTTGAGCAGATGCGCAGGCCCCTGCGCCGCGACGCCCAGGAGCGCCGAGACAAGCTCCTCGCCGCGGCGCAGCGCGAATTCGCCGCACACGGCGTGGATGCCTCCCTTGAGAAGGTCGCACGCGACGCCGGCGTCGCCATCGGCACCCTGTACCGCCACTTCCCAACGCGCCTGGACCTGCTCATGGCCGCCTTCCAGCCCCGGCTTCAGGAGTTCCTCGACGGGGCCAACAAGGCCCTGGAGATGAACGACCCGTGGGAAGGGCTCGTCTACTACCTGGAGCACCTGTTCGGCATGCAGGCGGGAGACCGGGGTTTCAACGACTTCCTCTCCCGCCGTTTCACCGACAGCGCCGAGACCGAGCGCATCCACGACGAGATGTGCCAGCAGATCGTGGACATGCTCACCCGGGCCCAAGACGCCGGCGAGGCTCGCCGCGATATCACCCTGGCCGACATCGTCAACCTCATCTGGTCCAACGGCCGGATCATCGAGGCCACCAGCGCCACGGCGCCCAACGCCTGGCGGCGTTACCTCTACCTCATGCTCGACGCCTACCGGGCTGAGCGGGCACATCCGATCCCCGAGCCGCCGATGACGTACGAGCAGCTGTACGACGCCATGGTCCATCTCAGCGAGGCGGAGTAGGGGCGGCCGGTCTGCTGTCCGGTCAGCCGCTACATCGCGAAGAGGCGGAGCCCAGTGTCATTCGCCATCCGGCCGTCTTGGCGTCGTCCCGCGCCGCACCGGGGCCACGTCGCCCTGGGCAAACACTCATCAGCCACACCCCATCACTCTGGGCATCCAGAGTGATTCCGTTTCACTCCAGACACTTCGATCTTAGGGAAGCACCCATGTCCTCAAGCCAGCATTTCTCGGTCGGCATGATCGGCGCAGGCACCCTCGCGCAGGCGATCGCCGGCCATGCCGTCGCGGCGGGCCACCGCGTCATCTTCAGCAACAGCCGCGGGCCGGAGTCGCTCGGGCCGCTTGCGAGCCGGCTCGGCGCGAATGCGTCCGCGGGCACGGTCGCTGAGGCGGCGCGGGCCGGTATCGTGATCCTCGCGGTCGGCTGGGAGCAGGTGCCCGCGGCGGTCAAGGACGTACCGGACTGGAACGGGCGGATCGTGATCGACGCAACCAACCAGTGGCAGGACTTCAGCCACGGGATCGCGGCCGACCTGGGAGATCAGACCGGCAGCGAGCGCAATGCCGCGCTGATGCCCGGCGCGCGCGTCGTCAAAGCGTTCAACGCGCTCTACGGCCAGATCACCGCGCAGGACCCCCGCCGCACCGATGGCCGCCTCGTCGCCTTCCTCGCCGGCGACGACGCGGGCGCCAAGGCCACCGTCTCAGCGTTTGCCGACTCGATGGGATTCGCGCCCGTCGACCTCGGCGGACTGCATGACGCCGGACGTCTCATGCAAGTCGGCGGCGGCCCGCTGTCGGGGCTTCACGTCGTAAAGCTCGAATAGCCGCAGCAGAGCTGGCCCTGTCCAGCTCGGAAACCCCCTGCCACGCCGCCGCGGTAGGGGCGAAGGTACTGCTGGATGGCGACCCTGAGCAGCTCACCTCTGTCGATGCCGGAGGCGCATTCGGGATGCTGGTCCGCGACCGCAACAACGCGGGCGCCCCGATGGCCGCTTCAGCCCGGCCAGCGCCCCGCGTCCCGGGCCCGCTGGCACTCGCTGATCAGGCTCGAGTAAAGGCCCTCCCGCCGCAGGACCGCGCCCTTCTCGCCGTCCGGCGGCCAGGACTTCCTGGTTGTACTGCGCGGTGAACGTCCGCCGGCGGGCCTTCTCGGGCACCTCCGGATCGGGACGGTCCTGCCACTCGCCGGTAACCAGTCCCGCATCGCCGGCTCCCGGCCTGCGGTCGAGCGAGGTCATCGTCATCTAGGAAAGCGTCTCCATCCCCGCTCTAGAGGAGTGTCAGTGGTTACTGAGGGGCGGGCGCCTCACGACAGCCTGGCAGAGAGGGGCGACCCCGCAGGACTTCGCGACCTCGCTGACAGGTCGCTTCTCAACGGTGACGGCGGTGATGACCAGCCGGGCCTTCGACATCCTCCGCGGAACGCTAGGAGGCTCCGGCTCAAAGACCCGGAGCCTCCCGTCCCAGTGGAGCAAACCTCCGAGACCCCTCCCGCGCGACCACGATCCCAGCAGAGACGCTCGCCGCAGACGGCGAGCTGACCCGCCGCCACGACGCCTACCGCGCCGGCCTGGCCGGCCCGGCCCTCGCCCCGCCCCCGCCCGCCGCGCCCCGGCCGCAGGCCGTGACCCGGGTGACCCTGCACTGGGACGAGGGGACCAGCAGCGTCTTCTACCCGCCCGCCGTAACGTAAGGCAGCGGCAACCGGTTCCCGCGCCCGCCCGACCGGCGGCGCGGGAGCATGAGGCCAGCCCCGTTGCGGCTGCCGTGCTCGATCACTGCGAGGACGTATACTTTCGCGCCGTTTGAGCAGGGGAAACAACCTCTGCAGTTCAGTCAAGAAGTAAGCGCGTCCTGCTCGCCGACTGACCCGATCACGACAATTGAGCCAGAGTCATTTTTTCGTGGCCGTTAGCAGTGAATAGATACCCCGGCAATGCCAGCAGTCGCACAGCTTGGCTGTCCGGCCAGGGTGAACCTCGCCGGGGGATGAGGGTCCTGGCATGACCGCGGCAGCACCGACGCCCCGGTGCCTTCCTGCCACGGCGGCACCGTCACCGCCCCGATAGGCGAGGCCGGCCGCGGTTCCCCTGCGAGCTCCCCGCCCTGCCCGGCGGGCGGCCCCGAGACGGCAGGCTCCTCCAATACCCGCGTCACTTCCTCCCGCGCGATCACCAGCCGCGAGACCTGCGCCTCAGCCCTGGCCAGCTCCTCCGCAAGCTCCCCGATCCGGCTGCGCAGCCGGCCCGCCTCCGCCTGGGCGGCCGCCTCCCGTCGTTTGAGTTCCCCGATCAGCGAGCCCATCCACGGCCTCCTTCCCCCCCGCACACGACGGTAGAAGACCAAGCCGCCGATCAGCCGCCTATCGAGCAAAACTGCTGGTCAGAAGTCCCTTCAGAAGAGCCGCACCCAACCTAATTGCCTCTCCGGCGCTCTGCAGGCGCGTCCATGGGACGGCGCGCCCGACAGGACTGGCGGATATGGATGCCGGAGCCAAGACTGGTCAGCGGACTGGCCGCGCACTCGTAATCGGCAGGGAGCCTTCCTCGTCCGGGACGATGTCGGCGTTCGCTCATCTGGAAGGCCACCGGATCCGGCGGTCATGCATGAGCATAGGCACAGGTGTGCCGACGTCATCGCCAGCTACGAGGCCCCTGCTAGCGACTAAGGTGATGCCTGTAGCCAGTGAAGGCAAAGATGCTGCTCAACGGCCTAAGTTGCAGCCAGGACGGTCGGCGTAACCGCTCCCACTGGCCCCGTCCGTGAGCCGTCCCGTCCTCGTCCGTGGCCCGTTCCGCCTCCGTCCGTGGCCGACACGGCCCCCGGAACCTGGTGCCCACGGACGCATAGCGGACGGCGGCAGCCCGGGATCGCGCCTTGAAACGCGTCCGTGCTGGTCAGCGGGGGGTGACTCGGGCGGAGCGAGCGTGCTGTGAAACCGTCGACTCAGCCTAATAGCCATACGAGCCGCCTCACATGCCTTGACAGAAATACACATGTAGGTGAATATGCGCTTAGTCATATGCTGCGCAACGTCAATGCGGACGAGGAGAACGATGCGCATGGCAGAGACGGCGGCCCCCGGGCAGGCGGCCCTGCCGGGTGCGGGAGCACCCGGGCCTGTGCTGGCCGCAGACGACCTGGTCGTCGAGTACCCGCTCAAGCACGGAAAGAAGCTGCGCGCTGTTGACCAGGTGAGCTTCCGGCTGGGCGCGGGCGAGGTCCTCGGAGTAGTAGGCGAGTCCGGCTCCGGTAAGTCGACACTCGGTAAAGTCGTCGCCGGCTTCCTGAACCCCACCTCGGGTCAGCTCCGCTTCCCGTCGGGCACCGGTGACCTCGCCCCCCGCGAGCAGCGCAAGCCCCGCGGCTACCGGGATATTCAGATGATCTTTCAGGAGTCCGCCATGGCACTCAACCCCCGGCTGCCGGTATGGCGGATCGTCGGCGAGGCTATCGCGCCCAACCTGACCACCTTCTCAGCCTGGAAGCGGGCCGGAGTCGCTGACCTCAGGGCACGGGCCGTCGGCTACCTAGAACGGGCCGGACTACCCGCGGCAGCGTTCGCGGACAAGCACGCGGCCGAACTGTCAGGCGGCGAGAAGCAGCGCGTCGCTATCGCCAGGGCGCTCGCGGCATCACCTGCCGTCATGGTGTGCGACGAGTCCGTTTCCGCGCTTGACGTGTCGATCAGGGCCGTCGTCCTCAACCTGTTCCAACGGCTGAACCGCGAAACCGGAATCGCGATGGTCTTCATCAGCCATGACATCTCCGTTGTAGCTCATCTCGCCGATCAGCTCGCGGTCATGTACCACGGCCGGATCGTCGAGTACGGAGACCCGGCCAGCATCATCTCCGGCCCGCAGGACGAGTACACGAGACGCCTCATCGCCGCCGTGCCGACCCTCGAGCGCGGCGGAGCGCCAGCCGACCGGGAGCCCGGTCCTCCGTATCCAGCGCGTATCACCACCCGAGGAGCGATATGAACCCCTTCAGGGCAAGACGAACTCGCGCCAGAGCAACCAGAGTATTCGCCGCCGTCGTTGCCGTGACGGCCATAGTGGCCCTTGCCGCCTGCTCGTCGCGGTCGTCGGGTCAAGCCGGCGGCGGGAATAGTAACAGCAACGGGACGATCACGATCGGAACGGAATTCCCGCCCGGCACCCTCGACCCCACCACGGGCACTCAGGGTTCCGACCTGGCTTACCTGAACCTCGTATTTGACGCCTTGGTGCAGGAGAACCCGCAGACCGGAGCGATCGAGCCGATGCTGGCGACGTCCTGGAAGTACCCCAGTGCCGACAAGCTCGAACTCGCGGTATTCCTGCGGCACGGGGTCAAGTTCCAGGACGGAACCCCCTTCAACGCGCAGGCCGTCGTCGATTACACGAAGGCCTTCCTCAAGGCCGGCGACATCGCCAACCTGCTGCAGTACGTCACCTCGGTCACGGCAGTAGGCGACTACGAGGTGATCTACCACCTGAGCCAGCAGAACGCGCTGCTTCTCGGCGGCCTCGCCGGCCGCGCCGGGACGATTCCGTCACCGACAGCGGTGCGGAAAGAGGGCGCGAACTTCGCGGCGCACCCAGTCGGCACCGGGCCGTACTCATTCGTCTCCGAGACGCAAGGGGCGAGCTACGACTTCACGAGCTTCCCCGGATACTGGAATAACGCCAACGTCAAACGCGTGAAGAATATCGACTACAAGATCTTCCAGAGCGACACGGCCCTGGCGGACGCCATCAGGACCGGCAACGTGGACGTCGCATTTGACCTCTCCCCGCAGGACGTAAGCACCTTGAAGAAGGAAGCGAACCTCACCGTGTCGGTGGGGCCTGGCACGCAATTCAGCCTCGCCTACTTCAACTCCTCGAGAAAGCCGCTGAACAACGCTGCGATCAGGCTTGCATTCAACCTGGCGCTTAACCGCGCGGACCTTGCGGAAGCCGTGACGAACGGCCTTGGCCAGGTCACGACCGAGCCGATGCCGCCGGGAACCATCGGCTACGTGAAAAGCCTCGACCCGGTCTGGTCCTATGACCCCGCCAAGGCCAAGGAACTCGTGCGGCAGGCTGGATACCCCCATGGCGTGAGCATGACCTGCTACGAGTACCCGGGCCTGGGATTCGAGACCGCGACGCCGATCATCATCTCAGAAGAACAGGCCGTCGGGATCAACCTGACGGTCATACCCGGCACGCCCGCGCAAGTAGGCACGTTCTTCACCAACAAAGCAGCACCCGAGTGCTTCCTCGCCGATTACGGCGGCGGGACCGCGCCGGGCAACTATGAGCTGCTGTGGAGCCAGTCGTACTACAACGCGGGCAAGACCAGCTACGGCATCGATCAGTACTTCGAGCAGTTCTACCAGGCCTACTCGACCGCCGGGGTTTCCCAGATCTCCTACAACATCCTCAAGAGCCAGCAGACTAACCCTGGTTACGCGCCGATGTTCACGTCGCCTCTGGTGAATGTGTACCGGAAGAACATCGGCGGGTGGGTCGCAAGCAACCTCGGCATCGATAACTGGCGCGGTCTCTACTACACGAGCTAGAGGTGCAGCGAGTGCAGATCATGCACGGGCGCCGAGGCCAGGGTCAGGCGCTGTCCCAGGCAGCGCCTGAGCCCGGCGAGGAGATGCTGCGGATCGGCGGGCTCGAGGTTGAATTCCGCGCCGGCCCGGCGCGGACCACCGCGCTTCGCGGCGTCGACCTGACGCTGCGCGCGGGCACGGTCCTCGGCGTCGCGGGCGAGTCCGGGTGCGGCAAGACCACATCCGCGCTCGCGGCGATGGGGTTGCTTCCGCGCAGTGCCGTCGCGCGCGGGTCGATCCGCTACCGGGGCACGGAGTTGCTTGCCTTGCCCGAGAAGGAGCTCAGGCGCTACCGGGGACGCCATCTCGCGATGATCTTCCAGGAGACGACCACGGCGCTGAACCCGGTCATCCGCGTCGGGGACCAGCTGATGATGGCTGCTCGCGCGCACGGGCGCGGCGGCCAGGCCGAGGCACGGGAGCGAGTCCTCGCGGCGCTCGCCGATGTCCGGCTGGCCGACTCGGAACGGGTCATGTCCAGCTACCCGCACGAGTTGTCGGGCGGCATGTGCCAGCGGGTCGTCATCGCGATGGCCGTGAGCTGCGGCTCCCGGGTCCTGTTCGCGGATGAGCCGACGACCGCGCTTGACGTGTCCGTCCAGGAGGAGATCCTCGAACTTCTGCGCGGGCTGGTCACGCGCCGCCGGCTCGCCATGATGATGATCTCGCACGATCTCGCGGTTCTGGCCGATGTCTGCGACGACATCGCGGTGATGTACCGCGGGGAGATCGTGGAGTACGGACCGGCCGGCACGGTGCTTGCCAGCCCGGCCCACCCCTACACCCGGGCTCTCCTCGACTGCCTTCCGACGCTCCGGGGCCGCCGGGGTACGCTGCCTGAGCTGCCCTCCGCCCCGGATGACGCCGGGGCGTCAGGCGGGTGCCGTTTCCGTGCGCGCTGCGGGTGGGCCATTGACGCCTGCCAGGAGCCGCCGGCGCTGTCCCCGGTGCTGCCCGGGCAGCCGCGCCTGTCCCGGTGCTGGAGAAGCACCGACGTGCTCGGGCTCATGGCAGCTGGCGAGAGTGCCGGAGGCCAGCCAGGGGACGCAGCGGTGACGAGCGACCACGGGAACTTCGACCGATGACCAGGATCATTCTCCGGCGCCTGGCGACGTCGATTCCGACGGTCTTCGTCAGCACGATCCTCGTGTTCGCCTTGCGCTACCTGCTGCCAGGAGGGCCGGTCGAGGCAATGCTCGGCGGTGGCACCGGCCAGTACACCGCCTCGCAGATCGCCGCGCTCGAGGCTCGCCTCGGGCTGAACGCGCCGGTCCCTGTCCAGTACTGGCACTGGCTCACTGGCGTGCTGCACGGGAATCTGGGGACGTCGTACTACAGCCAGCAGCCGGTCTCCACGGTGATCGCGCCACGGGTCATCCCGTCCCTCGAGCTCATCGTCGGGGCGCTGATCGTGTCCACGGTGATCGGCGGCGGACTGGGCATGCTCGCCGCGGTCAAGCGCGGTCGTCCGACGGGAAGGGCTATCCAGCTCACGTCCGGACTCGGCTTGTCGATCCCGGACTTCTGGCTGGCAGCCGTGGCGGCCGGCGTCCTCGGGCTTACCTGGAACGTCTTCCCCGCCGTCGGGTTCACCCCGATCTCCCAGAGTCTCGGCGGCAATATCGACACCCTGACCCTGCCGGTCCTTGTGCTGTCGGTCGTCACCGGCAGCTTCCTCGCCCGGCACGTCAGCAGCGCGATGGCCAGCGCCCTGGACAGTCCGTACATCAGAACCGCGTGGGCGATGGGTCTGCCGCCCCGCAAGATCTACCTGAACTGCGCGCTTCGCAACGCGGTGGCTCCGGTCATTACCTTCATCCCGCTCGCGTTCACCGCACTTGTCGGGGGCACCGTGCTCGTCGAGAACATCTTCGCCATTCCCGGTCTCGGCACCGAGATCGTCAGCTCAGTGAGCAATGAGGACTACCCCATCGTGCAGGCGATCGTGCTGCTCGTCGGTGTCCTGGTCGCTGTGCTTAACCTGCTGGCCGACGTCAGCCTCGCACTCTTCGACCCGAGGATCAGGAATGCCATCTCGGAGTAGCGGCCGCAGCGGAGCAGGGCTGGCAGCAGGCGTCGGCGGGGCCGTGCTAGCGCAAGAGGTCGCGGAGGATGCGACCTTGGCGGCTGAAGCCGCGCACCTCGACGGACGCGGCACCGGGGCACGGCGTTTCGGCCTCGTTCCCCGCATTGGCCTCGTGATGTTCTTGTTCATCCTGCTGGCCAGCCTGCTAGCGCCGATTTTGCCGATCGACAACCCGCTGCAGCAAACGCTGTCGCTGCGCAACGCCGGGCCGTCGCTGCACCATCTGCTCGGCACCGATCTCGTTGGCAGGGACGTGTTCAGCCGGGTCATCTACGGTTGCCGCTCGGCGTTCGAGGGCGTGGGAATCGGTGTCCTCTCGATGCTTGTGCTCGGCGTGCCCTGGGGGCTTGCGGCCGGCTTCTCCGGAACTGCGGTAGACGAGGCGCTGATGCGCATCGCCGATGCCATGCTCTCGTTCCCGCCGCTGATTCTGGCGATCGGCGTCGTCTCCGCGCTGGGGTCATCCATCACCCACGCGATGGTGACGGTCGGCGTCATCTCGGCGCCAGGTCTCGCACGGCTGCTGCGATCGGCGACGCTACCGCTGCGCGGCGCCGAGTTCGTTCTCATCGCACAGTCGCTGGGGGTCAGTCGCTGGCGTACCGCCGTTCGGCATGTCCTTCCCAACGCGATGGCTCCGGCCGTGGTGCAGACCGTCGCCGCCGCCAGCTACTTCCTCATTGTGGAGGCGGCGCTCAGCTTCCTGGGACTCGGCGTGCCGCCCCCCTCTCCGTCGTGGGGGGCGGACATGGCCACCGCGTACCTCAATTTTACCGGCGACCCCGCTGCCACGATCGTCCCCGGCCTCGCCATCACGATCGGCGCGTGGAGCATCAGCGCGGTTGGCGACGGCTTGCGAGACGTGCTGGTGCGCGCGTGACGGTTGACACCGTGCACGGTCCCGTCGGCGGCCACGCCGACGGTGACGGCGTCCTGTCGTTCCTCGGCATCCCGTACGCCGCGCCGCCGGTCGGCCCGCGACGGTTCATGCCGCCGGTGCCGCCGCAGCCTTGGACGGATGTCCGTTACGGACGGGATTACGGTCCGACGGCGCCGCAGGTGCGCGCCGCGGGACCAGTGGCGCAGCTGCTCCCCGGTGAGCCCATCCTCGGCGAGGACTACCTGAACCTGAATATCTGGACACCGGATACCGACGGCGCGAGACCGGTCATGGTGTTCATCCACGGAGGCTCCTTCACCAGCGGGTCCGGCGCGATACCGACGTACAACGGATCCCAGTTCGCGCGCCACGGCGTCGTGCTCGTGACGATCAACTACCGTCTCGGCGCCGACGGGTTCCTGTGGTTCGGCGATGGAACGCCCAACCTCGGCCTACTCGATCAGATCGCGGCACTCGCCTGGGTGCGGGACAACATCCGGGCGTTCGGCGGAGACCCCGCCAACGTCACCATCTGCGGCGAGTCTGCCGGGGCCATGAGCGTGTGCACCCTGCTCGCGATGCCCGCCGCAACCGGCCTGTTCCGGCGCGCGATCGCTCAGTCCGGTGCCGCACGCTGCGTGATCGGCCCGGACTCGGCGGTGCGGATCGGCGCCAGGCTGGCCGAGATCCTGGGCGTGGCCGCAACCCGCGCTGCGATCGCAGCGGTGCCTATGCCCCGGCTGCTGGCCGCCCAGTCGCAGCTGTCCCAGGAGGTCGCAGCGGAGCCCGATCCGCAGCGGTGGGGCGACGTCGCCCGCAACATCATGCCGTTCGAGCCGGTCGTCGACGGGCACCTACTGCCGGCCGCGCCGATCCAGGCCCTCCGCGGCGGAGCGGGTGCGGACGTGGACATACTCGTCGGGACCAATGTCGACGAGGCGAACCTGTTCTTTGTACCGACCGGCGTCGTCGACCAGGCGGACCACGAGGCGTTGTCCCAGTTCGTTCGCGCCCGCCGCTATCCGCCGTCGGTCATCAGCGCATACCGCACCGCCCGTCCGGACTCGTCGTACGGCGAGCTGATGGCCGCGATCATGACCGACGGGTTTTACCGGATCCCGGCGCTGGAGGTCGCACGCGCCCACCCCGGAACCTACATCTACGAGTTCGCGTGGAGGTCGCCCGCGTTCGACGGCGCGCTCGGCGCGTGCCACGCCCTTGAATTGCCGTTTGTCTTCGACAACCTAGACGCCCCCGGGTACGCCGCACTGCTCGGTGCGCGGCCACCGCGGAGACTCGCGGAATCGATGCACCGCGCGTGGTCCGCGTTCGCCGCGACCGGCGACCCCGGATGGCCGCCTTATGACGATCGCGGCCGCCCGGTGCTGCGCTTCGGCACCTCCGACGAGCTCACCGCCAGCGAGCGGGCGGACGAAGACGCCGTGTGGGACAGCGAGGGTGAGACTGAGGCGGAGCGGGTCAGCCGGGAGTGATTCGGGCGGAGCACGCGGGCTGTAAAACCGGTCGGAGCTGCTCAACGCCCGCAGTCGCCGCAGCCGCAGAGATCACGTGGCATGCCCGGATCGGCAGAACCGGCTCTAGCGCTGGCCGCCAGGCATCGGGACGGAGCGGGCAGAAGACCGTTCGGCCGGGTACGCGAACCTGCGGCCGTTCCGCACCACCAGCTGATCTGTCAGCTAATTCGCATGCCTGCCGACGCGGGAGTGTCCGGGCGGCGGCGAATGCGCATGACCTGGCGAACATACCCTTCCAGTGGAGTCCCAGACTTTATATACAGGTCAAGCCCTGCCGCTGTCTGACTCATGATTTCGGTTACCGGGGCAAACGGTGCTTTTACTCTTCGTAGTGAAGATCCGAATGCCCATGGTCTTCTCGCTGAGCCTTTTCTCGGCCAGCATCTTCTGCTTCGGCCTGGCAGCGCGTCCGCTTCGACCAGCTCACGCAGGCGGCTGCGGCGCGCGTTGGCGTCAGGAACGAAGGGGGCGCAGGCCGGTGCGGATTTCGCTGACCAGGATCTCGGGCTGTTCCAGGGCCGCGAAGTGCCCGCCCTTGTCGGCCTCGCCGTAGTGGATCAGGTTGCTGTAGGTGTCTTCGATCCAGCTTCGCGGGAAAAGTGGGATGTCCTTCGGGAAGACGGTCACCGCGACCGGGAGCGTCAGCTTCGGGCCGGCGAAGGTGCCTGTTTTGTTCTCCCAGTAGATGCGGGCGGACGACGCCGCGCTGTTGGTGAACCAGTACAGGGATATCGCGTCGAGCATGTCGTCCCTGCTGAGGGCGTCCTCGGCGAGCCCGTGGTTGTCGGTCTTGGACTGGAACTTGTCGTAGATCCAGGCTGCCTGGCCGGCGGGAGAGTCCGCCAGGGCGAATCCGGCAGTCTCCGGCTTCGTGCCCTGAAGGTGGTTCGCCCCGCCGAGATCGCCGGTGTAGAGGGCAACGGTCTCCACGGCGTGGCGCTGCTGCGGCGACA
>Ga0265342_10003672_pt1 | contig 12459 bp, 12 predicted proteins | sample 4CB327metaG_FD_203125 | JGI IMG/M metagenome (GOLD analysis project Ga0265342, IMG submission 203125) | Rhizosphere microbial communities from Carex aquatilis grown in University of Washington, Seatle, WA, United States - 4-CB3-27 metaG | ecosystem: Host-associated > Plants > Roots >...
GGCGGGTTTGAAACCCGCCCCTACAACTCAATGGTAGTTTGGTCAACGACCTTCTCGATGGTCATACTCTCGACCATGGTCGCCTTCGTGACGTCCGCGCCCATCGTGTTCTCGCTGCTCGTCCCGCCGATAGTGGCCCTCTTCGCGTCTGGGGCCGCGTTCGCCCCAGAAACATCCAGGCCATCCAACCAGGCCAACCACCAGCAACGCCAGAATCAATGATTTCTTCATCGGTGTCCCCACATTAGAAATAGGCACGCACGCCCAGTCCGATGTCGATGGTGAAGTCCAGCGGCGGAACGATCACGATGGCGGGCGCAATCTCGAGGTAGGCTTCAAGGAAGTCTGGGCGGCGGAATGTGGCGGCGAGGCCCAGCGGAACGCGGGCGAGCAGCACGACGTCGTGGCCGAGCTCGTTCGAGCCATAAGCCGATGTGATCAGCCGGCCACCGAAACCCGCATACCAGTCGAGACGGTTCGTCCTGCTGACGATGTTGTCTTCGTAGAGGTAGTCCATGTGGAAGCTGAAGTTGTGATTGATGTTGCCGCAGCGGTACGAGTTCCCGTTACCATCCCGACACCAGTCGTAGCCCCATCCGCCAAACCCGAGCCCGAAGTCGAAGGCGTGGCCACCCCCGACAAAGAGCTTGGCCGTGACGGCCGTCGGCTCTCCGATTTGGAAGCCCAGCCCAAAGTTGCGCGAGGTGCCAACCTCGGTTGCCTGCGCGCGAGTGGCGTCGGCGGATAGAATTGCCATGACGGCGAACGTGAGAACGATGAGAGGTCTCATGACGGCAGTCTCACGACGCCTTCGGGGACGGGTTTGTTGGGTCATCATCTACCCACGCGTCTACAGCACTTTTCGCGCCAGCGATGAGACCGAGCAATTTCGTGCGGTTGAAGCTCGACAAGATCTTGAGAAGGGCTCGTTCGACCAAAATGAGTTGCCGTCTCCATCAGTTTGGATGGACTGGCCAACGAACGTCAGCAACGCACCCGCCGTAAAGCTCGCTCCTGCTGAAAAACACATCCTATTTCCTTCCGGGCGATGATTGCTGCGGCGCAAGCCGCTGCTGAGCGAGTAATTCCACGACCTCGCTCGTCGAGGATTTCGCCAAGGCGGCCGTCGCCAGCATCTCGGCATCGACCAGCGTGGTTGCGCGAATCGCGTTCTTGACCTCGAGGATCTCGCCAGGGGCCACGCTGAATTCGCGCAATCCGAGCCCCAGGAGCAGCTGGGCGTACGTTGGATCGCTAGCCATCTCACCGCAAATCGACAGGGGCCGGCCAGCATCGCGTGCGGCATCGGCCACGAACCGGATGACCCGCAACACGGCCGGGTGAAGGGGTTGGTAGTAGTCGTCGACGCCGTCGTCTTCGCGATCGGCAGCCAGTACGTACTGCACCAGATCGTTCGTGCCCAGACTGAAGAAGTCGAGCTCTTTGGCCAGCATTCCAGTCAACACCGCCGCCGACGGGACCTCAATCATGGCTCCCAATGGAATCTTTGCATTGAAAGCCTTCCCCTCGGTGGTGAGCTCCGCCATCGCTTGCTCTAGTAGGGCTCGTGCAGCGCGCACCTCTTCGATCCCTCCCACCACCGGTATCAGCACCCACACGGGGTGGTCCGCGCTGACCCGCAGAAATGCCCGCAGCTGGCTCTTCAGAACGCCGGGATTCCTGAGCAAGAGGCGAATCCCGCGCTGGGCGAGCGAAGGATTGCGAGCCTTTGGCAAAGGAAAGTAGGGAAGTTGCTTGTCGCCACCGAGGTCGAGCAGACGCAGCACAATCTTGCGCGGATGAATGCGCTCGGCGGCGTACTTCCAGAGCTGGTACTGTTCCTCCTCGCTTGGAAAGCCGCTACGGATCGAAAATGCGAACTCGGTGCGATACAGACCAATTCCATCGGCGCGATACAAGCAAGCCGCCTCCGTGTCCGAAACCTTGCTGGCGTTCGCGAGCAGGGGGACCGGGATGCCGTCGAGCGTGATCGAGGGCAGATCCAGGCTCTCCTGCAGTGTCGCGCGGTAACCGGAAAGCTCGGCCTCGAGCCGCTCGTACTCGCTGCGTACCGACTCGTCCGGGTTGACGAAGACGATGCCAGTCATGCCGTCGACGATGAGCTGGTCGCCAGTCTTGATCTTGATGGCGGCGTCTCGGATCCCTGACACCGCCGGGATGCGCGTCGAGCGCGCGAGAATCGACGTGTGTGAAAATTTTCCGCCACGATCCGTCACGAGGGCTCGCACCCGAGTGAGCTCGAAACGTGCGGTCGCCGACGGCAGCAACTCGTCCGCAACCAGGATGGACCCGTCCGGGATCTCGAGCACGCTCGTGCCGTCGTCCTTGGCCAGTGCCGCGAGCACGCGACGACCGATGTCGCGAATATCCGCCGCGCGTTCGCGCAAGTAAGGGTCCGAGACCTGATCGAAGGCGCGGACGAAGGTTTCGATGACCTCGACCAGGGCGGCCTCGACGTTGATTCGACTGTGCTGGACCACAGTCACCACCTGACCGTGGAATCGGCGATCCCGGACCGCCAGCGCTTGAGCCGCGAAGATGTCGCCCTCGCTGGCGCCGATGCGGCTAGCGACGTCGTCCCTCAGCGCAAGCAGCTGTTTCTCCGCGGTCCCGACAGCCACGTTGAAGCGGGCTAGCTCGGCGTCCACCTGTGTGACGTCCAGGCTGTGCCGTGGAACCAGAATTTGATCGAGCGTCGCGAGGACGAAGGCTTCGCCGTGCGCGATGCCTGATGAGATGGGAATGCCTCGAAGCAGCGAGCTCTGCGACGCCGTCGTCATCTGCCTCAGCTCAGAGCTAATGCAGTGCGCTTCTTGCCGATCAGGCCGTAGCTCTTGAGCTTGCGGTACAGGGTCGCCGAGCCGATGTGGAGCTGCTCGGCGGTGTGGGTCTGATTGCCGTCGTTCAGCTCCAGCGCCGCGAGGATGTATTCCTTCTCGACGTCGTCGAGCGGCCGTACCTTCCCCTTGGTGGCCACGGGGGCGGTCAGCGCCTGGCGGATCTCCTCGGGCAGATCCTCAAGCTCCACGCGGCTGCCGCGGGCCAGCGCCACGGCACGCTCCATGGCGTTCTCGAGCTCGCGCACGTTGCCGGGCCACTCGTAGCGCAGCAGCTGATCGGCAGCCTCCGGGGCAAGACTGGTGATCTGGCGCTTCATGCGCACAGCGGCGTCGGCCAGCAACACCCGCCCGAGTGGCAAGATGTCGTCTCTGCGTTCGCGTAGCGGTGGCACGTGCAGCTCGACCACCTTGAGCCGGTAGTAGAGATCCTGGCGAAAATTGCCGCCCGCCACGCCGTGGGCGAGATCGCGATTGGTCGCGGCCACCACGCGCACGTCGACCTTGCGGTTCTTGTTTTCACCGACGCGCCGGATCTCCCGCTCTTGCAGCGCGCGCAGGAGCTTGACCTGCATGCCCGGCGAAACCTCGCCGACTTCGTCGAGCAGCAGCGTTCCGGAGTTGGCGGCCTCGAACAGGCCCGGCCGGTCCTGCGTCGCACCCGTGAACGCACCCCGGGCGTGGCCGAAGAGCTCACTTTCGAGGAGCGTCTCGGTAATGGCACCGCAGTTGACCGCCACGAACGGCCCGGCTGACCGCGTGGACTCCTCGTGGACGAGCCGTGCGACCCGCTCCTTGCCCGAGCCGCTTTCGCCGGTGATGAGGACGGTGGAATCGACCTTGGCCACCCGGCGCGCCAGGTCCACTAGCTGTGCCATGGTGCCGCTCTTGGCAACGATGGCAAGCGGCTCCTCGACGTCGCGAGCCACGCGAACCAGTGCTCGGCGGTGCAAGCGCAGCTTCTGCTCGGCGGACTTCAAGGTGTCGGTAACCCGCTGGAGCGAGACATCGAGGCAGTCCTTGAGTCGCGTCGCTTCGAAGAAACGCAGCTCTTCCGCGCGCTCGTCACCCCACTCCTCGCGCGTTCGCCCGATGAGGTGGCAGGCTGCGTCGCCTTTGCCCACGCAGCGGTCTTCAAGGACATAGATCTCGTGGCCGCAGCTCCGACTGAGGTAGCCGCTGGTCAGTCCGCAAATGGTCCAGCACACGGGCACCTCCGATCGCCCAAAGTGCAAGAGATGTTGCTCGGCCTCGTAGGAGGCCAGGAGCGCGACGCCCGTCTTGGACAGGGGCCCCTCGCTTCCTGTCTCCACGTGAAAGAGACCTTGGAGGGTGTGGATGCGGGCACCCGCATGCTGCCATTCCTCGCTGCTGTCCCATTTGAACTCGCTCTGCATGGCCTCGGCCATGCGCCAGCCGTGGGCGAACCCGAACTGGGTGAGCACGGTGCGGGTGGCGGTTGCGCCGAAGTTCTCGACGAGGTACTTGCGCAGAAGCCCCATCGCCACAGCATCGAGCAGCAGCGCACGCTGTCCGGCGAAGCGGATCACTCCGCCTTCCGGGTCGATTTGTAGTAGTTCCTTGAGATCTAGATCGCCCACTTGCATCGCCCAGCCCCTCCTTCGATTTGAATGGGAAACTACTTCATCTTGAATGAGTCGGCCAGCCACAAGACGCGCTGGCGGCGCAAGTGGCCGTTATCATTGCCAACTAGTTGATGGCCCGGAATCTGCTTTAGCAGCATTGCGTACCAAGAAAGGCTAGAAGACATGAAAATCCAAAGTCCCAAGACCGTAGCACTCGGTGAGCTGATCCTGGCCGTCTACGACAAGGCCGCGGAGTACAGCACCGATCCCCAAGAGGTCTCGCGCCTGGCCACGCAGACCCTGTCGCATATGTTGTGGTACACGCCGAGTTCGACGAATTCACCGGCGCTTCTCAGCACGGTTTTATAGAGGGACTCATGACCAACTCGAAACGGTGTATCCCCATTTCTGTCGTCGCGGCTTTGGTTGCCACCCTCGCGCCGGGTTGCAAATCGACGACCGAGAAACCGGCGAACGAGACCTCCCAAGACTCGGCCGCGGCTCTTCAGCTGGCCAAGGCAAAGGCGGCAACCTTGGAAGCGACCCAGGCGATGGAAGACTACGCCTATGCGCGAAAGGCCGAATTCGTGGCCCAGATGAAGGTCGAGCTGGTGGCAACCCAGGAGGACTTGGACCGCCTCGGTAGCAACGTTTCCAGCTCCGCTGGCGCCGTCAAAGCCGAAGCTACGACCAAGCTCGAGGCTGCGCGCGTGAAGCTCGCGCAGACCAAGCAACAGCTCGAGCAGGCGGAGAACGCCACCGAGTCCAGCTGGAGCGACGTGAAGAAAGGTTTCAAGGAGTCTTACACCGGGTTGAAGGACTCCATCGTGCTGACGCGGCAGTGGTTGAGCGACAAAGTCGCCCCGTAACAGGGGCTAGCCGCAGCGACACGCGCCCAAGCGAGCTTGAAAGGTGAAACGATCATGCCACGAATGATGTGGCCGCATCTGCGGCATCCGCGCGAGGTCAGCGCCATGGTCGAAACCCAGGTAAGACGCTGGGCGCTGAGGCAGAAAGGGCACCCAAACGCTCATCTCGAGACCTGGCCGGTGGTGACGATCTCGCACGAGGCCGAGGATCAAGGGATTGCGCTTGGGCGGACCGTCGCGGATGCACTCGGGTTTGGCTACTGGGACCGCGATCTCGTGCTCGAGCTCGCTCGCCTCATGAACCCCAACACGGCGAACGGCGATGCCCTCGACGAGCGCACCCGCGAGGCGATCGAGGAGTTTCTTGGCACGAGTCTGCCGAGCCGCGATATCGTGTCAGCCGACTATACCGATCTGGTTCGTCGGATTGTGGATTCCATTGCTCATCACGGCGGAACCGTGTTCGTGGGTCGGGGAGCCCAGTTTCTCGTCGATCCTCGCGATTCCCTTCGTGTGCGGCTGGTGGCTCCGTTCGACCTTCGCGCCCGGGAGCTTGAAGCCAGCAAAGGGCTCACCTTCGAAGCGGCCAAACAAGCGATCCATGTCGGCGACAACGAGCGCGCAGCGTTCGTGCTCCATGCCCTGGGACACGAGGTGGCTGACCCGGCCCATTTCGACCTAGTCGTCAATACGGAAACCTACGCGCGGGAGCCCGCGGCAGGGTTGGTGCTGATGGCCTACTTCGCCAAGTTCGGCCAATGGCCTTTGACCGCGCATGGTTTGATAGCGGGGCGAATGCCGGGGCGTGCACCGGCGCTGCCATCCGTGGCTTTAGCGTCACGGGGGATACCGGTGACGGGCAGGTTGGAGTGATGTCGCCGGCTGCGCCTCAGCCGTCCAGCGCTCCCGGTGCAATGTCCGGACTCAGCCGGGAGGAAGCGCAGCTGAGGCTCAAGACGCAGGGGTGGAACGAGCTTCCTTTGCAGAAGAAGCGCAGCCTTCTGGCCCTGGTCTTGGAGGTCGTGCGCGAGCCCATGTTCATCATGCTGATCGTGGCGGGCACTCTGTATCTGCTCTTTGGCGATTCATCCGAAGCGCTCATGCTCCTCGGCTTCGTCTTCGTGGTCATGGCCATCACCATCATCCAGTCACGGCGGACCGAACGGGCGCTCGACGCCCTACGGGATCTGTCCAGCCCGCGGGCCCTGGTCATTCGCGGCGGCGCCCACTGCCGCATTCCAGGTCGCGAGGTCGTTCAAGGCGATGTTGTGGTTCTTGCCGAGGGCGACAGGGTGCCAGCCGATGCCATTCTTCGACAAGGAATCAACCTGTCGGTGGACGAATCGCTCCTGACCGGGGAATCCGCGCCGGTTCGTAAAGCAGCGTCGGCCAGCGAGACCAAGCTCAAGCGTCCAGGCGGCGAAGATCTCTCGTCGCTCTTTTCGGGCACGCTGGTGAGCGCCGGGCAAGGGGTCGCCGAGGTCGCGAGCACGGGCGTTCGCTCCGAGCTGGGGAGAATCGGCCAGGCCTTGCAGCAGGTGAAACCCGAGGCAACGTCACTCCAGAAGGACGCAGCGCGATTGGTGCGCATATTTGCCTTGGTCGGGCTTGCGGCGTTCATCGTGATGGTCATTGCCTACGCCGTCACGCGCGGTGGAGGCATCGCGGCTTGGAAGCAAGGGCTCTTGGCCGGCATCACCATGGCCATGTCGATCCTTCCCGAGGAGATCCCCGTGGTATTGACCATCTTTCTCGCGCTCGGGGCGTGGCGCATTTCACGCAAGCGCGTGCTGACCCGCCGCATGGCGGCGGTCGAGACCTTGGGCAAGACCACGGTTTTGTGCGTCGACAAGACCGGGACGCTGACCCTGAATCGCATGGCCCTCAAGCATGTCCTGGCGGGCGGTCACTCGGCCCTCCTCGCGCCGGAGACCACCTGGCTCCCCGAAGAGCTCCACGCCTTGCTTGAATACGCGATTCTTGCAAGCGCACGCGATCCGTTCGACCCCATGGAGCGCGCCCTGCGCACCACTGGCGAACGCGTGCTCAAGGAAACCGAACACTTTCACCCGGGCCATTCGCTGGTTCGCGCCTACCCGCTCAGCGCGGGCCTCGCAGCGGTCACGCAAGCCTGGCAATCGGGACAGAGCTCCGAGGTCGTCATCGCCTCCAAGGGCGCGCCCGAAGCCATCGCGAAGCTGTGCCATATGACGGCCGAGCAGAGCCAGGCGATGATGCTGCAAGTTGCGCCCCTGGCGTCCGAAGGATTGCGCGTGCTCGGCGTTGCTCGCGGAACCCTGGGCAAGGGTGCGCTCCCAGCCGCGCATGGCGACCTGGCGCTCGAGTTCCTCGGCCTGGTCGCCTTCGAGGATCCGCTGCGGCCCACGGTGCCCGCGGCGGTGGCTGAATGCCGGACGGCTGGAATTCGGGTCGTCATGATCACGGGCGACTACCCGGTGACCGCCCAGAGCATCGCCCGTCAGGCGGGACTCGCCAACTCCGAGAATGTCCTCACCGGTTCCGACCTCGAAGCGATTTCCGACGAGGAGCTCGCCGCGCGGGCCAAAAACGTCGGGGTGTTCGCGCGCGTCCTGCCCGAACAAAAGCTTCGCATCGTCAAGGCGCTCAAGGCGAACCAAGAAGTCGTGGCCATGACCGGCGACGGTGTCAACGACGCCCCGGCGCTGAAATCGGCCCATATCGGCATCGCGATGGGGGGGCGTGGCACCGACGTTGCCCGAGAGGCCGCTGACTTGGTTTTGCTCGACGACGATTTTGCCTCCATCGTGGTGGCCATTCGCTTGGGCCGGCGGATCTTCGACAACATCCGCAAGGCCATCGCCTTCACCTTTGCCGTCCATGTGCCCATCGCTGGGCTTTCCATTTTGCCCGTCTTCTTCGCGGACTGGCCGCTCCTGTTGCTGCCGACCCACATCGTCTTTCTCGAGTTGATCATCGATCCTTCGTGTTCCCTGGTTTTCGAGGCCGAACAGGCCGAGGCAAACGTGATGAAGCGCCCGCCTTGCAGCCCCAAGGATCGCCTCTTCTCGCTTCACACGGTGGGGTTGGCCCTATTGCAGGGGCTCAGCGTCCTTGCGGTCTGCGTGGGGGTGTTCCTCTTCGCCCACCGAAGTCACGCGCCTGAGGCAGCGCGCGCTCTGACCTTCGTCACGCTCGTCACGGCATTCCTGGTGGTGCTCCTGGCCAACCGCTCGTCGAGGTTCACGATCATCGAGGGATTGCGCGCACCCAACACCGCGCTTTGGCTGGTGCTCGGCGGCGCCGTGGGCATTCTGACGCTCGTTCTTCTCTCGTCGTTCGGGCAACGGATCTTCCACTTTGCGCCGATCCACGGCTGGGATCTCCTGCTCAGCATCGCTCTCGGCCTGGGGTGCACGCTTTGGTTCGAAGCGCTCAAGGTGGGCAAGCGATGGGCAACCGCACACCCGGCGCGACGGACCGCGATGGCCATACGTTGAGCGGATCCGGAGGTGCAGCCTTGCCCTTCTTGGTCAGCGTGCGATGGGTCTTCCAAACGTTGGTCGTCATTCCAGGCTTGCTTCTGCTCTGCGCCGGGTGCAGCAGGACATCTGCCCACTCGGTCAGCTTGCTTGGGTCCACGTCCATCCAGCCCTTCGCGGAAATGCTGGCCGAGCGCTATGCGAAGGACTTTCCGGGACAATTCGTGGAGGTCCAGGGGGGCGGCTCGACCGCTGGCCTGCAAGCGGCCGAGAGCGGTCTGGTGAACATCGGCATGTGCTCGCGTTCACTCACGGCAAAGGAATCCCTGGTATTCACCCCGATCCTCATCGCCCGCGACGGTCTTGCCCTGGTGGTCAACCCCGGGAACCCGGTCGCAAGTCTGTCCATCGAGCAGCTCCGCGCCCTGTTCGCGGGGCGGGTCACCAATTGGAACGAAGTTGGCGGCAAGAATGGCCCCATTCGGCCCATCACCCGCGAGGAAGGGTCTGGTACCCGCGAGAGCTTCGTCCGACTTGTGATGGGCGAGGAACGCATTTCCGGCCGCGCTTTGACCCAGGAGTCCAATGGCGCGGTCAAGGAGTTGGTCAAGGGGGATCCTGCGGCCATCGGTTACATGTCTCTGGGCCTGGTGGGCCAAGATCTGAAGGCCGTGGCGGTGGAAGGCAACCAGCCCACGGCCTTGAACGTGCTCGCGGGTCGCTACCACCTGGTGCGGCCGTTGCTGTTCGTCAGCAAGGGTACCGTCCATCCTGCGGCGCAGAAGTTTATCGACTTCGTGCTGTCGCCCGTGGGACAGACCCTGCTCGCAACCGAGGGGCTGGTGAGGGTGCGATGAAGCGCGACAGAGTGATTGGCGCGATTCTGCTCGTCGTGGCCATGTCAGCCATCTCGGGTCTTGCTCTCATCACCGTCTTCATCTTCCGCGAAGGCGTGCCCATCATCCTTCGCGTGGGCGCCAAACAGTTTTTTCTTTCGACCGACTGGGAACCGAGCCTCGGCCACTTCGGCATCCTGTCCATGTTGGTGGGGTCGCTGGTGGTGACCCTCGGTGCGGCGGTGATTGGCGTCGTCTTCAGCTTGGGCCTCGCGATTGTGCTGACGCAATTTTCGCCGCCTGGGCTTTCCTCGGCACTCAAGCCGGTCATCGAGCTTCTGGCGGGAATTCCTTCCGTCGTCTATGGGTTCGTGGGTGTGGTCACGCTTGTACCCCTCATCCGACACTGGCTGGGCGGGCCGGGCCTTTCGGTGTTGGCTGCGTCGATCGTCCTCGGAGTCATGATTTTGCCGACCATCACCAGCATCGCCATCGATGCCCTGCAAGCCGTGCCTCGGTCCTATCTCGAAGGCTCGATCGCCCTCGGAGCTACGCGCTGGCAGACCGTCACCATGGTGCTCTTGCGCGCGGCACGGTCGGGGCTCGTCGCGGCCGTGATCCTCGGAATGGGACGGGCCATAGGCGAGACCATGGCGGTGATCATGGTGGCAGGCAACGCGCTCGATGTTCCCCGCAGCTTGCTCGCCCCCGTGCGCACTCTCACCAGCAACATCGCGCTCGAGATGGGCTACGCCTCCGGGGAGCACCGCCAGGCCCTGTTCGCGACCGGCGTGACTCTGTTCGTGATCATCACGCTCTTCAACGTCGCCGCACTTGCCGTGTCTCGCCAGCGTGACGGCAGGGGGCGCGTAAGATGAAGATGCCGACAATCTCGCCTGCCTTTACCCAGCGCATCGCCGTGGGCTTGATGTGGACTCTTACCGGGATCACCTTCGCCGTGCTGGTCTTCATCCTCGCTTTCATCCTGGTGCACGGACTGCCGCACGTCACCTGGACCTTCCTCACCCAAGCTCCGAGGAGCATGGGGCGCGAAGGCGGAATCTTCCCGATGATCCTCGGCACCTTTCTCGTGGCTGGACTGGCGGTATTGGTCGCAGCCCCGATTGGGGTGGCGACTGCGGTGTACTTGTCCGAATACACGCGCGAGGGGCGTCTCACCGCGGTGATCCGTTTTGGCGCGGATTGCCTGGCCGGGGTGCCTTCGATCATCTTCGGCCTCTTTGGCTTCGTCTTCTTCGCCATCACCCTCGGCCTGGGGCTCTCGGTTCTCTCTGGCTCGCTCACCCTCGCGCTCATGGTGCTACCAACCATCATCCGCACCAGCGAGGAGGCCATTCGCGCCGTTCCGAGCTCCTACCGCGAAGTGAGCCTGGGCCTTGGCGGCACGCGCTGGCAGACCGTCTTCTACGTGGTCTTGCGCTCCGCTCTTCCCGGCATTTCCACGGGCATCGTGCTGTCGCTCGGCCGCAGCATCAGCGAGACCGCAGCGGTGATGCTGACCGCGGGCTCGGCGCTGCGGTTGCCGCGGTCGCTATTCGATTCCTCGCGCACGCTCGCGCTCCACTTCTACCTGCTTTCGCGTGAGGGGATCTCGATGCCTAACGCCTATGCAACCGCATCGGTCCTCATCATCGCCATCTTGGCGCTGAACCTGCTTGCCTATGCGCTGATGCGCCGCTTTGCGATCAAGGTAGGTCGGTAAAATGCAAACCGCAACGGCCACGATTCGCGCCCAGGGCTTCACAGCTTCGTTCGACGGTCAGCCTGCGGTCAGGGGACTCGACCTGGAGCTCTTCCCGCGCGAGCGTCTGGCGATCATCGGGCCGGCCAGAAGTGGCAAGACGACCTTTCTGCGCTCGCTCAACCGCTTGAACGATCTTCTCCCCGGATTCACCCACAGCGGGAAGATCCTACGCGACGGGAAGGACATCTATGCTGCGGGCGTGGACGTCGCCGAGCTTCGCCGCAAGGTGGGCATGGTCTATGCCACACCGGTGCCGCTGCCGTGGTCGATCTACGACAACCTTGCCTACGGCCTACGGCTGGCTGGCATCCGGGAGCGCTCGAGGCTCGACGAACGGATGGAGGCGGCTCTCGGGTACGCCTTCCTGTGGAATGAAGTCAAAGACCGCCTGCACGAGCCCGCCAACGTTCTTTCGGGCGGCCAACAGCAACGCCTGTGCATTGCCCGCGTGCTCATGCTCGAGCCTGAGGTGCTCGTTCTGGACGAGCCTTGCTCGGGCCTCGATCCAATCTCCACCGCCAAGATCGAAGATGCCCTGGTTGCCCTCAAGGAGAAGCATTCCATCGTGCTGGTGACCAACAATACCAAGCAGGCCGCTCGCGCCTCGGATCGTACGGCCTTCTTCCTACTTGGGGCTCTCATCGAAGTCGGGCCGACCGCGCAGCTCTTCACGCGGCCGACCCAGAAGCAGACGAACGACTACCTCATGGGGCAGTTCGGCTAGGGCTCGCGCATGGGACGCAAGCTTCGAACTGAGGGACTCGATCTTCACTATGGAAGCTTCCATGCCCTTGTGAACGTGAACCTATCCATCCCTCCGTGCGCGATCACGGCCATCATTGGTCCCTCGGGCTGCGGCAAGTCCACGCTGCTTCGCTGCTTCAACCGGATGAACGATCTCGTGAAGGGCGTGCGCGTTGCCGGCCGTGTGCTCCTGGACGATGTGGAAATCCTTGGTCCCGGGACCGATCTGTCCCTGCTGCGTCGTCGCGTCGGCATGGTCTTCCAGCGCCCCAATCCTTTCCCGCTATCGGTCTTCGACAATGTCACCTATGGCCTGCGCGTTCACGGGGAGACCCGCCGA
>Ga0265342_10003674_pt1 | contig 12452 bp, 8 predicted proteins | sample 4CB327metaG_FD_203125 | JGI IMG/M metagenome (GOLD analysis project Ga0265342, IMG submission 203125) | Rhizosphere microbial communities from Carex aquatilis grown in University of Washington, Seatle, WA, United States - 4-CB3-27 metaG | ecosystem: Host-associated > Plants > Roots > Rhizosphere...
GTGGCCGCAGGCTCCCGGTTCTGCGGTACTCGTCGTCGAGCGACTGCGCGACTTCCAGGGCGTCGGGGAGGGTGGGATCGGCGTCGATCAGGTCGGTCTCCGAGCGCGGACCCGGATCGTGAGGCGGAGCGAAGCCGAGCGCGCGGTAGTGCTCGGGTCTGAGATTGACGCTCTGGATGGCGTTGACCCGCCCCGCGTTGGCGACGGCTTCGACCACGCCCAGATAGACGCCCTTTCCGCTCGGCATGAAGAGGTCGTAGTCGGGTCCGACTCCATCGCCGTCGCGGTCGTACTTCACGCAATGTCCGCTGTAGGCTTTGATTCGTTTGTAGTACAGCCGAACCAGCTCCTGGCAATCGAGCTCGCGTCGCGCGAAGGCGGCGTGGATGTCCGCGATGGTCGCCTCGACCAGATGGAATCCGCGCCGCGGCTCGGGCTTGTGGTCATCCTCGTGCCGGCCGCGTTCGTCGGATCGGGCGACGAGCGGTGCTTCGGTCACGGCGATCGACTCGGGGCCCGAGCGCTCGTCTCGGCACGAAGTGCACAGCGACGCCAGAAGGAAGAACAACGTCAACACGAGCCGGTTCATTCTCATGCTCGCCGAGCAATGCATGTCGGGCGCCAAGCCGGTTACGGCCGGCTTCGATCGAACAAATCTGCGCGCTCGACGAGTTCGGTCAAACCGATGGCCGCCATCGTTGCTGGTCGTGAAGCAAACCGGCGGCATGGATTGCGGCTCCCGCAGCAGGTCACCACGTACTCGACCTCGTCTCCATTCTGATAGCGCTTGCGGCACGCCGGTCCCCCGACGACCGCCGCGACGCGAACCGGAGCGACGAGCAGTCCGGTCTCCTCCTCGACCTCGCGCACGACAGCCTGCGCCGGCGTTTCTCCCGGCTCGATCGCGCCCGCGGGCAGGCTCCACGAATCGTCCCGCGTCTGATGAACCAGGACGCGGCCGCTCTCGTCGCGGATGATGGCGGCCACCGCTGGAATGAGGAGCAGCGAGCTTCCCGCCCGCTCGCGCAGCCGCCGGTAGAAATCGGACATGCCCATCAGTCGCTCGCCGTTGCGGGCCGGCCCTCGGCTATCGACGAGATCGTCGCCGCGCGCCGCGCGTCGAGCGTCGTTCGCCCCACCAGGGCCAGCGCCAGATCGTCCTGCGGCGGCTGGAACAGGCCGCCGCGCGCGTCGCGGAAGTGGCGCTCGAGGGTCAGCTTGCGGGTCAGGCCGAAGCCACCGGCGACGCGCAGCCCGATGTCGGTCACGCGGCAGGCGGCGTTGGTCACGGCGTATTTGGCCGCGGCGAGGCGCGCGCCGTTGGCCGCGTGGTCGAGCGGCGCGTGCATGAAGGCGCGCGTGGTGTCGTACAGCAACGCGCGCGCGCCGGCGACCAGCACCTGCATCTCACCGATCCACTGCTGGATCGACGCCAGGCCCGCCAGCGGCGTCCCGAGCACGCTCGGGACGCGCTCGTGCGCGTAGTCGCATGCGGCGTCGAGCGCGCCCTGGCTGATGCCCAGGTAGACCGCCACCAGCGTCAACCACCAGCCGCCGAGCGGCGGCGGCCTCGTGTCACCTCCCACGGCGCGCCGTTCCACCATGCGCTCATCGGGAACGAAGACGTCCTCGAACCAGACGTCGTCGCTGCCGCCGCTGCGCTGGCTCAGGCTGTCGCTCCAGCTCGCCTCGAAGCGCAGGCCCGGCGCGGGCGCCTCGATGATCGCCTCGGCGAGGTAGCCGGCGGGAGCGTCGGCGTCGGGCGGCAAACGCACGGCGGTGACCAGGTAGCGCAGCGCGGGCGCCGCCGTCACGAAGATCTTGTGGCCGTTCACCCGCCAGCCGCCCTCGATCTGGCTCGCTGCGGTCTGCGGGACACCGCCGCGCGAGACGCTGCCCAGCGCCGGCTCGGTGACCACCAGGTTGGCCAGGCCGCCCTCGCGCGCGATGGTCTCCAGCACTGTGGTGCGGAGCGTCGCCGGCCAGCTGTTCGGCCCCATGAGTCGCCCCACGACGTTGAGCATCATGGCGACACCCACGCCCAGCGCCGCGCCCGCCTGCGAGAGGTGCTCCTGGGCGAGCACCATCTGAAGGAGGCTCGCGCCCTCTCCGCCGTGGGCGCGTGGCAGCGCCAGGCGCAAGTAACCCGCCTCGTGCAGGCGCGCATAGTGGTCGAGCGGAAAGTGACCGCTCCGATCGTGCTCGGCGGCCTCGCGCGCGAAGCCGCGAGCGAGATCGGCTGCCAGCTCGGCGATCTCGCGATCGCGCGCGCTCGCGTCGGGTGGCAGGTGCAGGCTCAGAGCGCTCCCCGGAAGGCGGCGGCGCGGATCAACGAAGGCATGCGAACGCCACTTTGCCAAAGGCGTGCTCATGCGCAAGGCCCGCCCGATCCGGAGAGTGCAGCGCCTGCTGCTTCCTCGGCAGCAATCGCCACGGCGCGATGCTGGACAGGCAGCAGGCGCGCGGCGGCCACCTCGACGCGCGGCGATCCGAGCGCGCGAAACGGGGACGCTGCGCGGTCGCGGCGCGGCTCGTGGCTGGCACGTACGCTGCAGCCAAGGGCGAGCTCAACAAGGGAGTCTTTTGCTCAGATGAAACTCGGGACAGTACTTTTCACGGTGATGCTGGGGCTGGCCGCGACCCGCGCCTACGGACAGAGCGCCGATGGCTCGACGGACGATGCCGATGACGCAGCTGTCGATGGCCAGCTCGATGCACCCTCCGACGCCGGTTCGACCGACGCCGGCGCCGTCTCGGACGCTGCGGCCGCGCCGGACGCGCGGAGCGACGGAGCGTCGAGCAGCACGCCGCAGGACGCAACGCCATCCCATCTGTTCGTGAACGAGAGTCCGGGCTGTTCGCTCGGCGGTGCGCCCGGCTCCGGTGGTTGGCAGCTCCTGGCCGTGACGTTCGCGACCCTGGCTGTCGCCGGCCGGCGCCGGCGGTCGTGACGGCTTGCGCACGCGCGTCTGACTGACGGTCGAACGGCGCCGAACCGCGCGCGCGGTTCGGCGCGTCCGCTCACCACCAGCGCGCGAGCAGCGAAACACCGATCGTCAGGGGTCGGCCCAGATGGCGACGTCGCCGGTCGCGCCGGCCGCGCCGGGCAGGCTGTGCTGCCGGTACCGAACGTCGGTCAGGTTGTCCGCGTACAGGGTCAGCGACACTTTGTCGTCGGCGCTGACGAGCGCGACCCGGCCGTTGATGAGCGAGTCAGCCGGCGTCTGCAGCAGCGGATCGGTCTGATTGGTCACGAAGTGAAACTGCCGGCTCGTGTAGTGCCAATCGCCGGCGAGGACCAGATGCGGCGCCACTCCTGAACCGAGGGGAATCCGGTAGTCGGCGCGCACGATCGAGCTCACGTGAGGCGAGCGGACGAATTGATTGCCCGAGTAGTTGGGGCCGCCGTTCAGCACCTGGAAGTCGGTGAACTTGGTGTCGAGCAGGCCCAGGCTGCCACCGAAGTGCAGGTCGGCGACCGGCAAGGAATCGAGCTCGAGCTCGCCGCCGTTCACGCGCCCGGCCGCGACGTTCTGCAGATACGAGACAGCGGTGTTGGTGGGCGGCAGCGGTCCGACGACGTTGACCTGGATGTCGTGATAGTTGTAACGGAACGCGCTGGCATTGAGGACGACGCGGTTGTTGAACCAGCTCGTCTTCGCGCCGAGCTCGAAGTCGTCCAATCTCTCGGGCTGGACCACATTGAGGGCCGACGGGCTGGTGGCCGCGGTGTTGTACCCGCCCGACTTCACCCCGTGCGCGTAACGAAAGTACACCTGCGCGCTCTTCGTGATCTCGTATTGCGGCGTCACGTCCCAGGTCAGGTTGTTCCAGGTGTTCGAAGGGTTCGACGTGAACGAGTTGGTGAGCGGCGTCCCCACTGATTGGGGCAGCCACCAGCGTGCCGGGTCGGTGAAGGTGGCCGGGGTGCCGCCCGGCGTGGCCTCGCGCAGGAAATCGAGCTTGCGATGCTCGGTCGTGAAACGCAGGCCGCCGGTCACGTTGAAGGCCTCGACGATCCTGACCCGCGCGCTCGCGAACACGGCGCCGCTGTCCGCTTGGTGCTGGAAGCCGGTATGCGCGTAGTTGGAGGGGGCCGCTCCTTCCAGCGGCAGACCGGGCAGCTTGGCGGTGACCGAGTCGCTGACGATGTTCTCGTGAAAGTAGAACGCGCCCGCAACCCAGCTCACCCGATCGCGGCGCGGCGAGGCCAGGCGAAGCTCCTCGGTGAGCTGATACGATCGCGCCTGGGTCCATCCCCGGCTGATCTCGATGGGCGTGTCGTCGGAGTCGCTGAAGCTCTGATCTCGAAAGTCCTCGTACGCGGAGATGGCGGTCAACGCCAGCGGGCCCACGCGCCCCTTGACGTTGATGAACGCGCCGTTCTGCGTGATGTTGTCGCTCGTGGGCGCGTTCGTGTCGACGGTGTCCGGATTCGTGCTCGGCACGTAGCCGAGCAGGTAAGCGCCGCTGGCCGCGTTGCTCGAAGTCGAGGTGGTGGCGCCCGAGGTGCCGTACTGGCGAAAGTGGATGTTGCCGGTGACGTCGAGGTCGGGCGTGATCCGGGCGAGGAGCTGCAATCGGACCGCGCCGTCCTGGAACTGCCCTTCGTGCGCGCCGGTGTTGAGGTTCAGGAACCGAGCCCCGCGCGCTTCGTAGTGAAAGGAGGCGCGTGCCGCCAGGTGGTTCTTCCAGATGACGCCGCCCGCGGCTCCTTCGATGATGCGATCGTTGAAGGTTCCGTCGTCGAACCGCAAGTAGCCTTCGGACGAGAAGTCGGGCTTGCGCGTGATGATGTTGATCGCGCCGCCGGTCGTGTTCTTCCCCCACAGCGTGCCTTGCGGGCCGCGCAGGACCTCTATGCGATCGAGATCGAACAGGGGGAACCCCGTCGCCGTCGCGTTACTGATGTAGACGTCGTCGACGTAAAACCCGATGGGATTCGAGAAGTCGAGCTGTTGCTGGCCGGTCCCCACGCCGCGGATCCACCAGCGCGGACGGCCGTGCAGCTGCGTGACCGCCGAGGCGTTCGGGACGTAGTTGAGGATCTCGTTGGCGGATCGACCGATCTGGTTCTCGGTGAGATTGTCCCCCTGCAAGACGCTGAGAGCGCTCGAGACGCTCTGCGCGTTCTGTTCGCGGCGCTCGGCGGTGACCACGACCTGCTTCAACGTCGGCGCGGCCACAGTCGCCGGTGGCTCGGTCGCGGCGCTGACCGGCGTGATCGCCTCCGGCGGTGGCGCGGGTGCGGGCGCGGCGGGGGAGGGCTCTGCAGGTGCCGGGGGCGGCGTTGCCGGGGGCGGCGTTGCCGCGGGCGGCGCTGGTTGCGGAGGCGCCGCGGGTGACGGCGGTCCGGCCGCGGGCGCGGCGGCGCCGGCGGGTGGCTGCGCCGGCGCATCGGGCGGCGTGGCGGGGGCCGGGGACGGTGGAACCGGCGGCGACGATGTTTGCGGCGCAGGTACCGGTGCAGCCGGCGGTGAATGATCCGCAGCCGGCGAGTCGGGCGCGGCCGCTGCCCCAACCGGAGCCGGAGGCGATCCGGCTTGCGCGGCGGCCGGTGTGGAGAGGCGGAGCCACACGCCGCTCAAAAGCACGACATAGATCGCGACTCTCCGAACGCGAGCGCGTGCGATGCAAAGCTCGCTCGCCGCCCTCGATCCGCTTCGCGGAATGCAGCTCTTCGCGAGCCGGTGGCGGATTGGTTTCTGTGTCTGCGCGGATTCGAGATGCTCGATAGTGTTCACGACGGCCTCAACTTGGATTCGGTGCGATCCCTGAACGGGACCAAAGTGCTCCGCGCGCTGTGCAAGGCGCGAGCCACGCCAAACCAAGCCACGGCCCGGCGCACCTGCGTGCGCGCAACCGCGTGCTCGGGTGAAGACACGCCTCGATTCGAGAGATATCGGCGCAAAGCGGCGGTCGGTGCGAAAACGCGCGGGTGGCCCGCGACGCCCGTTTCGGCGCAGGCGTGCTGCTCAATCAGCAGTCGCGGGCGGCGTCTGCTTCGCGCGAAGCAAAGTCTCCGGCAAGCACGTGGTCAGACGAAGCCGCGGGCGTTGGCACGACACATGCCCTGCGGATGGCGACCACATCAACAGGAGAATCCATGACCAAATCGCGCTCCGGCGTCTCTCGTTCGAAGAAAAGCCAGCCGTCCGTCGATCTCTGGTATTCGCGGTGCGGAGCGGCTACCGCGTCCGCCATCGCCATCCGCCAGGGCTGGCTGCAAGCGGAGTTCTCGCGCGGCGGCACCGAGCTCCGCTCGCTGCGTGACTCGGAGGACGGCTCCGTGCGTGATTCGCATTATCACCATCAGACCAGCGGTCTGTTCCGCGAGGGAGGCAACATTCCTCCCATCTGGGCGCGCGCGAATTGGCCGCGAGACGGCCGTCGTGGGCATCACCTGGCTCGATGAATACCAGGGGATTCTGTCGCGGGCCGACGGCAAGGTCCGGCAGATCGGCGATCTCGCCGGCAAGCGCCTGGCGCTCCCCGTGAACCAGAACCTGATCGATTTCCAGCGGGGAGCGGCGTTGCACGGCTTCGTGACCGCCCTCGGGCTCGCGGGAGCCAGGGCGACCGACGCGGAGTTCGTCGACGTACCCGCGCTGCGCGAGCCGTCCGCCGGCGCGGGGCGAGGCGGACAGAGCGCCGAGGTCAACGCCCTGCTCGACGGCCACGTGGACGCCATTTTTCTGCGATTTGCCCGCGGCGTCCGTACCGCGCGCGATCACCGCTTCCATCAGGTCATCAACATCAATGAACAGCCCGATCCTCTGACGCGCGTCAATAACGGTACGCCGCGACCGGTCACCGTCGATCGGGCCTTTCTCGAGCGCCACCCCGATCTGGTGGCGCGATATCTGTCGGTCTTGCTGCGGACGGCGGCGTGGGCGGAGCTCAATCCGACCGCGGTTCTCGAGTTGCTGGCCGCGGACAGCGCGGGCGGCGAGGTCGCGGACGTGCTCGCCTCTCACGGTCCCGAGGTGCACCGCTCGTTCAAGCCGAAGCTCACGCCCGGGTACATCGAGGGGCTCGAGGCGCAGAAGAACTTCCTCCGCGACTTCGATTTCCTCGCGGGTGATTTCGATGCGCGCGCGTGGGTGGTTCACGAGCCCCTGGCCGAGGCCGAGCGGCTGGTCCGCGATCAACCGCCGTTGCAGGTGTTGCCTGCCGGCGCGCACATCGCGCGCGAGACGCGCGAGAATCGGAGGATCGCCGGAGCCGGCGCGCGCCAGTCCTCCTCGACGGTCGGATGAGTCGGGTGCGGCGGCCACAGGTGCGCGCGGTGGCCGCCGTGGCCGTGGCAATCGGGGCGGGGTTGGTGGCGTGGTTCTGGTTGGCGGCGGCCCGTCCCGGTCAGGCTGCGGTCTCGGTGTCGCCGGCCGACAAGGCCGGCGGCGCGCCGGAGGCGGCAAATGGGCAGAGGCGCGCGAAAGCGGAGGCGGCCGGCGTTGCGCGGCCAGGCGGTGCCGATCGTCCCATTCCCGTGCAGGTGGCCCGCGCCAGGGCCGGCGACGTGTCGGTCGCCGAATCGGGTCTCGGCACCGTCATTCCCCGCCAATCGGTCACGGTGCGCAGTCGCGTCAGCGGGCAGTTGACGCGCGTCCTGTTCAAGGAGGGCGAGCCCGTGACGGCGGGGCAGGTGCTGGCGGAGATCGACGCCCGTCCGTTCCAGGTCCAGCTCGATCAAGCCGAGGGGCAGCTCGCGCGCGACCGCGCGCTGCTGAAGAATGCCGAGCTCGACCGAGCGCGCTTCCAGGGGCTCGCTCACGACGTCATCGCCGCGCAGCAGGTCGACGCCCAGGACTCGTTGGTTCATCAGTACGCGGGGACGGTTCAGTCCGACGAGGGGCTCGTCGGCGCCGCCCGGCTCCAGGTCGGCTTCACGCGCATCACGGCGCCGATCGCGGGCCGGGTCGGCTTGCGTCTCATCGACGGTGGGAACTACGTCAACGCGGGCGACGCCGCGGGCATCGCCCTGATCAACGCTGTGCAGCCGATCTGCGTGGTGTTCTCCTTGCCGGAGCAGCAGGTGCCGCGCGTGCTCGTGCGGTTGCGCGAAGCGCGCCGCGCGGGCGGTTCGCTGACCGTCGAGGCCTGGGATCGGGAGAGCCGGCGCCGGCTGGCCACCGGGACCTTACTGACGCTGGACAATCAGATCGATCCGACGAGCGGCACGATCAAGCTCAAGGGCGAGTTCTCGAACAAGGACGGCGTGCTCTTCCCCAACCAGTTCGTCAACGCGCGCCTGTTGCTCGAGACATTGCACGGCGCGACGGTCGCGCCCTACACCGCCATTCAGCGCGGCAGTCAGGGACCATTCGTGTACGTGGTCAGCGCGGACAAGGCGGTGTCCGTGCGGCAGGTCGCGCTCGGTCCGGCCGACGGTGACGACGTCACCATCGAGCGTGGGCTGGCTCCCGGCGACGAGGTCGTGATCAACGGCGCCGACAAGCTTCGCGAGGGGGCCAAGGTGCAGGTGATCGGCGCTTCCGCGCCGCCGTCGTCGTCCCCGGCGCCAAGGGGTCGACGCTTCGCCGAGCGCCGCGCGCCCGCGCCATGAACCCCTCGCGCATCTTCATCGAGCGGCCGGTCGCGACGTCGTTGCTGATGATCGCGGTGCTGCTGTCCGGCATCCTCGCCTATCGCCTGTTGCCGCAAGCCGCGCTGCCACAGGTCGACTACCCCACCATCCAGGTCGTGACCTACTACCCCGGGGCGAGCCCCGAGGTCATGGCCACGTCCGTCACCGCGCCGCTCGAGCGGCAGTTCGGCGCGATGGCGGGGCTGACGCAGATGTCGTCGAGCAGCTCCGGCGGCGCGGCCGTCATCACGCTGCAGTTCACGTTGAACATGAGCCTCGACATCGCCGAGCAGACCGTTCAGGCCGCCATCAACGCGGCCGCCAGCTTTCTGCCGTCCGATCTGCCCGGGCCGCCCATCTACAACAAGGTGAATCCGGCCGACGCGCCTATCCTGACGCTCGCGGTCAGCTCCGACACGCTGCCGCTGACCACCGTGCAGGATCTGGTGGAGACGCGCATGGCCCAGAAGATCTCGCAGGTCTCTGGCGTGGGACTGGTGAGCCTGGGCGGTGGTCAGCGCCGAGCGATTCGCATCCGCGTCAACCCGCGCATGCTCGCATCGTACAGCATCGGTCTCGATCAGCTGCGCGCCGCCATCGGGGCGGCGAGCTCGAACCAGGCCAAGGGCAACTTCGACGGTGTCGACCTCGCGTACGCGCTCGAGACCAATGGTCAGCTCATCAAGGCGTCCGAGTATCGGCAGCTCATCGTCGCCAGCCGCAACGGCTGGCCGGTGCGGCTCGGGGACGTGGCCACGGTCGACGACGGCGCGGAAGACGCCCACCTGGCGGCGTGGGTGAACGAGAGAGCGGCCATCCTGGTCAACATTCAACGGCAGCCCGGCGCCAACGTGATCCAGGTCGTGGACCGCATCCGCGCGCTGCTGCCCGAGCTGCGGGCGGGTCTGCCCGCGGCGGTCGACGTCGCGGTGCTCACCGACCGGACCGGCACGATCCGCAGCTCGGTGAGCGACGTCGAGTTCGACCTGGTGCTGGCCGTCGCGCTCGTGGTGATGGTGATCTTCCTTTTCTTGCGAACGCTGTCGGCGACGCTGATCCCCAGCTTGGCGGTACCGCTGTCGCTGGTGGGATCGCTCGGGGTCATGTACCTCTGCGGCTTCAGCATCAACAACCTGACGCTGATGGCGCTCACCATCGCGACCGGCTTCGTGGTCGACGACGCGATCGTGATGATCGAGAACATCGCCCGTCACATCGAGGATGGCAGGGCGCCGTTCCGGGCGGCGCTGATCGGGTCGCGACAGATCGGGTTCACGATCATCTCGCTCACGTTCTCGCTGCTGGCGGTGTTGATTCCGTTGCTGTTCATGGGCGACGTCGTGGGCCGGCTATTCCGCGAGTTCGCCATCACGCTCGCGGTCGCGATCCTGATCTCGGCGGCGGTCTCGCTGACCTTCACGCCCATGCTGTGCGCGCGCCTGCTACGCCACGTGCCCGCGCACGAGCAAGGCCGCTTTCAGCGGGCCGGCGGACGGGTCTTCGATCGCGTCGTCGATCGCTACGGCGTCGTCCTCGGGTGGGTCCTCGCGCGACCGCGCGGCACGCTGGCGGTGTCGGTGGCCATGCCGCTGCTCACGTTGTTGCTGGCGTGGCGGATACCGAAGGGGTTCTTTCCAGCGCAGGACACCGGGGTCATACAGGCCGTCTGCCAGGCCGACCAGGCGGTCTCGTTCGCGGCGATGGCCGACCGGCAACAGGCGCTGGCGCGCGTGGTGTTGCGCGATCCGGTGGTCGAGAGCCTGTCCTCGATCGTCGGCATCGACGGCGTCAACACCACGCTCAACAGCGGCCGCCTGCTCATCAACCTCAAGCCCTTCGCGCAACGAAAGATCAGCGCGACCGACGTGATCCGCCGCCTGCAGCTCGCGTCGCGCGCCGCGCCCGGGGTCACCCTGTTCATGCAGCCGGTGCAGGATCTCACCGTCGAGGACCGCGTGAGCCGAACGCAGTTCCAGTACCTCGTCGAGAGCCTGGACGGCGCGGCGCTGGAACAAGCGGTGCCGCCGCTGCTCGAGCGCCTGCAAGCGTTGCCGCAGCTGACCGACGTGACCAGCAACCTGCAAGCCGGCGGGCTGCGCGCATTCGTCGAGGTCGATCGCGATCGCGCCGGGCAGCTCGGAATCACCCTGGCGGCGGTCGACGACGCGCTCTACAGCGCCTTCGGCCAGCGGTTCGTCACCACGATCTTCACCCCCACCAATCAGTACCGCGTGGTGCTCGAGGCGCGTCCGGCGCGCGCGTCGGGGCTGGCGGCCCTCGAGGACGTCTATCTGACGTCGAGCGGCGGGCGGCAGGTGCCGCTCGCGAGCATCGCCCGGGTCAGCGAAGCACCGGCGGCCCTCGCGGTCAGCCGGGAGATGCAGTTTCCCTCGGCAACCATCTCGTTCAACCTGGCCCCCGGCCATTCTCTCGGCGATGCCGTGGCCGCGATCGAGGCCGAGCGAGACGCGCTCAATCTCCCGGCGAGCGTGCAGACCCGCTTTCAGGGCGCAGCGCTGGCGTTCCGCGCCGCGCTCGACAACGAGCTCTACCTGATCCTGGCCGCGCTGGTGACGATGTACATCGTGCTCGGCGTCCTCTATGAGAGCTTCGTTCATCCGCTGACGATCCTGTCGACGCTGCCGTCCGCCGGCGTGGGGGCGCTGCTGGCACTGCTGCTCACGCGCAACGAGCTCAGCGTCATCGCCATCGTCGGCATCATCCTGCTCATCGGGATCGTGCAGAAGAACGCGATCATGATCATCGACTTCGCGCTCGAGGCGCAGCGCGCGCAGGGCAAGTCGGCGCTCGAGGCGATCCGTCAGGCTTGCCTGCTCCGCTTTCGGCCCATCGCCATGACGACCATGGCGGCCCTGTTGAGCGCGGTGCCGCTGTGCACGTGATCCTCTCGTTGATGGTGATTGCGCCGCCGGTGGATACCGGGGATTGCGCGGCGCGGGCCAGGGTGGGTGTTCGATTGCCGAATATGTGTGCGCTATAGAAGACGGCGGTCACGGGCTCCGTCTCGGCGAAGGTTCCGTAGACGAGACGCGCCCGTCTACCCGTTGACCGCGATCGCAGGGAGGGGGAGGATGATCCGCGAAAGCGAGCCGCCGTCTTGCCTGTCGACATCGCGCTGCGGCTGACCAGGGCTCGCGCCGCCGAGCTCCCCGCCGCGCTGTGGGCGTTCGTCTACTTCTTCGCCGTGCTGGCCTCTTACTACGTGCTGCGTCCGATCCGCGACGAGATCTCCATGCAGGTCGGTCCGGACGGGTTGCAGGTCCTGTTCTACGCGGCGACCGGCGCGATGCTGGGGCTGGTGCCCGCGTTCGGGTGGTTGACGCGCCGGTTCTCCCCGCAGCGCCTCTTGCCCTGGATCTACGCCTTCTGCGTGCTGAACCTGTTCGTGTTCTTCGTCGCGATGCGCGCCGACGGCGCGGGCGGCCCCGCCACCGCGCGGGTCTTCTACGTCTGGGTCAGCGTCTTCAACCTGTTCGTCGTGTCGGTGTTCTGGAGCTTCATGGCCGATATCTTCGACACCGAGCAGGCGCGCCGCCTCTACGGCTTCATCGCGGCGGGCGGGACGGTGGGCGCGCTGGCGGGGCCCCTGCTCACCAGCGAGCTGGTTCGGATCATCGGCGCCCGGTGGCTCATGCTGGTGTCGGCGGCGCTCCTGGGGCTGGCGATCGTCGCCATCGTGCGCCTGCGCGCCTGGGCCCACCGCCACCCGCGACGCGCGGACGCGCCGCCAGGCGTGGCAGCCGGCGCCGGCCAGGAGGCGAACGACGCCCGCGATACCGACGCGCGCCAGCCCATGCGCGGCGGCCTGTGGAGCGGGATCGTCGACGTGCTGCGCACGCCGTAC
>Ga0265342_10003676_pt1 | contig 12449 bp, 14 predicted proteins | sample 4CB327metaG_FD_203125 | JGI IMG/M metagenome (GOLD analysis project Ga0265342, IMG submission 203125) | Rhizosphere microbial communities from Carex aquatilis grown in University of Washington, Seatle, WA, United States - 4-CB3-27 metaG | ecosystem: Host-associated > Plants > Roots >...
AACGAAAAAACCAGGAGAAAATAAAACCGGCTCTTGTACTCCATGACATCCGCAGGTCGGTTTCAGAAATTCTCAACAAGCCTTTTTCAGAGAAAACAGACCACCGGGTCTTCAAACCGGACCAGAAGATACTGGCTCTCTGGGCTGCGGATTGTGCAGAACACGTCCTTCCCTGTTTTGAAGAGAAACATCCCGGCGATGACCGGCCAAGGAAGGCGATCGAGGCATGCCGGGAATGGGTGGCTACCGGGGTGTTCAGGATGGTGGATATTCGCAGGGCCTCTCTCGATGCCCATGCTGCCGCCCGTGAAGCGGACGAGGAAGATGCCCGCGCTGCTGCCCATGCTGCAGGCCAGGCGGTGGCAACGGCTCACGTTCCCACCCATGCCCTGGGCAGCGCTTTGTATGGGATCAGGGCTGCCGCTGCCCGCTGCGATAACGCAGATGATGGTCTTATCCGGGAACGCGACTGGCAGTTACAACGCCTGCGTTGCCTGGCCGGGGTATGACAGCGGGAGAACAGGGATCCCCATTATTCGTTTCGCCCCTTGGATCAGCTCCACGAGCGCCGATACCGGCATCACCACGTTCACCGTGTTGATGAGCATGCTCGCCAGGGCTTTCGTGTGATACCCCACGCGATAAGCAGGAGGCCGCCGATGATCCAGACCACAAAGCCGATCTGCTGTGCCCCGAGGCTCCCGGGGCCGGCGCCGGGGTATTCAAGAAAAGTATTGAGGGGTACCGGGATCATGGAGCACGCCCCGGTTATTGAAGGGGGGTATCCGGATGTGTGCGTTGCCGGTGTTACAAAATGTCCTGCTGGAGATCAATGTGCCTTCTGCCTTATCTGTGCTCATATGCTGTTTCTGGATTTTCCTGTATGAATTATTACCATGGCGGGTTCAATGCATGGAACAGGGAATATACCTGATGAAAACCCGCAAACCGGCAGGACAGAAAAAAAGGGTACTTTCGTTACCGCAAGGATCCCGCGAATCACTTCTTCAGCTTTTTGAGGAATGCGTCAATTTTCATCCCGTCAACGAGCTGCTTCTTTTTCTGGGTATCGACAGCATCGAAGAGGGCATACGCCTCGTCGCAATACTTATCGAAAAACTTCCAGCTCATCTGCTGCTTGCGACCCCACGTGACACAGACCGGCCCGGTCGTGGTATATCCCGGTACAAACACGTAGTGGCCGTTATCCTCATTTCTCGGTCCTGACGTCGTGGTCCACGGTTTACCGGCGTGGAATTCAGGCATTGCCGAATCCGGCAGGGAAAGACCGAGGCCGGTTCCGATATCTGCAAAGACTGTAGACTTGACCTCATCATGGTTTTTCCGGTTGACCTCGGCAAATGCCTTGATTTTGTAATTCTTTTTGGCAGCTATCCAGCCTTTTGTACGCCAGAGCTTGATGGAGTCAAGTACGCAGAGGCCGTTTTCCGTGCCCCCGTTCTCCTTATGCCATTCGTTCAGTACATCCGTCTCGGTGATCTGCAGGATTTTTTTCTGCTCGGCGTCTTCAAACCGGAGTGTCTGGTGAGCCCTGCCGGCAATAACGCAATCGCCGTGATAATCGTTGCCGAACATAGGTGTCGGGATACCGTTGTGCTGGACATCGAAGTCGTACTCCGCAGGTAATTTGGGAGGTGCTTTAAGAATGGCCGACAATTGCAGGTTCCGGGCATCGCGTTTTGCCGGCAGTTTGCCGAATTTAATAATCCTTGTCAGATTCTGATTTTTAGATACCGCCATGTTTCATACTCCTATAAAAAATATATTGTATCCAATCAACCAGATAAATCTTTGCTTACCGGCGGGCGCGACTGAAATACCGTGGTGCGTACGGGACGGCAATAATGCCATCCCGGTCAGTATATAAATCAGATCCGGTGTTTTGAAAAAAATACCCTCCGGCCGGAAATTTCCGGGAAGAACAGCTCACCAGTAATTATCAGGTCTGCCCGTCCAGATGTCCTCCTGTGCAACCCGGGATCCTGGGAAAAAGGTTCGTTATCCCGGTCCTGGTTCATCTTCCCGGGCGACCCATACCCATCAAGAATATGAGATGGCGGGGCCCGGGCCACGGTTCAGGAAAAGGTCAGTTATCCTCAAAAAAAATGATTTTCTGGCAGGGCTTTGCACAACTCACCCTGATTTGTACGAAACTCCCTATAGCAGCCTGAACGAGAAGACCAGCCCGAGAATAATGCCTCCCACCGTAAGCACCAGCAGAACCCGGGCCCAGAATTTCACGGTACAGATACCGGTCGGGTCGGGGTCCCGCGGGTGCATCTGCGTATCGGCGTAGTCCCGGAAGAACGGACGACCGCATTCAGGGCAGACATTATGGAATTCGGTGTCTTCATAGCCGCACTTCGGGCAGACGAATGGTTTTATCCCGCTCATGGCTCTGCTTCCAGGCAAGAGGAATTTCCGGGAGCCGTCCTGACAGAAGTATACCAGGATACGGCAGCGAGTATGAGGAAAAAGATCCCGATGATGGGAAGCCCGAACCCCATGTACAGTATGAGAGGTCCGTCATTCTCAACCTTCACCGGCAGGCCATTCACCAGAGGGGTAGGCTCCGGGGGTATCAGTCCCGCTGAAACAAGCCAGGGGGAGACCTCAGCGTAAAACATTGCAGCCGAACTGAGCGTGATGAGAAGCGCAACGGCGGCAAGCACCGGCACCCATCGTCCCAGCGCCCTCTGCGACCAGAAGAAGAGCGCTGCGCAGGGAGGAAGGAGGCAGAAAGCAGCCTGCGACAGCAGGATCCAGAGAATCCCCGGGTGAGAGAGCGGGGGGCTCGGGTCGTGTATGACAAGAATTCCCGATACCAGCGGGGATACCGCGGTTATCGCGAACATGATGCAGAGAGGTATCCCCAGGTACCACAACGGGTTCTCATTCCTCGTACTCAGGAGGAACGTAACCCCGCCGCACAGCGAGATAAATGCCCAGAAGGAGACATCGGCCAGCCAATACAATTGCTCGAGGCCGGTGATATTCGCAAGAAATCCCGGCACCGTATCCCAGAAGGGGAGCAGGAGGGCAGAGAAGCACAGTGCTGACATCGCAATCAGGGAAAGGTGACTTGTTCTCATGGATCTCCCGTTATCCGATCGTATTTCCGAGTAATGTTGTATAAAGCATTTGATATGGAATCAACATGAATACAAAAAGAGAAAAGGAATGGTGACCGGTCAGGCGTTATCTCTTCTTTCCCGCTGCCCGCAGGGCCGGTTTCTTCTTTGCCGGTGCCTTCCCGCCCCGCCCGACACCCTTCGTCTCGCAGGGAATGCACTTCTCCAGCTTCTCATCAATAATGCGATAGGCATTGGCGAGTACGGACGAGTTCGAGATCATGCCGGATAATAAAATAACCTCGAGGATCTCCTCGCGGGTGGCCCCCATCCTCATGGCTGCCTGCATATGATATCCCGTGCAGTGCGGGCACTTGAGGGCGGCACCGACAGCCATGCTGATCAGCTCCACGTACTTCGGGTCGAGCGGGCTTGTCTGGGCAACCGTGCCCTTGTACAGCAGGTGGGAGATGAGCACCTCGGGGCGCTCGCCCATCCGCTTGAAGACGAGCGGCACCCGTCCGTACTCCTGCTCGATGTCCTGCATCCATTCTTCCGCGGTCCTTTCAGCGCCGATATCTACGATATGGGCGAGCTTCTCCTCGAACTGGTCTTTTGTTGAGAGTGCTGATACCTTTTTTGCCATCAAATCACCGTGTTGGTCTCGGAGAACGGCAGGATCCTGACAAGGATATAGTCCCGCATCCGGGAGGGGACCACTAAAGCCACGTCCCCGAGTTTTATCCCGTCCTCGATCTCGATCTGCCGCAGGGGGGCTGCATACCGGTCATAGGGCAGCTTCACCCGGAGCCCCCGCATCTGTACCGTGAGGGGCGTGGGGGACGTGACATCGAGGATCGCGGGCACCTTCTCCCGGATCAGGTCCATGAGCCGTGCGGGGGAGACCGAGAGCGGGTCCTTGGCTATGTCGTCCCGCTTCTTCTCGACCACCCGGGTTATCACGGCAACGATCTCGTCCAGCTTGTCGAGCTGGTCGGCCTCTTTTGTCCTGCGCATGAACCGCCCGACATTGCCCACATAGCCCTCGAACGGCGGGTTCGTGATGCGCCGGAGGACCGCCTCGTCCGGGCCGCCGCAGAGCACGATCGGCACCTCGATCCCCCGGCGGAGCGTCGGGATCTTGTACTCGATGCAGGTCTCGAAATTCCCGAGCAAAAAAACCGCGAGGTCGTGCTCGTTGATCACGTCGCGCTCCTCGTCGTTCAGCCCCGCGATCCGTTTCCCGGGGCCCCGGGCAAGGCTGACCATGTTGCTCTTCGCCCCGATCCGTCGCACGTACTCCGCGATATCGCAGGACGGGTGGGGCAGGTGGTGGATCTCGAGGCTCATTGAAACGATCGCGATCTCTGTCCCCACGAGCGGCGAGTCCGTCACCTCGCCGAAGAGGGGTTTTGCCATGGTGCGGATCAGCCCGATGTCTTCCTTCGGGACAAAACACTGGAGCACGACCTCCGCCGCGATGATGTGTTTCTGTACAATATACCCGCCAAGGTCCTCGATTAAGTCAATGATGATGTCGTGCTGGTAGATCCCGCCCTTGTAGGTAACCGGTACCAGGGTCATGGCTTCTCACCTATCAGGGCAAACTTCGCGGCTACCAGCGCATCGATGTCCTCTGCCAGCGTGTTCTCGCTTGCAACGAACGAGAACTTCTCCTGGGTGAACTTCTCCTTCCTCAGACGGAAACCCTCCGGTGCAATGCACCGGAACGCGTAGATCAGGTCCCGGAAGAGGGACTCGCTCGGGTCGGCGACCACCAGGTCCTCGATCTCCCTGGGATCCATCGTAACGTCATAGAGCATCACCGTAAAACGGTCCGGCTGCTCCACGTGTTCCTTCCCGAACCGCTCCCAGAAGAGCTTCAGCATCGGGGCAAGGTAGGTCTCGTCCGAGATCACGAGTGTGATCTTCCCTTCGAGCGGGTTCACGTTGGCAAAGTCGCGGACGCGGACGATGGTCGTGATCTTCCGGAGCGTCCCCACCGCAACAAAGACCGGCACTTTCGGGTCGATGAAGATATGGAGTTTCTCGATCACTTTCAGGAGGTTGTGGTCTAAGAGGACGTCGTTCGCTATCTGCCGGTAGTACTCTCCCCCCAGCGGCTCGGGGCATTCCACCTCAAAGTACTCAAGGGCAACCATCTCATCGTTCCTTTATGAATCCCGATGCAAGGAGCGCAGACCCGACAGCACCGATGTACTGCGAGTACGGCGGCACGACAATCTTTGTCTGGAGCAGTTCGCCCATGGCAAAGACGAGGCCCTCGATAAGCGACGTGCCCCCGACCATGATCACCGGTTCCTTGATATCCACTTCCTGCAGCTGCTGCTCGAAGACCTGCTCGGCAACGGAATGACAGGCTGCCGCTGCCACGTCTTCGCGGGTGCTCCCGGCGGCAAGGGCATTGACCAGGCTCTGGGTGCCGAATACGATGCAGTAGCTGTTCATCGGCACCCGGCCTCCCATCCCTTTCATGGCAAGCGGTCCGAGCTCGGTGATCTCAACACCCAGCCGTTTCGAGGTCATTTCCAGAAACCTCCCGCTTGCGCCAGCGCAGATGCCCCCCATCGTGAACGTGCCGGGGATGCCGTCCATCACCGATATGGCCTTGTTGTCCATGCCCCCGATATCGATCACGGTCGCCGGCCCGTGCTGCCGGTTGGCAAGGTAGACCGCCCCCTTCGAGTTGACGGTCAGCTCTTCCTGGATGAGGTCGGCCTTGATATATTTCCCCACCAGGAAGCGGCCGTAGCCCGTTGTGCCGACCGCCTGGATCTCGTCCCGGGTGATCCCTGCTTCTTTAAGGGCATGGTCGATCACGTCCTGTGCGCTTTTTATGACTTCGGTGGTAGGCTGCCAGCCGGTGCCGATGATCCTGTTGTCCTTCATCACGATCGCTTTGGTGGTTGCGGAGCCTGAGTCGAGACCCATGGTGATCCCCTGCTGGGTCTCCCGGGCAAGCAGGGAACGGCGCCGGGCGATCGTGGTGAGGGCTTCCATCCGGGTGAGGAGCGTGCCCGAGGTCGTCCGTTCGGTAAACGAGTAGCTGACCACCGGCAGTTTCGAGTGCCCGGTGATGTAGTGCCGGAGCTCGTTTCTGACGATTGCCGCCTCGGCGCACCGGAAGCAGGTGGCAATGAAGACCGCATCTGCCTCAACCCTTCCTTCCACGAGCGCCATTGCCCGGGCAATGGCGAGTTTTAAGTCCGGGCTCCGTACGTCGAGGCCAAACGCATCAAAGTCCCGGCGGATGTCCTTGAGCGCGATATCGGGGAAGAAGATCTCGCCGCCCACCGCATGGGCAGCGTCATCGATCTCATGCTGGATACCGGAATATTCCGGCCCGCAGGAGAGCTGGGCGATCCGTACCGGGGGCGTCATTTCTTCCCTCCCAGCCCGTCGAGGAACCTCTTGATCGCCGCCACGAACTGCACGCCCTCTTCCTCGTTCTTCGGGTAATAGAGGTCAAGCTTCGGGATATCCTTCTGGCGGAGGAGGAATTTGATCAGCTCGTTTGTCCGGGCGCACCCCATGCAGCCGAACGCGAGGTCGGCATCATTGATGATGATTGCTGCCTCGCAGGCCTCGATCTGCGGGCCATAGAGCGACATCCGGCCCCGGACGCCGGCGGGAACCTCGACTGCCGCCCACTTCAGGCCTTTTTTGGGCTCCTCGGGGGTGATCTGGAGCGGCGGGGATTCGAGTCCTGCGGTCTGGATGCGTTCGCGGATGGCCACAGCCGATGAGAGCGGGGTATGGCCGTAGCGGGCTACCATGTCAGAGAGGATCAGGCTTGTTGCAGGGTAAATGAATACTTTTGCCATTTCAGGACTCCTGTGCATCGATCAGTTTCTTGAGCCGGGAGATGTCGAGCGCTGTGTGCTCGAGTGGGTTTTGCGGCGGGGGGACAGTTTGTATATCACGGGTCTTTATTGCTTCCAGCCCGTGTGAGACATAAGGGATGACCGTCATCTCCTGTTCCATCCCATGGTATCCCGGGCGTGCACCGCCGAGATTTGCCCGGCAGCGGCGGGGATCGCCCGGCGGGAAACCGCGGTCTTTGACAAAGATGTGATCGGGATCGATCTTCCGGAGCTCGCTTGTGACCCGGTCAACGTCCGCCTCTTTCCCGTTGACTACAAGACCGAAACAGGTCTCCTTGACCATGACGTCATTTGAGATCTCATACGCACGGATGCCAAGATCGGCCGGGGTGATATCGAACGATTCCACCACCACGTATTTCGTCACGGTGCCGGCGAGGACCGGGGTATATTCCGTCATCGCCGTACCTCCCTGATATACATGTTCTCCCGCTCCTTTACTTTTTTCAGTTTTTCCGTATCGATGACCCGCCCGATCATGTTGGTCCCGTCAAAGGGCTCGGACGTGGGCCCGAACTCCCGGTTGGCCGAGAGACGTACGCCCACGAGCCCCGCCCCTTTACGGGAATCGTTGGTGATCCCGAGACCGGCAGCCGGTGCTTCGTCCACAGGAGAATTTTCCTGGTTGAGCCTGATGCCCACCGGGATCTCCGGCCTGAACAGTACCACGTCATCGAACTTGAAAAAGACCGGCAGCATGCCGGCATCGTGCTCGACAAGGCCGGTGATCCTCCGGAAGATCCCGCAGCTGACCGGTGCGTGTGCATCGTCGAGCTCGATATCGATCACCTTATCAACCGGCGCGGTCGTGACCGTCACCTTCCGGTCGGCCAGCACGTCCAGCGTGGTGCCCGGGTCCTGGGAGACCACGATCCGCTCCCCGAGGTCCTTGTCAATGACCAGGGTGAACCCCCGGGCGGACGCAATCTCTTTTGCCTTCTGGATCGGCAGGCCGAGCAGGTCGATACGCCCGGGCTGCACGTCCACTGCGATAACGTCATGCTCCCCTGCAAGCCTGACCAGTTCGATGCCCTGCACGACCTGTCCTGCAATACTGTGCACCATGCTGCTCGGGACATCGGTGCGGTAGATGAAAATTCCCCCGGACGCCTTTCCTGCTGTCCGGACCGTGACAACCCCTTCCCTCCGCGGGTGGCGGTATTCCGGGGGAACGTCCGCCCCGGCACGCCGGAGGTCCGCGATATGCGTGCTGGTTGCCCGGTCTACGACAAACCGCCCGGACTGGAGGGCAAGGAGCATGTGCTCCACGCTGCCGGCCGCTTCGGTCGTGATCTTGTCAGGAGAATAACCCTGTGCCATGACGGCGACGCGGGTCACCACCTGCATCCCGTCTTCAAGGACGAGGTCTGAATCGCTCGTGGTGAACGAACGGCTGGTATCCGCCCAGCTGATGACCGGCTCGATTTTCGTGACCTTGTCACCGGTCGACCAGCGGTCGAGCACCCCCCGGCCGCTGACCACGTTCCCGATCACGCCCCCGCTTTCATCGGCACCCTGGTCCGTTGAATGCCGGGTCTTGGAAAAGATCAGGTACGACCGCGCCGGGTCGTACCCCCCGCAGCCGAGGATGACATCGCCCCGCTCGTACAGGTGGGGTTTTCTCGCGGGGTGAAAGTCGGAAGGGAATGGGCCGAAGGCTGCCGCGTTGCGGTCTCCCCAGTGGAGCACCAGCTGCGGGACGATTGCCGGTGATTCGAGAAAAGACGCGTGCTCGCCGGAGAGCTCGACCGTAATCTGGCCCGCAGTCGTGCTGATGGCAAGGCTGCCGGTCTTCGCCTGCTCCTGGGTGGACGGGCGGATGATCGCCACCGCACAGCCGGAAGGATGTCCTTTTAAGATACTGCCAAGGGTGCTGCCTTCGGCTACCACCAGCCTCTCCCCGTCGAGGTGGATGGAGACCATCGCTGCCTCAGGGGGCCGGCTGGCTCATGAGCTTGCGCTCTTCTGCAGTAAGGCTTGCCAGTACTTCCTCGGTCTTGCCGATCTGCACAATCTTGCCGCCCCGCATCAGGGCAAGGCGGTCGCAGATGTCCCGCACGAAGTCCATGTCGTGCGAGACAACGATGAAGGTCTCTTCCATCTCCTCGCGGGCATGCATGATGGAATGCTTCACATCGATCTTGGTGATGGGGTCCATGGTGCCCGTGGGCTCGTCGAGGATCACGAGACGCGGCTCGCGGATGAGCACCTGGGCGAGGGCAACGCGGTGCCGCTCCCCTTCCGAGAGCTGCGCAGGCATCCGGTCAAGGATCTCCGCGCTCTTTTCCTCGGAAAAACCGGCCATACGGAGCGTCACGAGCGCCTTTCTCATGGCGAGCTCCTTGGGAAACTCAAGGCCGATGGCATCGGTCAGGTTGTCGAGTACCGTGCGGTGCGGGAAAAGGTCGTACTCCTGGTGGAGGAGCCCGATATAGGCAGTTGCCCTGCCCCGCTCCTCAACGCCCGGCTTGGTCATGTCGACCCAGTCCTCACCGATCCGGATATTCATCTCGCCGCTGGTCGGCTCGATGAGGCCGGCGATGATGCCGGACAGGGTGGTCTTGCCTGCCCCGCTCTTCCCGATGATACCGAAGATCTCCTTGGTCTGGACCTCGAACGAGACCCCGTTGACCGCCTTGATCATGCCGCGGTCGACCGAGATGTACCGCTTGACGATGTCGCGGGCAACCACCATCTTCTCGCCGAACTCGGTCTTTTCGTACTCCTCGGTGTCATGGTAACCCTTCATGAACTGCTCGATGACATCCTTGGGTGCCCCGATACCGGCGATGCTGCCGTCCACGAGCAGGATGGCACGGTTTGCCACATCCTCGATGACCTGCGAGAAGTGGGACGTGACCACGATCCCCATGTTGTTGGTCTTTGCTGCTTCCGAAAGCATCTCATGCACGATCTTTGCCGTGCCGGGGTCGAGCGTCCCGGTCGGCTCATCGGCAAAGAGCATGAAGGGTTCCTTTGCGAGCTGGCGGGCGAGGACGACCCGCTGTTTCTCACCGCCCGAAAGGTCGCGGGCTATGTGCATCATCCGGTGCGAGAGCCGGACCTGGTCGATGAGGTCGGCTGCACGGTTGATGGCCTGTTCGGGAGGATACTCGATATCATCGAGGGCGTGAAGGACGTTCTCAATGACCCGGTCGTCGCCGTACAGGGCAAAGGTGCGCTGGAACATGATAGCTGTCCTGCGCATCAGGCGGCGCCGGAGCGTTTCATCCTTCTCGCACCAGAGATCGATGTCCTGTGCGGTCATGGTGCCGCCGCAATGCGGGCAGGGCTTCCCAGCTGCGCTCCCGACGTCGAGGTAGGCACACCCGTTGCAGACAGCGGTGTGGTAAATGATCCTGCCGCTCGTCGGCGGCTGTTCCACGCCCCGCATGAGGTGCATGAGGACCGTTTTTCCTGCGCCGCTCCTGCCAATAATCCCCAGGATCTCGCCTTCTGCAATCTCAAACGAGATATTCTTGAGTACCTCTTTCCCGTCAAAATTCATGGAGAGGTTCTCAACCGTGATCAATGGAGCCTTCATAATACCCTTATACCTAATGTAGCACAGGACGCATATTACCTTTTATATGCTGCACCACAGCCGTCACGATCGCAATTTTTCCGCGCCTGGATCAGGTCCTGCACAATAGTCACCACTTCCCCCACGTTTTTCACCACGTAATCAGCTTCCTTGTACAGGTCCTCCGGCCGGTCGCCGGGCTGCTGGACCGTGAGGATGGCGATATCCGCGTTCCGCATGGCACACAGGTCGTTGATCCCGTCCCCGACCATGAGCACCCGGTCGTATTCCTGCCGGAGGTCGCTCACAATCTGCGCTTTTACCGTTGGTGTTGCTACGCCATACACCCGGTCGCGGGGGATACCGAGGTGGTCGGCCATCCGCTCCAGTTTCGTGACCCGGTCGCCAGAGGCGATGAACGTCGGTACTCCCATGCGGTGGAGGGCGGTGATCGCCTCCTTTGCCCCGTCGAAAGGCCAGCCCCCCGCCGTGATGGCAAATTCGATGCCCCGCTGCGCCATATTGATGATCGCCCCGCTGTTTAAGGTGACCACCGACTCCTTCCTGCAGACCGTCCAGACATTACGGATACATTCCTGCAGGTCGCCTATCCGTGCACGGTCATCGGCGTAGAGGATGTCCCCGATCTCGTCCGCGGTTGTAATTTTCCGGGTGCAGCTGATGCCGAACCCGATATCGTGCCGGATCAGGTAATCCGAGAGGAGTGCTTCCGGAGGTGCTGCCATCAGGTCCTGGGAGTGGACGGGGAGGACAATCAGCACCCGGTCGGGGGAACTGAAGGTGAGGGTCGTGGTCTCTATCCCGGGGAGCAGTTTATCGTTGCCGATATCCTTGGCAACCCGGTACGTGTTCAGCAGCGTTCCTGCACTGTCGAAAACAACGGCTACTGACATGATTTGGACCTGGCAATAAATCTATGTACTTTTCCGCTCATTTTAATCAATGAAGCTGATGTCCGTACCTGAAACCGCAGAGAAGATAAAGAGCATGGAGATCCGGGGTGCCGGCCGGATTGCCCGGGCAGCGGCCGTTGCGCTCAGGGACCATGCCCTCTCCCTTCAGGGAAAAGACCTGCCGGCATTCACCGCAGAGATGGGGCAGGCAGCAGAGATGCTGGTCGCAACAAGGCCGACTGCGGTATCGCTCCCGAACGCGGTCCACATCGTCATGACCGGCCTTGACCGGGCAAAAGATACTGAAGATGCCCGGTCCGGGCTGGTCAGCAGGGCCGACGGTTTCATCCAGTCATCCCGCCATGCTGTGGAGGACATTGCCCGGTTCGGCGCCCGCCATATACGTGACGGGGATACGATCCTGACCCACTGTAACTCCGAAGTGGCGCTCGGGTGCATTATCGAGGCACACCGGAGCGGTAAGGAGATCGAGGTCTTTGCTACCGAAGTGAGACCGAGAAACCAGGGGCATATCACGATCCGGACCCTCAACGATGCCGGCATCAGGACGAACTTCATCGTGGACTCGGCCGTCCGCTCGTTCATCCACGATATCGACCTCGTGATCGTGGGGGCCGATGCCGTCACGGTCAGCGGGGCGGTCGTGAACAAGATCGGCACTGCACAGGTGGCCCACACGGCAAAAGAGGCGCGGGTGAACATGATCGTGGCTGCCGAGACCTACAAGTTTGCCCCGCGGACGGTTATCGGGGACCTGATCCAGATCGAGGAGCGGGGCCCGGATGAAGTGCTGCCGGAGGCGATCCGGAAGACGCTCCCGAACGTGACCGTACGCAACCCGGCGTTCGATGTGACACCGGCGGAATATATCGACCTGATTGTCACCGAGGCCGGGGCGATCCCGCCGCAGATGGCGTACGTGATCATCCGGGAGTACCTTGGCTGGGACATCGCGGAGTTCGGGAACCTGCCCTGAATTTTTCGCTTTTTTTAA
>Ga0265342_10003677_pt1 | contig 12443 bp, 10 predicted proteins | sample 4CB327metaG_FD_203125 | JGI IMG/M metagenome (GOLD analysis project Ga0265342, IMG submission 203125) | Rhizosphere microbial communities from Carex aquatilis grown in University of Washington, Seatle, WA, United States - 4-CB3-27 metaG | ecosystem: Host-associated > Plants > Roots >...
TTGATCTCCCGGAAGAGATCGAGGACCATCCGCGAGTTCTCCGTGTCGAGGTTTGCGCACGGTTCGTCGGCAAAGAGGATATCCGGTTTGTTCACGATGGCTCTAGCAATCGAGACCCGCTGCTGCTGGCCACCCGAGAGTTCCCGGGGTAGGTGGTCCTGCCGGTCGGAGAGACCGATCTTCTGGAGGATAGAATGGCTGTCGCTTCTCCACTGCTCCTCGGTGCGGTCTTTCCGGAGCATCGCCGTCAGGGACACATTCTCCATCACGGTGAGATCGGGAACCAGGGCATAGTCCTGGAAGACATACCCGAGCTTGTAGAGCCGGAACATGGTCTTCTCGTAATCGTTCAGGAGGGAGATATCCGTCCCGTCGATCACGATCCCACCGGAGGTGGGCTCGTCCAGGAGCCCGAGCATGTGCAGGAGCGTGGTCTTGCCGCTCCCGCTTGCTCCCATGATACCGAGGAACTCCCCTTTCCCGATGTCGAGCGTTATACCGTCAAGGGCCCTGACTTCCACGTTTCCCATGCGGTAGATTTTCTGCAAATCGGTAATCTCGATCATATTCAGGCCCTCATCGCAGTCTGGATATCCTCACGCGATACCTGGTACGCCGGAACATACCCGGCAACGAGCGCTGCCACAAAGAGGATCAGGGAATTGATAACAAGATCCATGGGAGTCAGGTACAGGGTAGCTGACCATTCGGGCGTCACAACCGGGTTAATCTGCATGTACAATGCAAGCAGCAGGGTGATTATCACCCCGAGGCCAATGCCCAGCAGCGCGAGAATGATGACCTGGAACCCGTAGTTGTGCATGATGACTTCCTTGTCCACGCCGATTGCCTTGAGGATCCCGATCTGCCGCCTGCTGTTGATGGTCTTGATGGTGATGACGATGAAGAGCACGACGGTCGTGATGATGATGCTCACGATCAGGGAGACCAGGTTGATGATGGCGAAGCTCTGGAGTGCCCGTCCCATGCTCTTGGAGAGGAGGTCCGCGGTGGTCTGGACCTTGGGCGTAACGCCGTACTGGATTAGCTCGTTCTTGATGAAAGTCTCGGAATAACCGGGCTTGGCCTTTACGGTGATAGAATCCGCATTGTCAAGTGCCCTCGGGTCAACGAGCGCCATGTCAGTACTCGTCACGTAGACAGCACTGTCCGCCTCACTCCAGCCGGTGAAATAGATCCCTTTCACCCGGTAATCCTTCACGTACCCGTTGCCGTAATCGATCGTGATCGAGTCGCCGACCCGTACGCCCCCGAGCGATGCCTGGAACTCATCCTCCTTCCGGATCGAGGCATCGCCTGCAACCGGCTTGCCGATGATCACTTCCCCGGTATCGTCCTGGCCGAGGTAGCTGCCGGCAGTCATCTTGGTATACAGGGGAGAGACGTATTTCTCGTCATTGGGCGATATGGACCGCACCGTGGCACCGAGGACACGCTGGCGGTACTTGAGAGTGGCCCCCTTGGAAAAATGGGGGGTTGCACGCTCAACACCCGGCATGCCATTGATGAGAGCAAGGGTTGCACTCAGGTCGGTGACATACTGGTCGCCCGACTTGGGGCTGACGAGCACGTTCCCGACCTCGTAATCCACAACCTGTTTTGTTATGCTCTGGCCGATCCCGTTGAACAGGCCAGGCAGGAAGATCATGTTGGTGAAGCACATCCCGATGATCAGGATGGTGAGGAGCGCGCTCGACCTGCTTCCCCGCTGGAGTGACCGCAGGGCAAGCAGGAACGCGACCTTCAGTTCTTTTTTACCCATGGGAAGGTTCCGTCTCCCTTGGTCTTTGGCAGGTACCAGTACCGGTATGCTACGAACCCGAGGATCCCGAGAATGACCAGGATAAGGATGATCGTTCCCGACCCGTCAGTTACCGGTACCCGGAGGTTCATCGGGCGGGTTACCACGTGGATGCCCATGTCATCGGTATAGGTTATCGTGAGGTTGTAGGGATGGTTACCGGATTTTGCTCCTTCGAGAAGGAAGAGGGCCGGTGCATCATTGCCGGGCTTGATCTTCCCGATAAAGGCTTCCCTGGTGCCCTCTGAGGGGAGATCGACTTTTGCCGAGACCTGTTTTGCATCGCCGGTGCCGGTATTCTCTATCCGTATGGTGAGATCGAACGGCGTGTTTTCCGTAAGGCGCGGAGGGTTGGTATCCACCGAGACAAAACCAAGTTCTGCCTTACCCTTGAAGAGGATATCGATACCCGTATTCTGGGTCTTCTGAGTCCCGTCAATCGCAGCGTAGCTGATGGTAACCGGTACCCTGACAAGTCCTGCCGTCATTTTCTTGTCGGAAAGCAGAACAAGGTCAAGGGTCTTATTCTGACCCGCGGACAGGATGCCGAGATGGTACAGATCGGTATTTTTCGGAGCAACCATACCGCCGCTGACATTCTCAATTTTCAGGATCACGTCATCTGACATCATATCCCCTGAATTTGTTACCGTTATCTGGACCGGGATCTCGTCACCTGGGATCTGGCTGCCGGTCAGCGTGCTGTCCATGACGAGAGTCGCCATCTTCTGTATGCCAAGCGGGGTATTGACGTTCACCGGAACAGGAAACCTTGTGCTCTGTCCACCGGTAGTGTCGATCCAGACCTCGGGATAGTACACCCCGCTTGTCGGAGGGGCCTGGATCGAGAAGGTGAACTGCAGGGACTGGCCCGGGCCAATTGCTCCCACGCGGTCAAAGGCACCGGAGAGCACGTTAACCCCGTTGCCTTCCAGTTTCACGTTCTCGAGGTTTACATTGATATCCGTGGTTTTCACCGTGGCATACTGATCCGTCGAGGTCTGCCCGGATTTTTCGCTCAGCTGTGCACTTGTTGCCGTATTTTTCACCGTCACCGTGATAGTGCCCTGGCTGCCCGGCATCAGGACCGCCGGGCTGACCTTGTAGTCGGTGATCGTTACGGTCGGTGCATCGGCTGCATGGGCCGCAGGTACCATCAGGACCATGAGCCCGAACAGGATTAGGAATCCTATAATTGTTGTGAAGATTTTCATGATTTCATTCCGGTTTTGTATCATTGCATTCATACTGCCTCCAGGGAGATAGAGCCCACGCCCTGTTTGATCTGGAACGTGATCTGCGGGGCTCCCGGGTGGGGGGACGTCATGTACGTATCGCCTTCCACGAGGAGTCCTCTCACGTCCACATCCCCTACACCCTTATGGATCCGTATACTCAGGTTGCTCTCTTTTGGCACGCGGATGACCAGGCTGCCTACGCCATTCCTGATGGCAGCATCGAAACTTCCGCCATGATAGCCGGCAAGATCGATACGGGTCTCGCCGGCCCCGGTCTTAATCCTCAGGGCAGACAGGTCGAGTTCACCCAGAACCAGACGGGTTCTTCCGGCATGGTTGGCAATCTCGAGCGCTGTCGGCACCTCGCGGTTCAGCCGTACATCCCAGGCATATGCCGATTCACTCCAGGAGCAGGAAAACGAGTGGCTGCCCCGGATCCTGACTTTTTTGATCCCATCACGCAGGGTGGCAGTATAGTCACAGGGTGCCGGGCAGGTATCGTTTCCTGACGTCAGCTTCACCAGAGTCTGCTCATCCGTTCCTTCACCGACAAGGATATCCCCGGCGCCAAACCGCATCTGGAGATCAAGACCGGTCGCGCCCTCCCTGCTGATGACCGTAGTCTGAGGACAGGGCTCGCCCGGCTCCGGCGCCTCTTTTCCTTTAATCACCCGGATATTCCATTTCAGGTACCGGATCGCGACATGGTAGCAGAACCGTGCAAGGTGCAGGTCCACGACGACCATGATCACACCGGCTATGAAGAGGCCCGTGGAGATGAGGACCCCCGGCGGGGGTGAGGTCCACCAGGGAACGGTGATGGTGACACCCAGCAGTTGCATGACCGCTATGAGCAGGAGGACCGGCCCAAGGACGAGTAATGCCACACCGGCAATGAATATGACCCCAAGGAGCACGATGAGGATGATGAAGGGGATGAGCACGAAGACGAGGTTGAAGAGGCCGAGGCCGAGCGTTGCCATGACCGCATGCCAGATATTCCTGGCACTGCGGGCCTGTTCCGCCTTTTTCACCAGGTACGTTGCCCTGATCTCCTTTGCCACGTCATCAGGCGATCCAAGGGCCCGGCAGAGATCTTCCTCGCTGCGCCCTTCTGATTTGCCGATACTGAAATGTTCGGCATAATCCGAGAGAATATCATCGAGGTCTTCCCTGCTGATGTATCCTGTAAGCCTGACCTTTAATATATGCAGATATTCCTGTTCAGTCTGCAGCATGCGATTCACCTTCCAGCAGTGCGTTGACGGATGCTGCAAACTGCATCCATTCTTCGCGTTGTTCTTTTTCTTTTACCCGTCCCGAGTCAGTCAGCCGGTAATATTTCCTCGGGGGGCCCTCTGCGGACTCCTGAAGATAGGTAGTAACGTCCCCTTCATCCTTGAGGCGCCGCAGGAGCGGATAGATCGTCCCTTCCGAGATATCGATCCTTTTCGAGATCTCGCCCACCAGTTCGTAGCCATAACAATCCTTGTTGGCCAGGACAGAGAGAACGCAGATCTCAAGTACGCCTTTTTTAAACTGGATATTCATGGGACCTTCCTTTGAGCGGCAGATAGGTCCGGCCCCCGCACCTGCAGGCGGATATGGGGATGATCATCCGTCATACCGTTTGAGAGGGATTTTCTGCAGGCGGCGGGGTTGCGGTTGTGCATGCCGGAGCTTCGTGTTAAGTGTTTAACACAGTATCGTGCATTGCAAGATACTTACTATTATTGAGATTGTCTGATATATAATTCAATCGCTGCATAAATGTTCACGCCAGGGCTGCCGTTACGACAGTGATCCCGTATTCTTACATCAGGCAGGACCGGTCTTCGGGAATAAAAAGGAGAGATTTTCCGGCTCTGTCAGGCCGCAGAACGGGGGTCGTTCTCTCCCGCGGGGATTATGCTGACAACACTTCCGGGGATCTGACTCTCAAGTGAGCCTTTCAGCGAGTCGATGAAATCCTGCACCTCCCCCATCTTCTGCTCCCGGTCGAAACCAAGGAAAATTTCGATGTAGATCCTGCTCCCCGAGCGGCGCGAGCGCACGCCATGGAAATCATGGTAATGATAGAATGATGAGATCAGTTCCTTGATGATGACGATCTGGAGCTCTTCCTCAAGGGTCTGGTCAAACAGATCCGGGAGCGAGGATGAGATCTCCCGGTATCCCGCAAGCAGTAAAAAGCCGATGATGATGAACGAGACAGCAGGGTCGATATACATAGCCCAGCTGTACTGAGTGAGCGTTACCGACAGTACGAGGGCAACGACGATTAACAGGTCAGAGAAGGTCTTGGCCCGCCGAAGCCGCCACTGGGCCTCCATGATGGGGGTGGGCTCTTTCTGCGCCCGCTGGTAGTTTTTCCGCCAGTGGTAGAAGTCCGCGATGCTGGCAAAGAGCATGAGGGGAATAACGAAGATAGCAACGCCCACGGCGATATGTTCGGGAACGAGGATCCGGTGATACGTGAAGAGGAGGAGGATACCAAGGGATATGAGCATCACGGCGCCGGTGATGATCCGGGTCAGCGATTCGAATTTTCCCATCCCGTAGTCATAGGTAAACTTCCCGCCAAGGGTCACCCGCCGGATGATCAGGAGAGCAAAGGAGGTTGCCAGAATCTCGTTTGCACCCTTGATAACATCGGCTAAAAGAGTGGCAGACCCGGAGATGAGGACTGCTGCGATCTCCGGGATCAGGATGAGAATGTCGATAACGAGCCCGGTGAAAACAAGTTTCTGGCGGGATTCACCGGATTCATCTGCTCCGTCCCTGATTATGGCATCTGACATGTATGTCTATATTTATATGACGGGAAGGGTAAAAAACTGCAGGAAGGAGAATTTGCCTCAATGAGATAAGCCGGAAAATCTTCTTTCAAAGGTTACTGAACACTTTTCAGATACGGTTTGATTGATCCGGATCGATTTTTCAATCGCGATCATGATCGCGATTGTATTTTTGAAATCAAGGTTTGATTGAAAATTTTCAGTCAAAGTCTGCTCAAAAAATTTCAATCAGGGTTTGATGATCAAAAGTTAAGTACCTGTACAACAATGCAAACGAGCTGTTTACGACGAAAGTCCGATCATAGGCACGGTTTTTCAATCAAGGTCTGCTTAAAAAATTTCAATCAAGGTTTGATTGAAAAATAAAAATCAAAGTCTGGTTGAAAAATAAAAATCAAGGTTTGATTGATCCGGATCGGTTTTTCAAACACGATCGTGATCGCGATTGAAATTTTTTCTAGCAAGGTTTGATGAAAAAAAAGGATCGGGATCCATCAGGTCTCACTTGTGCGTGAAGTACGCCTTCACACCGGAAGCGTCAACTGCATCAATCTTGACAAACCCGACCCGCTCGAACTGGACAACCTTCCCGACTTCCGACCGTACCGCAGGTTCGCAGGCTCCCTTCATCTCCCCGTCCTGCGTGAGGAGGGTGCAGGGTGCCATTGCCTGCGCCGGGAGCCACTGGATGATGTGGGCTTTTGCAGCCCGGGCATCCGCAAGCGAGTCCCCGCCATACGAGAACGAGGGAGTCTCGCCGTCCCACGCGATCTTCACGTTGAAGAGGTCCTTGAGCCGGACCATAGGTGTGCCTGGCACGAGCTCGCTCTTCGGGAGAAGAACTGTGCCGGTAAACTCCAGCGTGCGGGAACCCCGTGCTGCATCGCTCGGGTGCAGCAGGGCATGGGCCGTATGGGCCGGGGCCCCATCGATCTTCGCCTCGATCGGGTCGGGCACGAAGAAGTAGCGGTTCGCGGTCGGATCAACAAGCTTCTTGTTCTCAGCATAGAGGTTGTCCCACGAGAACGAGATATCGGTGTCCCCGATACCAATTGCGAGCATCGCGTTCTTCACGGCTTCGGGGGAGATCCCGCGGCGGGCAAGGGCCCGGAGGGTGCCGAGGCGGATGTCGTCCCAGCCGGTATAGGTGCCCTCGTTGATCCCAAGGCGCATCTGGGACGTGGAGAGGACGACTCCCTCTATGCCCATCCGGCCGTAATGCCGGTACACCGGAACCTTCCATCCCATGTGGTCGTAGATGTAGCGCTGCCGCCGGGTGTTGGCGATATGGTCTTTGCCCCGGATCACGTGCGTGACGCCAAGCAGGTGATCATCGGCAACCACCGAGAAGTTCATCAGCGGATACACGTGGGCCTTCACCTTCGGGTGCGGCGGCGCATCGAGAATCCGGAATGCCGGGAAATCCCGCATGGCCGGGTCCGGATTGTTGAGATCGGTCTTGATCCGGACCGAGACCTCGCCTTCATGGAACCCGTGGTCGAGCATCTTCTGCCAGAGTTCAAGGTTCTTCTCTGCCGGCTGGTCCCGGCAGGGGCAGGCGGTCTTTGCTCCTTTGAGTTCCTTGAAGTGCTCGTTATCGCAGGTGCAGACGTACGCCCCGCCCCGCTCAATGAGCTGCCGGCAGAGATCGTAATAGATCGGGAGGCGCTCGCTCTGGGTCACGGTCTCGGTAATCCCGAGGCCGAGCCATGCAATGTCCTCTTTGACCATCTCGTAGGCTTCGGGGTCCACACGCTTCGGGTCCGTATCCTCGATACGAAGAATGTACCGGCCGCCGCACTCTTTCACGTACGCGTCGTTGAGAGCTGCAGCACGGGCATGCCCGATATGGAGCGGGCCCGAAGGGTTGGGGGCAAACCGCATGACCACACCTTTTTCCGAGCCTTCGAGATCGGGAAGGACTTTCCTGTGCTCGTGCTTCTCCGAAAGGGCCGCGAACATTGCCGGGGCCCGGTTCTGGAGGGTCGATACCCGCTCTTCCGGGGAAAGTGCCGCCACATCGGCGATCGCATCCTTTGCCAGGGCCGATATCTCCTTTGACCTGCTCCGGAGTTCAGGGTGAGAACCCATGACCATGCCCATCACGGCCCCTGCCTGCGGTACCCCGCCGTGCTTCACGGCATTCTGGAGTGCACACAAAAAGAGGAGTTCTTTCGGGTCTTCCCCTGCCATCCTAATAACTCCGGGTAACGAAAAATTCGCCGACGTCCATGAGGAGCTGGCGTTCTTTTGAGGGGGGCAGGAGAGAGAGGTGCTTGTTGCTGGCGGCAACGAGATCCGACGCCACCTTCTTCACATCATCGATAACACCGGCTTCGGTCAGTTCGCGGATGGCCGCCTCGATGTCAGCCGGCGAGAGTTCCCGCCGGTACCTGGAGAGGTCGAGACCTTTTTCCCGGGCCTTGATCATGAGGAGTGTCTGCTTGCCCTCGCGGAGATCGGATGCCTGGTCTTTCCCGCTCTTCTCTGCAGGGGTTAAGAGGTCGATGAGATCGTCCTGGATCTGGAACGCGATGCCGGTGTTGAGCCCGAACTGGTAGAGCGCTTTCACCTGCACGGCTGAGCCGCCGGCAAGAACGGCTCCGATACCGGCAGCTGCGGCATAGAGGACGCCGGTCTTCTTCCGTACCATCTCCATGTACTCGTACTGGTCGACATCGTTGCGGTGCTCGAACGACATGTCCATGTGCTGCCCTTCGCAGATATCGGCGCAGGCCTTCGCAAGCATGGACACGGCACGGACCTTTGCATCATCTTTGGCAGTTACCATGCAGATATGCTCGAAGGCGCGGGCATACAGGACATCCCCGGCAAGGATACCGGTCGGCATGTCCCATTTTGTATGGACGGTCGGCACGCCGCGACGCAGGTTGTCGTCGTCCATAATATCATCGTGGATGAGCGTGAACGTGTGGGTCACTTCGAGCGCAAGAGCCGCAAAGACGATATCGTCCGAGCTCCCGGGCTTCACCGCATCCGCGGCCAGCATCACGACTGCCGGGCGGAGCCGTTTCCCTCCTGCTGCGAGCAGGTGGGCTGATGCCTTGTTGAGTTCACCAGCCTTGTCAACATAGTAGCGGTCGATCATCCGATCGATCGTCTTTGCAACTGATTCCAGGTACGGTGGAAGATCTGACATTGGTTTTTCCTCGCTTAGTTAATCTTGAGCCGCTGGCCGTTCCTCAACTGGTGGATGGTCGAGGGTGCGGTGTAGCCGAGATCGCTTGCAAACTGCGTATATTCCGCGGTCATGGTCAGGCTCCCGTGGGCCGGGATCACGTGCTGCGGCTGCAGGAGCTGGAGGAACTCGTAGTGGTCCTCCCGGTACGCGTGACCGCTGACGTGGAGATCCTCAAAGACCCGGGCCCCGACCAGTTTCAGCCGGGCCTCGATCATATAACGCTGGCCATAGTTCATCGGGTTCGGGATGACGTTTGCCGAGAAGACGACCTTGTCGCCCGGGGTGAGCTGGTACGGCGTGTCCCCCAGTGCAACGCGGGTGAGGATGGAGCCGGGTTCTCCCTGGTGGCCGGTGACTATCGGCAGGAACTGTTCTTTTCCGGCTTTCATCATCCTGCGCATGGTCCGATCTACCGTCCGCCGGTTCCCGAACACGCTCGTGGTCTCCGGGAAGGAGACGAGCTTCATCTGTTCGGCAGTAACGGCGTACTTCTCCATCGAGCGGCCTAAGAGAACGGGCTTTCTCCCGATCTCGTGGGCACATTCCGCGATGGTCTTGACACGCGAGATGTGCGAGGAGAAAGTGGAAACCATGATGGCGTTCTTGTCATCCTCATAGCTCGTGAGGGTGTCGCGCACAAGGTCGCGGGCAATCCGTTCGCTCGGGCAGCGCCCTTTCCTGCCGATGTTGGTGCATTCAACGATAAGGGCGAGGACTCCTTCCTTGCCGATCTGGCGGAGCCGTGCAAAGTCCGGGGGTTCGCCGATGACCGGTGTCCGGTCGAGCTTGAAATCGAGCGCGTACACGATGGCCCCGTGCGGCGTGTGCAGCACCGGGGTCACGGTATCGATGATCGAGTGCTGGGTACGGACGAACTCCAGGACAAGGTTCTGGGAGAGCGTGAACCGCTGGCCTGACTTGAGCGCGAAGAGCTTGTTGTTCACCCCGAATTTCTGTTCGCCGGAGATCTGCTGGCGGATCAGTTCGGTAGTGTATGGCGTGGAGATGATCGGCGCATTGTAACGGTGCGCCAGTTTCGGGATAGCCCCGATATGGTCGAGGTGCCCGTGGGAGCAGACGATGGCCTTCACGGTGCCTTCGACCGAGTTCATCATCGTATCATCGGGTATCGCCTTGATCTTGATGAGATCAAGGGAGTGCATATTCTCAATCTCCGCATCCTCGTGGATCATTACCTGATCGAGGCGGAGTCCCATGTCAAATATGACAATTTCCTTTCCGCAGCGGACGGCGGTCATATTCCGCCCGACCTCATCGTATCCGCCCACTGCAATAATTTCTATATCCATTTTTGTATCTCCTTGTTCCTGGGGGTGATTCGTGTTAAAAAGTTCAAACGGTCAGTGGTTTCGCTGTACCCGTATGGGATTGTCTTTCCCGATCATCTGCCGGGTCCTGCCCGTAATATACAGGGGTGCCTTCCTGAGATCCGCTACGGTTGCCGAGCCGGTCAGGAACATCGTGGTAACGAGTTCCGTCTGGATCGTACCGATAGCACGGGAGAGCGCTTCGTCGCTCTCCATTGCGGGCTTGAGGAGGGGAAGTGCCATCCCACAGAGATCTGCACCAAGGGATAAACCCTTGGCGATGTCGCCGCCGCTCCGGATACCGCCCGAGGCAATGACCGGGCCGCCGGTCGGGACGACTTCCGCAAGACTGACCGCGGTCGGAATGCCCCACATCGAGAAGTCTTCTCCCAGCGTTTTGAGTCGCCGGTCGGCAGTACTGCTCTCTGCTGCCCGTACGCTCTCGACTGCTGCCCAGGACGTCCCGCCCCAGCCGCCGATATCGATGGCGCTGACACCGGCTCCCCAGCATTTCCTGGCGGTTGGTGCGGATATCCCGCAGCCGGTCTCCTTGACAATGACCGGGGTCTTGAAATCCCGGCAAAGCTCTTCGAGCGCGGCAAAGCAGCCGATGGCATTGTGATCGCCTTCGGGCTGGATCGCTTCCTGGAGGAAGTTGAGGTGTATCGCAAGCGCGTCCGCCCCGATCATCTCGACTGCCTTCTCAGCCCATTCGATCCCGTGGTCGCGGAGCTGCACGACCCCGAGATTGCCGACAATGAACGCATGGGGGGCCTCGTCACGGACAATCGAAAACGTATCGGCAAGGCCCGGGTTCTCGAGAGCCGCCCGCTGCGAACCGACACCAATGCCGATCCCGTAGCGTTCCGCTGCCCGTGCAAGCCGTGCGTTCACGTCTTTTGTAGCCGGGTGGCCACCGGTCATTGCTGAAATGAAGAGGGGTGACCGGAACGAGTGGTTCAGGAAGCGGACCGAGGTATCGATGGCGCCCATATCGCATTCCGGTAAGGCGTTATGCACGAACCGTATATCTGAAAACCCGGTTTCCCCGCTTTCAACTGCCTCTTCTGCGCAGATGCGCAGGTGGTCGAGTTTGCGCGAAGACGTAAACCGTTTCTTGTCACTCATGCTCATTCACCTCGTACAAGGGTCCCGCCATGGTCGTTCCCGTTCAGGAAATCCGCTACCCGCGAGACCGCAAATATATCAGACCCGATACCTGCATCCGCAAGTTCGAACAGCTCATTTAATTTTCCGCTCATTCCACCGGTGACATCGGTATGTTTCGAGTTGCCGATATGGAGATTAAGCATAGTACCCCGTGTGATTTTCGGTACTACCCGGTCTCCATCCAGCACTCCCGGTACATCGGTGGCGAGCCCTACGCAGGTTATGTGCAGGGCGAGCGCAAGGTAGCGCACGAGCTGGTCGCCCGAGACAATGCAGGCTCCCCGGGTCATGTCCATCACCACGTCTCCGTGGATCACAGGAACCATCCCGAGTGCGAGCATCTTCTCAAGGTGGCGGTGCTCGAAGGATACGAGCCTGCCATTGTCAGCCACGGCAGTGTGGAACGGGTGGACGCCCACCGCAGCTACGCCCTTGTCCCGGAGCGCCCGGACAACTTCGTCGTTGAGACTGCTGACCACGCGGTGGGTCACCCAGATCCCTTCGGTATGCCCCTCTGATGCGCCTTTATCGAGATGGTAGCGCTTTGCCTCGGGATGACCGCAGGAACCGGCGCCGTGGACGATCACGATACCGCCGTGCCGGGATTTTGCAATCGCTGCTGCTATCGTGGCAAGACGTTCATGGTTCACGGCGCAATCGGCACTCTTGTCAGTGATGACACTCCCGCCGAGCTTGAGGATCATGCGTTCAGACATTCTTCTCCTTCCGAACACCCTCGGTATCGATGCTGGTGACGATTGCCCGGGCTTCATTGGCCTCGATGGATGCGGCAATCCGGTGCTTGAGCGGCTTGGGGCAGAGGGCAACCATGCATCCCCCACCCCCTGCTCCCGTGATCTTTGCGCCGAATGCCCCTGCGGAGCG
>Ga0265342_10003688_pt1 | contig 12418 bp, 7 predicted proteins | sample 4CB327metaG_FD_203125 | JGI IMG/M metagenome (GOLD analysis project Ga0265342, IMG submission 203125) | Rhizosphere microbial communities from Carex aquatilis grown in University of Washington, Seatle, WA, United States - 4-CB3-27 metaG | ecosystem: Host-associated > Plants > Roots > Rhizosphere...
GCTCATTGAACTCTCGTATTTCATTTGCGAACTCGACATAACTTCCGACCGATTCCTATCTTGCAAAAAAGGAAATCAATGTACCGATTGCAATCGCGGGTGCGTAAGGCATCTTGCGCTTAAGCGGATTTGCTATCACCATTTCCGGATCGCGAAGTCCACCTCGATCCGTCCAACCGAACGCCAGATTGCCCGCGCTGGTTAACAATTCCCTGAGAAATCCCCCGAAGACAGCCCAGCAGAAAACCATCACTCCGCCGACCATCCCCGTAATTACCAATGCCAGAATCAACTGCTGCGGGCCAACCCATGCTCCAATTGCTGCACAGAGCTTCACATCGCCCGCGCCCATCCCTCCCATCGAGAAAAGGACTCCGTAAATCACCAGTCCCAGCAAAGCTCCACTGAGACTCTGTCCGAGTCCATGCCACCCCTGCATCCAGACGGAAACCACAATTCCCGCAAGCAGAAAGGGCAGCACCAGCCAGTTGGGAATTCGTCGGCTACGCAGATCCGTGAATGTGGCCACGCCAAGAACAATAAGTGTAGGCCACCACGCGAAAGAGTGCATTCTCGATGCTCCTGGCCCAAGGGAATTCAAGGGAACACGTCCGGTGGAGCAATTGGCCCACCAAACAAGAATGCTTCTATCTATATTTTATTCAGTAACTTACATTAATAGGATCCGTTCGGGTGTATTCGCCTGTTTACGGAATTGCACCCGAAGTGAAGCAGACCGTATACAGGTAGACCCTGTATTCGCCCTACCAGAGCGTTTTTTATGCCTGTGACCCAAATTCATCCGATAGAAAACTGCGCGAGCGCAATTCGGGCAAAAATCGCTGTCCCACATAAGTGTTAATACCGATAAACAACAAAGCGGGCAGGCGAGGGAAAGGAGGATTTTCGACATCCGCTCCATGATTAGGACCAGACAATCCATCGGTGCGGTTCTATCTCTCTACAAATAAATGGCTTGCGAGAGAATAGCCGAGCCGGATCGCTCAAAATCAACAGCTGCAAAGCTTCAAACTCATGGTTTCTGCAAGCGGTTGAAATGCAGAGACTTGGCCTCCAGAAACCTCAACCGGCATAAGCAGGTCCCACTCTTGGCAAACGGGAATTACAAAGGTCACATCTGGGTAGCACTAAACAGTCATTGGCTTTCAGGTAAGGGGTGCCGATGATGGATACATCTCACCGCTTCTTGGATGGAACAAAAGTCCGAAAGGCTCGGGGAAGCCTTCAATACGGCACGGGGAAGCCGCATTCATGATCAAGATTGGCCTTTACTCTGAAGATCGCACGCTACGTTCACTTCTTTCGTCCGCTCTTGGCAAGAACTTTGCGGTACAACAGGGCTCCGATGCGATCGGAATGAATAGCCTTATTTCCGACGGTCAATGCGATGTTCTGATTCTCGATCTCAATTCCAATCGTGACGCTCTCCCTGAACGCATCCAGGTGTCTCGCGAACTAATTGCTTCCAGTCTTCCCGCGATTGTGATGGCGGATGACGGCCTTCGTTCAACTGCGTTCGAAATGGTGCGCAATGGCGCGTTCGGTTACTGTCGCCGTCCACCCTCAATCCGCGACCTGAAAACAATGCTGAGCCGTGCGTGCGAAAACTCGGCGCTTAAGAGGCAGCTCGAGAACGTGCAACTGCGGCTTGAAGAGCCTGCGAGTTGCGATCGCCTTATCGGCTCCAGTTCCCAAATGCGCCGCGTCTATCAACTCGTTCGCAGCGTGTCCAATCTTAATGCCGCGGTGCTGGTTACCGGCGAGAGTGGAACCGGCAAGGAACTGATCGCCCGAGCCATTCATAATCTCGGATCGCGCGCCGAGCGTCCTTTTGTCGCCGTATCATGCGGAGCCATTCCTGAAACGCTCATTGAAGCTGAACTGTTCGGCCACGAAAAGGGCGCATTCACCGGCACAGTCGGTGCTCGTGAGGGCTATTTGGAACAGGCCGCGGATGGCACATTGTTTCTGGATGAAATCGGCGATCTCAGCCTGTTCACGCAGGTCAAATTACTCCGCGTATTGCAGCAGATGGAGTTCAGCCGCCTGGGCAGCAACCGCCTTATTCCGCTGCGCGCCCGCCTCATCTTCGCCACTCACCGCGACCTGGGACAGCTCGTTGCCGAAGGCAAGTTCCGCCAGGATCTTTTCTACCGCATTAACGTTATGCGAATTGAATCGCCGACTCTGCAGGAACATCCAGAGGATATTCCGTCCATGGCAAAATATCTCCTGAACAAGTATTCGCAATCATTCCAGAAGCAGATGGACGGATTCGCACCCGAAGCCATGGAAATGCTGCAGAACTATTCGTGGCCCGGCAACGTTCGTGAACTTGAAAACGTCATTCAGCGCGCCATCATTCTCGCTCCCGGACAGTTCATTCGTGCTGAAGACCTGACTCTGCACGCCAACGAAGAAGAACCCGGCAACTTCGACGAAGTCGTCAATATCGGCGAGTATCAGCCGTCTGGTTCATTCGAACGGCAGATACAGGAATACAAAGTGAAACTTGCGGTGAACGCTGTCCGCGAGAATAATGGCAACAAGACTCTCGCCGCACGCCGACTTTGTATCTCCCGGGCCTACCTTCATCGGCTCATCAGACTTGCTGAATCCGATCAGGTGTACGACCAGAGCCTGAGGGAAACGGCTTCCGCCTGATCCAGTATTCGGCGCCGGGTAGAAACAGGTCAAAGTCTTTGCGCGCGTTCCAACGGCTTTTCTCATTCCCGGTTGCCCTCGCCAGCCTGCTCGTCGTGCTGACAATGCTCACTGTCCGCGGGCGATTCGACGATCCCGATTCGTGGTGGCACCTCAAGATGGGCCAGCTCATCTGGACCACACACAGCATCCCCACCCAAGACCTGTTTTCCTACACCGCCAATCATCAAGCGCTGGTTCCACAGGAATGGCTCGCACAATTGAGCATCTACTGGGCCTATCTCATGGGTGGCTATTCCGGCATGATGATCTGGTTTGCCGTGCTTGCGTCGGCCCTTGTCGTTCTGGGATACCTGCTGTGCTGGCTGTATTCGGCAAATGCCAAAATTGCTTTCTTAGGCGCAATGATCATCTGGTTCTTCGGCACTATTGGATTTGAGATCCGGCCCCAGATGTTCTCCTACCTGCTCATCATTGCCGAACTCATGCTCATCCATCTTGGCAGAACACGGTCTCCCCGCTGGTTTTTCGGATTTCCGATTGTGTTCCTCATCTGGATCAACAGCCATGCCTCCTTCATACTCGGCATCGCAGTTGCATGTGCTTATCTTCTCGCTTCATTTTTTGAGTTCGAACTGGGCGCGTTGGTCTCACACCGTTGGGATTCGCAACGGCGCCGCATCTTCACGTGGTCGCTCCTGCTTTCTGTTGGTGCCTTGTTCGTGAACCCTGCTGGGCTCAGGCAGATCTACTATCCGATAGACACATTGATGAATATGAAAATGCTGATGGCCAACGTAGAGGAGTGGGCGCCGCTGCAACTGACTGAGGCACGCGGCATCGGATTGCTCGCAATTCTCTTCTGCATATTGCTCGTGTTAATGGCCAAAAAAGCCGATTTGTACCTGGATGAATTGATTCTTCTGGCAGCAGGCGCATGGCTGGCGGTCGGCCACATCAGAATGCTCATTGTCTTCGGAATCCTGGCAGCGCCAACATTGTCGCGTCAGCTTGCGAACGTGTGGGAGAACTACGAGCCGGAAAAGGATCGCGTTCTGCCGAACGCTGTTTTCATCGGCCTGTCACTCGTTGCAATCGTGCTGGCGTTTCCCGGCCGCCAAAATCTCGAGCAGCAAGTTGAAGCCGAGAGTCCCGTCAAAGCGTTGCAATACGTTCAAGCGCATCATCTCACCGGGCCCATGTTGAACGACTATACCTACGGCGGCTATCTGATTTGGGCCGCACCTGAGCATCCGGTAATGATCGATGGCCGAACGGATATATATGAATGGTCCGGATTTCTTGAACAGTATGCGCGCTGGGCAACGCTGCAAGAGGATCCAAACCTCCTTTTGCAGAAATACAATGTAAACTTCTGCTTGCTAAGCACGCATTCGCAGATGATCAATGTGCTGCCGTTATTGCCCGATTGGAAACTGGTCTATTCCGACGACCTTGCTCGCGTATTCGTAAGAACGCCCTCGCAACGCCCGCCAGAATTAACTGCCCACTAGGTGTGCACGTTGTATTCCGGCGATCCCGCCATTACCAGCCCACTCTTTTGCCGCCCGTGAATGTACCGGCAGCACCAGCCGGTCTCGTGCGGCGGCCGATCTGTAGGAGCAGCCAGATCGCGATATGTGACTCTGCCATAAAGGAAGACGCGCTCTTCCCAGTTCTCGATGCGCCGGAAAGCCTCGTCCGTCCCGCACAGAGCTTTCACATCGTCGCGGCAAAACGACTTCAGGTTCATAAATTCGCCCGGCAAAAGAATGATGGAAACGAAGGGCGTCTCGGCGTCCTCCGTCTTGTATTCAGGTATCGAAGGCAAGTGCGACTCGTCGATGGCGATCCTTGTCTCCTCTGACGCCGCAACCACCTGTGCCGGTCCGCGGCCGCGGTTGGTGGCAATCACGGTGAATCCGTTTTCGATGCTGCGTGAAGGCACAATAGTGATCAGCACCCACGGCCGTTCTGCATTGATAATGGCCTGCGCATGCAGCAAGGCTGCTTCGGCGCTTTTACACGCTGCTTCAGCGCTCTTGGCTGCAATTTCGGCCGCCGACTCAGAGTATTTGCTCTGCCGTTCGATCTTTTTAAGCGTTTGAATGCCAAGCATGATGCCCGCATATCCCAGCAGCGCAAGCAGCACATTGGCACCCCAGGCAATGCGGTCCTGAACGGGCCAGGGGGCTGGTGCAGGAGCCGCTGTGGCGACCGTGATGTGGGCAGGCTGATAATCGCATCCCGCACCCTCGCAGTTCGACGGGGCAACCGGCGCAGTTGACGGCGCAGTTGTCAAAGCCGTGGGACCTGCCGCAGCCGGAGCGGGAGGAGTAACCTGGGCCGGAGCCTTGGCGCCCGGCTGATTGCCAGCTGAATTGTTATTCGATTGGCCGGCAGCTTTTTGCTGCGTCTGCGTCAACGCCAACAGCGTTGCCAGCACGATCAAGCCCTTTGAGATCATGGCGCAAATGTAACATACCGTTCTCAAGATGCACATTCCTTCTTGCCGAGGACTAGGCCAGTGACCATGCTTCACAGGTGCACTCACGCCGGCGCGTACTTCAGAACAGGTTATCGGCGGCGCGAATCCCTCCTGCAACATAGCTTCCAAGACCGTTGTTAGCATCTAAAAACATGTGACAAGGCCTGAGGTTTGCTCCGATACAACCGCGTGATTATTGTGTGCATCCCCTTTAAAGCCTCTATTCGCGGATGCATGACGTGTGTCACGACTGCCTTACTCGTATCTGCACAAATCTCCTTGATTCTCCTGCGTGACACGAACGATCGATGGAGTATCAATGTGGGTCCCTCGGAATCGTTGCATCGATCGGATTGTTCGAACGTTAGATAACATGCGCTGCCGTCAGGCTCCCTCAGCACCGCAGCTTGGCAAGGCCAAAATTTGCAGGAGAAAACACAAGAGATGGCTAATACCGAGACCCGCAAGATCGACCGGCTGAATACGGAATCTGATCGTCGTGTTGAAGAGCGTGCGGATGAACTCACACGGAGCGAAACGCAGTTCAAGATGCGCGCTCGGCTGCTCGACATTGCATCCGAGGCGATTATCGTTCGCGACATGAATGGATTGATTTCATTCTGGAATGCGGGAGCCGAAAAGACCTATGGCTGGACCCGCGAAGATGCCATCGGACGCAACATCCATCAATTTCTGCAGACGACTTTTCCGGTCCCCCACGAGCAGGTCGAAAAGGAACTTGGCGAAAAGCGCTTTTGGCACGGGCGCCTCACACAATCAAAAAGAAACGGCGAGAGAATCATTCTGGATTGCCGAAAAACCATGAATGACGAGAACGACGCGGTGCTTGAAGTTAACCGCGATATCACAACGGTAATCAAAGCGGAAGAAATGCTTCGAGCCTCAGAAAAGCTTGCTGCGATGGGCCGCGTGGCCGGCATCATTGCGCATGAAATCAACAATCCGCTCGCGGCAATCACCAATATTTTTTATTTGTTGCGCAACCACCCCCTACTCTCCGACGAACCACGCGCACTGGTGGAAAGAGCTGAGCAGGAGTTGGATCGGGTAAGTCACATCACGCGCCAGACACTCAGCTTCTATCGCGAGTCGAAGCAACCGATCATGATTTTCATGCCGGAACTGCTTGATGACGTGCTCGAGTTACAGCAGCGCCTGCTCCGCGAAAGCAAGATCACCGTGCGCAGGATTTATCAGTCCACTGCACCGGTAACCGGCTACCCGTCCGAGCTGCGACAGGTGTTTATGAACCTGGTTGGCAACGCCATTCAAGCAATGGCTGAAGGCGGCACACTTGGCGTCTTCGTTCGCGAATCAACTGATTGGACAAAGAACCAGCGTGGCACCATAGTTTCGGTAATCGATACGGGCATGGGCATTCAGCCGGAAGATGCGCAGCGGCTCTTCCAACCTTTCTTCAGCACCAAGTCGACGAAAGGTACGGGGCTTGGGCTCTGGATCAGCCAGGGCATCGTTCAAAAATACGATGGCCGCATTACCTGCCGTACCATACGCGGAAAAGGCGGCAATGTTACCTGTTTCCGTGTCTTTCTACCCGGCATCGGTGCGCTTGATAGAGCGCACCATGTCGAGAACGACACCGCCAGCCACGAAGTCAACGCGCCCGCCGCTCATTAAACCTCCACCGACTTTCCCCCCATAAAAAACCGTGCCGGAGACCGATGCTGACCGCGGGTTCGAACCCATTCGGCTTGCATCGATCTCCGGCGCGGAGAGTTAATTCATTCTTTCAAAGCAGCTCTAGTTGTGAACTAGAACTGGTACTTCGCTGCAAGTTGCAATTGGCGCATCGAAGCGGTACCCGTGATGCGTCCGAAAGTGGTGGCGCCAGCGGCCTTACCCAAAGCCCCGTTGACGTTACTCAAAGTCGGATTGTTCCAGTTGGGGTGGTTGAGGGCGTTGAATGCCTCAAAGCGGATCGCCAGTTGGTGCTTCTCGTTGTAGGGCATGTTGAAGGCCTTGTGCAAGGAAGCGTCGAGATTCGTAAAGCCGGGTCCTGTGAAGCTGCCGCGCTGGAGAGAACCGAAGGTTCCGGCGGTCGGAGCAGCGTAGGCGGCAATATTGATCCAGTCAGTCAGCGAACGTGCACTGCCGCTAAGGTATGGGCTGGTTCCAGTCGGATTGGGCCGATCGAAGCCGCCGAACGGAGAGGAGATGCTGGAATTATCGGTGCCGAGCAGCGGAGTTCCAACCTGGCCCGTCTGATGGGTAAAGATTCCACCTATCTGCCAGCCGCCGACGAACTCGCCTACGGCTTTGTTGGTGTTGATCATCTTGCCGGGGCCGAAGGGTAATTCGTAATTGGCCGAGCCCACGATGCGATTCTTCACGTCGAAGGCCGACCGGCCGTATTCGCAGGCAATGCACTCGCTGTTTTGCGGATACAGGTTATCGTTGCCCTGGTTGCGGATGCCGCTGGAATCGTCGAGCGACTTACTAAAGGTGTACGACGCAATCACGCTGAGCCCCCTACTGAAACGCCGGGTGGCTTTCACGGCGAACGCGTTGTAATTTCCAGTACCTTGGTCGTGCTGATACTGGATACCGTATTGTGCCGGGGTGCCATTCGCGGCCAGCCCCACATAGTAGGGGAGCCTTGACGCGACTGAAGTCACGGCGCCGGTGCCGATGTATCCGTATGGAGTAGGTTGATTTGCATTGATGAACCCATAAAGATGCCGGCTCACCGCGCCCTGGTATCCAACCTCGAACGACCAGTCTTGCCCAACCTGCCGCTGGATGTTGAACAGGAACTGTTCCGTGTAACTGGTCTTGTGACTCGGTGCGTTCGCGTACTCGACAGTGGTCGGGCCGAGAGTTACTGTTGTGCCGCCGCTGGCGCCTGGCGCCGCGTTAGCCCAAGTCAGATTGGAATTACCGTAAGGTGCGTTCGTGTCTACATTGACTGCGGTTGCGCGCCCAGCGATGTTGCGCGCCATGTCGAAGTACGCGTTGCCGATATCCTGCGTGTAGAAGATACCGAAGCCGGTGCGAATCACCGTCTTGGCGTCTGGCGAGTAGGCGATGCCGAGTCGTGGCGCGAAATTCAAGTATGGCGTATTCATGAGAGGGCCATTGGGTAGAAGCCCGTTGCTGCATTGCGGCGCGGGGCCAAAGGCTTGCGTCCATCGGATGTTAAGGCCTTGATACACATCTGCCGCTGAACAGTTGCCCTGGCGGACCTCGCGTGGCCACTGGCTTTGCGCGTAGGTGGCGCTCGTGTCGCCCATCTTCGGCAAGTTCGGAACATATGCGTTGAAGTTATTCCCAAACGTATCGTTCCAGGGAGGTGTCAGTTCGTACCGAATGCCTGCTGAAATGGTGAGGTTCTGCAAGAGTTTGTACGTGTCGTCCACGTAGTAAGCCTGCACGGTTCGCTCGTAATTCGCATTGGCCACTGCCACCGCAACGGTAGCTTGGCTTAGATTGCCGAGCAGGAAGTCAGCGAGCGCATCGCCGCCGGAAAGCGATACCTTTCCAGAGCTATCCTTCGTTTCCAGCGCAGTAGAAATGGGCTGGGCGAAGAACTGTCCACGCGAAAATTGATTGCCCAACTGGTTGAAGGTCTGCCGACCGTACTCAAAACCGATTCGCAGCGAATGCTTGCCTTTTACCCATCCGAGATTGTCGACTATCTGCCAGGTGGGATCGGTTACGACGTACGGGCCATCGCCGCCGACATCTCCGATTTCCTGCCAGATGGACGGCGTTGTGCCTGTCGGTCCCTGGCTGAATGCCATATCTGGAATGCCCCATGTGGAAGGGTCGCCGCCTTTAAGTCCGGGAATTCCGATCTGGTCGACCACGTTGGTCGTGAATCCCGACAACAGCCCGAGCGAGTTGAAGAAATGGTTGTAGCCGAACCGAGCCTCGTTGACGATATTCGGCGAAATGGTCCAGGTATTGGAGCCCATGTATTGGTAGTAGTTGTTGATGATCTTACTGCCCGCTCCCATGAATCCTGTCGACAGAAGGTCTTCTTTGCCGGAACTGTAGCGGAAGGCGTACTGCATCTTACTCGACTGGGCGTAATCTCCGCGAACGGCCAGGCCCTGGCGATTTTGAGGTTGCTTGGTGCCGTACGGTGAATTCGAAACTTGCTTTCCACCCGAGTAGAATGGCTGGGTGCTCGTCCCAAGGTATTTCAGCAGCGCCTTGGACGGCGCGGAAATTCTAGCATCGGGAATAGTGTTGTTCGGAAAAGCCGTCTTTCCCAAACCGTTGGCATCTCCGGTTGCCGGATCGTAGATCGTGACCGGTACACCGGCGGCCGTTGTGAAGCCCTGATAGTTGCCGCTCGCTATGGCGGGCGAGGGCACAATCGCATTTCCTTGATTTACGCTGCGGATCTTCCTCCACTCATCGTCGAACATGAAGAAGAACTTGTCTTTGCCGTCGTAGACGTGGGGAATCTTGATCGGTCCATCAAGTTCGAATCCGTAGTCGTTCCATTTGTAAGGGAATACACTTGGTGGCTTTGCGTTGTAAGGGAAATAGTACGGAGTTGCGTCCGCAGTATTGTTGCGGATGAAATCGTACATGCTGCCGTGATAGCTGTTGGTGCCGCTCTTCGATACCACATTGACTTGCGTCGCTTCGTGGCCGAACTCCGCTTGATAGACGCCCGTTTGAACCTTGAACTCCTGGATTCCGTCGAGCGACGGCAGGCCGACGTAGGTATTGAAGTCGGGGTCGGTGTTATTGATGCCGTCAAGCGTGTAGTAGTCAAACATGATGCGCTGGCCGCCGACCGAGATCGACTGACTGGCGCGGTCTCCGCCCATTCGCGAGCCGGCCTGTCCCGACGACGATGAAAGCGTGTTGACGTTGGACGAAAGCGCAACCAATGAGAGATAGTTTCTGCCGTTCAGCGGCAGTTCGTTGATGGCCTTGTTCTCAACCACCGTGCCGAGGGTAGCGTTCTCCGCCTGCAACAGCGCGGCAGACGCCGAAACTTCGATCGAGTCTGTTACCGCGCCGACTTCAAGCGTGAAATCAAGACGCAACGACTGCTGAATTTGCAGAGCGACGTTGCTGCTGGCGCCGGTTTTGAATCCTGCGTGTGTCGCTTGAATGTCGTACACGCCCACAGGAACAGCGGTAAACGTATAGTCGCCTGATTCAGTGGTGATCGTGGTGCGCTTTCCGGCTGTGCCGACATTGGTCAACATGACAGTTGCGCCTGGAATAACTGCGCCCGTCGAATCAGCCACGTGACCTGAAATATTGCCGAACGTCTGCGCGGACATATTGCCGGTTACCGTTAACGTAAACAAGGACAAGAAAAGAATGCATCCGAATGTCCTAACTACTCTCCGTGCACAACCCAACAATTCCTCTGTCATCCGGGAATTTGAAAAACGAAATCGGGTCATTGTCCGATTTCCTGATGCGTCACATATTTGCTTGCCTAACATAATTGATCTTCCTCCGCTGCTTGAAGCAGCCTTGCTTAAATAGACAACAATAGACATCCACGTTCGAGGCTGGGGTAGCAAAGTCCGTAGCGTCCCTGACGACTTTCATTGGTGTAAAGTAAAGAGCGTTCCGGGTAGACCGCCTTCAACTTCATGAGTTTGCTCCCATTCAGTTGTTCCCCAGAAAACCGATCCGCCTTTCGACTCCTTTCAAAGAACTCTTTTCGACGTTCTAATCAATTTGTCGCCGCAGCAAATAATTGCCACGCCTTCATCCCCAAGAACTCCTCCCCAGGTAAACTTCATCGACTTGCCGTAGCCCATTTCCTACCAGAAAACAGGGCAATGCGAGACGTGACTTCACCTGTTGGCGAAGCCATTCCGCAGAAATCCTTGGAGGCACGTGACTCTACCGCTTGAAAAACAGCTTTGTCAAATGACCTGAGTTCCATGAAACGGGCTTAGTAAATCGATTTCCTATAGGAAACCCTTCTTGCTCGGAGGTTTTTGAATGCGCAGAACACGCACAAGCGCTTCTGCTGATTCACATTAGCGGGAGGGCCACCTGAAACGATTCGCGAGTATTTACTTCATCTTGGAAGACAATATTGGGCTGCGATGATCCGAAATGAAATTGTGTCCGAAAAATGAATGCCGGAGACCTTAGCCAGCCTCATGGGTCTTAACCCATTCGGCTAGCATCGATCTCCGACAGGAGTGTCAAACTTTACTAATTTACGCTCTTTCTAGTCGCGAACTAGAACTGATATTTCCCGGCCAATTGCAGTACACGCAAAGCGCGCGTACCGGAAATGCGGCCGAAGGTGGAAGAACTCAAGCTCAGAGTTGGCGTATTCCAGTTGGGGTGATTGAGGGCATTGAACGCCTCAAAACGAATTGAAATCTGGTGCTTCTCGTTGTAGGGCATCTGCACCGACTTGTGCAGCGAGGCATCCAAGTTGGTTACGCCGGGCCCCGTAAAGCTGGCGCGCTGCAAGCTTCCGAAGAACGTTGATGCTGGATTGGCGTATGCGGCCTTGTTGACCCAGACGTTGAGCGATCTTGCACTGCCGCTCAGGTACGGGCTCGTTCCGGTTGGATTGGGCCGGTCGAAGTTGCCGAATGGAGACGCAATACCGGAGATATCGCCACCGGCCAAGGGAGTTGCAACTGCACCTGTCTGGTGGGTAAAGATGCCGCCGACTTGCCAACCACCAATCAGCGCGTTCAATCCTTTGTTCGTAACGGGAACCAGTTTGCCTGGGCCAATCGGGAGCTCATAGAGTACTGAACCAACGATCCGATTCTTCACGTCGAATGCGGAGCGACCGTATTCACATGCAATACACCGGCTGTTCTGAGGATACAGTTCGTCGTTGCCCTGATTGCGGACTCCGCTCGTATCGTCAAGAGATTTGGACCAGGTATAGGACGAGATTACGTTAAGGCCGTTGCTGAACCGGCGGGTAGCCTTAACGCTGAACGCGTTGTAATTACCCGTACCCCAATCATGCACATCCTGGATTCCTCCCATGTTCGGGAAAGGAGTCCGGCCGGCCAATGTCGTTGAGGCACCCGGCGCAATGTATCCAATCGGAGTTGCCTGGTTAGCATTCAGGAATCCATACAGGTGGCGATGTACCGCGCCCTGATACCCCACTTCGAACGACCAGTTCTGTCCGACCTGCTGCTGAATATTCAGCAGGAATTGCTCGGTGTAACTGGTCTTGTGACTGACTTGATTCGCAAATGCTGTTGTGCTGGCAGGCAGGTTGACGATGGAGCC
>Ga0265342_10003691_pt1 | contig 12417 bp, 9 predicted proteins | sample 4CB327metaG_FD_203125 | JGI IMG/M metagenome (GOLD analysis project Ga0265342, IMG submission 203125) | Rhizosphere microbial communities from Carex aquatilis grown in University of Washington, Seatle, WA, United States - 4-CB3-27 metaG | ecosystem: Host-associated > Plants > Roots > Rhizosphere...
AGGACCGGCGCTCGCCCGCCGGCGGCCATCGCGACCGCCGCTTGCGGCGACAGTGCGATTGGCCCGACGGCCGCCCCGGGACCAGCGGGCGTCCCGCGGCAGATGGGGCGCAGCGTTGCCGGCACCGCCAGTCGTACCAGCTGGATCGTTTCCAGATCGTGATCGGCCAGCCGAGCCAGCGCGGTGGCTTCGTTGATCAAGCGTTCGCGGACCATGTCGCAGGCAATCCGGAGGGCGGCCCAAGGCGTGCGTTTGGCCCGCCGTGTCTGCAAGAGGTAGAGGCATCCTTCCTGGAGCGTGAATTCGAAATCCTGGACGTCGCGGAACAGCCGCTCCAGGTCATCGGCGAGTTGGCCCACATGACTGTAGACTTCGGGTAGCGCGGATTCGAGGCCGGATGCAGCATGCACTGTGCGGCGGCCTGAGACCACGTCTTCGCCTTGCGCGTTGAAGAGGAAATCGAGGTAGAGCGTTTTCTCGCCGGTGGCGGGATCGCGGGTAAAGGCCACGCCGGCCCCCGAGGCGCCGCCCAGGTTGCCATAGACCATGGCTTGAATGGTGACCGCCGTGCCTTCCAGGCCTTCGAGCCCGTGCAACCGCCGGTATTCCGTTGCTTTATCTCCTTCCCACGAGCGAAAGACGGCTTCCACGGCACCGACGAGTTGTTGCAGCGGATCGCGTGGGAAGGGCTCCCCAACGCGCGATTCGAAATGGTCCAGGAACTCCCGCGTGAGCTGTTTCAATGCGAGTGCGTCGAGCTCCGACGCGGCCGGCACCCCCTCCCGCGCCAGGCAAGCCCGCGTCAGTTCGTCGAAGTCGCGTGCCGGCAGCCGGTGGACCGTTTCGGCATAACCTTGCACCAGCCGGCGGTACGAATCCCACGCGTGGCGAGGGTTGCCGGTCATGCAAATCATTGGCGAGAGGGTGCGGTCACTCAGGCCAATGTCGAGCACACTTTCGAGCATCCCAGGCATCGAGACCGGCGCACCAGATCGCACCGAAAGCAGTAACGGACGTCGCTCGCCGCCAAACAGCAGGCCGGTGGCCTTTTCCAGCAGCCGCACGTGCTGCGTCAGGAGCTCGGCGAAATCGTCCGGCAGCCGCCGGCCGCGCTGGAAGAACTCACGGCAGACCGACGTCGCCAGCACAAAGCCCGGCGGGACGGGCATCCCCGCCTCGGCCAGTTGAATCAAGTGGGCCGCTTTGTTGCCGAACCGTTCAGGCGTTACGGCGACGGCGCGGGGCCCGGGACAACCGAAGGTGGCGATCGGCTCGGCGGAACGATCGGGCGTCGTAAGCATCAGTCGGACCTCAACGTGTAATGGCCTCGCCCAGAACGTAATCGCGCAGCATCAGCGCCGAGCGCATCAGCGCGTCGGCGGCCTGTTCGAGGTTGTCGGCGATTTCGGTGAACAGGTGCAATTGCCTGAAGTCGCCGGCGAATGAGATGACACCGGCCTTGGCGCGGCGGTGGGCGTCGTCGGCCTGGTGCTCACTCTTCATCGTATGGTCGACGGCTTCGAGGAAATCCTCGACCCGGTCGCGGCTGCTGCCGCGATGGATGTGGCGGGCGTTTTCGACCGCCTTGAGGTACTCGCGCGCGCCTTGCACCAGCAAGTCGGCCATTTCTTCGAGCGCGGCCAGCGAGCTGTCGCCGGCCACGTGAAACGGTAAGAGGCTCAGCAGGAAGATTGCCTCCTCAAGCTCGTCGGCCGCGTCGTCCGCGACGCGCACGACCTCGACGATCGCCTGGGGAACTTCGCCACGGAGGTTGCGGGCCGCGCGTCCCCGGTTAACCAGTTCGTCGGCCCGGTGCTCCCAGAGCTTGGCGCGTTGGGCGCAGCGTTCGAGGTACTCGTGGTCGCTGGCCAGGTTGCCGAACCGCAGGCAATCGCGAGCGGCCATGGCCAGCTCAACGATCAAGGCCGCGTGCTCGCCGGCCAGCTCCAGCAAACCTTCGTAGACCGAATCGAGATAGTGCCGCAGCTCGGCCCGGATTTCGTCGCGAATGAGCAGCTCGGAACGGCCCGCCAGCAGCCCTTCGGCCGTGGTCTGTAGCGTGAATTTGAGGAATGAGGCCGCTCGTGCGGCGCCCAAAACATCGCTGAGTTGCCCGCCCCATTTGAGTGGTGCATTTGCCGAAAGCTGCAATGCGTCGAACACCAGTTGCTCGCCGCCGAGTTTGAGGAACCCCATGTGGCCGTAGTTGTTGGCCGCCGCCCATTCGAGCACTTCGAGGCCTACCTCCTTGGGCGCCAGTTTCCGCAGCCGCTTGCGAGCGCGGTTCCAGTCGATCAGGAACACCAGGCGACTTCCGGCAAACGTAAGGTATTTCAACAGATCGTCCTGGCTGGAAACCGGGTACGTGCCGACGCACAAACGATACAGCCCTTGCTCGAGCGCGGCCGCCCGCTTCGACACGGTGTCGTCCCACTGGAGAGAGAAGGGGCGGAACAGCGTTTGGAAAAACGCCAACCGCTGGATGTGGACGTCGGTGTACGTGAGCGTCACACGGTTCGGTTCGACCCGCATCACGAACACGTGGGCGTCGGTCAGGCCCACGTCGTTCTGCAGCACCAGGGCGTGGCCGTTGCGCGTGGCCGTCGTGCCCAGTCCAGGATGGTCGAACTTCAGCGGCTCGGTCTGGTGGACGCCCGCCATGAAAGCCGCCACCAAGGCCCGATCGTTCTCGGCCAGACCGTAGACGAAAGCACCTGCGATCGACTCGCTGGCAACCCGCCGTTGCACGCAATTGAGTCCCTTGTGCAAGTCCATGACCAACAGGTGCAGGCTGTCACCGTTGCCGCGCTTGCCCGCTGCGATCCGTTCGATGGCGTCGCCCGCGACGCGGTTGTCGGCGGGCGGAGGCAATTCGCCCAACAGCGCCGCCAGCCGCTCTTCGTATTCGGCGGGCCGTCCGCCGCCGTCCTTTTCACGCGTCCCGTCGATCTCCAGGGGAAGGAGCATTTGCCGCACATTTTCGAGCAGCGAATCGTAGATCCGTCGCGCGTACGGCAAACTGTATTGACCGTGCTCCTCGCGACAGCATCGTTCAACCACACCGTCGAAATCGGTATCTGCGATGCCGCAGGCCAGCCGCTCCGGCGTCAGGTCGATCGGTCCTGCATCGGGATGGTCGGCGTGCCCTTTGGCCGCTTGAAGCAAGCTGATCAGATACTTGGCGCGTTCGTTGGCCGCCAGCGCCTCGTTGACCAGGTTGGGCAACAGCAGCGCTCTCTCACCCAATTCATTCACGATTTGTTGTTTGCCGGCCATCGCGGATTCTCCGTTGCCATGCCTCAGACGATGATTGTCCGGCAGTCGCGGTACGGAAGGAACATGCCCTGGCGATGGATTTGCAGTTGGCACTGCATTCCTGTATGGACAGCAATCGCCTGTCTGACGATCACTTCGTGCCGCTGCGGTTGCGAGCGGTGCTCAGAGCCATACGCAATCAGAATCCAAGCATCGACACCGTCCTCATTGGCTTCGGTCGCAAGCCTGGCCCGCAGCAAGTCGACGATTTCGCCTTCGTCATCATCACGGTCGACCGACTTGATGGGCAGGGTGCGATGATCGGGCGAAACGACGATTAACAAGTCGTCGAGCAGAAGGCTGATGGCCTCCGGACGACACTGGGCGATCTCAGGGAATTCCTTGGCGATCGAAGCCAGCAGTGTCTGCAGATTGTGATTCGTCATCTGGTCTTGGTCGGCCACACACCCGTGGATTGTGATCATCGGTTTTTTCTCAACTGACAGATCGCGAAGTAGGGGCGGTCGAGGAACACGAAAAACCATTCCGGCAGACTCAGAGCAAACGTCGTGCCGCTTTGACCGTTATTCGAGAAACTCGGCCAATTCCTTGCTGGCGTGTTGTTGACGTCTGCCGAAAGTGCGGCCCTCGATCTAGGGTATTTCAGGCGACGTGATAAGCGGTGGGCCGTGTGCTATGATGATCTGAAGGCGTGAATCGAACGAAGCCCTTCTGCCCGGACGTTTTCCATGGCCGAGCGGCGCCAATTCCCATTGAGATCGCCACACCGATGTTTGAAGTCGCCGAAGTCGGTCAGAAGCTCGATCGAGATACGTATGACCAATTGGTTCCACAGTTGCGTGAAAGGTTGCTGGATGTTCAGTTTCGCCTGAAGAGTGCGGATTTCTCTGTCGTGATCGTGATCGGCGGAGTCGAGGGGGCCGGCAAGGGGGAAACGGTCAATCTGCTCATGGAGTGGCTTGACACCCGCGGGGTTGCCGTCCACGCGCTGGCACCACAGGGCCACAGAACGCAGGAGCACCCCGGCCTGTACCGCTTCTGGCGGGAGTTGCCGCCCAAAGGGAAAATTGCGATCTTCTTCGGTTCATGGTACACGCGCCCGATCGTCGACTACGTATTTCGACGTAGCGACGAATTGAGGTTCGATCGCGAGTTGTCGCGAATCGTCGATTTCGAGTTGATGCTCTCCAACGAAGGAACGTTGTTGCTGAAATTCAGGTTACACATCTCAAAGAAGCAGCAGCGACACCGCCTCAAAAAGCTGAAGTCGAGCTCCCGCACCGCTTGGCGCGTAACACGAAACGATTGGAAGTTCCATGCGATGTACGATCACTTCCGGCCGGTTTGCTCCCGCGCCCTGGAGCGCACCAGCACCGGACATGCCCTGTGGAACATCATCGAAGCGGCCGACCGGCGCTTTCGCCACGCGACCACCGCGCAACGGATCGTGTCAGCGATCGAGGAGCGTTTGAATCGCAAGCCAGCACTGCCACAGCCCGCGGCCGCATTGCCTGTTCCACCGCGAGTCAACGTCATCCACTCGTTGGATCTGCGAAGAAAGCCCGATGAGCAAAAGTACTCGGACAAGCTTGACAAGCATCAGGCCAGTCTCGGCCATCTGGCGCGACAGCTTGGGGGTGCAAACCGTGCCGTCGTGGTGGTCTTCGAAGGGCCAGACGCGGCCGGCAAGGGAGGCTGCATTCGGCGGATCGTCCAGGCACTCGATGCCCGCTTCTACCGCGTGCTTCCGATCGCCGCTCCGACCGACGAAGAGCGTGCACGGCCCTATTTGTGGCGGTTTTGGCGGCATCTCCCCGGCCGCGGCCACGTCGCGATCTACGACCGGTCCTGGTATGGACGAGTGCTTGTCGAGCGCATCGAGGAACTCTGCACTCCCAACGATTGGCAGCGCGCGTATGCCGAGATCAATAGCTTCGAAGAGCAACTGGTTGACTCGGGCATCGTGCTCGTCAAATTCTGGCTCGCGATCAGCCCCGAAGAGCAGTTGCGCCGGTTTCAGGAACGCGAAGCCACTGGGTACAAGCGATACAAGCTGACCGGCGAGGATTTGCGGAACCGCGAAAAGTGGCCGGCATATGAGGCAGCCGCCTGCGAGATGTTCGCCAACACCAGCACCGAAACGGCGCCCTGGACCCTGGTCGAGGCGGAAGACAAGCACTACGCACGTGTCAAAGTGCTTAAGACGCTTGTAGACCGCGTCAAATCGGCACTCAATTGCGACCCGAAGTGCCACTTGAAACGACGGCCGAAGTAAAGTGCAACGCCCCGGTTGACCGGCGGCCGGCGGCACTCGGCGCGAAAGGGCTGAAGCGTGCGTAACCGCACGTGCGGTCGGTCTGTTTCGCACATCGGCGTGTCCTCCCCGAGCCGATGCGTTGTTCATCTTGAACTGCGGCGAGTATGAACCGAACGTGCTCCGTCCACGGCAGACGAGCCCCGCGTTTGTCGGCGGCAAGATCGGCCACCGCGGCACGCCGATTGCACAAGATCTTTTAGGGCGGCTGTCGGCTGCCCCAAAAAAGGGTTCGTTCCTCAAGAAAACAAAGGAGCAGGTCATGAAACGCTTCGCTTTGATCGCGGCCCTACTGGGCGCGCTGATCACCATCAGCGCGGCGCCGGCTTCGGCCCGCTACTATTATTATCGACGACCAGTGGCTCGTGTCGTGCTGCCGCCCTACGGCGTGGTGGCGCCTCGCTTGTACGGTCCTCGGGTCTATGCACCGGGCTACTATGCTTACAGGCCTTACGTTTACGGCCCGGCTTGGGGCTACTATGGTTATGGGCCCGGGTGGGGCTATGGGTACGGCCCAGTCTGGGGCTACCGCCCTGGAGCATATGTAGGCATCGGCGTGTATTAGCCACATTCGACGGCACTCGTCGGCCGCACACGCATCCGGACGTCGAGAGCGCAAACGCCGTGGCCTGCCTCCAAGACCATCAGTGGGTTGAGATCCAACTCGACCAGCTCGTGTAATTCGGCCACGAGGGCCGAAACCCTCAACAGCGTTTCTTCGATTGCGGTGATGTCCGCGGCGGAGCGATGGCGATAGCCGTTCAGGATCCTCGCGCCACGGATTTCGCGCACCATTTCGTGGGTGTCGTGGTCGGTCAGCGGATGCAGCCGGAAGGCAACGTCGTCGAGCAATTCGACCAGCACGCCTCCCAATCCAAATCCAATCAAATGGCCAAACGCCGGATCGTGTGTCACCCCGACGAGCGTTTCGTAGCCTCCTCGCACGAATTCCTGAATCAGGGCGCCCGTGGCGTCGGGAGCCGCAAGGGTGACCTGGGTGAATGCGGAGCGGACCGCGTTGTCGCCGTGGACGTCGAGCACCACACCGCCGATATCCGATTTGTGCAACGCCCTTAACGAGACGACCTTTACCACCACGGGGCCGCCGATCCGCTTTGCCGCAGCGACGGCTTGCTCGGCATCAAACACCATTTCGCATCGTGGCACGCGGATGCCGAATGCGGAAACAACGTCAAGGGCCTCCGACGGCGTGAGCCATCCGCCCGCCGGTGCTAGTCGATCGATCGCCCGTTCGACCGTCTGGCGCGCTTCATCCACGCGGAGATCAGTGAAAGCCCCAACGCGACCCTCAATGCCACGCCGCCACTCGCCGTAATGTGTCGCCTGCGCCAAGGTCGCGGCCGCCGCCTCGGGAAAACGATACAGTGGAACCTGAGGGGCATCGGATTGGATGGTCGGCACGTCCGCGGTTTCCATGAGTACGCCCAGGAGCGACTTGTTGCGCTGACAGCCCGCGGCCGTTTCCTGAACGGCTTCAAGAATAGGACCGCTTGTTGCTTCGATCCTCGGGACATAGATCACGATCACCGAATCGACTTCATCGGATTCGAGTAAGCGGCGTAGGCATTCGCGGTACTCGCCGGCGTCGACAGTGCCGATCAGGTCGATCGGGTTGCGCACGCTTGCTTCCGGCCTGAGCAACCGCCGTAGCGACGCTTGCAAATCGCTCGACAGCTCCGGAACCGATAGCCCTTCTGCCTCGAGCGCGTCGGCACACAGCACGCCCGGTCCGCCGGCGTTGGTGAGCACGGCGACGCGTTGGCCGCTAGGCAACGGCTGGCAGGCCAATAGGGCAGTCACGTCGAACCATTCCGTCAGCGAGCGTGCGCGAATTATGCCCGTCTGACGAAACAACGCCTCGGTCGCGGCGCTCGGGCTGGCCAGCGCTGCCGTGTGGCTGCCGGCCGCGCGCGAGCCGGCCGCCGTGCGGCCCACCTTGAGGGCCACGATCGGCTTGTGCCGGCTGATCCGTCTTGCGAGTGGCAACAATGCGCGTGGGTCCTGAAAGGATTCGAGATAGAGCGAGATCACGTTCGTGGCCGGGTCGTTTTCCCAGTACCGAAGAAGGTCGTTCTCGCCCAGGTCGGCCTTGTTGCCGACCGAAACCAAGCTCGACAGGCCGATGCGTTCGCGCCGCGCGTAGTCGGGAATCACCACCCCTAAGGCGCCGCTCTGAGTGCAAATCGCCACCTTGCCTCGCAGTGGAAAAAAGGGCGAGAACGTACCGTTGAGCCGTATTGCCGGGTCAGTGTTGAGCACACCCACGCAGTTCGGCCCCACCATTCGGGTCTCCGAGCGCCGCAAGATTTCCAGCAGATCGAGCTCGCCCGCCGCTTGCCCAATCTCGGAGAATCCCGCCGAGATCACCACCAGGCCGGGAATCCCCCGCTGTACACATTGGCGGACGACCGACGGGACGCATGCCGCCGGCACGGCGACGATTGCCAGGTCGACCTGCTCGGGCAGATCGAGCACCGAGGCATACGAGCACATTCCCTGGATCGCCTTGGCATTCGGGTTCACGGCATAGAGCTTGCCAGTGAAGCTTTCGAGCAGGTTGCGGAACAGCTTGCCCGACATCGTTTCGGGGTCGCGCCCCGCTCCGACCACCGCCACCGAGCGCGGACAGAGGATCATCCGAATCGAATCGCCCGGCCCCGTGGCAGAAGGCTTGGCCACCGACTGTGGATGGCTTGGTGAGGCCATCACTTCGCTCCTATTCGGCTGTGCCCGGGCAATTCGGAGCATACCGGACGCCAGTAAGTGTCGACATTGGCCTGAATCTGGCCGATCAGATCGTCGCGACGAGTGGGTTCAAAAAGGTGACGGAAGCGCCGCTGTGGCTGGAGGTACTCGGCGACGGGCTTGAAATGGTTGGGTACATAGGTGTGCCGCACACTTCCATGGACCGCTTCTTTGAGCGGCCAGATGCCCGATTCCACCGCCAGGCGGGCGACTTCGAAGCCGATTTCCGGATGGAAGCCCCATCCCGTCGGACAGACCGCCAGGCCGAGGAATAGCTTTGGCCCGGTCAGCAAAAGTGCTCGGTGGACCTTTTCCGCCAGGTCGACCGGCTCGTTGGGAGAGACAGTGGCCACGTACGCTGGATGGTGGGCGCGCCAGATCTCGAAAATATCCTTTTTGGGTCCCAGCACGCCCTCGGGCGCCGTGCTGGTCTGGGACCCCAGCGGCGATGCCGCCGATGTCTGAAAGCCAGTGTTGCCGTAGGCCTCGTTGTCGTAGCAAAGATACCAGAAATCGAGTCGGCGATGAATTGCCGCCGACGTCGACGAAAGACCCATGTCGTAGGTCGAGCCGTCGCCCGCCAGCACGAGCACCTTCAGGTCATCAGCCTCGCTGAGCCGCCCCTTGGCGCGCAGGACATCGAGCGCGTCGCGAATGCCTTGGGCGCTGGCCGCGGCGCCGCCCATCGTGGTGTAGAGCCAGCTCGATCGCAACGGTGTAAAAGGATAGGCCGCCAGAAGGGTCATGCAGCCGGCCGCGTCGACGACAACCACGTTTTCACCGAGCACTTTGTGCATCTGCCGCAGGATGGCCAGTCCGCCGCAGCCCGCACACAGCGCCGAGCCCGGCGTGATGTACTCGGCAGCGGGCAGGTCTTTGGGGCTCTTATAGAACTCGCGTTGAACTCGCATGGTAATGTGAAGGATGTTGAGCCTTGGGCGAAATCCGCCGAAGGCGGGAAACTTGAACTTAACTCCTATTGGTTGATGCCTGCCAACTGCGATTCTCCCTTGCCCGCCAGGGCCAGCCGGCCTTGCATGCGTTCCCATTCCTGCCGGGTGAAGAGCAACTCCGGTTCCACGTACCCCGCACAGGGCTGCGCCGTTTCCAAGACTTGCAACACGTGATCGAATTCACCGCGGCTGATGTCCTTTCCCCCCAATCCACCGACGAACGACCGCAGCACGGCGGGCGGTCGATCGCAGTTGGCCAGCGACGCGGCGACCTCATGGTAAAGAATTCCGCCAAGGCCTGGCGAGAGGTTCTGGTCGATCACGCCCACGGCGCGCCGGCCGGCCAACGCAGCCATGAGTTGGGCGGCGGGCCAGGGCCGGATCATCCGCGGCCGCACCAATCCGACGCGCCGGCCCTGCGCCCGCCAGCACTCGACGGCGGCCTTGCCCTTGGTCGAGAACGAACCCGCCATCACCAGGACTGTCTCGGCGTCGTCGAGCCGGTAGGCGTCGAGCGGATCATACCGCCGGCCGAAGTGCGACTCGAAATCGGCTGCCGACTCGGCGTACACTTCCAGGGCGTTTCGTGTCGCGTAATGAACCTGGTACCGAAAGAAGCTGTACGCACTGCCGTCGAGCACCGCCACCCCTTGGGCCACCGGCTGTGAGGCGCGAAACACGGGCTGCGTCGGCTCGAAGGGCGGCAAGAACCGCCGCACCTGCTCGACCTCGGGCAGCTCGACCGCTTCGCGGGTGAACGACAAGTGGAAGCCGTCGAGGTTCACCAACACTGGCAGCGACACGCGACGGTCCTCGGCGATGCGGAAGGCCATCAACACCGAGTCGAGCACTTCCTGGCATGTCTCGGCGTGGAGCTGAATGAAGCCCGTATCGCGGGCGGCGAGCACGTCGTTGTGGTCGGCTCCCAGGGTGATCGGAGCCGAAAGACCGCGCGAGACGTTAACCAGTACCAGCGGCACGCGCCAGCCCGCCACGGTATAGAGTGCCTCCATTGCGTAGACCAGGCCTTGGCTCGACGTCGCGGTGAAAGTCCGCACTCCGGTTGCGGCCGCGGCGCCGGCGGCCATCATCATCGAGTGTTCGCTGTCGAGAGTGACGAATTTCCCGCGCATTGGACCGCGGGCGAACCATTCGGCCAGGGTCTCGATAATCTCCGTTTGCGGCGTGATGGGGAAGGCAGGCACATAGTCGACCTCTGCCAACCGCGCACCCCATGCCGCTGCCGCGTTACCCGTCAACAGCTTATTCACCATGATCGGACCTCCCGCTTGGCGCCGATGGCCTCCAGTGGGCAAACCTCACGGCAGATCATGCAACCTTTGCAATGGTCGTAGTCGATCAAGGGATAACCTTCATGATCCAGGGCGATGCTACCGTCGGGACAGGCGACGAAACACAGTCCACAGCGGGTGCAGCGGTCGAAATCGACCACCGGCCGCTCGACGCGCCACGAGCCGGTATGAAGTTGTTGAGCGTTGCCGCCCGTGATAATACTGGGTGCAGCGCGGAAAGGGGGTTCGAACGGCAATCGGCAGACCTCGGCGGCGGCGGGCGGGGGCGACAAGTGGAACTGGATCGCGGGCAATACGGCGAAGATGGCTTTGGCCAGTGCGACATTGCAGGAGATGACGTCGTCGGCCAGCCCCAACTCTCCGAGTTCCTCGCGCACCGCCTCGCACAACCGCTCGATGGTGGCGCACGCAGTAAGCCCGGCCGCGACGGCGCCGAGACCGGTGCTCAAGGCCGAAGCCTTGCCCAGGGCATCGAGGGTTCTCCCCGTGACATCGAGCGCCACCAGCGGGCTGGAAATGCCGTACTTTGCGGCCAATCGCTCGTCCGCCTGGGCATTGACGAACACGGCAGACGCCGTTTCCTGTCCGGCGAGCACGCCCGCGGTTGGGTCGGACAGCAAGGCTTCGTCGCCGACGATGATCAAGTTGGGCTGGTCGATCACGCCCCGCTCCAGGATGGGCGCGTCGTCGATGCGTGTAAAGGCGGTGACGGCGGCGCCGCGGCGTTCGGCGCCGTAAACGGGCGAGTCCTGGACTTGCCAGCCCGACAGGAAGGCCGCGGTGCCGACGATTCGGCTCGCGGTCTTGACGCCATGACCTCCCCGGCCGTGGAAGCGAATGCGAATCATAAATCGACCATGTCCCAAATTACGCGGTTCTTACGGCCCCTACCGCGCGCTACTCGCCCCTTCACTCCATTGTTACGTTGTCGCAAATGACGTGCCGGCCCTGAGCGAGCGGAGGACGGAAGCAAGCCGCACGCGAGTGTTTGGAGTCTGTGCCCAGCTCGCCAGTCAGTCGTCGCCCCACCGGGACCAGCCCGAGACAAGCCCGCCGGAGGCGGCTGGCCGCGTGAGGTATTACCGGCCGCCCACGCTCGAAAGTGTGCGAAACTGTCACGCGCTGTGCCGTTGGGCGCGCCCGGCCGGCGCTAGACTTCGATGGGATTTACGGCCAGACACCGCGCTCCATTGCCACACGGGCGACCCGCTCGATCGCGACGACTGTCGCTGCAGTCCGTAAGTCGACCTGGTGGGAACCAGCACCCTGATTGGGCCGAGCGGAGTTCAGTGCCCGCCAGCGCTCGACGACCACGTCGACGCCGCGGCGCATTTTCGTTTCGAGCTTCTCGTTCACTTGTGCCTCGTCCCATTGCTCATTTTCAATGTTCTGCACCCACTCGAAATAGCTCACGGTTACTCCCCCGGAGTTGGCCAGGATGTCGGGTAACACGGGAATGCCGGCTCGAGCTAGGATTTCGTCGGCTGCCGGTGTCGTGGGCCCGTTGGCGGCCTCGCAAATCAGCTTTGCGCGCACGCGGCCGGCGTTGTCACGGCGGATCTGGTTCTCCATCGCGGCTGGAACCAGGATCTCGCATTCGAGTCCCAGCAATTCGTCGTTGCCGATCGTACGGGCGCCGGCCAATCCAACGACGGTGCCGTGCTTGTTCTTGTGGGCGATTGCGTCGTGGGGATCGATTCCCTCGCGCCGGACGATACCACCTTGGGAGTCGCTCAGGGCCACGATGACTGCGCCTTGCTCGTGAAACAGACGGGCTGCCACGGCGCCAACGTCG
>Ga0265342_10003695_pt1 | contig 12411 bp, 10 predicted proteins | sample 4CB327metaG_FD_203125 | JGI IMG/M metagenome (GOLD analysis project Ga0265342, IMG submission 203125) | Rhizosphere microbial communities from Carex aquatilis grown in University of Washington, Seatle, WA, United States - 4-CB3-27 metaG | ecosystem: Host-associated > Plants > Roots >...
ATAGCGTTATAAATATTCAATATTATAATAAACTATTTCGTGCATTCTAACGGACCGGAACCAACCTGCACCGGCGAACAGCCGCCATGTAGTTTGTTGCGCGGACGTTCCGATCACCGGTGCTAACTCAATCCAACCCCGCTCGGCGAAATCGTCCGCGGCCGATTTACTCAGGTTGAGCGACTGGTTAGCCAGCATTCATTTTACAACTTGAAAAGCAAGTTCAAAATTAACTCTTACCTTTTTAACATTCTCGTAAATAGTTGTTTGGACTTTATAGATACCAATTGGATCGTTCTCTTCTAAGTGAATATCAATTGGTTGTTTTATCAAATGCATAATTGGTGCAGGAGCATCTTTCCAGACCTCTAATTGCTTAAACTCTCCGTAAATTGTTCCATCCGGTTTAACTATCTTTATGTCATAAGTCAGATTCGCATTGCCAACACTATCTTTGCCATCGGTGGAGAATATTATTATCGGAATCACATCTTCGCCACGCTTATATGTGTCAATTGGGCTAATTTTGGGTGTTTCGGGTTTTTCCCATTTGTCGATAAACTCTTTATCGTTTATTAAAACAAAATGAAGTTGGAGTCCGTTTTGATTAAAAGATTCAACCGCATTTAAAGAATCCTTCTCGAACGCGCTTGAATAACTGACGAATGTGAAGAGAAGTACGCTGAATATTAATTGTTTCATAGTAGAATATTCCTTTGTGCTGGCTAACTATGACTAGATTACATGCAACAGGTATATATTAATTATCGTTATGAATTGCTGCTCCCCGCAGGATGGTATATGTAGAGGGATTGTCCGGTGGGTTTTCGATCGCCCCCCTCGCGGCTGTCTCAGGTGCAAAACTACGGCTATTCAAAGATAAATGCAACTTTGAGCGCCATGACTACAGCGCGCGGCCGCCACATCAACAAATTCTGGAAATGAACCCTCAGACATGGAGTCCGTTTGAATGGTTGTCGACCGCCGCCGGCACGTACTCGGATTTTAATTGGTCCTCGTTCCAGAAATCGAACGGTATGGTAGGGTAATTGTCGAGCAGATAGTTTCTCATCGGGATCACGACCGAGCCGTAATGATCAGCCCCGTCCGAAAATGTATCAAAATAAATATAATCGAACCGGCCTAGGTCCTGTTCCCGGAGATATTTGTAGAAATCGTCTTCTACGATGTTCAGTTTTTTGTTCTGAAAGCTGCAGAGGCGGATGACATCGGGGCTGAATTCAACTACGGTGACACTCTTGACATTCTCTTTTTCACACAAAAGCTGAGCTAATGCTCCGACACCTAATCCGCCGACAAGCACGTTCCCCCGGGCGCGAACATACGGGACATAGAGCGGAAACATTTCGATCCCGACGCTCGACATGATACACTGGTTGTTCCGCAACAGGTCGTACTGCCGGTACTCTTTGTCCAGTATGATCGTGCGATAGGCATACCCCATCAGCTCCGCCTGGCGGCTGACGGGAATGATCGGCATCTCGCTTCCTTTTGGATAGAGAACGCGGTGCAGCGTATATTCGCCGGAAGATCCCGGCTGCAGGTTCAGGTCGAGATCAAGACAACAATTGAAGTACTCCTCTAATGTCATTCTCAAATAATACTATTTTACCAGGAGCATTTTCTTCATCTGCTGTTTCGCTTCGAACGACAACCGCGCGAAATAGATGCCGCTGGCAAGACCGCCCGCGTTGAACACTGCCTGATGATACTCCCCTGCTTTGGCAGCGCCGTTGAATACGGTCTGCACTTCCTGGCCAAGAACGTTATACACGGTAAGCGTTGCCCGCCCGTCGCTCGGCACGGTAAATTCAATTGTCGTCGCTGGATTGAACGGGTTCGGATAGTTCTGCGAAAGCTCGAACACTTTCGGCGCCGCACCGACTTCAACATCGACTCCCTGCGAGTACGAGAACTTCCCGTCGCGGTCAATTTGCCTCAACCTGTACGTAAATTTTCCTGCCACCGTCGTCTTATCGGTGAATGCATAGTCTTTGGGAGCGTTGGAGTTTCCGCTCCCCGGCACAAAACCGACCTTTGTATATGATCCAGACGCGTTGTTTCCCTGTGAACTGGAAGCGGCCTGCATCCGTTCAACGTCAAACCCGTACGTATTCACTTCCGTCTTCGTTTCCCATTTCAATTCGGCGTTCAATCGCTGCGATTCCACGGTGAAGGAGGATAGTTCTACGGGAAGCGGTACACTTCCGGAAAGCGGGGCATTATTGATGGAAGCGACGAGCGTCCCCTGCGAAAAAGCAAGGGCGGAATTATTTGCGAGCGAAACATTCAGGGCTCCGCTTGCAGTTCCGACATCGATCGTGACAAAATAATACGACCCGGCCGGAGCGACCGCGGAGCTGAGGCTGTTGAATGAGACCAGCGATCCGTATGAACCCGAACCCAGCTGAAGATCGCTCGCGCTGTCGAACGTCGCATCCGTTGAACTCCATAGTTTTACTCTCGTAATTCCCGATACCGCGCCGGAAAATGAAATACCGGCGGCCGAAAGCGAAGCGCCGGAGACGAGAGACGTTAACTTGAATTCCCCCACCGGATTGTTATTCGTATTTGGTGAAATGGGCGGAGGCGTATATCCCGATCCGTCGTTAAACGTAACGTCGTTCCGCAGCAATACCGGCACCGAAGAGAGCGAATCGTTCGATATGCTTGTTGTCAATGTTCCGGAAGAGATCGTTACAGCCGGGGCGTTCGCAATTGTTGCAAGCACTGAACCGCTCGATGAACCGAGGTTCAATGTGACAAAGTAATACGTTCCGCCTGTCGAAATGGATGACGATAAACTGTTGAATGTCGCCGTTGCACCGTACGGCTGGTCGGAACCGATCTGCACGTCGGAAAGGCTGTCGAACGAATTATCCGTTGAGCTCCAAAGCTTCACCCCCGCTGCCGATACGCCGGAGGCTGTTCCTGAAAGCGTAACTGTTATCGAAGAAAGCGACGCTCCTGAAACAAGCGATGTTAGTTTAAATCGTCCCACGGGATTGTTGGTCGTGCATGGATTTGCATACGGCGGGGCGAATGATTTCCCGTCGGTAAATGTGATGTCATTCCGAAGCAGCACCGCACCCGACGAAAGCGCTGCATTATTTATAGTTGTCGTCAATGTTCCGGATGTCAATGTAATTGCTGCGCCGCTGGCAATCGTCGCCGTGACTGATCCGCCGGACGAGCCCAGGTCGAAGGTGACGAAGTAATACGTCCCGCTCGCTGAAATCGTGGAGGACAATCCACTGAACGTCGTTGTTGCGCCATACGATTGCGTCGTTCCGACCTGCGAATCGCTTGTGCTGTCGAACGTGTTGTCCGATGAACTCCACAGTTTCACCCCCGAAACACCTGAGGGCGAACCGGAGAACGTTACGGTCACACTTGAAAGGGTCGCTCCGGATCCGTTTGGTGCCAACAAGAACCTTCCGACAGGATTATTGGTGCTGTTGGGATTCGCGAACGGCGGAGTAAACGAAGAGCCGTCCGTAAACGCAAGTCCGTTCGATGTGGCAAACGTTTGATCCAAACCGTCGGTCGTCCCGGTTGTATTCACACCTACAACTCGATAGTGATACGTTGTATTCGGTGTTAGTCCTGTCAAGCCCTTGCTGACGGAGGTATTGGAAGTTCCCGTGACAGGGCTTTCCACTGCAGTAACCGACGTGCCGTACGATGCGGTCAATCCATAATCAAATGTCACCGTTGTCGACTGGCTATTTGCATTCACCGTACCGTTGAGCGTCGCAGCGGTTGTGGTAATACCCGAGGCAGCAATGGTCGTTACTGTGGGCGCAGCGGCCGATGTTGTGAACGTTTGGTCCGATCCGTTCGTTGTCCCCGTCGTGTTAACTCCCGTCACGCGATAGTGATACGACGTATTCGGAAGCAAACCCGTTTCCGCCTTGCTGACCGGTGTGTTCCCTGAACCGGTTACCGGACTCTGAGTTGCAGTGTCCGTAGAACCGTACGACGTTGTCAACCCATAGTTAAAGGTTACCGTTGTCGATTGGTTGTTCGCATTTACTGTCCCGTTGAACGTTGCGCCGGTTGTTGTGATGCTCGAAGCGGCATTGGTTGCTACTGCCGGCGCAGCAGACGATGTTGTGAACGTTTGATCGGATCCGTTCGTTGTCCCGGTTGTATTGACTCCGACCACGCGATAGTGATACGTCGTATTTGGAAGTAAGCCTGTTTCTGCTTTGCTGACCGATGTATTGTTGAAGCCCGTAACCGGGCTCTGCGTTGCAGTATCCGTGGAACCATACTAGGCCGTCACCCCGTAGTTGAAGGTTACCTTTGTCGATTGGTTGTTCGCGTTCACTGTTCCGTTCAGTGTTGCACCGGTTGTTGTAATGCTCGATGCGGCGTTCGTTGTTGCAGACGGAGCGCTTGCCGTCGTCGCAAATGACAGTTCCGATCCGCGGATATATCCGCCGCTGTTGGTTCCGACCGCACGGAAGTAATATGTCTTATTCGGCACCAGGCTCGAAATTGTCGCAGAGATACCTGTATTCGAGGTCCCTGTTGCGCTGGAGGGAGTTGCAGAAATACTGTCGGTATATGAACCCGAGACCGTGTCATACACAAATCGTGTCGTTGTTGCCGAATTATTTGCGTTGACCGTTCCGTTCAAGGTCGCAGAAGAACTTCCAATGCTTGTGGCCGCACTTGTTGTTACCGTCGGCGCTGCGGCAGATGTCGTGAGAGATTGATCCAGGCCGTTCACTGATCCGGCAGAACTGGCCGCATCCACTCGGAAATGGTATGCTGTATTAGGAGTGAGGCCGGACAAAGCATAGCTGACGGAAGTGTTGCTGGTGCCTGTTACAGGACTTTGTGCAGCGGTGACGGTAGAACCGTACGAAGTTGTCAGTCCATATTCGAATGTGACCGTTGTCGAGGCGTTGTTTGCATTCACCGTTCCATTCAATGTTGCAGTCGTCGTCGTGATGCTCGTTGCGGCGTTCGTCGTCGGCACTGGCGCGGCAACGATCGCTATTGTGGGACTGACTGTCGTCGTCTGGTTGTCTGCTGTTACTTGTGCGCTTCCCGTTCCGGCCGTTCCACTGCTTGTGTACTTCGCCGTCGCTATACCGTTGACAAAATTTGATGTGGACGAGAGTGATCCCAGCACCGCGCTTCCAAACGAAGACGTGAATGTCGGCAGCCCGGAAAGATTGCTGGATGCAGTTGTTCCGCCGGAACTCAACAAGAGAATGTCCGCTGTTAACAGGGTCGTATCGCCGGCTGAAATCGTGCTTCGCGCAGGAACAAGCCTGAGCTTGAGATACGTCGACGCAGTTACCGTGGCGCCGCTGCCGCTGCTGAGATCTGAACCGCCGGGACCGCTGTTAATACCCCACCAGTTGTTGTTGGCTGTAAAACTGCCCCCAAGAACGTGAGCAATATTCCCGCTTGTTTTTGCGGTGTTTCCGCTAAATCGCGAATAACTGACAGTTGCAGTCGAGGATCCAGCACTGTAGATCGCGCCGCCATATCCGCTCCCCGTACTCGTGTTCGTTACACTATTGTTCAAAAATGAACATCTCGTAATAGTCGCGGTTGTCGGAACACAGGCGTAGGCGCCTCCATTTGCATCTTGACTTCCTGTTGAAGTTGCCGAATTGCTTGAGAAAGCGGTATTTGTAATTGAACATGTTGTGGAGGAGATGTAAAGGGCGCCTCCATTTGTGCTCGTGGAAGATGAGGCGCTGTTGTTCGAAAATGTGCAGCCGGTTATTGATACTGCTCCGACTCCTTCGAAGAACACTGCGCCGCCGTCAGCACCGTTGCCGGAGATGGTTGTAGTATTATTTGATATTGTACAATTCGTCATTCTCAGCGCCCCGCCATACCATCCTATCGCCGCCCCGCCGAATCCATACGTCGACGTATTATTCGTGAATGTGCAGTTCGTTAACGCGATGGAATCTAACGGCGTGGTAAGTGCTGTTCCGCCGAGAATTGCGCCGCCGCCGTACGCATCATTGGCGTCGTGCCCGTGGGTCAGTGTCAAATTTGTAACGGTAACGTACGTTCCCCCCGTCGCACTATAATCAATATTGAAAACATGGTACAGATTGTTCCCGCTTATTGTTGTACCCCCTCCGTTGCCTATGAATTGAATTGTCCTTCCCCCGTTTGGTGCAACGGCAAGGTCACTCCCAAGCGTAATGGTACCGGAAGGAAGATTGATGATGGAAGATGAGAAACTGTTATTTTCAATATCCAACAGTGCCCCCCGGACGCTTGCTATTGAATAGGGCGAACCGGAAGTCCCGCTTCCTGTTTTTGTCGTGGATGTGCCGTCGCCTGTCCCGGAAACCGTGTAATAGGTCTGTGCGAACACCATCGACGGAGCGGCTATAAATAGAAGACAATAACTCCGAAGGCAATGCAGCACCCGTTCAAGGACCGGTGTTCTTTTCCCATTGTGCATTCGCATCCCTCCTTTGGAACTTGAGCATGCCCTGGGTAATCGACGGAAAGTCATTTCAATCTTCATCGACACAATTCCCTTCTGGTAAAATGTTCACCGATCGATATTTACCCTCCAGACCGCAGAGGAGTATTTGACTTCGCAGCGCGTTGTCAGTTTCGATCCGGAAAAATTCCGTATAGACAAATAATATAATTGAGGCATAAGAACGGCGCCATCGTGCTGAACGGCTGACCCTGACCGGCAGCGTTTACCGTAATAGTGGCTGACGATGACCCCATGACTTTGTCTGTTGTGCTTCCATAAATATTGGGTGCGGTAGTATTTTGCCCGCTATAAAAATTGCTTGCCGGAGTGTCGATCGGAATTCCTTTGCCCGTTTTTGCACCGAGGTGCACCGTGCCGCTTGCCGTATGAGTGTGCACGGGAAGGTTCTGCAAATTTAATTGAGTCGTCTCGGAACCGGTAACCCCGCCGACCGGAAGAAACTGTCCCGCGCCCACCGGCACTCTTCCCTGAAAATCGGGCAGCCCAAAATTCGTAATGCCGTTTCCGCCGTATGCTGTACCGAGGATTGAAAACAACGCCTGATTTGTTTGGATAGCTAACAGCTGTCCCTGGCAAAATGACCAGTTCCTCGGCGCAAAATCTCCCGCAAACAATCTGATTTCTCCAATAACCCCTTCCATAAGTGTGTCCTCCTTAGTAAAAAATCAATTCTGAATAATTTCCGGCGTCAGAGAGCTCGTTCCGGAATGAACAAAATAATGTTGATCATTCCCGGTCATCTTCAGAAGATGTTCATTTCTTTTGATTCCACGCGCCATGAAGATGTCGCGCTCCCAGCCGGTACGTCTCGCATCATTTTCATAATCGGAAAAAATTATTAGGGTCTATCCGGAAATACCCCTCGAAGGCAAATAATAAAATTCATCCCCACGCTTGGCTGTACGATACTGAAAGCCTGAGGACTAGCATTTCCCGCCGGATCTAGAGTAACACTCACCGCGCTTTGCCCCATTTGCACATTGGATGGAGCAAGACCATAGACGGCGGAATTGTCAGAAGGTTTTGCTGGATAATTATTCGCCGGCAAATTTTTTGTGCCGGCGGCTGAAATCGCGCCGGGGGTTACGGTTCCCTGAGCCGCGTGCGTGTGAGGAGGTATATTGGTTGACGTCAGAGAATTCGTCATTGCTCCCCCATCTTCGCCCAATTGTCTGTCGGAACCTCCCTGGTTGGTCCCGGTACCCATCGCCGCGCTTCCATTCAAATTGGGCAAAGCAAATGTCGAAGTCCCATTCCCGCCATAGGTGGTACCGAGAATAGAAAATAAGGCCGCATTCTGACTGATCGCCAGAACCTGACCGTTACAAAATGCCCAGCTGCCGGGTTCGAAATTTCCGGCGAACATGCGGATTTCTCCAATAACTCCATCCATAATTGTATTCTCCTTTTGGCTTTAACTAAGGTCTGTCGGGATAAATTCCCTCAAAACAAATGATATAATTCAATGCAAGGAACGGCTGAATAATATTTATCGGGATACCGCCGCCATTCGGATTGACCGTCACTGCAACCGTGCTTTGTCCCATTTGCACATCGGGCGTACCGGTTCCGTAATTGAAATTGCTGCCTGGGTTTTGTGCCGGGTAATTGCTCACCGGCGTGTTAGCACTCGCCAGTGCAGAACTCGCTGCCGGCGTAACGGTTCCTCTGGCGGTATGGCTGTGTGTCGGCAATTGCATCGCCGTCAGCGTTACAACCTCTGAACCGCCGGTTTGCCCAAGACTTCGTGCAGACAATCCCCTGCCGTTTCCGGTTCCTACCGCAAGTTTCCCGCAGAGGTTCGGCAGCGCAAAATTCTGCTGCCCGTCTCCCCCGTACGTCGTTCCGATAACGCTGTACAACACTTGGTATTGTGAGATTGGCAGCTGCTGCCCCTGGCACAACAGCCAGCCACCCGGGGCAAAATTTCCGCCGAACATGCGGACTTCCCCTATGACTCCTTCCATAGATTCCTCCGTAAATAATAATTGAATTGAATATATGTTATAAGAAATTGAATGACCTTAAGGCGGAGCAAATGAATTTTCAGAGAATATTATTTCAGAAAAAAATCACTCCACTTCATCACGGTCTTTTGTCTGTCCGGCTTCCGGACCTGGCAAATGTTCAGCGCCATATCTCTTTTGAAATGAAAGAGAGAAATTACGCCTTCGGAGTTAGACGCGTTATAAACTTCTATTAAGTTGAAGTTCGAACAGAAAGGAATACACACCAACGATCCCAGGTACGACCAAGGCGAATCCCTCACCTACGAGGGGTTTTTCCGGTCCCTCCATGTAACGTACCGTGTGGATGAATCCGTATCATCACCAAAATAGTTGTTTCATTATTAAACTGCAATATCTCTACATCAGAATTTTATCAATAGCAGAAACAGGATCTTTCAGTAATAAACTTATGGTTTCAATTCTTTGCCTCTATTAGCCTAGTGGTTCGCATGCCCAAGCAGGAAGCTGAGATTGGCGTGAAGCTGTGGAACCGCTCCCGTAGCGTTGCCATGACAGTTCATGCACGAGCCGGCCGGGCTGTTTTGCACGTACGTCTCCAACGTGGTATTGGTCAGCATCGCCGGAATGCCGATAATGTTGCCGGGCCTGCTGTTCTCGGCATTCAGCCACTGCGTACCGATCAGCTTGTAATTCGCCCAAACGGTCCCTTTTAATTTCTCTCTCCAGATGGCATTCACTTTTTCGGTGGCGTAGAAAATTGAGTCCGTACGTTCAACCTGTGTCCCGTACTTTCCATTGTAAGCATACGCTGCGGCATACGGCGGCGTTGCCGACCACATGAAATTTTTCTGAGAGCCGATAAGCGCCGGAGGTGTATTGACGGGACAACTCTGGCATTCCGGATTGTAGAATGAGTAGCGCGCAGTGTCTGCGTTGGAAACCGGAGCGGACGGGGCATTGTCGATATGCTCAAACGTTGTCCAAATGCCGTCGTTACCTTTCGTCTCCGTATAGTGATTGATATGCAGACCGACAAGACCGATTGTTGCGTTTATGATAAGCGCCTTTCCCGTTGCACTCTTCGAGCTATCCATGTAAATGACCGCTTGCTTTGTGTAGAACCGGCTCGGATCGTCTCCTTTTGATGTGTCGAGAATCTTCCATGCTGCTTTGATTTCCATTGCACCGACAGGTCCCCCTTTGTTGTTCGCGGTGTCGGCATAAAATCCTTCCGTGAAGATCACCTCTTTGCTGCTGTCGACAAACAACTGCTGGCCCGCAATGGTATTGAGATGGTGACCCGCGACGTACTGCACCCAATCCTTATTTACCCGTACTTCGTACAACACGTAATTCAAGTTCCGGTCGATCAGCGGGCTCTGCGGCAGCGCCTGAATATATCCATGGATCGTATCCTGAGGGAGGTCGTTCTTGAACATCATCGTGAGGACGTCTTTTCCCCTGGCATTGGTGAGCAGCTGAAGTTTTCGCGTGTGTGACGCATCAAAAACATTCCTGGGATCGGTAAAGAGCTCCCAGACGCGCGGCGCGCTGTTGCTTGCCGCAAGCGAATCCATCGGCGTGCCGTCCGATTTTGCAGGCCAGTTAAGAGCAACAAACGTCTGCCACGAATAATAATCGAACGTGGTCTGGCATTCCGCGGTGAGTGTCGAGTAGCCGTTCTGAAGCTGGACGAAATCGACGTCGTGCGGAATGAAAGAACTTAGCTTCTCCGAATCACCAGGCTGAGGATTGAACGAAAGCGGATGACGAGTGCTGCAAATCTGAACCGGCTTCTTTTGCGGATTGCCGGAACAGCTTCCGAGAATGAGCACGGCGAAGAGCGCTGCCGCAACGATAGCGTTTTTTTTCATACATACTCCTCTATTATGTTGGATTAAAACACCCCGACCCACGAGGTATCGGCGTTTACCTTCTTCTCGAAACTATTTCAAAAATGGTTTCCATGCAGAAAGCGGCCGTAAATGTCATGCTGAGCCCCGCTTTTCAGCGGGGTAGACTCCACGAAGCATCCATGACATGGAGGCCTTGGAAATTCAAGATGTGTCATTGTCATGGATTCTCCCGAAGGTCGCGAAGCGATCTCTTTGGGAGATGCCTTCGGCATTCACCCCGTCTGAATAACGACGGTCGACGACTCCCTCGGGGTCTATGACCCGTAGGGTCGTTCAACGAATCTACGATTCGTAGAATCGTAGATAGACGACTCGTCGAGGGTTCAGAATGACAATGATCTGTCAGTGTTCCTTCAGAAGGACATAGCAAGCGCTTTTGAGATGATTTCTAGTTGTTCTTCTGAAACGAATTCTTGATTCCCATGACAGTTTTCAGCGCATCATACCAGAACGGCGCGCCGAGGCTGACGAGCAGTGTCATGCCAAGCCAGCCGAACAACATCCGCACCATCCCCCAGTACCACTTGAGATCGGCATACCTTTCAATACGGGCGCCGCTCCACCCCATCACTTGAAACGATTCTTCATCAAGCATCTGCCTGATGTTCGACGCATTTGATTGTATTTTCTTTACAATGATGGAATCGGGCACAGCCGCAACAAAAGCCGTGTCTTTTTTTTCACTTGTCGACCGGACAATGATCGAGTCGCGCGACGTTGACGTCAATTGTTCCCCCATTTTTACCGCCGCATCGCGAAGCGTTTGGTTATGGGAAAACTCCTGATAAATGTCGAGCAGGTTCGCGTTCAATGCGATCGCGAGTACGGCGCTGATGCCGAACGACCAGTATTTCATCCGGCGTTCATAATGTTCCTGGAAAGCCGCTTTGGTAAGCTCGAACCAGTGTGTCGCATCGTCAACCGCCTTCTTGAATTTTGATTGGAGGGCGGCGTCCTGCGTTTGAGCAAGGGGAAGCGAATTCAGCAGGTCGACGAATGATTTTGTATCGAGATTTTCTACCATGTGAATATCGCGGAATCCCATTCCGTTAATTACTTTTTCCAGCTCTCCAACGATCTTCAATGAAAATTCGTCTGCGTTACCGCGGAGGCTTTTGGTGGGAAGAAATCCGGAAAGGACCTTTTGCCCCTCTGGATATTCGCTGAACAAGGAGAGGAGTTCGTTGAACATGTATTCTGCTTTTAGGTCCAGCCATTGTTTGAATATCTGCTGCAACGCCTGAACCACAAGGCTCAGCCCCAGCACGACCGCCGCCGTGGCGATGAGTGAATCAAGGATATTCAGCATAGTACACCTTTTGATTGATGTATTTTTTAAGTGGATCCACTACCGTGGAAAAAATCATTATTCTTTTGCCTGACCTTCAGATAACATTGGATAGTAAAAGATCCACTTGAATGTGAACTGCCAGCGATGCAGGCCTATATTGGGATTGTCAGGGATAATGCTATCTAACCAGAGAAGTGCATACAACCCCTCGCTGAATTTTACTGCCCACGTCGCCCCCACATTTTTAGGTCGTTCCTGACCTGAACCATGAAATGCTTCCCCCCTCCAAATATGCGGCATTGGGAGTTCTGTTCCGTACGACGCGGTTACTGTACCGATATATCCGGCGCTGTCGCGGGCAGTTCCAAGATCTGCAATTTGCACGCCGGGTTGAAGCGTGAGAAAAATATCGCACACGTGTTGCCCGTCAGGCCAGGTTACTTCCATATTCACACCAAAGATGCTTTTCCCGGGCGGAAGTGAGAGCATCCATAATTCTCCGCCACTGCTGTTCCACACGTCCAAAAATCCGGAAGAGGAAACACCGCCAAAGTTCAGCCAGGTATTCGCAGGCTCCGGGCGACCTGTATATCCTGAGAGTCCATACGCAGTCGCGAAATACTGCTTCGTTCTCATTGGTGCTACGCGACAACTTCCGCTTTCCGCATCTTTGTCCTTAAATGCTCCGACATCTGCTATGATCAGTTCGGTAAC
>Ga0265342_10003703_pt1 | contig 12389 bp, 4 predicted proteins | sample 4CB327metaG_FD_203125 | JGI IMG/M metagenome (GOLD analysis project Ga0265342, IMG submission 203125) | Rhizosphere microbial communities from Carex aquatilis grown in University of Washington, Seatle, WA, United States - 4-CB3-27 metaG | ecosystem: Host-associated > Plants > Roots > Rhizosphere...
CCTTCTATCGCCAGATCGTTTACAAGCGCTTCAAGGACGGCTGGCGCGTGCCGTTCGATTCCAACCGCATGCGCGGCTACAAGGCGGTCAACGATCTCGTCGATGCCGACAGCGGCAAGGTCGTGGTCGAGGCCGGCAAGAAGCTGACCGTGCGCCAGGCGCGCCAGTTGGCGGAGAAAGGCCTCAAGGCGCTGCGCGTGACGGATGAGGAGCTCATCGGCCACTACATCGCCGAGGACCTCGTCAACACCAAGACCGGCGAGATCCACGTCGAGGCCGGCGAGGAGATCACCGAGAAGACGCTGAAGGTGCTGAACGAGGCCGGGTACAAGGAAATCCCGGTGCTCGACATCGACCACGTCAATGTCGGCGCCTACATCCGCAACACGCTGCATGTCGACAAGAACATGACGCGCGAAGAGGCGCTGTTCGACATCTATCGCGTGATGCGTCCGGGCGAGCCGCCGACGGTCGACACCGCGGAGACGATGTTCAACTCGTTGTTCTTCGACAGCGAGCGCTACGACCTCTCCGCCGTCGGCCGCGTGAAGATGAACATGCGGCTCAATCTCGACGCGCCCGACACCATGCGGGTGCTGCGCAAGGAAGACATCCTCTCGGTGATCCGCACGCTCGTCGACCTGCGCGACGGCAAGGGCGAGATCGACGACATCGATCACCTCGGCAATCGCCGGGTACGCTCGGTTGGCGAGTTGATGGAGAACCAGTACCGCATCGGCCTGTTGCGCATGGAGCGCGCCATCAAGGAGCGCATGTCCTCGGTCGACATCGACACCGTGATGCCGCAGGACCTGATCAACGCCAAGCCGGCGGCGGCCGCCGTGCGCGAGTTCTTCGGCTCCTCGCAGCTTTCGCAGTTCATGGACCAGACCAACCCGCTGTCCGAGATCACGCACAAGCGGCGCCTCTCGGCGCTTGGCCCGGGCGGTCTGACCCGCGAGCGCGCCGGCTTCGAGGTGCGCGACGTGCACCCGACGCATTACGGCCGCATCTGTCCGATCGAGACGCCGGAAGGCCCGAACATCGGCCTGATCAACTCGCTCGCGACCTTCGCGCGCGTCAACAAGTACGGCTTCGTCGAGACGCCTTATCGCAAGGTCAAGGACGGCAAGGTCAGCGACGACGTGCAGTACCTCTCGGCGATGGAGGAGGGGCGCTATTCGGTCGCGCAGGCGAACCAGCCGATCGACAACAAGGGCCGCTTCACCGAGGACCTCATCACCTGCCGTCACGCCGGCGACGTGGTGTTTCTCGCGCCCGACAAGGTCGACTACATGGACGTGTCGCCGAAGCAGCTCGTCTCGGTCGCGGCGGCGCTCATTCCGTTCCTCGAGAACGATGACGCCAACCGCGCGCTGATGGGCTCGAACATGCAGCGCCAGGCGGTGCCGCTCGTGCGCGCCGAGGCGCCGTTCGTCGGCACCGGCATGGAAGGGACCGTCGCGCGCGACTCGGGCGCTTCGATCAGCGCCCGCCGCACCGGCATCATCGACCAGGTCGACGCGACCCGTATCGTCGTGCGCGCCACGGAAGATCTCGATCCGACCAAGTCGGGCGTCGACATCTACCGGCTGATGAAGTTCCAGCGCTCGAACCAGAACACCTGCATCAACCAGCGTCCGCTGGTGAAGGTGGGGGACCACGTGCACAAGGGCGACATCATCGCCGATGGTCCCTCGACCGACCTCGGCGAGCTCGCGCTCGGTCGCAACGTGCTCGTCGCGTTCATGCCGTGGAACGGCTACAACTTCGAGGACTCGATCCTGCTCTCCGAGCGGATCGTGAAGGACGACGTGTTCACGTCCATCCACATCGAGGAATTCGAGGTGATGGCGCGCGACACCAAGCTCGGCCCGGAGGAAATCACGCGCGACATTCCGAACGTCTCGGAAGAGGCGCTGAAGAACCTCGACGAGGCCGGCATCGTCTACATCGGCGCGGAAGTGCGCGCCGGCGACATCCTCACCGGCAAGATCACGCCGAAGGGCGAAAGCCCGATGACGCCGGAGGAAAAGCTCCTGCGCGCCATCTTCGGCGAGAAGGCCTCCGACGTGCGCGACACGTCACTGCGCGTGCCGCCAGGCGTGCAGGGCACCGTCGTCGAGGTGCGCGTGTTCAATCGCCACGGCGTCGACAAGGACGAGCGTGCGCTCGCGATCGAGCGCGAGGAGATCGAACGGCTCGCCAAGGACCGCGACGACGAGCAGGCGATCCTTGATCGCAACGTCTATGGCCGCCTCGCCGAACTGCTCGAGCGCAAGGTCGGCATCGCGGGCCCGAAGGGCTTCAAGAAGGACGCGCATCTCACCCGCGCGATCCTCGAGGAGTACCCGCGTTCGCAGTGGTGGCAGTTCGCCGTCTCCAACGACAAGGTGATGAGCGAGATCGAGGCCATCCGCAAGCAGTACGACGAGAGCAAGAAGGGCCTGGAGCAGCGCTTCCTCGACAAGGTCGAGAAGCTGCAGCGCGGCGACGAGCTGCCGCCCGGCGTGATGAAGATGGTCAAGGTCTTCGTCGCGGTGAAGCGCAAGATCCAGCCCGGCGACAAGATGGCCGGCCGTCACGGCAACAAGGGCGTGGTGTCGAAGATCGTGCCGGTCGAGGACATGCCGTTCCTCGAGGATGGCACGCAGGTCGACATCGTGCTCAATCCTCTCGGCGTTCCCAGTCGGATGAACGTCGGGCAGATCCTCGAGACGCATCTCGGCTGGGCCTGCGCCGGCCTCGGGCTGAAGATCGGCCACGCCGTCGACGTCTACAACGGCAAGAAGGACATCAAGCCGCTCAAGGAGATGCTCAAGAAGGTCTATGGCGAGGACGAGACGATCAAGTCGCTGCAGGAGAACGAGCTGATCGAGCTCGGCGAGAACCTGCGCAAGGGCGTGCCGATCGCGACGCCGGTGTTCGACGGGGCCAAGGAGGCCGACATCGAGAAGATGCTCGACCTCGCCGGCCTCGAGCACTCCGGACAGGTGACGCTGCATGACGGGCGCACCGGCGAGTCGTTCGATCGCAAGGTGACGGTCGGCTACATCTACATGCTCAAGCTCCACCACCTGGTCGACGACAAGATCCACGCGCGTTCGATCGGACCGTACTCGCTCGTCACCCAGCAGCCGCTGGGCGGCAAGGCGCAGTTCGGCGGGCAGCGCTTCGGCGAGATGGAAGTGTGGGCGCTCGAAGCCTACGGGGCCGCCTACACGCTCCAAGAGATGCTGACGGTGAAGTCGGACGACGTCGCCGGCCGCACCAAGGTCTACGAGGCGATCGTGCGCGGCGACGACACGTTCGAAGCCGGCATACCGGAGTCGTTCAACGTGCTGGTCAAGGAGATGCGTTCGCTCGGCCTCAACGTCGACCTGCACAACTCCAAGCAGGAACGCGGCGGTCCGGCACAGGAAGCGGCCGAGTGACACGAGACCGGGAGCGGCAGGGCGCCGCTCCCATCCTCGCCCGTTCACGACGGGCGATCGGGTGACCCTAGGCGTTGGTTGCCATTGAATTTTGGGCCGCTGAGGCGGCCAAGGAGACGGTGATGAATCAAGAAGTCATGAATCTCTTCAGCCCGCAGGTGCCGGCGCAGGTCTTCGACCAGATCCGCATCTCGATCGCGAGCCCGGAGAAGATTCTCTCGTGGTCGTACGGCGAGATCAAGAAGCCGGAGACGATCAACTACCGCACCTTCAAGCCCGAGCGCGACGGGTTGTTCTGCGCGCGCATCTTCGGGCCGATCAAGGACTACGAGTGCTTGTGCGGCAAGTACAAGCGCATGAAGTACAAGGGCATCATCTGCGAGAAGTGCGGCGTCGAGGTCACGCTCTCGCGCGTGCGGCGCGAGCGCATGGGCCATATCGAGCTCGCGGCGCCGGTCGCGCACATCTGGTTCCTCAAGTCGCTGCCGAGCCGCATCGGGCTCCTGCTCGACATGACGCTGAAGGACCTCGAGCGCATCCTCTACTTCGAATATTACGTCGTGCTGGAAAGCGGGCTCACCCCGCTCAAGGAGCGCTCGCTCCTGTCCGAGGACGAGTTCCTGAAGGCGCAGGAGGAATACGGCAACGACTCGTTCACCGCCAAGATCGGCGCGGAAGCGATCCGCGACATGTTGCGCGCGCTCGATCTCGACAAGTTGCAGGGCGACTTGCGCGCCGAGCTCGCGGCGTCGGATTCCGACATCAAGAAGAAGAAGGTCGCCAAGCGCCTGAAGATCGTCGAGGCGTTCCAGGGCTCGCACAATCGTCCCGAATGGATGATCCTGACCGTGGTGCCGGTGATCCCGCCGGATCTGCGGCCGCTAGTGCCGCTCGACGGCGGGCGCTTCGCGACGTCGGACCTCAACGATCTCTACCGCCGCGTCATCAACCGCAACAACCGCCTCAAGCGGCTGATCGAGCTGCGCGCGCCCGACATCATCATCCGCAACGAGAAGCGCATGCTGCAGGAGGCGGTCGACGCGCTGTTCGACAACGGCCGCCGCGGCCGCGTCATCACCGGCGCCAACAAGCGTCCGTTGAAGTCGCTCGCCGACATGCTCAAGGGCAAGCAGGGCCGGTTCCGCCAGAACCTGCTCGGCAAGCGCGTCGACTATTCCGGCCGCTCGGTGATCGTGGTCGGTCCCGAGCTCAAGCTGCACCAGTGCGGCCTGCCGAAGAAGATGGCGCTCGAACTGTTCAAGCCGTTCATCTATTCGCGGCTCGACGCCAAGGGTCTCTCCACCACGGTGAAGCAGGCCAAGAAGCTGGTCGAGAAGGAGAAGCCGGAGGTTTGGGACATCCTCGACGAGGTGATCCGCGAGCATCCGGTGCTGCTCAATCGCGCGCCGACGCTCCACCGCCTCGGCATCCAGGCGTTCGAGCCGGTGCTGATCGAAGGCAAGGCGATCCAGCTCCATCCGCTGGTCTGCGCGGCGTTCAACGCCGACTTCGACGGCGACCAGATGGCCGTGCACGTTCCGCTGTCGCTCGAAGCGCAGTTGGAAGCGCGCGTCCTGATGATGTCGACCAACAACATCCTGCATCCGGCGAACGGCTCGCCGATCATCGTGCCGTCGCAGGATATCGTGCTCGGCCTCTATTATCTCTCGCTGATGCGCGACAACGAGCCCGGCCAGGGCAAGCTGTTCGGCGAGATCTCGGAGATCGAGCACGCGTTGGCCGAGAAGGTCGTGACCCTGCACACCAAGATCAAATATCGCTGGCAGGGGCTCGATACGGACGGCAAGGAGGTGCGTCGCTGGTACGACACCACGCCCGGTCGCGTGATCCTCGGCCAGGTGCTGCCGCGCTCGACCAAGGTGTCGTACGACGCCGCCAACAAGCTCATGACGAAGCGCGAAATCTCCTCGATGATCGACACCGTCTACCGCCACTGCGGGCAGAAGGAGACGGTGATCTTCTGCGACCGCATCATGGCGCTCGGCTTCCACCATGCGTTCAAGGCCGGCATCTCGTTCGGCAAGGACGACATGGTCGTGCCGACCTCGAAGTGGAAGATCGTCGACGATACCCGTTCGCTCGCCAAGGAATACGAGCAGCAGTATCAGGACGGCCTCATCACGCAGGGCGAGAAGTACAACAAGGTGGTCGATGCGTGGGCCAAGTGCACCGACCGCATCGCCGACGAGATGATGCGCGAGATTTCCGCGGTGAAGAAGGACAAGGACGGGCGCGAGGCGCCGGTCAACTCCATCTACATGATGGCGCATTCGGGCGCGCGCGGCTCGCCGGCGCAGATGAAGCAGCTCGCCGGCATGCGTGGACTCATGGCGAAGCCGAGTGGCGAGATCATCGAAAGCCCGATCATCTCGAACTTCAAGGAAGGGCTCTCGGTTCTCGAGTACTTCAACTCGACGCACGGCGCCCGCAAGGGTCTCGCCGACACCGCGCTCAAGACCGCCAACTCCGGCTATCTGACGCGCCGTCTCGTCGACGTCGCGCAGGACTCGATCATCACGACCGAGGACTGCAAGACCAAGGCGGGCATCAAGGCGCGCGCGATCATCGACGCCGGCACGGTCGTCGCGTCGCTCGGCACGCGTATTCTCGGCCGCACCACGGCCGAGGACGTAAAGGACCCGGCCACGGGTGCCGTGATCGTCAAGCGCGGCGTGCTGATCGAGGAGCCGCAGGTCGAGCAGATCAACGCCGCCAGCGTGCAGGAGGTGAAGATCCGTTCGGTGCTTACCTGCGAGACCACCAATGGCGTATGCGGCAAGTGCTACGGGCGCGATCTTGCCCGCGGCACCCCCGTCAACATGGGCGAGGCGGTCGGCGTCATCGCGGCGCAGTCGATCGGCGAGCCGGGCACGCAGCTCACCATGCGCACGTTCCACATCGGCGGCGCGGCGCAGATCAACGAGCAGTCGTTCATCGAGTCGAGCTTCGAGGGCACGATCAAAATCAAGAACAAGAGCATCATGCGCAACTCGGATGGCGAATTGATCGCCATGGCCCGCAACATGGCGGTCGCCGTGGTCGATCAGGACGGCACCGAGCGTGCCGTGCATCGCATCCAGTACGGTTCGCGCATGAAGATCGATGACGGCGACCACATCAAGCGCGGCCAGCGGATCGCCGAATGGGATCCTTATACGCGGCCGATACTCACCGAGGTCGACGGCACGATCGCGTTCGAAGACCTGGTCGAGGGTCAGTCGATGACGGAGTCGCTCGACGAATCGACCGGCATCGCCAAGCGCGTGGTCATCGACTGGCGCACCGGCTCGGCGCGCGGTCAGCAGGACTTGCGCCCCGCGATCGTGATCAAGGGCAAGGACGGCAAGACCGCGAAGCTCGCGCGCGGCGGCGAGGCGCGCTACCTGCTCGCCGTCGACGCGATCATCTCGGTCGATCCGGGTTCCAGCATCAAGGCGGGCGACGTGGTTGCGCGTATCCCGACCGAGAGCGCCAAGACCCGCGACATCACCGGCGGTCTGCCGCGCGTTGCCGAGTTGTTCGAGGCGCGCAAGCCGAAGGATGCCGCGACCATCGCCGACATCTCCGGCACGATCCGGTTCGGCAAGGACTACAAGAACAAGCGCCGCATCACGATCGAGCCGAACGAGAAGGGCGCCGAGCCGGTCGAGTACCTGATCCCGAAGGGCAAGCACATCCACCTTCAGGACGGCGACGCGATCGAAAAGGGCGATTACATCGTCGAGGGAAATCCTGCGCCGCACGACATCCTGGCGATCAAGGGGATCGAGGAACTCGCGAACTTCCTCGTCAACGAGATCCAGGAGGTCTATCGGCTCCAGGGCGTCGCGATCAACGACAAGCACATCGAGGTGATCGTTCGCCAGATGCTGCAGAAGGTCGAGATCGACGATGCCGGCGAGACCGAGCTGATCCAGGGCGAGCAGCTCGACAAGATCGAGCTCGACGAGATCAACGTGAAGGCCAAGGAAGAAGGCAAGAAGCCCGCCAAGGGCCATCCGGTGCTGCTCGGCATCACCAAGGCCTCGTTGCAGACCCGCTCGTTCATCTCCGCGGCCTCGTTCCAGGAGACGACGCGCGTGCTCACCGAGGCTGCCGTCAACGGCAAGCACGACACGCTCGAGGGCCTGAAGGAGAACGTCATCGTCGGCCGCCTGATCCCGGCCGGTACAGGCGCCATCATGAACTCGCTGCGCGAGATCGCGACCAAGCGCGACGCCATGATCCTGGAGGAGCGCGAGAAGGAACAGGCGGCAAAGCTCGCCGCCGAGCCGGCCGCGCTGCCGGCGGCGGAATGATCCGCCGTCTGCAAGTCACCGCGTAAACAGCGAAAAGGGCGGCCTCACCGGCCGCCCTTTTTGTCTTGAAGCTTTGAGTCCGGCGGTCCGCCTCACTCCGCGGCGACGCTTGCGGCCTCGCGCGCGGTCTGCGTGCGGATCGCGTCGTCGCGGCGCTTGCGTCCGAGCGCCGCTTCGCCGCCGCGGGTCGCGTGGAAGAGGTCGAGTGCTTCGTTCTCGTTCTCGCGCAGCGGCGTGAGCGCGACGTCCATGTAGCTCGCCTTGTTCGGATCGGCCTTCACCTCTTTGAGGATCGAGCGGAACAGCCGATAGGTCGACCAGTAGCCGAGCAGCTTGCGGACGCCGTCGCGCACGAGCTTGGGATAGAAGACGAACGGGCTTTCGATCGGCAGGCTCGACCGGCGGTCGCGGCGGAACTTCAGCCGGATCATGCCGCCTTCGAGCGGGTGCAGCCCCTCGAGCGGGATCATGGTGTTGAACCAGAGCAGCGTCGAGGTCACCGAGTTGAGCATGATCGGCTTCTTCGCCGCGGTCCGGCGCAGGATCGTGCGGACGTGGTCCGGCTTGTAATAGGTCGCCCAGGCGGCCCGATAGGCGTCCTCCCATTCGGCGTCCGACATCTTCTGGTGATGCGAGACCCGATGGTTGAGGTCGTATTTGTTGAGGTCGCCGTCCATCCACACGTCCTTGGCAACCTGGACCTTGTGGTCCTCGGAGCCGGGCAGGGGGGTGAGGAAGAAGAATTCGAGGATGTCGACCGGTAATTCGCGCTGGATGATCTCGATGTCGCGCAGGATCGATTCCTTGGTGTCGCCCGGGAAGCCGAGAATGTAGCCGGCGCAGGTAATGGCGCCGTGATCGGCCCATTTCTGCAGCATGTCGCGGTAGTCGGTGATCTTGTTCTGCCGTTTCTTGGCGCCGATCAGGTTGTCCGGGTTGATGTTCTCGAGCCCGATGAAGATGCGCCGCGCGCCGCCCTTGGTCGCCTTCTCGATGAAATTCGGGATCTTGTGGCAGAGCGTATCGACCTGGATGGTGAAGCCGATGTCCATCCCCTCGTCGACCTTCATCTTGATCATGCGGTCGAACAGTTCTTCCCACATGCTGTTGCGGGCGAGATTGTCGTCGGTGATGAAGAACCGCTTGATGCCCTGCGCGTAATTCTCGCGCACGGTCCGTTCGAGGTCGTCGGCCGAGCGCACGCGGCTCTTGCGGCCCTGCACGTTGATGATGGTGCAGAAGGAGCACTGGTAGGGGCAGCCGCGCCCGAGATCGATGCTCGAGATCGCGCCGAGGGTGCGCTGCACGATCTTGGGCGGAAGCATCGGGGCCGGCGTGCCTTCCAGGGCCGGCAGGTCGTTCATGAAATTGTAGAGCGGCTTGAGCGCGCCGTTCCAGGCATCTTGCAGCACCTGGTCGAGCCGGCCGTCCTCGGCTTCGCCGGCGAAGAACGAGATGCCAAGCTCCTGCGCGTCGCGGATCTCCTTCGGGGTCTCGGGCAGCATCGCGATGCAGCCGGAGATATGAAAGCCGCCGATGCAGACCTGCAGGCCCGCCGCCAGAAACGGCCGTGCGAGGTCGACGGCACGGTCGAATTGGTTCGATTGCACACCGACGAAGCCGATCAGGGCGCGGCCGCCTGCCTTGCGGATGGACTTGATGATCCGATCAGGACGCACCCGGCGATTCGTCTCGTCATACGTGTCGATGCGAATTTGTATATTGGGACCAAGGACTTGGCGACGCTGAGCGTCTTCCGCGAGGCCGTTGAGGCAGGCCAGCGTGTTGGACGGGATGGCCGAACGCCACCATTGGATCGGGTAGCCGTCATCATCGTAATGGGACGGCTTGATGATGACGAAGTGAAACAGCCCCGGATCTGCGCTGCCCGTTGGTTTATCCAGCATCGTTGCACCGCACTCCCAGCGCCAAACGCGCTACCAATGAACACTATCACGCCGCCTCATGACGGCCAATCGCTCTTGGAAGATAGTCTCGGTACTCCTATATCCGGCTTTGTCGAGAGCGCGGCACCGCGTCCCCCGACGAGGCCCTGGCGGATTGCCGAAAACCGCTGTCATTGCGCATCGTTCCGGGCTTGACACCTCGGGGATCGGCTTCTACAACCCGCGCACTTTTCCGGCAGGTCCGTGAGCTTCTTTAAGTCGGTACGGCGCGTCAAAAGCCCCTCGACGAATGAAGCTCAAACGCTGCCTCTGACAGCTCACGCGTCAGACACGGGTGCATGACCGAGGCCGGTTGCCTTGGTCCTCTGTGACAAGGATCAGCGCTCCTCCGCAAAGGAAGCGGACGGCGCGTTTCGCGTTTTCGCGCGGGATCACCGCGCCGAGATCAAGTGCCGGGAGGACCGGCGAGAGGGTGAAGGCAAGCGATGCCGACGATCAATCAGCTGATCCGCTCCCCGCGGGTGCCGCAGAAGTCGCGCAAGAAGGTGCCGGCGCTGCAGCAGTCCCCGCAGAAGCGCGGCGTGTGCACGCGCGTCTATACGACCACGCCGAAGAAGCCGAACTCGGCGCTGCGCAAGGTCGCCAAGGTGCGCCTGACCAACGGCTTCGAGGTGATCGGCTACATCCCGGGCGAGGGGCATAACCTGCAGGAACACTCGGTGGTGATGATCCGCGGCGGGCGCGTGAAGGACCTGCCCGGCGTGCGCTACCACATCCTGCGCGGCGTGCTCGACACGCAGGGCGTCAAGAACCGCAAGCAGCGCCGGTCGAAATACGGCGCGAAGCGTCCGAAATAAGCGAAGGCCTGATCCATGTCCCGTCGTCACAGTGCCGAGAAGCGCGAGATCAATCCCGACCCGAAGTTCGGGAACCTGGTCGTGTCCAAGTTCATGAATTCAATCATGTACGAGGGCAAGAAGTCGGTCGCCGAAGCGATCGTCTACGGCGCGCTCGACATCATCGAAGGCAAGACCAAGACCAATCCGATCAACGTGTTCCAGCAGGCGCTCGACAACGTGATGCCCTCGATCGAGGTGCGCTCGCGCCGCGTCGGCGGCGCCACCTATCAGGTGCCGGTCGAGGTGCGCAACGACCGCCGTCAGGCGCTCGGCATCCGCTGGATCATCACGGCCGCGCGCGACCGCAACGAAAAGACCATGGTGGAGCGGCTCTCGGCCGAACTCCTCGACGCGTCGAACAATCGGGGGAACGCCGTCAAGAAGCGCGAAGACACGCATCGGATGGCGGAAGCCAACCGCGCCTTCTCGCACTATCGCTGGTAATCAGGACCTCCCATGCCCCGCGTTCATCCCATCGAGGACTACCGCAACTTCGGCATCATGGCGCACATTGATGCCGGGAAGACCACGACCACGGAGCGGATCCTCTATTACACCGGCAAGAGCCACAAGATCGGCGAAGTGCACGACGGCGCCGCGACCATGGACTTCATGGAGCAGGAGCAGGAGCGCGGCATCACGATCACGTCGGCCGCCACGACGGCATTCTGGAACGAGAAGCGCCTCAACATCATCGATACGCCCGGCCACGTCGACTTCACCATCGAGGTCGAGCGCTCGTTGCGCGTGCTCGACGGCGCGGTCGTCGTGCTCGACAGCAATCAGGGCGTCGAGCCCCAGACCGAGACCGTCTGGCGCCAGGGCGACAAGTACAAAGTTCCGCGCATCGTGTTCGCCAACAAGATGGACAAGATCGGCGCGGACTTCTTCCAGTGCCTGAAGGACATTATCGACCGCCTCGGCGCGAAGCCGATCGCGATCCAGTTGCCGATCGGCGCGGAGAATCAGTTCAAGGGCATCATCGATCTCGTGCGCATGAAGGGCGTCGTGTGGAACGACGAGACGCTGGGCGCCGAGTACAACGACATCGACATCCCGGCCGACATGCTCGATCAAGCCAAGGAATACCGCGAGAAGATGGTCGAGGCCGCCGTCGAGCTCGATGACGACGCGACGACCGCCTATCTGGAAGGCAAGGAGCCGGACGAAGCGACGCTCAAGAAGCTGATCCGCAAGGCCGTGATCACGGGCGCGTTCTATCCGGTGCTGTGCGGCTCGGCGTTCAAGAACAAGGGCGTGCAGCCGCTCCTCGACGCGGTGGTGGACTATCTGCCCTCGCCGCTCGACGTGCCGCCGATCGTCGGCATCGACGACAAGGGCAACGAAATCGTCCGCAGGCCGGACGACGAGGAGCCGATGGCGCTGCTCGCATTCAAGATCATGGACGACCCGTTCGTCGGCACGATCACGTTCTGCCGCATCTATTCCGGCACGCTCAAGACCGGCACCGGCGTCGTCAACTCGACCAAGGACCGCAAGGAGCGCATCGGCCGCATGCTGCTGATGCACGCCAACAACCGCGAGGACATCAAGGAAGCCTTTGCGGGCGACATCGTCGCGCTCGCGGGCCTCAAGGAGGTCCGCACCGGCGACACGCTGTGCGACCCGCAGAAGTCGGTGATCCTGGAGAAGATGGAATTCCCCGAGCCGGTGATCGAGATCGCGATCGAGCCGAAGTCGAAGGCCGATCAGGAGAAGCTCGGCGTCGCGCTCGCAAAGCTCGTGGCCGAGGATCCCTCGTTCCGCGTGCACACCGATCAGGAGTCGGGCCAGACCATCCTGAAGGGGATGGGCGAGCTGCATCTCGAC
>Ga0265342_10003709_pt1 | contig 12384 bp, 11 predicted proteins | sample 4CB327metaG_FD_203125 | JGI IMG/M metagenome (GOLD analysis project Ga0265342, IMG submission 203125) | Rhizosphere microbial communities from Carex aquatilis grown in University of Washington, Seatle, WA, United States - 4-CB3-27 metaG | ecosystem: Host-associated > Plants > Roots >...
CCGACGGCGGTGAACTCCCGCCCGTACGGCGGCCGGCCGCCGTGCGTGGACTGCGGCTTGTGCACCGGCTACGGCTGTCCGAACAATTCGAAATGTTCACCGGCCGTCACAACGCTGCGCGAAGCGTTGCTGACCGAGAACTGCCAGCTACGTTACAACTGCCACGTCACGCGGCTGCTGCACGGCGCCGGGCGCCACGTCGTCGGTGTCGAGTACATCGACGGCGACGGCAAGGTGCAGCAGGCCACGGCGGATCAATTCATTCTGGCCGCGAGCGCCATCGAAAGCGCGCGTCTGTGCCTGGTGTCGGATCTCGGCGGTCCGGGCTTGGGGAATTCGAGCGACATGGTGGGCCGCAATCTGATGTTTCACCTCGAGACCCTGGCCGTCGGCGTTTTCAAGCAACGCTTCCACGGCGAACGCGGCCGCTCGGTGACGCACGGCATTTCCGACTTCCGTGGGGTCATGCCGGGCGGTGCGGCGATCGATCCCAGCCGCAAGCTTGGCGGCATCATCGAAATCGGCGCGCAATCGGAACCCATCAACGACGCGCAGAACAATCTGATGGTGCTCGCGCTCGCGCAGAGCCAGGGCATCGCCATCACGCTCAAGCAGCTGCTGATCAACAGTCCGCTGCGCGCCCATCTTGCCGCGCTGACGCTGCAATCGGAGGACGCGCCGCAACTGACCAACCGGGTCGACCTCGACCCGACGATTCGCGATGTGTTCCGTCAGCCGGTGCCACGCATCACTTACGCCAGCAGTCCGTTCGAGCTCGACGCGCAGAACTTTTATTCGCCGCTTATGCTGAGCCTGTTGAAGGCCGCGGGGGCGCAGTACGGAGCTATCGCGCCGCAGCCGGTCCCGTCACAATCGGCGCACATCATGGGCACGCTGCGCATGGGCGGCGACGCCGCGACGTCAGTGTGCGATGCCGTCGGCAAGTTTCACGACGTCGACAACCTGTATTGCATGGACGGCGGCGTCTTCGTCACCTCGTCCGGTTACAATCCCACCTTGACCATCATCACGCTGGCGCTGCGTGCCGCCGGCGCACTGCTGTTCCCCGGGACTCCGGAGCGCGTCATCGGGCGCTCCCTCCGTCCTCGGCTGGAGCAGGACGGCGCCGCGTGACCGACGTGAAGACGTGGAGAAACCGGGGTGGAGGGCCGAATGCGAGAACGCAGTGCATTCAACGATTCGAGAAATCCCAGGCTCGACCGCGGCGGCATCTGCCTCGAGACTGAGATCTTCTCCGTCGAGGCAGAGCGGCGCCGACTCGAGACAGAGCCGCTCTCAGTCGAGACAAAGATCTTCTGGGTCGAGACAGAGCGCGGCTGTCTCGAGGCAGAAAACCTTTGGTTCGAGGCAGAAAACCGTTGGTTCGAGACAGAAATTCCTTGGTTCGAGACAAGAGAACCTTTGGTTCGAGACAAGAAATCCTTGCTTCGAGACAAGAATTTCTTGTCTCGAGACAAGCACTTTTGCGAAAATCATAAGTGCCTGAAACTGCAGCGATTCTTGGCGCAAAAATTCTCGAAATTACGCGCCGCGCACCCTGCTTCAACGAATTATCTCGCGGAAAGCTCGATGACCATTCGGTTCAACGGCGTCGGACAGGCGATCCGCGTGCGCGAACGCGGATTTCGCTTTACGAATTTCGATTTTGATTGACAAGTTGAGAGAGAATATGTCACCAAGCCAACCGGAACGCAGAAACCGTAGCCATTCAACAAGGGAGGGACGACATGGCTGCAACAAAACGTTCGGGTAAGCGGGTGAGGAGCGCTGCCAGCAGCAACGGGGGCAACAAACCTTCACGCAAACGCAGCAGCGCGGCATCCGCCGCGCAGAAGCCGATCGGTGCGGACGATGTGCGTCATCTGGCGAAGGCGCCGAGCGGGTATCAGGATGTCATGCAGAAGTTCGCCGACGCGCTGGAATGGGCGCAGTTCCGCGCCCCAGTGTCGCCGGCCCAGCTGCGCAGCCTGGTCAGCCGCGCCACGCGCGCGGCGCAGCGCGCGGCGGTGGCGCAGCTCAAAGCGACCGCCGCCGACCGGCAGCGGATCATGCAGGAAGCGCAGGCATGGAAGTCGGTGCGGTCGGCGTGGCGATCGGTCTTGGCGGCGATGCCGGATCATCCGGAGCTCGAAGAGCCGTTCGCGTTCATGCAGGACTACATGGCCGCGAGCCGCAGCGCGCCGGTGACACCGAGGACACCAGCCACACCAGCTACACCGGCGGCGCCAACTGCGGCATAGTCCCTGGATGAAAGGTCCTGTCGTGATATTGACGACGGAGGTGTTGTCCTATCGACCGGCCTCCTGTGCGTGATTGCGGCGAAGATCTCTCTGTTTCGCCGAGGTGTCTGGGTATCTTGGGGACCGAGGCTGATGACCAAGTGGTGGGCGCGACTCTACACGGTTGGATATGTCACCATGGGGCTTGGCGTGTTTCTCCTACTGCTTGCCCACCGAGTCGCGAGATGAGCCGTCTGTCGGGCGAGGCCGAACCAGCCCCCGCAGCCGGCGCGTGAACAGACGCGCGCGGCTGACGGGCGCGGCGTTCGGCTGGAGATCTGGACTCCGTGAATGAAGGGGCGTACGGTCTCGGCATGAGCGAAGCCGCAGAACCAATCATCGCGAGGTTTCGGAAGTTGCCATCGACGGAGAAGATTCGGCTTGTCCAGCAACTGTGGGACGAGATTGCCGAAGAGGCATCCCGGCTGCCGCTGACTGTCGCCCAGAAGCAATTGCTTGATCAGCGGATTGACGAACACGAAGCGAATCCCGACGATGCCGAGCCTTGGGAGCAAGCTCGCGACGAGATCCTGCGCAAGCTGTGACCTCCCGCCTGCTTGTCGGCCGACGAGCGAACGCCGATGTGCACCTGGCCGCGCGCCGGTACGAACTGCAGCGTCCCGGGCTAGGGCGCGAGTTCGTTGCCGAGGTGGATGCGGCGCTGAAGCGGGTGGCCGAGAATCCACTTCAGTACGAGGTGCTTCACCGCGAAGCACGCCGCGCGATGGTGCATCGGTTTCCATACGGCGTCTTCTATCGCGTCGAGGGCAGGAAGATCATCGTCTTCTGCATCATTCATCTTCATCAGGATCCCACCGCTTGGAAATCTCGCGCTCCGACATGATCGAGCCGACCTTGAGCGCGCGTGCTACGCATAGGGCGCACCTTGGCCGAACCGGCCGCTGCAGGCGACGGCCAGGGGCGGGCCGCGCCTGAGCGGCAAGGCGTTCGACGGAGGTATGACTAAATCGCCGGAAACAGCGCTCCAATTTGGGGGGACTGGCATGCGGTGTGCACGATTTGTGATTGCTTGGGTGCTGGCATCGACGTTCGTGTGTGCAGGCGCCGGGAACCGTGCCGATGCTACGCCGGTTCCATTCGATCTGCGCGTCGATGTGAGGAGTGTCGGCCCGCTAGGCCTGGTCGTTGCGGCGGGCGTTCAGGTCGACGTGTGTAGCTGCTCGGCTCTCCGTACGTGCTTCGACCGCTGCGAGTCAGTCATTGATGGTGGAATCACCGGCGAGAACGGCAGTTTCTTCGATACTGGTTACGGCCGCTATTTCGCAGGCTTCTTCGTCGCGTTTGTGACGGTCGATGACCTGATCGTGCGCGGATTTGGGGAGGCGAGCGGCGGGCATTCGTTGTATCTCAACGTCGATCCGATTTCGGAGGCGGCCATCGAAATCCTTGCCGGCCGGCCGTACGATACGGCGCAAATGCTTGCGCTGGCGAACAGCGTTGAGCACGCAAACGCACGGACCGATTTCGCGGGCCTGACGTTCGCGGACGCCATTGAGCGGGCGCGCGCGGTGGCGGGCACCGATCCGCAGGTGCAGGCGCTACTGCCGACCTGGACGCCCACTGAAACGCCGACGCCACAGCCCACGGCGACACCGACGCCAACACGCACCTTACGCCCGACCGGCACGCCGCGACGCTGCACCGGCGACTGCAGTAGTGATGGCCGCGTCCAAGTCGATGAGTTGATCACCGGTGTTGATATCGTGCTCGGCCGCCTGGCACTCCTGCGCTGCGCCGCGGGATATCCGGGGCAACCACCGGATGTCTCGGATATCATCGTCGCGGTGAACAACGCCTTGTACGGCTGCGAGCCGAGTGGGGCGTTGCCCGACCTGGTTCCCGAGACCGTGACGTTCGCCAGCGGGCCGCCATGCACCGGCGACTACCCTCCTCCGATATATTGCTTCGACGTATGCGTCGCGAATGTCGGCGATAACGCTGCCCCGCCGTTCGCCGTGGTGCTGGGCGACGGGAGCGGCGATGCGACTTGGCAGGTGGGTCCGCTCATCGCCGGCGACGGCGATTGCGGCATCGTCTGTAACGCGGCATTCGCCGGAACGATACGCGTGGACCCAGACAATGACGTGCCCGAGTTACGTGAGACCAACAATGCGGTGCCGTATCAGATTGCCACGCCGACTCCGCCCCCGACATGTCCGCCGCCAACACCGACGTGATCTTGGTCAGATCAAAACGCACTCCACGTCAATTGTTCCCTCCATTTATTTGTTGACAACTCCGGCACGGGCGCGCTATGGCCGTGGAGTTGCTGCGGGGGCGTAGCAAGGGTACCAGGCGGCGTACCGGCGGGGGGCTGGGTGCAACCGAAGGTAGGCGGAGCAACGAGATTCATTAGTCGGCGTCACCGGCGCGTCGGCCACCTCTTCCAGGGACGAAGCAAGCGCACCCGAATTCGCCCCGGCGTTTTTGCGCCAAGCATCCGCGCGACGATACGGGCCGCGACCGGCGGCCGCACACGACAGCGAACCATGCACCTGCGTTGAACGTTTGGATTGGAGGGGGATATGGCAGTCTTCGAATGTTGGAAAGCACCGCGGGCAACCGTCTTCAGACGAGCCGCGCGGCCCTGCGCCGCCTGGCTGTTGCTGGTGATCGGATTGGGCATCGGCGTTCCAGCGCCGCTGCATGCCGCGGCGCCAGCCCTCAGTGTGGATTGGCGCGCGCCCAGCGACCGCACCTCGTGCAGCGGACCAACCGACGCGTCCGGTCGGTCGTGGAGCGATCCGCTGTTCGACGATTCAACCTGGGGCGGGATGCCGCTACCGGATGCGCGCGACACCACGCGGGATAACGTGAGCCGTTTCTATCGTGGACGATTCACTCTCGATGCCCCGGCGCCCGTCTGGATATTTTTTACAAGCGATGACGGTGCCGAGATCTTCATCAATGGAAACTCCCTTGGCAGCTTTGGCCGCGGCTGTCCCAACGACGGGTGCGTCAACCGCTTGGATTGCAGCATCAATTTCTGCATCGCTCCAATTCCCGTCGACCCGAGTCAGCTTGTCGCGGGCACCAACGTCGTCAGTGCCCACATGTGGAACGGCCCGGCAGGAGAGGCGCATTTCGAGTTGGCCGTGTTGCCCACCGACCCCGGAAAGTGCAGGCCGTGCACGCTCAATAGCTGCGTTTCCAACGTCCCCACGCCAACACCGACCATCACGCCCACGCCCCTTCCCACGCACACGCCGATACCGCCGGCGTGTACCGGCGCGCCGGCGGGAACCAATTGCGACGATGGACTCTTCTGCAACGGCACGGATACGTGCGACGGCAGCGGCCAGTGCCTGCACAGCGGCGACCCCTGCGCGGCAGAGGCGCAGTGCCACAGAGCCTGCGATGAAATCACGGGGCAGTGTGTTGCTGACGCAGCGTCGACGCCCTGCGACGATGGCGATGCGTGCACCGTGGAGGATGAGTGCGACGGCAAGGGCACCTGTTCCGGGGCCAGCGACCCGGGTAACTACACCATCCTGGCACCGACGAGCGCCGCAGTGGTGGGCAAGACGCAGCTCCAATCCGACATCACCGGCACGGTGTGTGCCTACGATCTGAAGCTGCAGGCGTGGAACTGGATGCAGGGGGATATCGTTGCACTGCGCTCGACGCCGAACGGCCCGCCAGCTTCTCCGGCGATCTGGTTCCACCATGGGAATATCGTCGGACCGGGCTGCGCGACGGGCGGTGGGTGGATCAAGGGACCGCAGAACTTGATTGCTGGCGGTCCCTGCGACAGCACCGGGGCCAAGCCCATTGTGGCCCAGTGCGCTGCGGCGCAGTGCAGAGCCGCAGCGCGGCTCAGCGAATGGGCCAACCTGCCGGTAACGCCCGGGTTCAACCTCGGCGCGCAGTGGGTCAAGTATAACCAGAGCCTGCGGATTCCAGCCGTCGGCACGCTGGGCCCGGGCACCACGGTAATTGATATGCCGAGCATTCAACTCGACGCATACGCCAGGCTGAGGTTCGCGGGTGATAGCAATACCGGGACGGTGATCGTGCGAGTGCACGGGCCGCTGCGTATGCGGAGGGCAACCACGATGACCCTGGCGGCCGACAACCGGGACCTCATGCCGCAGCAGATCATCTGGATTGTCGATGGCCCCGTGACCACCGGCAGTTGGACCACGCTGGCCGGGACGATGGTGGGAAACAGCAAAATCAATATCGGCTTCGGCAGCATCATCGACGGCGCAGTGATCGCCAACCAAGGGGTGACCACGAGCAGTTGGGTGGTGATGCAACACCAGGGCTTCGCCGGCTGGTGACGATGGGAGTACAGCCATAGGAGCACGGGGACGTTGGTTGCGGAAGGTGCGGAGAGATTCGCAACTACCGCAACCAACGTCCCCGGTCATCCCGTCGATGCGCAAGGGCGGGCGCGCATGGGTCAACGTCTGCCGCGTCGGCTCCTGGCTTATTGTGGTCGGTAGCATCGCGACGTTCCTGCCGTAAGGGTTCGGCGTGAGCCGCAAGGCTGCACTCGACCGGCTTTGCAAAAGCCGGTCGATCCGTTGCAGTGTGTCGATCATGCCGCCCTCGACTCCGTGTCCGCATTTCCCGAATTGCGTCGGTTGCGCGCTCATCGGTACGCCGTATGGTGAGCAGCTGCGCATCAAACAACAACGGGTGCGCGACGCATGCAATGCATACGCGGTGCTGGCGGCGGTGCAGGTCGGCGACATCGTCGGTTCTCCCCGTGCCTTCGGGTATCGCAATCAAGCGAAGCTCGTGGCGCGCCAGGCAGGGTCTGGATTGCTGCTGGGTGTCTATCGTCCCGGCTCGCATCAGGTCGTCGACATTCGCCAATGCCCGGTGCACGACCCGCTGATCATGCCGGTTCTGGATGCCGTGGCCGAAGTGGTGCAGCGCTACGAGATTCCGGTCTACGACGAACGGGCACGCACGGGTGCGCTGCGTTACGTCGTGGTGCGGGTCAGTACCTGGAAGAAGGCGGTGCAGGTCATTCTGGTGACCGCCGAACGTGGGGTGCCGCATCTGCGCGACTTGGTCCGCGCGCTGCAGCGCGTGCGTGGTGTCGTCAGCGTCGTGCAGAATATCAATCCTGACCCCGGCAACGTCATCTTGAGCGCGCAGTTCATCTCCCTGACACGGGAGACGGCGTTGATCGAACGTATCGGTGGCCTGAAGTTGAAGACCCATCCGGGCGCCTTTGTGCAGGCGAATGTCCAGGTCGCGCGCCGGCTGTATGACTACGCGTTGCAGGCTGCCGCTTTGACCGCGACGGACACCGTCGCCGACCTGTATTGCGGCGTGGGTGCACTGACGTTTGCGCTGGCGACGGCCGCCAAGCATGTCGCGGGCATCGAGGCCTCGGCGATTGCCGTCGCCGATGCGAAAGAGAACATCCGTGTGAACGGCTTTCACAATGTACGCTTCTACTGCGGCGATGCGGCGGAGACGCTAGCCACGCTTGCGGCCCGCCTCGGGCGGATCGACGTGATCACGTTGAATCCGCCGCGCAAGGGCGCGGACGACAAGGCACGGGCGGCGATCATCGGCTGCGCGCCGCGGCGCCTCGTTTACGTCTCCTGCGATCCGACGACGTTGGCGCGTGATCTGGACTGGTTTGCCGCCCGCGGCTACGCCACCACGGCGCTACAGCCGTTCGACATGCTGCCGCAGACCGAGCACGTCGAGTGCGTCGCGCAGCTGGTGCGTGCCGATGCGTGAGCCGATGGTGCACCTGCCATACTTCGCGTAGAACCTGAAGTGTGTGAGCAGCTTGACCTTGCTATCGGGCCGGTTCCGTGGTGGTGGCGGCGCGCTCTCTGCGGCGCCCGCGGGTGCAAGAGTTTCCCCGGGTGCCTCGCGGATTTGCTTGTGGGAGCAGACCTCGCATGGTAAACGCTCCACCGCACGTGGCGGCGTCGAAATGCGAGCGAGTATGCACCCAGCCTTGTTGGTTCTGACTGAATGCACGATCGAGTAGCTTGTCGGGCATGGAGCTTCGCCGTGATCCACCGCGGTGGGGTTCGTAGAAAAGACGCCCGTCCCCGGCCCTAGCGGCGTGTCAGACTTGGATGGTCGCAGCGACCGAACGGGCGCGGCCCAATAAAATGACGCCGACCGCGGGTCTGATGACGGAGAGCCAGACGCTCAACCGACCGATCGAGCGTGACCACTTGCTGCGGCCGCGGCGGCTGGTGCCGCTGATCGCGTGCGCCGCGCTCCTCGGCTACTTCGCGGTGTATTTCAAAGAGTCGTTGTGGCAGCCGACGGTCGATCTGGCGTGGCTGGGCGCCGTCATCTTGTGGATCATCGGCTGGTGGTCGGTACGGAAATCCAGCGCCCCGCGCGTCGCGCATCCGTACTGGTTCTATCTGCTCTACATTGCGATGCTGGTGCCCTTTGCCACCGATTGGCGCTGGGCGATGACCGGCGACTCGGCCGGGTGGGCCTCTGCCGGTCTCGAGCTGGCCCAGCGCGGGCCGTGGAAGAGCCTCCTCAGCCTGCGCGGCGTGGCGCAGTTCGGGTATGGACAGCAGGCGCTACACAACGTCTTCATGGTCCTGGTCAAGCCGACGATGTTCTGGCATCGCTTCGGCCAAATCATGGTCGGGGCGCTGTCGCTGGCGGCGATCGTCGCCGCCTACGGACGGTTGGTGCACCGCAATTTCGGCTTGCTGGTTGGGGCGTGCGCGATGTCCACGTCCGTCCTCATCGTGCACACGATGTGCAGCTATCCTTTGGTCGACGCGCTGGCGGGCGAGAGCGCCGTGCTCGCCGCCGCACTCTGGGTGCGTCAAGATCCGAGCGCGCGCAACGCATGGCTGGCCCTCGGCGTGTTCACCGGGTTGCTGACGCATCTGACGCCGAACAGCTTGTCCATGGGCGTGTGCGTCTGGTTGTGGCTCGGGCCCCAGGCACTCTATCGTCGCTGGCCGATGTCCAACCTGATTGCCGCGGTGGGCTGCGCGGCGATCATTGCGTTGCCGATCGTCATCCAGTTTGCGCAGGGGCAAGGGGAAGCGGTGATCAGCTTCAACGCCAACCCGGACTATACGACGGAGAAAGTGTTGCGGTTTTTCCGTGAATCCCTCACCATTCCCTTCTATTCGCACAACGAGGTCGCCGGAGCGTTCGGCCCGCAGCTGCCGCCGTATTTCCGCTGGCTGTTCGTCGTCGGCATCCTCATCACGCCGATCTTCAGCCGCTACTTTCCGGGCGCGGGCCTCATCGCGGTGTTCTTCGTCATCCACGCCGTGCTGATGGCATTCACGCAGGGATCATACCCCAGCGTGTCCGTGAAGCGCGCGCTGGTGCTGATTCCGTTGGCAACGTACTTCGTGTTCATTCCCTTTCATCGCTACCTGCGCTCCTTGCCGGTGGTCCTCGTCATCATCGCCGTGTGGGCGTCATTCGGCGTGCGCAATATGCTGTACGATGTGCATCCGGGGCGTGTCGGCTATACGCTGTTGGACGGTATCGTCGAAGTGAATCAGCGCCTCAGCGATGCGCCGGTATGCGTGTTCCTGCCGACCGATGCGCGCGCCGCCGCTTTCGCGCCGGGCAGCGACGTTGATCGCCTCTATCGCATGTTCCCGCACCTGCAGCGGGTCTCGGACGTGAACGATCCGCAATGTCGGGACTACCTCTGCTATTGCCCGCAGGCCAACAAGGTCGACCTGGCGGCGCTGGGCTATACAGAAATCCCGCTGCTCAATAGCGTCGAGCTGCGCTGTGGCCGTAAGCAACATTGAGACGATGGCCGCGTTGCAAGACTCGGACGCCGCGTGCGTCGGATGCGGCGCTCGGATGGAGCTGCAGCATGAGCTGGACGGGCACGCGGTGACGCGCTGCCCGAGCTGTGGCCTTTACGCTCTCCACCTGGATGCCCCACGCCACGATGCTTCACGGCTGGAACGTACCGAATTCGAAGGAGCGTTGCGCGAACTGCGTCTCGAGAACTACGCGTTCATCCTCGACCAGCTGGAGCGGGGCGCGCCGCTGGCGGGTCGCAAGCTGTTGGACGTCGGGTGCTCGAGCGGCTGGTTCCTGGAAGCGGCCAGGCGGGCCGGCTGCAGGTGTTATGGGATCGAACCCGATGAGTTCTTTTTCGTTCAAGCACGTGCCGCCGCTCAGCCAGGGGTAGAAGTTGCTCACGGGTCATTCCCGCGAGACCTGCCTGCCGAATGGGCGCCCTTCGACCTGATCACCTTTCACGATGTGTTCGAGCACTTGCCGGAGCCGGAGGCGATCCTGCGTGCCTGCAACGAGATGCTCACACCGGATGGCCGGCTGGTTTTGTCGCTGCCGTCGGCCGATGGGTTCGTCTTTCGCTTGGCGGGCGTGTTGGGTCGGCTCGGCCTGCGCGGACCGCTCGCGCGTGTGTTCCAGGTGAAGTATCCATACCCGCACTTGTTCTATTTCAATCCGCGCAGCCTGGCTGTGTTGGCCGAGCGTGTCGATCTTGTCGTGCAGGTGCAACGGTTGAGAGCGTTCTCGTCACGCGGCGCGCTGCACCGGTCGCGCATGGATCGTACGGACGGTGTGCTGAGCGGCCTGCTGGCGTACCTGAACGCCGGCGCGCTGATGCTATTTGCGCTGGTGGAGCGGCTGCTGCCTGCGGATAACGTCCTCGTCGTGCTGCGTCGAAAAGGAAACCGAGGTCCTGCTTCAAAGCTCGGGTGAACCGCCTGGCTCAGCGGCAACTGACGAGCGTGCCAGCGGGGCTGAGTTTGCAGCGTAGCGTCCGCACGTTGGCTGGGTTGAAGAGCCGCATGCCGCATTGTCCCGCCGCGCTTTGCGCGCCCGACCCGAATATGGCGACGAGCTGTACGGGGAGTTGCCCCGGCAGGACCTGAAACGCCCCGTGGCCCTTGACCGTGAAACTAAAGCGTCCGGGTGCAACGTTTGGCCGATCAGAGACCACCACACTCGTGATCCCGCCGGCGAGCGTGCCGCTCGTATCGCGGAACGTCCAGGTCGTCCCGGTGCGGCTGCGTCGCCATCCGGCTGCGCTGAGGGTGGCTGCTTGCCCAGCGGGGACTGTTCGAATGAAAAGGACATTGCCGGACGTGTCGGTGACGGCGAAAGTGAAGCCGTTGGCGGTCGGATCGATAGCCGGTATGACCTGTGTCAGTTGGATCCGGCCGCGCGCGGTCACGCGCTCGTCGCCGCTCGGATTGCCGTTCTGCGAGATCGTCAGACTGGCATTGTCTATCGGTGGAGGCGGGGCAGCGCACAGAGGCGTGGCCGTTGGTGTCCATGTGATCGTTGGTGTCAGCGACGGTGTGAAGGTCGGTGTGTCGGTCGGCGTAGAGGTTTGTGTTGGGCTCTGAGTGGGTGTGGGCGTCGGTGTCGACGTCGGCGTTGGTGTCTGCGTCGCGGTGAAAGTGGGTGTGCGGGTCGGTGTGTTCGTGGGCGTGTCTGTCGGTGTGCGTGTCGGTGTTGGTGTTCGTGTTGGTGTGTTGGTGGCAGTGGGGGTATCCGTCGGCGTGCGCGTCCACGTCGGGGTGTTCGTTGCGGTGCTGGTTGACGTTGGCGTCGGCGTTGTCGTGCTCGTCGGAGTGTCGGTCGGGGTATCGGTTGGTGTTGAGGTCGGCGTCGGGGATAGAGTCCACGTTGGTGTCGAGCTCCACGTGGGGGTCAGGGTCCATGTGGGTGTCACGGTCGGCGTCAGCGTTGGCGTGGCGGTTCGCGTCGGGGTTCGCGTGACAGTTGATGTTGGTGTGCTGCTGGCAGATGTGGTGGGTGTCGGCGTTGGTGGACTGAGTGCACAGCAAACCTGCCCGCCGATGCGTGCCGGTGCGCTCACGAGAGTACCGGTGTGTGCATTGCCGCTGTAGTCGGTCGCGATAATGCCGCTCGTCTCATCCAGGTGATACCCGGCGACCAGGCCGCTGTCGCTGTTGAGGCCGCATGTGCCCACCGCGCTGTTGTAATGCGTCAGAATCGTGCTCGCGGTCTCGGCCACATTGTAGAATTGCACCTCGTCAATGACGCCGGTCAGGTAGGATGTGCGCGCCGTGCAGCCGCCGATCTCGATCGGCGCCGTCGAATCCACCAGTGAATCCGGGATAGC
>Ga0265342_10003710_pt1 | contig 12380 bp, 9 predicted proteins | sample 4CB327metaG_FD_203125 | JGI IMG/M metagenome (GOLD analysis project Ga0265342, IMG submission 203125) | Rhizosphere microbial communities from Carex aquatilis grown in University of Washington, Seatle, WA, United States - 4-CB3-27 metaG | ecosystem: Host-associated > Plants > Roots > Rhizosphere...
TGATCCGGTTTGAAGAAACGTTCGAGCTTGTCGACGATCTCGTACCGGCGTTTCTTGAAGTCTGCAGATTCAACGACGACGCCCATCGTGTCACTGCTTCCAGGGGCGTGGAAAATGCTGATGCCAAGCTTGCTGAAGACGCGAGTGAAACGAGTGAGAGCGCCGATCTTATCGTCAAGACCGTATTTTTCCACCGTGATGACGGTGAACCCGTTCTTCACGGCTACTCCGGTGACCTCGCCCGACTTCCTGGGCAGGTCGGACACGACGAATGTACCCGATTTCTCCGGCGTGAGCGTGTTCCGGATGTGCGTCGGGATGCCCGCCTTCCGGACGAACGCACCTGCGTCCGCGTGGAAAACTTCGGACCCCATCTTGCCGAGTTCGCGAAGTTCATCGTACCGAATCGTCAGGAGCTTCTTCGCTTCCGGAACGATACGCGGATCGGCGTCGAAGACGCCCTCGACATCGGTCCAGTTCTCGTATACGTCGGCGCCGACCAAGACAGCAACGATAGCACCGGTAACATCCGAACCCCCGCGGGGGAACGTCCAGATCGGGCCTCCGCCGCGTTTGCGGCCATAGAAACCCGGGACGACTATCCCTTCGCGGGCTCGCTCGCGGAGTGAGATGCGTTCCGCGCGTTTCATCGTGCGGCGCATGTCGAAACGGCCGTCGCGGGCGAAGACGATGAAATCAGCGGCATCCACGAACGTAAAGCCCGATGTCTCGGCGAATATGCGGGCGTTCATCCATTCGCCCCGGCTCATGAGGAAGTGCTTGCGCGACGCGCCCTTGAGCTTGCCGGCAGTTTTGAACTCCTTCTTCAAGAGGCTTTTCACGTCGAGCTTCACACGTTGTCCGCGTGCGATCTCGACGAAACGTTCCTCGATCGCTTTGCGGATCTTCCGGGCCCGAGGTTCCCCCCAGGCCTCATCGAGACGCTTCAGCATGTCGGTGACCTTCTCGTCTTTCGGCGTCCGTTTCCCGGGTGCCGAGACAACGATGCAGCGACGCGCCGGATCGGCCTCGATGATGCGGCTGACATGACGCTGACGCTTCGCGTCAGCCGTCGAAGTGCCGCCGAACTTGGCGGCGATGAGATTGGTAGCGGCCGCCATGGCGGAACCCTCCATCTTTGAGTTATTTCGGCTCTGTAAAAGAGCAGAAACAGAGCCTACACTTTTTGGGCTTTTTCGCCAAGCGTAGAGCTACGCGGCGTCGACTTCTTTGTCGGTCGGCTCTTCCTGCTGTTCCTCTACTTTCTCAGATTCGATGTCGCGGTCCTGCCCGATTGGGTTGTCGTTTTTCTCGCCCGTGTCAGCCAACGCGCTCCCGTCACCTCCCATTTCGGCCTTCGTTTCGTCGAATGCACTCTCTTTTTCCGTAATGTCTTCGACATCGGTCGGCTGCACTTCTTGTTTCGGTGCGCCCGTGTCACCTCCGACCTGTTCGCCGCCCATTGAGCGGATGTCTATCTTCCAACCCGTGAGGCGCGCGGCCAAACGGACATTTTGTCCGCCGCGACCGATGGCGAGCGATTGCTGGTCTTCCGCGACCTGCACCACTGCGCGGTTTTCTGTTTCATTGAGTTCGATGCCGATGACCTGCGCGGGCTTGAGCGCTTCTTTCACAAAGTCGCCGGCAGTTGCCGACCACTCCACGACATCTATCTTTTCACCGCCAAGCTCGGAAGTGACGACTGCGACGCGCACGCCGCGCTGACCCACCAATGCGCCTACGGGGTCCACGTGATCATCGTTTGAGAATACTGCGATCTTTGCGCGGCTCCCTGGCTCGCGGACGATGCCTTTCACTTCGACAACACCCGAGGCCATTTCAGGGACTTCCGTCTCGAAAAGTTTGGTCAAAAAGCGAGGGTGCGAACGGGAAAGGCGGATGAACGTGCCGCGCACGCCTTCATCGACGCGGAGCAAGAGCGCGCGTACGCGCTCGCCTTGTCGGTAGCGCTCGCCCGGAATTTGTTCGTCGTAGGGGAGGATGGCGGTCGCGCGGCCGAGGTCGACAAAAAGATTGCCGCGCTCGAAGCGCTGCACATGGCCGGTGACAATTTCACCTTCGCGCTCGCCGTACTCTTCTATAATAGAAGCGCGTTCAGCTTCGCGGACCTTTTGCATGATGACCTGCTTCGCGGCTTGTGCGGCGATGCGGCCGAAATCTTCGCGGCTCTCGAGCGGGAATGAAATTTCTTCGTCGAGAACGGCGTCGCGCTTAATGCGGCGCGCGTCTTCTATCATGATGTGCTGCTCGGGGTTGAAGCGTGAGCGGTGGTCGTCGCCTCCCGTAGCCTCCTCGCCCTCCTGGCGCACGAGCGTCGCGTCGACGACTATTTTCGCCTGGCGGAACTCGAGGTCGCCGGTCTCGGGATTGAACGTCGCACGGATTATCTGGCCGCGCTTTCCGTATTCGCGGCGGTATGCGGCGGCGAGAGCCGTCGCTAATGCATCGATAACAGACTCGCGGGAAATGCCGCGCTCCTGCTGAAGCTCTTCAAAAGCCGAGTTCAATGATTTGAGGTCAAAGAGTGCCATATGGATTGTGTTGTGACTTTCTAAAAAAAGCGTCCGCCAAAGGCGGAGCTAATGAAGACAGTATACGCGGCTTTTTTGCACTGTCAAATGCGCAGCCCCGGCGGATTTGCCAGGGCTGCAGAGGAGGCATCTACGAACTCAGTGTCCGAGCTTTACCCCATGATTTATTGCGTTTGGCTCGCGACAGGGCGTGAAATCCCCGAAGGAAGCCGATCTCCGCACAGTGATCGTCCACTACGGGAGCCAACTTCTCCACGTTGAGAATTTCAAGCGCTTTCGCTACGGTCGCGACGTACGCGTCCTGCGCAGCGACTGCGAGCCAACTGCGGTCGTATACGTTCTGGGCATCCGCCGGTTCACCGGCGAACTCGTCCTCGATCAGTTCGGTAATGCGGGGATGTGTATCCGCCATCTGCCCTTCCTCATCAAGAGTTCGCTGGGAGCGGACTAAGGCTGCCCAGTGTTTTATCCGGCCATATTGATAACACGAAGGGTCTCGACCGTACAGCGATGATATATAATTGTATCAATGTATATCTCCGACACACATTTGAAATCATTTCTTGCGGATGCGGGACTGGTGAGCCAGAAAGATTTCGATGCTGCCGAAGCCGAAGCGAAAACGGAAGGGAAATCGGTGGGGGAGATACTCACGGCGCACAATTCCATCGGCGAGGACGAGCTACGACGCACGTATGCGTACATCCTCGGCATTCCGTTCGTGTCGCTCACTGGCACCGTCATCGATTACAACACCCTCTCGCTCATCCCGGAGCCTATCGCGCGCCGCAACAACATCATCGCGTACGCGCACAAGGGCGACGAGCTTGAGGTTGCCATGCTCGACACCGACGACCTTGCCGCCATCGACTTCATCAAGAAAAAGACGCACCTCAAAATCCTCGCGCGCCTCACCGATGTGGCTTCCATCAAAGCCGCGCTCAAACAGTACCAGCAGGGATTGAAGGACAACCTCGGCGAGGTCATCGCGCGCGAGACGGAAGCGCTGAAGCAAACAGCAGCGGGGCAGGGTGAAGAGGCGAAAGAAGCGGACCTGAAACAGATGGCCGAAGGAGTGCCCGCAGTGCGTATCGTCGATACGCTCTTGCGCCACGCGAACGCGCAGGGCGCTTCCGACATCCACATCGAACCCTTGGAAGATACGCTCCTCATCCGGTATCGCATCGACGGCATCTTGCACGACGCGATGGAACTTCCGAAGCACGCGGCAGCCGCTATCACCGCGCGCATCAAAGTGTTGGCGAGCATGCGGCTCGACGAACACCGCTTGCCGCAAGACGGCCGCTTCGGCGCAGAGTCCGGCGGAGAAAAAATTTCTTTCCGTGTCTCCATTCTCCCGACGTACTTCGGCGAAAAAATAGTCATGCGCTTGCTGCGCGATTCCATATCCGGCTTCACGCTCGAGAGCATCGGTTTCCACGGTCCCGCGCTTGAAGTAATGCACGATGCGGTACGTAAAACGACCGGCATGATACTCGCGTGCGGCCCGACGGGCTCCGGTAAATCAACGACGCTCTACACGCTCCTCGATATCGTCAACACGCCCGACGTCAACATCTCGACCATCGAGGACCCTATCGAATATCAAATGAACCGCATCAACCAGACGCAGGTGCGCCCGGAAATTGGCTTCACGTTCGTCAACGGATTGCGAAGCCTCGTGCGCCAAGACCCGGACATCATCATGGTCGGTGAGATTCGCGACAAAGAAACGGCCTCGCTTGCCATCAACGCCGCACTCACCGGCCACCTCGTGCTCTCGACCCTCCACACGAACACCGCGGCAGGCGCCATACCGCGTTTGCTCGACATGGGCATCGAGCCCTTCCTCCTTGTGTCGACCTTGCGCGTTGTCATCGGTCAGCGTCTCGTGCGCAAATTGACGGCCGAAAAAGAAAAGTACGAACTGTCGCGCGACGAACAAACGCGGCTCGAACACATCGCGGACCCCGGCACCATTCTGCGCGCGCTCAAAGAAGAGAAAGTGCTTCCCAAAGATGCGACGTGGAAAAATGTGCAGTTCAATCGCCCGAAAGGCGAGGGCGAGAACACATCCGGCTACTCAGGCCGTATGGGCATTCACGAAGTTCTCTCCGTCACCTCGACCATCAAAGAATTGATGATGAAAAATGCGACCGCCGATGACATACAAAACCAGGCGCACAAAGAAGGCATGCTCACGTTGAGCGAGGACGGTGTTTTCAAAGCGGCACAGGGCACGACAAGTATTGAAGAAGTGATGCGCGTCATCACGGAGTAGTTCCCGCGTACATTTAATCCACCTCGCGGCGTTTTCGTTGCCGCGGGTTCAGAAGAGATGCCCTATACTGTATGCATGCGTTTTAGCTACACCGCCGAGAAGGCCGGCGGGGAAGTATATAAAGGAGTCGCGGAGGCGGCCGACCGCTTCGCACTGTATGCAACGGTGCGCCAGGAAGGCGGGAAAATAATTTCTCTCGAGGAAGCGGGCGCCATGAACTGGATGAGCATGAAGTATTGGAACAATGTCTTCTCGCACATCACCGAATACGAGAAAATTCTCCTCGCGCGCAACCTCGGCGCCATGCTCTCTGCCGGATTGCCTTTGGCCCGTGCGCTCGCGGTCATCGAGCGGCAGACGAAGAACGCGAAAATGTCCGTCATTATCGCCTCTATTGAGAGCGACGTGCGCCGCGGCGATACCCTGCATGTGGCGTTCTCGAAATTCCCGCGGGTCTTCCCGAAGCTTTTCATCGCGATGGTGCGCGCGGGAGAAGAAGGGGGTGATTTGCCATCCTCGCTCCAGATCGTCGCCGATGGATTGGAGCGCATGTACAGTTTGAAGAAAAAAATAACCGGCGCACTCATCTATCCGTGCATCATTCTCATCGCCATCGTCGGCATCGGCTTTCTCATGATGACGCAGGTGGTGCCGACTCTGGCCTCCACATTCGCCGAAGCCGGAGCGACGCTTCCTAAATCGACGCAGTTCGTCATTGCGGTCAGCAATATTCTCGTGCACTACACATGGCTCGCGCTCGGAGGCATGGTCCTCGTTGTCGGCTTCATCTATTCCGTCGTCCGCACGAAGTGGGGGAAGCGCGGTCTCGATTTCGGGCTCCTGCGCGTGCCCGTCATCGGCGGCATCGTCCGCGAGGTCAATGCGGCGCGCACATCGCGCACGCTCGCCGCGCTCCTCTCGTCCGGCGTCGATGTCATCACAGGGCTCGATATTGTGGGTGAAGTGGTCCAGAATTATTATTTCCAGGAAGTCATCCATGCTGCGGCAAAAGGCGTGGGCTCGGGAGAGCCGCTCTCGGCCGCGTTCGTGCGGCGCGAAGATCTCTATCCGGCGTTCGTCGGCGAAATGATGGCGGTTGGCGAAGAGACGGGACAGGTCGCGGAAATGTTGAAACGCTTGGCGCTTTTCTATGAGGATGAGGTCGACCGCAAGACCAAAGACATGTCGACCATCATCGAGCCCTTCCTCATGATATTTATCGGCATCACCGTCGGCTTCTTCGCGGTCTCCATGATCACGCCGATATACCAGCTCTCGAGCACCATCAACTAGCCGTATGAGATGGAGCGCTACGCGCGGCACGGAGAGGGGCATCACGCTCCTCGACACGGTCGTGGGGACCGCGCTTATGCTCGTCGTATTCCTCGGCATCGGAGCGGCGTTCAAGCTTTCCATCGATGTCGTCTTGAACAATAAAGCGCAGGCGGGCGCCATCGCACTTGCGGATGAACGTATGGAATACATACGTTCGCTCGCATACGCCTCGATCGGCACCGTGGGGGGAATTCCGTCAGGGACCATCCCGCAATCCGAGTCCGTCTCTCTGAACGGCCTCACCTACACGCGCCGGACGCTCATCGAATACGTCGACGATCCGAAGGACGGCCTCGGTGCGGCGGATCAGAACCACATCACCAGCGATTACAAAGCGGCGAAAGTCGACATTTCGTGGACGGCGAAAGGGGGCACGCGGCACATTACTATTGTCACGCGCATCGATCCGCCCAACGGGATGGAGACGGCGTGCACGCCTCCGTGCGGCACGCTCACGGTTTCCGTCGTCAACGCGGCGTCCGCGCCGCTCTCGGGAGCATCGGTCTCCATCGTAAATTCTTCGGTGTCGCCCGCAGTCAATCTGAGCACGTTCACTGACACGACGGGCACGGCGAACCTCATCGGCGCCCCGACCGGGTCGGGCTACGCCATCGTCGTCACCAATTCGGGATACTCGACCGCGCAGACGTACACGGCGACCGCGCAGAACACCAATCCGAACCCGGGAAATCTTACGGTCTCCAACGGCCAGACGACGACCGGCACTTTTGCTATCGATGTGCTCGGGACGAAGACGGTCAATACGTGGCAGCAGATAAGTCCGGCGACATGGACCGACCCCTTCTCCGACGCGACCGAGATCTCGACCTCGACGAATATTTCCGTCGCTGCCGGCACGGCGAAACTTATCTCATCCGCGACACGGGGCGAAGTGCAGTCGATAGTCATACAGCCGACGGCGCTCGCGCAGTGGGCGAGTCTAACCTGGAGCTCGACACAGCCTTCAAAAACGACCGTTCGATATTATCTGTATGACGGCGGGGGAGTGAACCTCATCCCCAATTCCCAGCTCCCGGGCAACAGCGGCGGCTTTGCGGCGAGTCCCATCAATCTCGCCAACATTTCCACGACGACATACCCGAGCCTCCGGATTGACGCGGTCCTTATGGCAAGCACGACGGGCAATACGCCCACCATCGACCAGTGGAGCGTTGGCTATACATACGGGCCCGTGCCGCTCCCGAGTCTCGCGTTCTCAATGCGCGGTGCGAAGACCATTGGATCGGGCCCCTCGGGCTCCGTGTACAAATATTCACAGAGCTTCAACAGCGGGGCGACGGCTTCGCTCACGATACCCAACCTCGAATGGGATTCCTACCTCATTACGGTGAGTGGCACATCGACCGGCTACGATATTTCGTCCGCGTGCAATCCGCAGCCGGAGGCGCTCACCCCGGGGCAATCCGCGACGACCAATCTCTACTTCGCGGCACACACCGTCAATTCATTCCTCGTCGATGTGCGCGCGGCTTCGACCGGAGCCCTCATTCCGAATGCTTCCGTGAATCTCACCAAGACCGGCTACAACACGACGATACCCACGGACTCGTGCGGACAAGCGTTCTTCTCGGGGCTCACATCATCGAGCGCGTATTCGATATCGGTCTCGGCAGCGGGGCACACCACGTATTCCGCGAGCGGCGTCACCGTCGCCGGCACGTCGCGCCTTTCGGTGTCGCTCAATTGATATGAACATCCGATGCACGCGCGGGTTAACACTGATCGAGACGGTCGTCTGGATCGCCATCTTCACGTCGGCGATGATGGCGCTCACGACGTCGGTCCTCGTGTTCTACCGCACGAGCAATTCCGCGATACAGGAAGCAACGGCGACCGCTTCCGCGCAGCACGGCGTTGATCTCCTCGTGCGCACCATTCGGGAGGCATCCTATTCGAGCAACGGCGCGTATCCTATTATCTCCATCGCACCCAACGACATACAATTTTATTCCGACATCGACAGCGACTCTTTGGTGGAGCAGGTGCACTACTACGTTTCAGGCACGACCCTCTACGAAGGCGTCATCAATCCAACCGGCGACCCGCCGAGCTATGCGAATCCCGGAGTGACCTCGAACACCTCGTTGTACGTGCAGAATGTCGCACAGGCCACCTCGACCTTCACGTACTTCGACAAGAACGGCGTGCAAATAACGGATTTCACGAGAATAGGCGATGTGCGTTTCGTCACCGTGAATCTCTTGGTCGACGTTGACCCCAATAGGTCGCCGACGATAATTACTCTTCGTTCGTCGGCGGCCCTGCGCAATCTCGTGGGAAAATAGTATGGAAATGTTCACACAGAAAGAAAGCACGGCGCGGCGAATGTCGCGGCAGGCGGGTATCACGACGATGCTCGTGCTCGCGTTCATGGGAATTTTCCTCCTCATTCTTGGAACGGTCACGAGCTACGCCCTCGAAGAAGGCAAATATGGCCGCGCGCTCTACGGCCGCGAACAGGCACTCGCCATCGCCGAGTCCGGGCTCGAATACTACAAATGGTTCCTCGCGCACAATCCCGGCAACCTCACCAACGGCACCGGCGTCGCGGGCCCGTACACGTATACAGTGAACGACCCGGAAGGAGGAGCGCTCGGCACGGCTTCGATATCGGTCGCTGGCACCAGTCAGTGCGGGGTCTTGCAGTGGATCGACATCACGTCGAAAGGCGTCTCAAATCTGAACTCCGGATTTCCGCGCATCCTTAATGTGCGCTACATGCGCCAATCCGTCGCGACGTATTCGTATCTCCTCAACAGCAACGTGTGGGCGGGCGCGGACCGCATCATCACCGGTCCGTATTTCTCGAACGGCGGCATCCGCATGGACGGCACCAACAATTCCGACGTCGGGAGTGCGGTTTCCACCTGGAGCTGCACCTCAACGTACGGGTGCAACACGACCGTGACCGAGCCGGGCGTATGGGGCGCGGGGCCCGGTTTTGCGCTCTGGAAATATCCGGTCGCTTCCGTCGATTTCTCGGGCATCGCCGCGAGCCTCGCCAACTTGAAGACGTACGCGCAGAACAATGGCGGTCTCTACTTTGCGCCTGCGACCGGCGCCGTCACGAGCCGCGGGTACCACCTCATTTTCAAATCCAACGGCACGGTCGATGTCTATCGCGTCACCGCAACGACCCCGGTCACGGGTTCCCCCGATGGCGTCACCTTCGCGACCGAATACAATATCATTGCGAGCCAGACGTTCGTCGGCAACTACACTATTCCTTCCGCATGCAGCCTCATTTTCGTTGAAGATCGCGCGTGGATAGAGGGGGTCGTGAAAGGGAAGGTGACCGTGGTCGCAGCGACGCCTGCGGACACCAACACAACCCCGGACGTTATTATTTCCAATAACATTACGTACGCGACGCAGGACGGCACCTCCGGCCTCAGCGCATTCTCCGAAGGCAACATTCTGATACCGCTCAACTCGCCCGACACGATGAGCATCCACGGCATTTTCATCGCGCAAAGCGGTTACTACGGACGCAACTACTATACGAACACGGGCAATAACTCAGTACCTTCAGGCTGGACCCAGTATGTATTTCGGACATCGCTCACGACCGCCGGCACCATCGTCTCGAACGGCCGCACCGGAACGAAATGGACGTGCGGAGGCGTCTATTGTTCGGGCTACAACCTGCGCACCGATTCGTACGACGAATTGCAGGCGACGAATCCGCCGCCCTTCACCTCCGCCGCATCGACAGATTACGGTTTCGTCCTCTGGCGCGAGCAGTAGCTCGCATCCGTCAATAACTTTGCTGGGTCGGGGTGCCCTGCGTGCCGATCTCCTTTTTCAGGAGCAGAGATATCTGGTCGAAAAGCCGAAGCTTCACCTGGTCTGCCGTCTCGCCTTGGAGCGGGGCTCCGTTCGTCGTGATGACGGCGTCTATCTGCTGTGCGAGCGCATTGGTATCGAACAATCTTCGTACAAAAAAGTGGTACCACGGCAGCGTGATGCTCACGGGAGTGTCCGGGCTCGTCGCCTGCGGATTTATTTTCACGTCAACGGGGAATGATATCGGGATGATGGCGAAAAGAAATCCTTGCGAGCGGTAGACTATCTCGAAACGCGTGGCCCCGAAAGATATCTGGTCGATATTGGAATCTCCGACCTCGGTCGACGCGGCGACGAGACCGATCTCTTGATTTGTGAACGAAGTGCCGTAGTAGCCGCTGCGCACGCGCGAGGCTTGCTGGTCCAAAATATCCTGGAGATTCAGGTTGCCGAGCAATGCTTGCCGGACTTTTGACGCGTTGATGGTTATCGACCCGCCGCCACCCACCGAGGTCCCGCCGTTCGACGTATTTCCCAACGTATTTCCAGCGCCGAGAGAAGCGGAAGACGTGCCGTTCCCGCTCGGGCTCTCCGATGCGGTCGAAGATGATTGCATTTCTGAAGTATGTTGCCCCGAGTCGTTCTGCGAGCCGCCTCCATCTTCTGTAATAGCTCCGCTCCCGGTCAGATCGCTGAAGAGCACGCTGCCTGCGACCGTCCCTTGGTCATTGTTGCCTGAGCCCGAAGAGCTGCCGCTTCCATTAGTTGTTCCGGTCGTTCCGCCGCCGGAGTCCGAAGTACTGCCGCCGGAAGAACCTCCGGTAAAATTCACACTGCCGCCCGAGTCATTGCTTCCGCCCGCCCCCGAGCCCGTATCCGACGGTCCGAGATCTCCGGTATTCGGGTTTATGGTATCTGCTCCGCCGGTATCGGAATTGTTCGATGAGGACGCGGAATAATTTTCCGGGTTATTGCCGATCTCAATGACGATGGAATTATCGTAGTACGCGTATGCGACCCCTGAGAACGCGAAAAGGGAGAGTGCGCTCACGATCAGAGCAAAAAACCTCATGACGCAATCATACCATCGCCCCCTGTTGCTGAAATGCGTTGTGGTACAATCGCCGCATGTCGAAGCCGCTCATCGTGGCCAATTGGAAAATGAATCCCGGGACTCTCCGGCAAGCGAAGGAACTCTTCGAGGCGACCCGTAACGCGGCCGAGAAAGCGAAGGGTGTTTCGCTCGTCGTCGCACCCCCCACCATTTTCTTGCGCGAACTGCATGCGCGCTACAGAGGACGGCTCATACATTTCGCGGCGCAAGATATTTCCGAGGCCTCCGAAGGTGCTCACACCGGCGGCACATCGCTCTCCCAGGTGAAGGAGGCCGGCGCTTCGTACGTCATCATCGGACATTCGGAACGCCGCGCGGCGGGTGAGACCAACGACGATACGCGCAAGAAAGTCGCCGCGGCGCTGGCAGCGAAAGTGACGCCGATACTCTGCGTCGGCGAGCGGGAGCGCGCCTCATCCGGAGAGCATCTCAATGTTGTGCGTGAAGAATTGCGCGTTGCATTTGCAGACGTGCCGCCGACGAGACTTTCGAGCGTCATCGTCGCGTACGAGCCGGTCTGGGCCATCGGCGGGGAAGAGGCGATGAAGCCGCGCGACATGCACGAGATGGCGATATTCATACGGAAAACGCTCGTCGGTCTCTACGGAGAAGGCGCGCGGTCGCTCAAAATAATCTACGGCGGTGCGACGACGGAATCCAACGCCCCCGACATGTTGCGGCAGGGCGATGTGACCGGCTTTCTCGTCGGCCACGTGAGCTTGGCACCCGAGCGCTTTTCAGTATTACTCGCAAATCTCTCAAAGAGAACATGAAATGCATCGATGAAGTTCCCGCGAGCGAGCTGATCGGCAAACGCGTATTTTTGCGCACGAGTTTAAACCTTCCGGTCGCGGCCGACGGCAGTGTCGGCGATATATTCCGCCTTGAGCGGGGATTGCCGACAATCCAATATCTCGTCAGTGCGGGTGCGCGCGTTGTCATCGTCGGCTACCTCGGGCGCAAGGGCGACACGATGCGGCCCGTCGCCGAGGCCTTGCAAAAGCTCGCACCCGAAATATCTATACACTTTCTCGGTACTACATTTGACCACGCACCTCAGGAAGTAGCGGCCCTCAAAGACGGCGAGTGCCTCGTCCTCGAAAGTACGAGGCGCGATCCCGGCGAAGAGTCGAACGACCCCACATTCACGAAGCTCCTCGCGAGCCTCGCAGATATGTTCGTGGGCGATGCATTCGCTGAAGCGCACCGCGATTACGCTTCGAACGTCGGCGTCGCGAAACTTATTCCGCCGTATGTAGGGCTCCTCATGCGCGACGAGATACAGGAGCTT
>Ga0265342_10003711_pt1 | contig 12378 bp, 13 predicted proteins | sample 4CB327metaG_FD_203125 | JGI IMG/M metagenome (GOLD analysis project Ga0265342, IMG submission 203125) | Rhizosphere microbial communities from Carex aquatilis grown in University of Washington, Seatle, WA, United States - 4-CB3-27 metaG | ecosystem: Host-associated > Plants > Roots >...
GAACCATCGCTCATCAGTGAGCTCACGAGGCTCGACGACCGCATGCATGCCGGGGACACGGTCTTGGGCGCACACATCGCCCCCACCGAATTCTTCCAGGCTCTCGGAGCGGCGACGCTCCAGACCGTTTCCTTCCAGAGTTTGGATTACGAAGAGACCGACGCATCTCACATCGTGGTCAAAATGCAGGGTGTGGCACAAAGCGTCAATTCGATAGCGCTCCAATCCGATCTCTTGAGCAAGAACGGCATTATCACGAGCCCGATATTCTCCAACATTGCGCGGCAGTCGGACGGCGTGCACTTTGACCTTGTCGCGAATGTGAATCCTTCGGCGGTCAGCTTCGAGAGCTTCGTGAACGGCAGCGCTCAATCCCAGTCCGCCGCCGCCGCAACTCCTTCCACGGCGACCGCCCCGCCCTCGAACTCGCCGACGCCGTCGCCCTTCGGAGGGGATGCGTCCGGCACGTCGCCATCTTCCGTTCCGCCTCCTGCGCCGAATACCCAACAATAGTATGCGCCTCATTTTTGCAGTCATAGGATTAGTGTGCGCGGGAGCGATATTCTTCTTGTACACGAAGCCCACGTACGACAGCATCCAGGTCGTGCAAGGGCAGATCGCCGAGTACAATACGGCCCTCGATAAAGCGACGGAGCTTCAGCAGTTGAAACAAACGCTCTTGTCGCGCTACAACGCCATCGACCCGAACGAACTCGACCGCCTTCAGAAAATGCTCCCAGACCAGGTCGACAACATCGGCCTCATCCTCGAGCTCGACAGCCTTGCCACCAAGTACGGCATGGCGCTCGCGAACGTAGACGTCTCCTCGCCCGCGAACGACGGCTCGGCGACCCCGGTCGGTTCCATCGGCGCTTCGAGCCAGACGTACGATTCGCTCACGCTCAAATTCTCGACCAACGGCACCTATGAACAGTTCCTCAAATTCCTGTCCGATCTGCAATCGAGCTTGCGCGTCGTCGACCTCGTATCGCTCTCGCTCGCGGCGGAAACCGGGCCGCAAGCCGGATCGTCCTCGGACCCGGTCTATACTTATGACATCACGCTCCGGACCTATTGGCTCAAATAATATATGGGATTCCTAATGCGACATAAGCTCATCATCATCCTCGCGGTCGTCGTCGCGGGCATTGCGTGGTGGGGGCTCTCGGGCGGACTCTTCAGTTCTACCCCATCCTCTGATACCTCTCTCTTAACAACGCAAGGCGCGGATGGCAGCACCAACCCCGCCGACCAGACCCTCGTCGCGACATTGCTTCAACTCCGCGCGGTGACCTTGAGCGGCACGATATTCTCGGAGCCGGCATTCACCGCGCTCCAGGATTTCTCAACGCAGATCATTTCGGAGCCGGTCGGCCGACCAAATCCCTTCGGTCCCATCACCGTCGCAGCGACCACATCCGCAAGCTCCAATCACGCGGCCGCGATATTCAAGCCGGCCCAATAAGCACCATGCGCGTATGCCATCAGTAGGAAGTACCGCTTCGGCAGGAGCCTCAAGCGTTTCCGAAGTTCCGCTGAGGACGCTCGGCGATACCAAGATCGCATACGACGTATTGCGCTACATCCCGGAAGAATCAGCGGTGCACTATCGTTTAGCGCCCTTGGGCGTTCTAGACGGCGTGCTCGAGATAGGCATGGTGGATCCGGGCGACATCCAGGGCGTCGACGCTCTCAATTTCATCACGCGCACGAGCGGCATGCCTTTCAAGGTCTACCAGATATCGGAATCGGACTTCGAACGTATCCTCGCGATGTACCGCGGGCTCGGCGGCGAGGTCGACCAGGCGGTTTCCGACCTCGAGAACGAGCAGGGCGGGCGGAAAATGAAAATACATGAATCCGAAAATGCCGCTATCGATCTCGAGAATCCTTCCATCGGGTCCGCGCCGGGAGGGAAGGGCCGCACTACCATCCAGGAGGATGCCCCGACGATAAAGATAGTGTCGACCATTCTGCGCTATGCGGTCGACGGCAAAGCATCAGACGTTCACATTGAGCCGCAGCCTTCGGGTGTGCGCGTGCGCTACCGCGTCGACGGCGAATTGCACACGAGCGTTGTCCTGCCGCTCAACACGCACCGCGCGCTCGTCGCGCGCATCAAGGTCTTGGCGTCGATGCGCCTCGACGAGATGCGCAAACCGCAGGACGGCCGCTTCTCTGCGACGATCGACAACCGCCAGATAGACTTCCGTGTCTCGACCTTTCCTTCGTACAACGGCGAGAAGGTCGTGATGCGTATCCTCGACCGCGAGCAGGGATTCGTATCCCTCGACAACATAGGCTTGACGCCTCGCAACCTTTCGCTCGTGAAGAACGCATGCAAGGCGCCGCACGGGCTCATTCTCATCTCAGGCCCCACCGGTTCCGGTAAATCGACGACCCTGTATTCGATGTTGACCGAAATGGACCGCGAGCACAAAAACGTCCTCTCGCTCGAGGATCCTATCGAATACTATGTCGACGGCGTCATCCAATCGCAGGTGCGCCCCGAGATTGGCTACACCTTCGCGAACGGTCTGCGCACGACACTGCGTCAGGACCCCGACATCATCATGGTGGGGGAAATACGCGATTCCGAAACGGCGAAGCTCGCGATACAAGCGGCGCTCACCGGTCACCTTGTGCTCTCGACCATCCACACCAACGATGCGGTCGGCGTTGTCCCGCGTCTCATCGACATGGGCGTCGAGCCGTACCTCATTCCGCCGGTCCTCATCCTCTCGATAGCCCAACGTCTCGTGCGCACATTCTGCCCGGGCGCCGAAGAGGAGAAGGAACTCTCAGCGAGCGCGCGCGCCTCTATTGAAGAGCAGCTCGCGAGCCTTCCCGCCGAGTATCGCTTCAAGATACCGGCGACAGTCTACGAGCCGAAACGCATCCCCACATGTCCCACCGGCACGCGCGGCCGTATGGCTGTCTTTGAAGTCCTCGAAATGTCGCCGGCCATCGAGAAAATAATCCTTGAAGATCCGGTCGACAGCCGCATCTGGGCCGCCGCGAGGGCGCAGGGAATGCTCACGATGCAGGAGGATGCGATGCTCAAGGCATTTGATAAACTCGTGCCATACTCTGAAGTGGCGACGCTCTCGACACTGCTACAATCGGAGGATGACACTCCCGACGAAGTTCCGGCGAAAGCAGCTGCGGATGCGAAGGCGGAAGACATACCCGCCGCCGCGCTTTAAAAATATTGTAGATGTATGGCCACAGAACCTGAAAAAACACCTGAAGCAGAAACTCCTCACGCGAGCGCTCAGAAGGGCATGGTTGTGCTCATCGACGACGATAAATTTCTGCTCGACATGTACGCGATGAAGTTCGTCAAAGAGAATTTCACCGTCGAGACATTTCTCTCAGCCGACCAAGCGCTCGTTGCACTTCGCGAGGGACTTGCTCCCGATGCCATTCTCTTCGATATCACAATGCCCTCGCGCGACGGCTTCTCGTTCCTCCAGGCACTCGGGGAGGAAAAGCTCGGTGCGCACGCGCTGAAGGTGGCGCTCACGAATCAAAGCTCGGATGCTGAGATCGAAAAAGCAAAAACGCTCGGCGCCGACGGCTATTTTGTGAAGGCGACGATGATACCGTCGGAAGTGGTCGGCAAGGTAACCGAACTCATCGGGAAACACAGGACGAAGTAAGCGTTGGCGGTGTACGGAAGTGCACCACGTGTTGAAAACAGGTGAATGGTGAGGCAGGGGCGCGGTATAATGGAATATCTCTATGAACGACTACGCAGCACTTTTAAAGAAATATATCAATGTCGTCGCGCACGAAGGCGGAAGCGACCTGCATTTTTCGAGAGGCGCGCACCCGACGATACGGGTCTCAGGCAATCTCGTGCCGATGTTGAAGGAGCCGGTCCTCACGGATGAGGACGCGATGGGATTTTTGAAGGCGCTCTTGAAACCCGAGCAGGAGAAGCATTTTTTGCAGGACCAGGAATTCGATTTTGCATACGAAAGCCCCGACGGGTTCCGCTTTCGCGGCAACGCGTTCTTCCAGCGCGGAGCGGTCGGCATTGCGCTCCGGCTCATCCCGAAGAAAATACTCACCGTTGCCGAATTGAACCTTCCCGAGGTGCTCTTGAGTTTCGCGCGCAAAGAGCAAGGCTTCTTCCTCGTGGTGGGCCCGGTGGGGCAGGGGAAAACGACGACGCTCGCGGCTCTCATTGAGCTCATCAACACTGAGCGGATGGAACACATCATCACTATCGAAGACCCTATCGAGTACATTTTCGAGCCGAAGCAGTCGCTGGTGGACCAGCGCGAGGTCGGTATCGACACCAAGGATTTCGCCTCCGCGCTCCTCTCCGCATTCCGCGAAGATGTCGACGTCATCTTGGTCGGCGAGATGCGCGGGCCCGAAACGATGGCTGCGGCAGTGACGGCAGCCGAGACCGGCCACCTCGTGCTGTCGACTCTGCACACCAACAACGCATCGCAGACCATCGACCGCATCATCGATACGTTCCCGGGCGCGCAGCAGGACCAGATACGCCTGCAGCTTGCCTCGTCGCTCGCCGGCATATTCTCGCAGCGCCTCTTGCCGCGCATCTCAGGCGGCCTCATTCCGGCGTACGAACTTCTCATTAATACGAAAGCCGTCTCGAACCTCATCCGTGAGAAGCGCTCGCACGAGATACCGACCGTCATCGAGACGGGTTCGACCGAAGGCATGATCGATATGAACCGCTCGCTCGCAGAACTCGTCGCGCGCGGGGAAATAACCCCCGAGACCGCGTACGAATACTCGCTCAACCCCAACGTGCTGCAGAAACTTCTCTAGCTCATGGCACTTTTTAAATACACGGCACTCGATGCTGAAGGGAACGAGCGGCAGGGGACCATCGATGCCGTCAACATGGACATCGCGATAGCGGGTCTGCAGCGGCGCGGCCTCGTCATTGCGGGCATCGACCCCGCTGAGGCGCCTAGAGGTTCTCTCAGCATGCGTCTGAATTTCTTCGACCGCGTTACCAACGCGGACCTCGTGATGCTCTCGCGCCAGATAACGACGCTCTTCGAGGCGCAGGTCTCCGCCTTGCGCGCGTTCCGCCTCTTGGCCGCGGAAGCGCGCACGCCCGCCTTGGGCGAAAAGCTGACCGAGGTCTCGAACGACATCCAGAGCGGCTCTTCAATATCAGCGTCGCTCGCGCGCCACCCGGAAGTGTTCTCGCCCTTCTACGTCAACATGGTGCGCGCCGGAGAAGAAGCGGGGAAGCTCGACGAGACGTTCTCGTTCCTCGCCGATTACCTCGACCGCAACTACGAAATATCGCAAAAGGCGAAAAATGCACTCGTCTATCCCGCGTTCATTCTCCTCACATTCGTGGTCGTCATGATACTCATGCTCACGGTCGTCATCCCGCGCATCGCGTCCATGCTGACCGAAGTGGGGCAGAGCGTGCCCATATATACGAGGATCGTTATCGGATTGTCGGAATTCTTCTCCCGCTACATAGTCCTCATGCTCATACTCGTTGTTGTCGGCGGGGTAATCCTCTACCGCTACGGGCAGACCGAGCGCGGCAAACAGGTGCTCTCGCGCGCGCGGCTCGAGATGCCCGCTATCGGCGGCATCTACAAGAAGATCTACCTCTCCCGCATAGCCGACAACCTCTCGACCATGCTCCGGAGCGGCATCCAGGTCTTGCGCGGACTTGAAATAACCGGCTCTGTCGTCGGCGACCCGACGTACGAGCGCGTGCTCTCCGAATCGGCAATTGATGTAAAGGGCGGTATGCCGCTCTCGGAGGCGCTCCGCAAACATCCGGAGATGCCGGGCATCGTCGTTGCCATGATAAAGATAGGGGAAGAGACAGGCAACATGGGCCAGATACTCGATACGGTGGCCCGCTTCTACCGCCGCGAGGTCAACAACGCTGTCGACACTCTCGTGAGCCTCATCGAGCCCTTCCTCATCGTCACATTGGCGCTCGGCGTCGCCGTCCTCCTCGCCGCCGTCCTCTTGCCTATCTACAACATCGCCTCAAGTTTCTAAGTGTGTGCTGCACACAGAGGTTTGCAAAGGCCGAAGGCTAGCGTGCGTGGCGTGCGTCCCGTATCATATGTGCCACGGACCCTATGTCATCCTTATTCCGGCACTTAAAGCAGATGCAATGGGAGTTCCGAGAGAAGATAAAGCGCGGAGAACTCTTCAAGCCCAAATGGCACCACTACTACTCCGGTCAACCCGCCTTCATCCTTGAGCCGTCGGCTTTTCTCTACGATATGTTGCCGGAAATCCCGGCACACGTGGACACTATCATTGATGTGGGATGCGGGTCGGGTCGGAATTTCATTCCGTTCGATGGGAAATACAAGCTCTTCGGCATCGATATCGTTCCGAATTCGCGCATTCAGTGGGTACGCGGTTTCAAGGGTCTTGAATATCACCAAATGAAAGTGGAGCAGTTCACGAAGTCTCTCATTGAGAACCCGCGTGACCTGAGGAACGCCCTTGTCATGAGCTTCGGGACGCTCATGTATGTATCGCAGCAGGAGCAAATGCGTTTTTTCGGGGCTTGCCTTGCGAATGGCTGCCGCAATTTCATTTTCACCGAATATTGCAAAGACAACCCAAGGCATCCGACCGAGTATTTTAAGCTTCCGACGGTCCATTTCGAACAGCGGATACTGAATGACCGCCCAGACATCGTGACCTACTGTTTGCTGGAAAAATAGCCTCGTTCGTACGCTACTGCGTCGTTATCCACAGGGAGGTCGGCCTTCATGGAGCGGGGGTATACAATATGCGGTACGTATAAGGGTCACTTAATCAAAGTAAAAGTAATTAAGCTTACATAACCATGAAAAAGTCTTACAAGCGAGGCTTTACACTTATCGAACTCTTGGTCGTCATCGCGATTATCGGTATTTTGTCGTCCATCGTCTTGGCATCCTTGAACAGCGCGCGCCAGAAGGGCCGCGATGCGCGCCGCCTCTCCGATGTCAAAGAGCTTCAACTCGCGCTTGAGCTCTACTACGATGCCCACAGCGCGTATCCCGCGACGCTCTCGACCGCGGCGCTCGTGACCCCGGGCTATATCTCCTCGATCCCGACCGACCCGTCGAACCAGGCAGCCTACTCTTACGCGGGTCTTAGCACGAGCGTCGGAGGCGCGACCTGCTCGGGCTACCACCTCGGAGCATCGCTTGAGACGTCGGGTAACACCGCTCTCACCGGCGACACGGATGCAGCCGCAACCACGAATATCTGTGCAGGCAGCGCCGCGGACTTCCCCGGAGCTGATGGCGCAGCGTGCGCCTCGGGAGATGTCGGTGTCGCGTGTTACGACGTCACTCCGTAATTCCGACCTCCGTCGATATCCAACACGAACCCCGCCTTCCGCGGGGTTCGTTGCTATATACTGATACATCCATGTCCGCGCTCATCTTCGGCCTCTTCGGTCTCATCATCGGAAGTTTCCTCAACGTCGTCGTCTTGCGGCACGGCGCGAAATCGCTCGGCGGCAGGAGCGCATGCATGTCGTGCGGGAAGCCCATTGCCTGGTACGACAACATACCTGTCGTCTCGTGGCTGTACTTGCGCGGCCGCTGCAGGATGTGCGGAAGCGCTATATCAGTGCAGTATCCGCTCGTCGAAATCTCGACCGCGCTCCTCTTCGCATTTCTTGCGGCGGGAGAGCTGAGCCACGTACCGCTCGCCTTTGATCTTCCCGGACTCGTGCATCTCTATGCGACGCTCGCACTGTACTGCTTTGTCGGCGCGCTCCTCATTTCCATTTCCGTCTACGATATCCGGCACACGATAATCCCGGACCGGTGGGTGTACCTCTTCGCGCTCTTCGCGCTCGCGTCGTCTTTTTTCGGCATCTCGCCCGGGTACAACAGCGTGCTTCTCTTGCTTGCAGCTGGGCCGATAGGGGCTTTGCCGCTCTTCGCTCTCTGGGCCGTATCGGGCGGACGCTGGATGGGATTCGGTGATGTGAAATTGGCGCTCGGCATTGGGTGGCTTCTCGGACCCGTGAGCGGTCTCTTTGCGGTCTTTTTTGCCTTCATACTCGGTGCGTGCGTGAGCGTCCCGCTCCTCGGCCTTTCTTCGCCGTATCTCCACGCGCTCGTACGGAGGTTTACCCCCACGCTCGCTTCGTCGAAGGGGCTCCTCGGGTTTACAATGGGAAGTGAGATACCGTTCGGTCCGTTTCTCGTATGCAGCTGCATCATCGTATGGCTATTCCTCATCAACGGCATCGAGCTGTGGCGCATCTTCGTGCCTTTACCCTTATAGAGCTTACGGTCGTCACCGCGATTATCGTCATCATTACCGGTGTCGTCCTCGCCAACAACAACCGCTTCGGCGGACAGGTGTTGCTGCAAAACCTCGCGTACGACATCGCGCTCTCGATACGCGAGGCCCAGGTCAACGGCATATCGGTCGCACGGTTCGGCTCGGACGCGACCTTCGGCGCGGGATACGGGGTCGATTTCAATCTATCAAATCCCAACGTCTATACGCTCTTCGGCGACATATCGGGGAATGGTCTCTACGATTGTGCGAGTCCCGGCTCAAGTTCATGCGAGCTCGTCACGGCGACCACTATCTCTCCGGGATACAAGGTGCAGTCTTTATGCGTCACGCCCGGGCAGGGCGCTGAATCGTGCGACGGCATAAGCAAGCTCGACATTCTTTTCAAGCGTCCAGAACCTGACGCATGGATAAGTGTGAATGGAGATTCCTGCATTACCGTGAGCTCGTACTGCGAAGAGAGCGCGCGTATCGTGCTCTCGTCGCCGCGCGGCGACACCGTGAGTGTCGTCATCGAAGCCAATGGCCAGATCTCGGTCAGCAGCAACTGATATCGTATGACGCGCACCGCAGAGCACAGGCATCACTCAGGGACCCGCGGGTTCACGCTCGTTGAAATGATTGTCGCGGTCGGACTCTTCGCCGTCGTGATGGTCGTATGCGTGGGTGCGCTTCTCTCGCTCGCCAATGCCAACCGTAAAGCGCAAGCGCTGGAATCGGTCATCAACAATCTCAACATCGCGCTCGACGAGGTTGTGAGGAACGCGCGCGAGGGGAGCGTATACCACGGCGCGGGCGGCGACGCCTCGTGCGGCACCGGTGCGTACAATACTCCGCACGACTGTGTGAACGGAGGTACGATATTCGCGTTCGAACCCTACGGCAATACATCGGCCGACCAGCCGTGGGTGTATAGCTTCGCGCAAGACCGGAACGGCGTGGGCCGCATCTACAAATCCGAGAACGGCGGAAGCCCCATTGCCATCACTGGGCCCGATGTTTCCATCCAGTCGGTGGAGTTCTATATCGTCGGCTCGACCCCGGGCGATACGGTACAACCGAAAGTCATCATTGTGGTCGAGGGAAGCGCGGGAGCGAATGGCACGACCGCGCGCACCACATTCCACATACAGGCGACCGCCGTGCAGCGCCTCCTCGATCTATGATGCACACGCACCCAGAACGAGGCTTCACACTCATCGAGACCATGGTCGCGATAAGCTTGATGACGGTCGCTATCATCGCCCCGATGTCCCTCACCGCACAGAGCTTGAGTTCGGCCTACTACGCACGCGACCAGGTGACCGCATACTATCTCGCGCAGGAGGCCATCGAATCGGTCCGCTCCATCCGCGATTCCCAGATACTGCAAATAGCAAAGAGCACCAACGCATCGTCCATCAATCTTTTTGGTACCATTCCACTGGGGAATCGGCCGTTCACCATCGATGCGACAAAGAACGACGCCTCCCAGGCTATTTCACTCTGCTCTTCCGGCACCTGCCCGCCACTGCAAACCAATGGCACGCTCTATGGGTACCAGAGCGGCTGGACCAACACCAACTTCACGCGCACCGTGACCGCAGCCTTTATCGCGGGGACCCAAGATGAGATACGCGTATCGGTCACCGTGAGCTGGCAAACGGAAGGAATTCAGACGAAAAGCTTCACGCTCTCGAGCGACATGTACCGTTGGGTCAACGACGGGAGCGGCGCGCAACAAACACCATGAACAACACGATATTTTCTCCGAACACCACGCGACGCCGCACACGGCGCTCTCGCTCCCGTACCTCACGGCAGACGGGCTTCACACTTCTCCTTGCCGCGCTCGTTGCCTCGATAGTGCTGACGCTCGGCGCTTCCATTTTCGATATCGCACAGAAGCAGCTCACGCTCTCTTCCATCGGCCGCGATTCGCAGTTCGCTTTTTATGCGGCCGACACGATATCCGAATGTGCGCTCTACTGGGATTTCCGTTTCAGTTATTTCTCCGCGACGACGCCGACCGGAGTGAATCCCACGTGCGATACGAAAGCGATAACGCCGCTTGCGGTCTCGCCGAGCGAAGGAGAGCCGTACGCGTATCCGTACACGCTCACTTCGCCCGAAATAGATCTCTTCACGGACGCTTCGCCGCCGACCGATTACTGCGCTCAAGTCACGGTCACCAAAACGCTTGATCCGGTGACCAAGGCGGTCAAGACCACCATCCATGCCGACGGGTACTCCACATCCTGCGATCAAGTTCTGACGAGTCAGCGCGCGCTCCAGCGCACCGTCGAGCTCAACTATTAGCGCCTGGAGCATCGGAGCTATACGCTGTAAGCTATCGGCATGGTCCCCAAGGATATCCGGGAGCGGTATGAGAAACTCGTTTCGACGATAGACCGCTATCGCACGCTCTACCACGTCTACGACAAAGAAGAGATACCGGAGGCTGCACGCGATTCGCTCATGCACGAGCTCTCCGAGCTTGAGCGGCAACATCCCGAGCTCATCACCCCGAGTTCTCCCACGCAACGCGTCGCGGGAAAGCCTCTGCCGCAATTCAAAAAGGTCCGGCATCAGGTGGCCCAGTGGTCCTTCAACGACGTCTTTTCTCCGGAGGAGCTGCGCGAGTGGGATGTGCGCGTGAAAAAACTCCTGCATCCGCAATTTGCTCAGGCTGCGCCTTCGTACCTCTGTGAGCTCAAAATAGATGGTCTGAAAATAGTATTTACTTACGAAAAAGGCCTGCTTGTACAAGCGGCGACGCGCGGCGACGGCGAAGTTGGCGAGGATGTCACACAAAATATACGGACCATCGAATCGGTCCCGCTCTCACTCGCGCGCCCCGTTGATATCGTCGTCGAAGGCGAAGTGTGGATGAGCTCGAAGAATTTGGAGAAGTTGAATGCCCTTCGACAAGCTCAGGGTGAACCGCTCTACGCAAATCCGCGCAATGTCGCCGCCGGTTCCATCCGCCAACTTGACCCGAAGATAGCAGCGAGCCGCAAGCTCGATGTATTCATCTACGACGTCGCGAAAACATCGGAGTCATTTCCCCCGACGCAGGGCGAGGAGCTTGAATATCTGCGCGAACTCGGCTTCAAAGTGAACACGCACCATGTGAGGGCGGGCTCTGTTGACGAGGCGATAGCGTTCTGGGAGGAATGGAAAAAGAAGGGCAGACATCAGGAATACTGGATAGACGGCGTCGTCGTGAAGGTCAATGAAAAGAAATACGAAGAAGCGCTTGGCTACACTGGCAAAGCGCCGCGTTTCGCCATCGCATTTAAATTTCCGGCTGAAACCACGACCACGGTCGTTGAGGATATCGTTCTGCAAGTCGGCCGCACGGGCGTCCTCACTCCCGTTGCCCATTTGAGGCCTGTATCCGTCGCTGGCTCGACCGTTTCGCGCGCGACCCTGCACAATGAAGACGAAATAAAGCGGCTCGACGTCCGCATCGGTGACACGGTCGTTCTCCAGAAAGCAGGGGACGTCATCCCCGACATCGTGCAGGTCGTGCAAGAATTGCGGCCCAAAAAAGCGAAAGCGTACGTGTGGCCGAAGAAGGTCGCAGCCTGCGGCGGCGATGGCAGGATAGAACGTGTTCCCGGCACGTCCGCATGGCGTTGCGTTGACAGGAAGTCCCCCGAGCGCATCAAGCGCGCATTCGAATATTTCGTCTCGAAAAAAGCCCTTGATATCGACCGCGTCGGCGAAAAAGTCTCGCACCTCCTCATCGACAAAGGTTTGGTACAAACGTTCGATGACCTCTTCACGCTCACCGAAGGAGATTTCCTCGCACTTCCAAAATTCGCCGAAGTGTCAGCAAAGAAAGCCATCGGGTCCATAGAGGAGGCTGCCAAAAATGTTCCGCTCCACCGGCTCCTCACGGGCCTCTCCATCGACCACGTGGGTGAAGAAACCGCGTACAATCTCGCAGAGCACTTCGGTACGCTAGAGAAACTGCGTCGCGCCACACAGGACCAACTTCTTGCGATAGACGGAGTCGGAGGAATTGTCGCCGACTCGCTCGTGAAATGGTTCAAGACCTCAGAGAACACCACCATGCTCGACCGGCTTTTGAAACACATC
>Ga0265342_10003712_pt1 | contig 12375 bp, 7 predicted proteins | sample 4CB327metaG_FD_203125 | JGI IMG/M metagenome (GOLD analysis project Ga0265342, IMG submission 203125) | Rhizosphere microbial communities from Carex aquatilis grown in University of Washington, Seatle, WA, United States - 4-CB3-27 metaG | ecosystem: Host-associated > Plants > Roots > Rhizosphere...
CAACTGTCAGCCAAATTCAGCTGGTAGTGCGAAGAGCCGAGCCCGGATGAAACCGGGCCCGGCCTCCTTTCTCCTAAACCGAGCGGGATGCATTTTTCGCAATGTCTCTGCTTCATGCAATCGTCCGCTCGAGCTCAATAGCATGCAGAGTGTCTCCGACCGTGGTGCATGTCTCGCGCCTCGACGAAAACACGGGGATCGGGACGGCACAAAGTATATCTCGTATATTGGGTGAGCGGACACAGTCGAATACGCACTTCATCTGAAGTATCACCACGGCGCGCCAAGTCCGTAGGGTGTAGATTCGGCTGAGCGATGGAGAAATCGACAAACTGCCTTTTTTTGATCGAGAGAATCTATGTACAAAGCGGTCAGTCTACTAATTCGTCGAAAAGGTTGCTGCATGTCCTTCGTTAAGTTGCTTTTGCTCGCCGGATCGGCGGGCATATTGAGCACTGCGTCACTGGCTCAAGATGCCGCCGCGCATCCCAATTGGCCGGGGCCGGGTCAACTCTTTGTCGGTACCTGCTATCAGCCTGTTGACCGATCGCCCGAGCAAATTAAGCGAGATATCGGCCTGATGAAAAGCGCGGGTTTCACCATCGTGCGCATGGGCGATCTTTCATGGGATTCTTTTGAGCCCGCTGATGGTGTTTTCGAGTTCACATGGTTTGACAGCATCATGGACCAAATGCAGGCCGCGGGGATCCACGTTATCGTGGACATAAGCGGATTGCCTGCGCCGGTCTGGCTTCATCACAAGTATCCTTCAGTTGACATAGTCAACCAGTTTGGCAACCGCCAGGACGCGGCGATGCGCTACATGGACGACATAAGTGATCCTGAGTATGAGAAGCACGTCCTTCAGTTCGCCGACGCCCTGACAAAACGCTACGCGCATCACCCGGCGCTGATTGCATTCGGCTACGACAACGAGATCGGCGATGGGTACATGTCGTATTCGGAGGCGGACCGTCAGCGATTCATCGAGTGGCTCAAAGTGCGTTACGGGACAATCGAGAGCCTGAACAAGGCCTGGGCGACGCAGCGATGGTCGCGCCGGCTCGGATCATTCGACGAGGTCGAACTACCCTATGCCGATGGCCCCAGCCCTCCGGAGCGTTACCTGGATTTGCGTCGCTACTGGTCGGATGTGTCCATTCGCGCATTGGAGGAGTTGGAAAAGGTGCGCGAAAGAAACGCCCCCAACACTCCTGCGGTATCGAATCTCTATGACTACAGCCCGCGAAAGGGATTTGACTATCTCAGCTCTTACAAGAGATACGTGAGCTATGGGGCGGAAGGGTTCTATCCTTCGACTCCGCTGGACACTACACTAGGCGTGTTGCAGACCAAAGGCGATCTGGACACGCCGATGTGGTTTAACGAGTTTGTGACGGGAGGGTCCGGGTCGTATGGCGGTCCCAAGGGCATTGACCGGATGTGGGCGTATCTTGCGCTGATTGACTACGGGCAGAGCTTCCTGGGATGGACGTTCAACACTCATCAGGGGGGAGAAGAACAGGCGCTCTTCGGCATGATCGATCACGATGGAACGCCGTCCTATAAGTTCGACGAGTATAAGCAAGTCGCTAAAGAGTTCTCGCAACTGCAGCACCTCGGATTTCCCCGCTACCACAAACCGGACGTCGCCATCGCTTATTCCTATGACAGCTTTATTGCCTCAGATCCGCCGGTCTCCAACAGTGTGCGAAGCTATTTCTCCCCGCCGTATCGCGATCAGGTTAACAATGCGCTTGAGTCATTTTTTGATGACAACATCGACGTCGCGGTCATCAACATAGGTCACGCGACACTCAACTACAAACTTATTGTCGTGCCGGCAGACTATGTAATGGATGAGGCGAGCGCCAACGCACTGCGCCATTATGTCGAGCAGGGCGGCACTGTGGTTATGACTGCGCTTTCGGCGAAAGTCGACGAGCACAGTCAGTGGTTCGGAACCCCACTTCCTGGGCGGTTGAGCGATGTTTTTGGGCTGCGCACTTCACAGTTCTATCGTCCAAAGGAAATGCCCGAGTTCGAATTTGCGGGAAAATCGGCGAAAGCGAGCATTCCTTTCTATGAGGTGCTGGAACCGCGCACTGCACAAACGCTTGCCACATTCACCAATGTTCCCGATCATCCACCTGCTATCACGGTGAACCAGTACGGAAAGGGACAGGCAATCTACCTGGCGGCTGCCGCGCAGCCATCGCTGCTTGGACCGCTTGTTCGCAGTCTCTATTCGAAGTTGGGAATTCCACCTGGTCCCAGGACGCCGGATGGTGTTTACGCGCGCGTTGTCGAGGGTCGAACACTCTATGTAAATACAACCGCCGATCAGAAAGACATTCCGATCAGTGCGAAGGGCCACGGCGTGCTCTCGCATCGGAACTACGAGGGAGCGATTCAACTTGGGCCGTATCAGGTGGATCTTGTTGAATAGCTTTTGCTTCAAAAAGGGGAATGGCGATGCTTCAAAGGGCATGGAAGAAATTGCTGGTTTCATTTGTTTTGATCCTCCTATCGATATCGGCGAGGACGAGCGCACAGGCGGATTATCCTTTCCGCAACTCTCAACTTAGTGACGATGCCCGCATTGCTGACCTGCTGGGGCGCCTGACTCTGGATGAAAAGGTCGATCTAATGGACGGCCATCCAAAGATTCCGCGCCTGAATCTTGTACTCTCCGATGAAGCGGAAGGTTTGCATGGTCTGGCGCTGGGTGGCCCAGGCGGGTGGGGGCCGCGCGGCCTGCAGCCGCTGCCGACCACGATGTTTCCGCAAGAGAAGGGTCTTGGCGCTACCTGGGATACGGCGCTGATGAAGAAGATTGGCGCACTCGAAGGGGAGGAAGCGCGTTACTACTATCAGAACCCAATCTTCGACTTCGGTGGAATCGTGGTGCGTGCGCCGAACACGGACCTTAGCCGCGATCCAAGGTGGGGCCGCACCGAGGAGTCGATGGGCGAAGACCCCTACCTGGTCGGCACGATGTCGGTCGCATTCATCCATGGAATGCAGGGCCCCGATCCCAAACACTGGCAGGCGGCGTCATTGATGAAGCACTTCCTTGCCAACGAAAATGAGAATGGCCGCGCCTTTACTTCGTCCGATTTCGATGAACGTCTTTTCCGTGAGTATTATTCCGTGCCGTTCCGCATGGGCTTTGAGCAGGGCGGCTCTCGCGCGGTGATGGCCGCCTACAACTCGTGGAATGGAACGCCCATGATGATTCATCCTGTTCTCAAGGACGTCATGGTGAAGGAATGGGGCAACGACGGCCTCATCTGCACGGATGGGGGTGCTCTGGGACTGTTGATTACGGAACACAAGAGCTTTCCCGACAAAGAACATGGCTCCGCGGCGGCAGTCAAAGCCGGTATCAATCGATTCCTCGACCGGTACAAGCCTGAACTGACGCAAGCACTTAAAGATGGCCTTCTCACTGAGGCGGATATGGATGCTTCTCTCCGGAACCTGCTCCGTCTTCATCTCCGCCTGGGCGAGCTGGATCCTGTAGGCCTCGATCCCTACGGGAAGATCGGACGCGAGTCGAACGGAGAACTCCCGCCCTGGGATCGCGCTTCCAGCAGGGAACTGGTGCGCCAGGCAACGGATGAGTCCATTGTCCTGCTCAAAAACGAGAACAACACGCTTCCTCTGAATCGCGCGAAGGTTAAGACCATCGCCGTGATCGGCCCTTGGACAAATGAGGTGCTACTGGACTGGTACAGCGGGACGCCTCCCTACAGCGTGAGCATCGTCGAGGGGATCAAGGAAGCCGCCATTGGCCCCAAAGTGCTATTCAGCGATGGTTCCGATGTTTCTGAGGCGCAGTCACTGGCGCGTAAGTCGGATATAGCTATCGTTGTAGTCGGCAATCATCCAACCTGCAACGGTGGGTGGGATCAATGCCCAGTTCCTTCTAACGGCAAAGAGGACATGGATCGCAAGACGATTGTGCTCGAACAGGAAGAACTGGTGAAGAAGATCTTCGCGGCCAACCCGCATACCGTCGAGGTGCTGCGCTCGAGCTTTCCGTATGCAATTGTCTGGAGCCAGGAAAACTTGCCTGCCATTGTGCACATGACCCACAGCAGCGAAGAAGAAGGTCATGGGCTCGCCGACGTGCTTTTCGGCGATTACTCGCCGGCCGGTCGCCTGAACCAGACGTGGCCCACGGGTGACGCACAGCTGCCGCCTATGATGGACTACGATATTCGCCACGGCCGCACCTACATGTACGCAAAAGAGAAACCGCTCTACGCCTTCGGCTACGGCCTCAGCTACACCAACTTCGCCTACGAGGGCTTGGGCGTAAGTGCGCCGGCCGTGAAGGCTGACGGCAAGATTGAAATCACTGTGAAGGTGAAGAATGCAGGTGCGCGCGCTGGCGACGAGGTTGTTCAGATGTATGTGCAGCACCTCGGTTCCGCGGTGGAACGCCCACAAATCGAGCTGAAGGGATTTGAGCGTGTTCATATTGAGCCGGGCGCAGAAAAGAACGTTGTCTTCGAACTCAAGTCGCGCGATCTTGCCTACTGGGATGCAGCAGCGCATGAATGGCGTGTTGAAAAAGAGCCGGTACGCATTCTCGCTGGAGGATCGAGCGACAAGCTGCCGGTCCAGGCGACTCTCCAGATTGAAACAGTCGGAGAGTACAAGCCGTAGCACGATTGACTCGGATTGTGCGCTCACTCAGGTATCACTCGTGACAGCTTCGAATGAAGGGCAGACGGGTGGCGGTTGTTGGCAGCGTACCGTTTGCTGCGAGCACGGTTTCGCGCGTTGAATGCCGCTGAAGGCTTGTGGACCGGAAGCTGATCTGATCGGATCCGTGCAAGACAACGCGATAACATGCAAGATCGGAAAGTCACAATGGATGATGTTCGAACTGTTCTTTGTAAGGCCTGCCTTAATGCCTTCTTCTTCTCGATGTTTGGAGTTGCTCTCCTAAGTACGCGGTCTGTGGCGGCGCAAGTTGTCGCTCCACCCGTTGACGCGGCAGGGAATGCAGTTGGCCGGTTTGCCCACTCTCTCTGGGGAATGGACCATTATCAACGGGGAGAAGGGAATTGTCGGTGTGCGCGATGGCGTCGTGCGTATCGCGCCGGTACCACATACCAATCTGTTTCACGCGCCCGGCGGTGACTTCGATGTAGTGAATGCGCCGATGGTGCTGTTTGCGCTGGACGGCGACTTTACCTTGAAAGCCAAGGTCTCGGCGCAACTGGTGAATGTGTACGATGTGGGCGCATTGGTGGCGTACGGAGATGACAAGCATTGGGCCAAGCTGTGCTTTGAAAATTCTGCACTTCAAGAGGCAACCGTGGTGACGGTTGTGACCCGCGAGCGATCGGACGATGCGAACTCTGAGACCATCGCATCGCCCTTTGTCTATCTGGCCATTGCGCGCAGGGGGAATGAATACTCCATGCACTTCTCGCGCGACGGGAAGCAATGGCGGCTAGCAAGGCATTTTCAGTTGCCGCCGGTGCCCAAACTGCGCATAGGCTTTGCGGCGCACACGAACGACAATCTGCAGTTTGCCGCAAGCTTCTCTGAGATTGTGTATCGCCCGACCGCGCCCGCCAACATGCGTCAACTGAATTCCACAGATCTCGTTGGACCGAACGGGCGTTAGGAGTCGGGCAGCGTAAACAAAGCCGCCGTTACGGCTCAATCCGAGGAAAGGTGAATCGGCGCCGCAGTGACCATCCAACGCTACTATCGGCCTGAACTGGACGCATTTCGATTCATGGCCTTCCTGATGGTTTTTATTGTCCATCGGATGGACTTCATTCCCATTGACCCAGCGCGGCACTACTGGCTTTACAACATCTGCCGTATCGGCGATCTGGGCGTGCCCGCTTTCTTCCTACTCAGTGCCTTTCTCATTACTGAACTGCTTTTCCGCGAGAGTGACGAGTCCGGCAGCATTCGATTGAAAGCCTTCTATATGCGCCGCATCCTGCGCATCTGGCCCTTATATTTCCTGGTCTTCTACGGCCTGGTCTGGCTCAACCAGTTTCTTCCCTACGCGGGAGCTAAAGTGCCCGCCTCCTGGTTGGCCTTTACTCTTTTTGCCGGCAACTGGTGGATATGTCTGCACGGTTGGATTCCAGCCTATCCCGTCAATCCCCTATGGAGTGTTTCAGTCGAAGAGCAGTTCTACATCGTTATTCCCTTCATCGCCTTCTACGGCCGTCGTTCTGGCGCTAAGTTCATCTCGCTGGTTCTCATCGTTGTTTCGTATTTGCCAGTCGTACTCTACGCGATGCATCCTACGAACGGCTTCAGCAGCCAGTGGACGAACAGCTTTGTCCAGTTCCAGTTCTTCGCGGCCGGGACGCTGCTCTCGATCTATCTCAAGGGCCGCGTCCCGCAGTGGAGCCCCATTCTGCGCCTCATCGCCGCCCTGGGCGGAATCGGCTGCTTCCTGACGGCGTCCATTGTCTTTGGCGTTCAGGCTGACACTCCGCACTCAACCGTCGTGCAAGCCCCGACCGGCTGGGCGCTCGTTCTGGCCGGAACTCTGCTCCTCTTTCTCAGCATGCTCGGCTTGCCCAGCAATCTTCTGCCGAGGCCGTTCATCTATCTGGGGCGCATCTCTTATGGCCTGTATCTCTTTCATGAACTCGCTTATTGGCTTATCTTCTCTCGAGGTAAAGCGTGGCTCACGCATGTTAGCCAATTGCTTTGTCTCGCCGGCTGGCGCGACTGTGTTGGAACTACCCTCGCCTTTTGCCTGACCGTCCTTGTAGCGCACACGTCGTATCAGTTTTACGAAAGGCCCTTCCTGCGCCTCAAGGGGCGCTTCACGATCGTTCCCTCACGGGACGAGGGTTAGTGATGACGCCCCTAGCGGTCGTCGTATAAAACGTCGCCATTGCTAGAGTCGCCCCTCTATACTTGACTCTCGGAATCTCTTTGCAGAGATTCTGCGACTTACTGATTCAAGGAGTGAACGCGCATGTTTCGCCGTTCGTATTGCGCCAGTTGCCGGTCGAGAATTCTGGGGTTGGCTGGAACGGTGGCACTCGCCGTCGCGCAGCCTCTCTGGTCTGCTTCGTGCGTGGGACCTGCAGCCTTGGAGGCACGGGCCCGCTCCCAAACGGGTAGCGATGCCTACGCGGATTTGGGCATTTGGTTCGGTGAGAAGCGCAAATCCGAGTGCGCCGTAGAGGCCTTTCGTGCCGGACTCAAACTGGAGCCGAACTCGCCTCGCCTCACTTATCTCCTCGGATTGAGTTACTACACTGCGGGAAACCTGCAAGAGTCGATTGTCCCTCTTCAGCATGCGGTTGAGCTGCAACCTAAAGAAGAAAAGGCACATCTCTTGCTTGCCTCTGCATTAGCCGGATTGGGCAGGGACAAGGAGGCATTCGTCGAGTGGCAAGCGGCGCTCAGGATCGATCCCGACTCCAAGATGGCATCGGATGGAATTGCCAAGATCCTACTTGCCGCAGGCGACAATGAGACTGTAATCGCCCAGCTTTCAAGCATGCAACTCGACGAGAACCTCATCCTCGACTTAGCCATCGCCTATGGAAGAGCCGGGCAACTCGACAACGCTGCTGGCACACTGCTCCAAGGGCTAAAGGCTTACCCAAATTCAACGACCATTACGTCGTCGCTGGTCGCCGTTTATGGCAAGCAGTTGCGCCTTGAGGAGGCCAATAAGGTTGCAGAGCAGTTCGCCCTCCGCAACCCTCAAAATATTGAAGCGCAGCGCTTTTATCTGCAGGTTCTGGTCTTTTCCGGCAAAAATATGGCCGCAGTTCCACTGGCTCGCAAATTGCTTGCGCAAGCGCCGAACGACGCGGATTTTCTGTATTTGAACGGTGTGGTGGAACGCGCTACGGGCAAGTTCGAAAACGCGCGCATGCACTTGGAGAAGGCGGCGAAGCTCGATCCAAATCGCTATAGTACTCATTTCAACCTCGGATGTACCCTGGAGCAGCTTCACCAATACGATAGGGCAAAGGCGGAGTTACAAAAGGCAATCGAACTTGGCCCGGCTGAGCCTGAGAGTCGCGTTGAACTGGCCAAGGTTTTGCGCAAACTCGGCGAAACTGATGCTGCGCGGGAGCAATTGGATATCTATCAGAAACAAATGGAAGGCAAATCGGACCAGGCCGTGGCGGCGCTAAAGTCCACGCAGGCCGAGGACGCTGCGCGTCAAGGCGATAAACAAATGGCAGCTACGCTCTATCGGGAAGCTATCGCGATACTACCCAACAACGCCATATTGCTCTATCGGTATTCGCTGGTCTTGAGTGACCTTAACGACATCCAAGGCGAGCGAGCCGCGCTCGAAAAGGCTGTAGGAATCGATCCCGCCTTTGCCCTGGCTCTATATCGGCTCGGCTCCCTGGTCTCTCGCGATGGTGATACTGTTGGCGCCGAGCAGCGGTTCCGCCAGGCTATCAGCGCCTCTCCCGGATATGTGCAGGCGTGGCTTGCTCTTGCCGCTACATTGGCCGAGGAATCCCGTATTCTCGACGCGTTGCAGGCCGTGGATAGCGCACTCAAGATCGCTCCAGATAACGGCGAAGCCCTTGAGCTGCGTAAGAATCTGCTTGCCGGCCAAGCGCAACGCTAACCGACGCGAAATTGAAGTTTCCGGAGGATGTTCGCGGTCATGAGCCGAAATCCAATTGGCACCAGGACTCGCCGCGAATTGCTGCGGACCATTCCTGCCACGGTCCTCAGCTCTTTATTCTCAAGCAGGCTCGGGGCTGCACCCGCATCGACAAAGTCTCTGCCGCCCTTCTCGCGCTTCGTGGATGTTGCGCAAGCTGCCGGTCTGACTGAGCCGACCATTTGCGGTGAGCAGGACAGCTTCACCTATATCGTCGAGTCGATGGCGACGGGCTGCGCCTTCATTGACTACGATAACGACGGATGGATGGACATCTTCATCCTCAGCAGCCGGAGACTCGAAAATACGCCTCCCAGCGCCACCAATCGTCTCTACAAGAACAACCGCGACGGCACATTCACCGACGTGACCGTCAAGGCTGGCTTGGTCGATATCGGTTGGGCTCAGGGCATTTGTGTTGGGGACTACAACAACGATGGCTTCGAGGATCTATTCCTCACCTATTACGGACAAAATCGCCTCTACCGGAATAACGGCGATGGCACCTTCACCAATGTGACAGAGAAGGCCGGCCTGCTTTGTTCCAAAACGCGCTTCAGCAGCGGATGCACTTTTCTGGATTACAATCGCGACGGTCTGCTCGACCTTTTCGTTGCCAACTATCTTGAGATCGATCTGGCCACCGCTCCCCGGCCCTCGCTTTCGGTGGCCAACTGCAATGCTGAGAACGTGCCGGTCAACTGTGGTCCCAACGGTTTGGCCAAGGCCCAGAACTATCTCTACCGCAACAATGGTAACGGCACCTTTACAGACGTTTCAAAGGAGTCGGGGATCAGCAGCTTTCGCGGCTCCTATTGCCTCACTGCCTCCAGCTTCGATGTGGACGAAGACGGCTGGCCGGATATCGTGGTCGCATGCGACACCTCGCCCTCCTTACTGCTGATGAATAACCATGATGGGACTTTTCGCGACGAGGCCTTGATTCGCGGCATCGCGCTCAGCGCCGACGGACATCAAATGGGGGGCATGGGCCTGGGGATCGGCGACTACAACCTTGACGGGCACACGGACGTCCTCAAGACCCACTTTCTGGATCAAGCGCCGGGTATCTACTCGAACGATGGCAAAGGGAATTTCGACGACCAGACGATTCCGGCCGGTCTCAACAAGGAAATCCGCTACGTCAGCTTCGGCGCAGGTTTAGTCGACCTCGACAACGATGGCTTCCCGGACATCCTTATCTCCACTGGCTCTGTTTATCCTGAACTCGATCGCATCTCGCCCAGGTATGCACTGCGCACGCCCCGCGTCCTGTTTCGCAATCGCGGTGACGGCACGTTCTCCGAAGTGGGTTCAGAGGCCGGTCCGGGTATCCTTGCCCGCCACTGCGGTCGCGGCGTTGCCTTTGGCGATTTCGACAACGACGGCGACATGGATGCCCTGATCGTTAATGTCAATGAGCCGCCGTCGCTGCTTCGCAACGACGCTCCTGCAGGCAACCACTGGATCAAGATCCGTCTTGAGGGAGTGAAGAGCAATCGTAGCGCCATTGGGGCGCGTGTCCTGGCCCGCTACGGCGGCAAAGTGCAGGCGCAGGAGCTACTCAGTCAATCCAGTTATCTCTCTGCCAGCGATCCTCGATTGCACTTCGGCCTCGGCGCGGCTACAACGGCCGACATCGAAGTCCATTGGCCCCTCGGACTCGTAGAGAAGTACCCCTCACTTGCGGCCGGTCAACTCGTGACCATCCGGGAAGGCGCGGGAATTGTAAAGGGACGCGGCTTCGGCAAGTCCTAAATCATCCGGCGGCAGAGCGCCCATCCAGCGGCTTGCCGGTACAAATCTACGCCGGCATGCCATCGGAGGACGGGCCTATTGAGAACTTACCTGCTGAATATACCGGCAGGTCAGTCCTACTTACAGCTGGTTTGGAAGCAGAGGTTCTTACTAAAAAACGGCATCACGTGATTCTGAAAGCGGTCAGCCACGGCGCTGGTGTGCGTGCCCGAATAGATCTCGAAGCTGTTTGCGATTCCATAGGAGTCCAGAATCTCGTGCAGCTTTCCGGCATCGATGCGCAACCCATCGTGGTCGCCTACGTCCATTGAGATGGCACGATACCGTTTCAAGTTTCCGATGTACTGGTGTACGAAGACCAGGGGCGCGTTGGCGGCGAATTGTGCCTGTATCTCCGGCACCGGTACACCATCCTTCGTGGGCAGGTCGAGATAAAGCGGCGGGTTTTTCGGGTTTGGCGCCCAGGCGGCAGCCGTAGCGAGCTGCGCGATGCCAAATCCCGGCAGGGCGGCAGCTGCATCGGCGGGCGATTTCAATCCGGCAATGATCTTTTCGTTGGCGATCGCCATCTCTTTCATCTTGTCGGCGGGGCCAGGTCCGCCCCCTCCCATTGGCGACATGCAGCAGGGACTCATGATGTAGAGGCTGCCGAAGACATCGGGATGCTTCATGCCGATCCGCGAAGCGCCGTAGCCGCCCATCGAGTGGCCGACCAATCCGCGGCTTTCGCGATTGGGGATGGTGCGGTAATGCGCGTCGATGTAAGCGACCACGTCGTGGGCGATGTAATTTTCAAAATCGCCGGTGGTCACCGAGCTGGAATACATTGAGCCGTTGTAGATCGTTTTCGAATCCGGCAGGACGACGATCATTTCTTTTGCGCCCTGGGCGAACGCGCCTTCGATCGTCTGCGGCACGTGAATTTCATTCGTCCACTGCTCGGCGCCTATGAAGAACCCGTGCAGCGCGTAGACGGCTGGGTAGCGGCGATGCTTGTCCTGGTTGTAGCTTGGAGGCAGGAAGACAATGACGTCACGATCGACGGCATCTCCTTCAAGATTGCCTTCGAGAGCTGCGCCGTGGACTTTGATATGTTCGACAGCAACCGGCTTCGCACCAGGAATCACGGGTGGCACAATCGTCTGCACCTGGGCCGAGAGCGCGGAGCACGATCCGATAGCCATCCCCAATGCTATGGTCCAAAATAACTTTTCAATCTTCATCGCGGTCCTCATTCGATAACTGGTTATGGCTGCACGGAGGTGGTGTGCCTAAATGTCGACGCCGATTCAGTTGTGGTCATCCTGGAAAAGCCGGGGAGCGAAGTCGTTCAAGTCTCTTCGCCAGGTGAGCCATTCGTGCGCGGTGCCGGGTGAAGAGAAGTAGACATACTTGATTCCCGCCGTGTCGAGCATCGTGCGAAAGGCACCGATTGATTTATGAAAGAGATCCGGTTCCTCGGTCCCCATGCCGAGCCAGAGCAGCTTCACCTTTCCATTGAATGCGGCTCCGTCCTTGAAGATTCCGTTGAAAGCTGTTGCCGGGTCCAGCACATCGCCGCTCAAGCCGTTCATCGTACCGCTAAAACCGGCCATGTAAGCAAACGTGTCCAGATGGCCCGTCGCCAGGTGCAATGCCTGGTTGGCGCCCATCGAGAGGCCGGCCATCGCGCGGTGCTCGCGATCGGGAATGGTCCGGAAGTTGGAGTCGATCATCGGGATGACTTCTTTGATCATCACATCGTCGAAAGCGCCAATTTCCGGCCCGCGTCCCGAAGGGGGTGGTCCGAACGGCCCGGCGGGCACTGACGCGTAGCCGTTTTCCATGACGATGATCATGGGCACAGCTTTCTTCTCGGCAATGAGGTTGTCGAGAATCAGGTTGCCGTGTCCCTGGAAGATCCATCCGGTTTCGTCTTCACCCATGCCGTGCTGCAAGTAGAGCACCGGATACCTTGTGCTCGAGTT